>WNFN01229182.1_pt1 | contig 11070 bp, 5 predicted proteins | sample 5400161 | NCBI WGS metagenome assembly WNFN01 (sample SAMN13153353, study PRJNA577476) | soil metagenome | isolation source: 80 cm saprolite on Douglas fir-dominated hillslope | place: USA:California | collected 2013-09-17
TTTAGGCACGCGCAGAATCGTTCCACCATCGGACCAGTATAAGAACTTTTCATCGACTGCAAGTGCATCACTGGGAAAATGCTCGCCGCCTTTGACCAGCACGGACACGGTACCGTCCTTCAGCGAGATTCGTTTGATATTGTTCGTGCCTTCGTTTTTCGCGGACAATCAGAGTGATCCTGCAAATCTTTTGCGCCAGCGTACTGGCGTTGACGGCAGTGATCACGACTCCGGCGCCGATCGGGCCGCCAGCTCAGGCGCCGAATCAGCGAGGGACCGATCCCGAGTTCGAGCAACGTCAGCGAGATCTCAGACTCGTGGACAAGTTGATGACCGCCCACGAAGCCTCCAAGAGCGGAACTGCAGGAAGACTTCACGCGCATCCAGATCCTCAACAACACAGGTAACCGCTGCGGCTGGAGCTGTGGTTGAACACATCGTAGCTGTAACTTTGTTGATAAGGATCGGGATGGTAGGAATCGGGTGTCTGACTCCGCGCGCGCTTGTTAGTATCCGCTTCGCTGATCCTCGCCGCATGGTCATAGGCGTAGGAACGATCCCACTTGTTATCGTCGCCGTCATTGGCATGATGGACACCCCCATTGAGAATAGGTCTGAAAGTTCGGCCGCGCGCTTTCCTGGGCATAATGCCGGGGATGCTAATGCGGGCACAGTTGGTCGTCAACCGCTTTCCAGAGGTAAACGTTCTTATCCAATATAAGCGCTCAACGTTTGCGGTTTAGGGCTGTTGGTAAGGTCGTTGGCAAGATCCAATCGTCGAGAATCTCTGAGGCGGCAGAATCGCAAGATCGCAAGCCTGACCCCGGTTTGGTTTTCTAGAAGCATTTGTAGTTGTATCAGTTTGAACTTTTCTGAATTGGCGGAAGACTGAGCGCCACTCTCCAAGTCTTGCCAGCATCATCAGTACGGTAAAGATTGTCGCGGCCAGCCAGCCAGCCATGCTCTCTATCGGCAAATCTGACAAGACTGAAGAATGGATCATTTGCACTGACCGCTACGCGGGCCCAATTCAGACCACCATCCAACGTGTGCAACAACACAGGCTTCGATGATATTCCCTGCTCCGAACTCCCCGGTCGCTCGTTACCGGCTAACCACCCTTCGTTGTTAATGAACCAAACTGACCATGGACGTATTTGATCCACCGTCGGCATTTCCAGCCACGTCTCGCCACCGTCCTTGGTTATGAAAATGAGGGGTCTAAATGAAGGTTCACTCACAAAACCCACGGCAAAGCCATTTTGCTTATCAGAGAACGAAACATCCGTGAGGTCAGCATCTACATCAATCAGGGTTTTGATTTGCCAAGTGCGACCAGCATCCCCGCTGCGATAGATCTGACCTCCTGTTCCAGCAACGACGATCAGATTCTCATCAATCGGGAAGATTCGGCTGGGCTGTCCTTTGACTCCATCCGTCGAAACACTCAGGCTCTTCTTCCAAGTGTTTCCTCCGTCCTTAGTATGCCAAATGCACAAGAGATCGCGTATCCAACCATCAGTTTCGGTGGGGAATTCAATCTGCTCCGCTTCCATAAAATCTCCGCCGGATGCAGCCTTGAGATTCGAGATCATTCTCCAACTGCCCGCCGGGGAGTTGGCGGTGAACACCTCGCCCTGACGGTTTACACCCCAAGTCGAGCCACTCGCTGCAACAGTCGTGGCGGTAACGGCTGCGCCCTGCTTTCCGCTGCGAAGTACTTGCCAGCTTTGCCCACCATCAGCCGTCAAACGCATATGGAAAGTGGACGCGCGATCTCGAGCCAACACCAACGCCCCCGATGGTCCCGCGATTGAGACAGACGGTATCTGCGGCAAATAATCCAGGCGTTCCTCTTTTTGGTGTTGAAGACTCGCTTCTTTCTTGGACACATCCTTCGTCCCGGCACCCGCTTCTCGACGAGTACAACCTAAGACTAGGAGTCCTAGCAGTATCGACGCAGTGAATATCGAAAAACCGTGAAACCTCATGGCGTATGCCTCCGTGTAATTGTTACGGTATTTTTAGCGGGGCCGGGAGTTTTATGCTAAAACATTTTTCGTAGATATTCTTGTCATAGTCATAACTTGAATCAGGGTCCCCTGCGTTATCTGTTGGGTGTCCCTTTCTTGTCGTCACGTGCCTCAATTCGTGGAAAACTGATTCGATTCTGGCCATAATAGTGTCTACTCCGGGGATACTCGTGTCGCCGCCAACATCATTCTTAAAGAAGTTCGTGAAGAGGATTATCCTATCCGGGCCAAGGCCCCAGATCTCCCTCACAGGTGCTTGCGCGATGGCATCTCCTTCGTAACCGTCAAAATAAGAGAACCGATGGTTGGCCCCAATTTGTGCCAGGGCGGTGAACGGAGAGTTTGGGGATCCGCCACGAATGTAATCACTACAAGCTTGATTGCGGTCCAGCAACCTCAGTGCTCTTTTGACGATGTCGTCAACGATCCCTTGTTGGTCTTTGGTGAGGGGCTGCTCCGTCACACGAGGGTTCTGCGGGCCTTGACCGGTACCGAAACCGAAAGATACGGACTTAAAATATCCTTGCTGCTTGAGAGCGGTCCAAGTTCTGACAATGTCATCGTTGGGATCGTCGTGATGCTGATGAAGATACTGGGAGGGATCGGCTACGTTCGTAGTGTCAACCCAAACTGATGTCGTACGTCCAGGTCCGGCAAAGAACCTCGTTCCAGGGCCACTTTCACGCCACTTACCATCCGTGCCTTGGCTGCTAACATGTATGAACCCTGAATCGCTGCCGTCGCCACCGGTCTCTCGGTTCCAGGTGGCATCGTCGACCGGCATGCCGTCGATCTCATGACCGCCGCTGAAATTGTACGGATCAGTGCCTTCGATGAACATCGGCGAGCCAAAGTTCACTGTTACGTAGTTGTATTGTGATGCTGGCTTCTCCAAAGGAATCGTGCCGTTGGCGAGGTCGCGTTCTTGACGACTGACGTACCGGTTCGAGGCACTGGTCGTGACCCAGCTTCCCGTCACCGCGTTGTGGTGTTCGTACCGACCGACCACTTGGCTAGCGATCCTTTCCGCTCCGGCGTAAACGTAGCCTTCTGTCTTCTGGGCATTGTTCTGCGAGTCTTTGAGCATCTCATCGACGATTGCACCGCCCAACACGCTAGAGCGCAGATAATATCTCGTCTGATTGTCTTCTTCTACGCCGGTGAATTCCCCCGTATCCAGGTCATGGTCGTCCATGCGCGCAATCTGATTGCGTTTGACCGATTGGCCGATGCCGTCATAGCTTTGCGTGATTTCCAGGTTCGGCTGATTGGGCCATTGCGTGCTTCCATCTCCCACCGTGCGCAACGCTACAGCGTTGGTGTAGTGCCCAGCGCCGTCGAATGTTTGATTGTAGCTGCTGGTCACCGTAGCGTTACCGTCTGCGTCGTAGGTCCAGCCCGAGTGCCGGTTGTTGGTGTAGCTGCCGCTGTCCGACAGTATGCTGCTGTAGAGATAGCCGCTGCGACTAGTGGTGTGGTTGAACACATCGTAACCGAATGTGTGTTGATAAGGATCGGGGTGCCAGTAATCGGGCGTCTGACTACGCGCGCGCTTATTTGTATCTGCTTCACTAATCCTCGCCGCATGGTCAAAGGCGTATGAACGATCCCATTTATTATCGTCGCCGTCATAGGCATGATGCATGCGTCCGTCGTCGTAATAATCGTAAGTCCAACTCAGGGTGGCCGAATCTGTAAACGGATAGGACTTGGAGACATTACTAACGGAGTAAGACGTAGGCAGTAGACGACTGTTGTAATTGGCCTGAGCGTGCGCGCCGTTACCGTAATCCACGTACTTCATCGCGCCCCACGCGCGGTATTGAATGTTGGATAAGTACTGCGACGAAAAATTCGACGCTCCTGAATTTGTCACCGTCGTCAACCTTCCGGTTGAATCGTAGACGTAGCCAACCTGCGTGCTAAACCCATCAGTGATGCTGGTTAACTCGCTCCCGAGATTATAAGCATAACTCAGACTGTAGTTCCCGTTGGTTGAACTGCTCGCCAGGTCATTGAAGTGATGCGTTTCCGAAGTCGTGCGTGAAAGCGTGTCGTAGGCATACGTGCACGAACCGGTGCCGTCAGACATTGAAGTGCGGTTGCCTGCTGCATCATATCCAAGGCTGACCGAGCCAGGCGCAGTAATGCCTGAGCCACTGGGCACTGAGTAAGCAATCCCAGTAACTAGGTGCCTGCTGTTGTAGCTATACGTCGCAATCGCGCCGCGCGCGTCGGTGACTGAGTAAATGGTGTCGTCGTCGTTGTAAACCCAGGTTGTGGCGGTGTTGGCGCTTTGTTCAGGGACGTGCTTAGTGCGCAAGCGGCCGTAACCGTCATAGCCCATCGTCGTGGTCTGATAAGCGCTTGTGGCGTTATCGGTTTGTGTGACTTGCGTCACGTGATCGAGAGCGTCGAAGGTATTTTCGCTGGTGGAATAGACAGTTCCGCTTCCGTCGAGCGTTTCGCTCTTGGCCTGTTGGTAGAGAGTTTCTGTTTTCTTCAGCCGACCCAGAACATCGAAGGTAGTTTTCTGGCGACGCCCTATCTCGTCGCGCGTTATTACGACTGCACCTCCGGCACAACCGCAGCCGCCGTAGATTAATTCTTTGGTTGTGTTGTCGGGGTTGGTCGTAGTCAGCGGTCTTCCCTTCCAGTCGTAAGTCTGCGTGGTGTAGTTCCATCCCGCCGAGTCGTCCCCAGCGGGTGACCAGTAAGCGTTCGCTTCTTCAACATTCGACTGCTGCGAAACTCGTCCCATATTGTCATAAAGCGTGAACGCGCCAGCGTAACCACCAGTGCTGCCAGGCAAGTCATGGCCAACCAAGCGCGTCCGATCTGCGCCATCCACGACGGTGATTGACCATGCGGACGTTGGATACGCCGCGATGCTGACTTGGCTCATTACTGCATCGCCTCGATCGGCATAAGCAAAGTATCGCCAGAAAGTGTCGGGCCGGGTAATCCATTGCAGCCGTCCGACTGAATCATAGGCCATGTTTTGAATCGCGCCGTCCGTCAGTCCCTGCGGCCCTTGCGTCGGCGGCCCGTGTGTCTGCGTCACCGCGCCAGTGTCGAAGTTATATTGGACCGTCGACGAATTGCTGGCGGCATCGCTCATTGTCGTCGGATACGCATAGTAATACGTGGGTGAGTAAGCGATAGAGTTTGGGTGATCGAGTGCATCGGTATTGCTCATGACTGAACCGGCCGAATCGTAAAGAATCTGAGCGCGGCGGATGTATGTATTAGCTGCCGTTACATCCCACCGTTGAATCGTACTCGTAAGTCGTCTTGCTTTGCACTCCGCCCGAATCCTCGACCCGTGATTCCGTAACCAGGCCAATGATTCTTTTGTCAGTGTATGAAGAGCTCAGGTTGTAATTCGTATAAGCACTCCGCAACACTGTCGAGCCGTCCCACTCCTGCACGATGTAAGGCAAGCTGTAAGCAGCATAAGACGAATTGCTGTAATCGATTGTCGTTTTTCGATGATTGCCTTCGAGGTCATAGATGTCGCTTTGGATCACGCGTGGGTTGAGCAGATAGCTGACGTTCGAGGGTTCCTGTGTCCAGGCTGTGCTGATCCATTTCTTTTTCACTCCGCCGCTCCAAACTTCGCTCCCGGTGGTTAAGCCCGCCTGCCAGCCGGTGCCGTAGAGTTCTTTGTAAATCGTGCCATCCGCTGCGGTCACTACGCAGGTACTGCCATCGTGACCAAACGTAGTCACTGCTTCTTCGCCGCTCGCGGGAGTTTCATCCGTGTCACCATTCCACGACGCCGCCCAGTCGCGTTCCGCGGTCACGCGCGGTGAGTCGGTAGTCGTGAAGCTGGTAGTGTAAGTCGTCTGTCGCCGTTCGTTGCCGGCATAGGCATTGTAACGAATCTTCGTCACCACGCCGTACGAACTATCGTAATCAAAGTGATACGTCGAGCCGTCCGGCAAGCCGACCGAAGTCAGCACCGGGACCTGCATCCCCACCGACCAACCGGAGGGGTTCAACGAAAAATTGCTGCCTAAGGTGATGACCTGTTCCCAGCCAAACGTCGCCCACCGGTGTTCTTGCCCGTTCCACTGCTGTGTAATCTTCTGAATTTCTCCGTTCGCGCCGTAGGTGAACGTGATCACGCGCCCGAGCGTGTCCGTCACCGTGTGAATGTCATCAGTGTTCTGGTAGTCGATCGTCAGAAAATTGCCGTCGCGATCTTTGACTTCCGTGCAGTTCCACTCACTGCTCGCAGGATTTGGATAAAAAGTAAGTCTTGAGCCGCCCGCCAAGTAGACAAAGTGATTGCCCTGTTGTTGGTCATTACAAATACCCTGCTGATTGTTACAGTAGACTAGTTGCGAGTAGGTCGCATCGACCGCCTGATACATATTGGTGCTGATTTGTCGCAGTTCCTGATGCCCGCCCGATGGCGTGATCAAAACATAGAAGGTGGTGTTCGTCAGGCTGTTCGTATAAGGCCCTTGAACTGTCGGGAAGCCGAGCCGGAAACCGGGTGAGGGATCGCCTTGATCCATATCAAAGGCTACGTAATTGCCTGACACTGTCCACACTGCCAGAGAGTTGTAAGACAGCGACAATCCCAAATCCAATCCGCGGCCTTTCAATCCCACCAGACCGAGGCTCCAATTGAAATTGTTCGACAATGGATCGACGCCGCCTGTGCCCGTCCGGTTGTGCGGATCGATCCGTGCCATCGCCATATCCGATGTGCCCTGTGGTGGTAGTATCAACGCCCGAGCATGATTTGCTTTCACTGCGTTCGACTTTGACTCACTCGTTGCGCGCTGTGATGGCTGCCCATGTCGCCACCGACGCTGGGTCGCAGGAATCGGATCAGGCGCATGCACGCTATGCCCACCATGGCGTCGCCACTGATCAGTCGCGCTACGCATCTCATCGAGATTCGGAATGTTCCCTGGCGGCGGGCCGGGTTGTGGTGGTCTTGGCTTTGCACGTCGCTCCTGGCCGTTACCCTGTGCACCAGAGTTCGCTCTCAGTTTAGCGCTTCGCGCGTTCTTGTCGGTGCTGGCTTGAGAAGGAAACAGGACGAATGAAGTCAGAACGAGCGCGAAACAAACACACAGACTCGTCCATCGAACCAACCGCTGCGGGAAACGGCGAGCACGTTTCATTTGGGCACTCCTCAGAAGGTTCTTACGTGCAAATCATTGCTAACCGGCGAGTATGCGGGAGACTTGCAGAGGCTCGGGAGAATTAGCGTTACGGAAATCTGGATGCACATATACGCCCACTCCAAAGCGATGTCAATTCCTTTTTTCCCGTTCGCAGACGCCGAATTATTCGTGGAATGCCCGTTGGCCGCGATAGTTTGGGTTGGCTGATGCTGCAAGTCGTACGGCAGCGACGAATTGGTGAGTGTTGATAAAAGTTCTTACTCGGTCTATCTGTTGAGAATCGGAGTCCCAAACATTTCGGCTTGGTATTAGAGAGGCTCGCTGGAAGGACTACGGCGACGAGACGTAGAATCCGTGTCTCGCTTTGGCTTTCAATCCGCCGCTAACGTTCGCAGTCGCCGTTCGATGGAGCTTGTCGAGACGTGATCCATACTCTGGCGATGCTTCATCTACGGTTGTTTCTTTCTTCGCTTAGGATGAGCCATGAGGTGCTTTCTGCGCTTGCGGGCCGGGGATCGCGGCACCTCTTTGTGCCGACTCTCTATCAAAGCGATGAGGCTTTGATGATGCTTGAAGCCGAGCAAGCGAGAGGCTTTCGTTACGGACCCGCCGCACTCATTAAGGGCCAGCGTGATTAGATGATCCTCGTATCGAATCACGGCTTGTTTGAATGAGAAATTAGTCCAGTCGGGTGGTGCGGGAATGGCTTGGGCTAAGAAAAGCGTTTCGAAGGCAGACTTCGCTAAGCGTCGCAGAGTGCTGATGTCCTGCGTCTTTTCTAATAGCGTGCTGGCGCGGTCGAGTACCTCACAAACCTGTCCGGTCGATAACTGACTAGCAAGCTGCTCAATGATGGTCAGCGCGGCGATCCCGGCGTTTTCAAAATCCCCCGCTTCTTCAGATAAATTGATGGCGCGATCTAGGGCTGCGCGCGCTTGTTCTGGATGATTCAACCGCGCTAACGCGATGCCCTGTGTCGTCAAAGCCTCAGCAAGCCAAGAAGCGTTAGCACCTTTTTCGAGAGTGTGCACGGCGGCGCGCACGGTCTTTTCGGCTTCTACAATTCGATTTTCAGCGAGCAAGACTCGTGCGCGTGTTTCGTCCACTTGCGCCAAATGAACATTGTCGCCGAGTTTGGTAAACAACATCTGGGCACGATCCAGGTGCTCAATGAAAGCCTGCGGCGGAGTATTCGATCAAGGCTTGGTCAACGTAGTCCTGCCGATGTTCAGCCGTGCTAAGCTGATTCAATACGTTGGCGAAGCCGTGATGAAAGTGCGCCGTGAGCAAGTGTTCATCTATTTTGGCAAATAGCGGGACAAGCTGGTTGTAGATGCTTAGAGCGTCACTGAGTCTCGTTGACGCTCTTTCAACTAACGCTTTTCGGATTAACGCGGTCGCAGTGCCTTCGGTGTTGTCTTCGTCAAATTCAGTCAATGCGTCTTCAAGGATTACGCGGGCCTCGTCGTATGCGCCCGCGCGCCAGTAACACAGCGCGAGATCACTATGCGCTTCTCCTACTCTGTTCCGCTGGTCTAACTCTTCAAAAGCTCTGGCGCTTTCGCTAATCAGGTCTTTCGCCATTTCCTGTGAGCCTGCGATCTGCCCGGCGCTACCGAGCCATCCGGTAAGTGCGCCGACGCGAAGAAGGACCAGAGCTCTCGTTTCCACGTCCAGTCCTTCAAGCGTCGGGCGCGCTCCCACGCCTCGCCATAGTTCGGCCATTGCTTCGCTGGCAGTCTCGTACTCGCCCGCTTGCTCGTACTGTCTGGCAAGCCGACAGCGCAAGCGCGCTCGCTCAGTCCGAGTAAGGTCAGGATTGTCTAGTTCGTGAAGGATCGCGGTTGCTAAGTGCATGTGAGAGTGTCCCTTCTACGCGACGGTAATGATCCTATACAGCGGGGTTGAGAGTGTTAAGATGCCGCAACCCGTAACTCTCTTTTCAGGAGACAAACCATATATGAGAAAACTTCAACGACTCAGCATGGCGTTAGTATTGACGCTCACGTTTGGCACGTGCGCGCTCGCGGGCATTACTGATACGCCGCCTGCGCCAACGCCGCCACCGCCGCCGGACTCGACATCGAGTAGCACAATGACAAGCGTTGCGCTTTGCCTAATACAAATCGCGCTGTCAGGCCGGTAACGGTTCGAAATCAATTCGCAATTCTTTGGAGCCGCGACCCTTTGGCGGCTTCCAGTAGAAGTGTGCCAGTGCGCGAGAGATTAAACCGCTAGTTTCGTTTGAACGCAAGAGGTTTTTCGATGTTCGGGCAGCGCATCTAAAGAGGTTGAAGTGTATTGCAAGAATAGTTGCCGCGCAAACTGTTAGCAAAAGGACGGCGTCCTATTCAATTCTAGACAAATACGAAATCGCGCTTGCTTTGGGCGAAAGCGAACCTCTGGATCGAGGCTCGCTCGTCTATCAGGACCGCAAGTTACTCATCTCGATGCGCAATGCGCTGATCCATTATGAGCCGCTGAGTTCGACGAGTACGGGCGAAAGCTCCCAGGTTTGGGAGAACAAGCTTCGCGGCAAGTTTTCTTTGAATCCTCTAACCGGGTCGAAAACGCCCTTCTTCCCAATAAGATGAATGGGCCATGGCTGTGCAAAATACGCGGTCGAGTCCAGCATTCGCTTTGTTGACCACTGCTGTTCACGTTTAGACGTTCAACCGGCGTTCGACTTAAAATCGAGACTCGTTAAGCATTCAACCGTCACCCTAATCGACAACGTGGTTTCCAGCAAGTTATCCGATGCTCGACTAGATTCGTTAATCGTGTTCAGGTCGATCCCGAAGGATTCGGTTACTTATGTTTGGTCAATGAAAATCGTTGGTTAGGCACGGCCTCCCCCGGCGCGATCAGGAGCGACCAGTGCCGTGAGGCCGTCGTGAAAAAGGTGGGAACACGTCGGCCTCGGTTCTGACCGGCTGGGGAAAAGCGATTGGCTTCTCAGTTAGCTACCGACCCAAGTTTGAGTCAGAGACTTTGCCGATTTTGTAAATCTCCTGATAGTTCACCACACTGTTCGGCGCGAATAGTAAGTGAACACAATACCTTTCAGATTTCGATCCTCGGCACGTATGGAAAGAGGCTACTTACCCTCAATCATGCGTCCTTGTTTTGGGCGGTTAAAGGCCGATATGTCGGCGCTCAACGAAATGGATCGCGAAAGTCATTTCGCGGACGGGTGATGTCAACAGCTGTGTATGTTCGGGCCGCAATTTAGATAAGTTGTGGCGCCCGCAAGTCGTTTTTGTCGCCCTTCCGTTGAGGGACGAGATGGATATCAGTTTTATAGAAATCAACCTAGTTGAACCCATCACGTGTTCTCGCCTTGTCCCAAGCGACGGGCGCGGCGCCCTCATCGGCATCATCGATTCGGGTTTCGACCTTTCCCACCCTAGCTTTTTGGACGCGCGGGGCAGGACTCGGATCATCGCTGCATGGGATCAGGTGAATCTCATCGGCTCGGCGGGCGCGCCACCGGTGGCCTTCGGTTACGGAGTCGAGTACGCCGGTGGGACAATAGATGGGCATGTGGCAGCTCAGACCACTTTAACGGTCAGGAATCATGAGGGCGCTGGAGCACACGGCACGTATGTGGCGGGGATCGCTGCAGGTAACGGAGCGCCGGATGGTGTTTACAAGGGCGTCGCGCCGAATGCAGACCTCATTCTTGTTACCTACCGGAACGACGTGCCAGTAGGAGAGTCAACCTACGTCTTGGACGCCATAGATTACATACGAAGACTTTCCACAGCTTTGGGGCGGCCCGTAATCATCAATATGAGCCAGGGCGACCACTTGGGCTCGCACGACGGCATGAGCCGGTTGGAACGCACAATCGATCACGTGATCGAAGAGGGACATGTACTGGTAGTAGT
>WNFN01003313.1_pt1 | contig 11068 bp, 18 predicted proteins | sample 5400161 | NCBI WGS metagenome assembly WNFN01 (sample SAMN13153353, study PRJNA577476) | soil metagenome | isolation source: 80 cm saprolite on Douglas fir-dominated hillslope | place: USA:California | collected 2013-09-17
CCATGCCTTGCCCGTTGTGTCCGTTGTTCGTACCGTTCCCGCCGCGCCCGCGCATGCTCCGCTTTCAGGCGTTCTTTTTCCGCCAGCGCGGCGGGAATGGCAACCATCACCGTCCCAGAGCTCTCATCATCGCTGGCGTAACCCTTACGCGGATACTTTTAGTGATACCTTTTCTGATGCGGTATTCGCGCATATAGTCAGCATGAGCTCTTTTGCATCTACCGCATGCAGGTTCGTTGTTTCGGCGATGATCATTCCAGCCTGCATATGTACCGCACTTTACACCCTGCCACGGAGGATCAATCTTGCTACCCCGGTAGACATAAAGCCAGACAGTTCTGTTATTGTGCGGGAATGTTGCACGGGACTGTTTCACAATGATTCCAGTAGTTGCTCACGCCAGATCAGCGCGAATGCCAGACAGTTGGCACAGTTGATATGTGTTCGGCGACAGTAATGCGATCCTGCTAGTTCTGAATGACTGCGTGCGTATCGTGACCATGCAAGAGAGTCGGCAGTAGCTAGTTTGTCGCTGTAAAGGGGCAGTGCTCTGGAAACGCCAAAAGCGTGAATATTACGCAAGCCATAATCATAAACCATGCTGATAATATCTTGTACCCTCTGTTTACTCTGCTCTCGGCAAATTGACCCGATACCTACCGCAATTGACGATGCCAGGTCTATACCTGCATCCTCATACATACGAATACATTCCTGGTATTCACCCATAGTCCATCCTTGCAACACGGGAATAAACGGCAAATCCGGTGCCTTATTTATTAGCTCTACGTAATTGCTAACAGTATTCTGCTGATGCGTTATAACGCTCAAACCTGTCTTTCTGAGGATCATTGGCTCACACATCCAGTCTTGCGGAGCAGCGAAGTCTAGTTTACCAATTTCATTCCAGTATCTATACACTGCTTTAATGTAGTCATCTGCGGTTACTGTCCAGTCACCGAATAGCGACAATTCCGAGAAACCGCCAGAATCTAGCGCCCAATTACAATCTGAGAGGTAGAGACTTTTTCTCTGTCGCAATGTTCGGTGACTGACAAACAATGGCACCTCGGAATCATACAGCCAGTGCGGTTGATGGCTACCGAGGTAAAATTTCATTGTTACAGCTTGACTTTCTGGTCACTGTCACACGTCGGGCAGTACAACTTGCTGTTCGGGCTGACGACCTGATACGTTAGTCGTTTGTGCCCGCATTCCAGGGTGAATTGCCTTGCATCCGCGTGCGCCTTGCCGTCGTACACTGACTTGGTCACTGGCATTTTTGCTCCCTAGTATCCTATGGCTTCTCGGTATGCTTCCCAGTCGATATTGGATTCGTCCACGTCGTGCAGTTCGTAGAATTCGGCCCGCACCGATTCCCAGTCATTACCCGACATGCCTTCCTGCGGGTAAAAACTCTGCAAGAACATCTCGAATGCGTCGATGGTTTCGGCGGACGATTCGTAGTCGATTCCTGTTTCGGCGAACAGTACCGCCCAGCCCTCCCAGTCCATAGTTTCGTGACCAGGATAGATTTCCTGAGGCCCGTCGGTCCCGATGTAGGACTCGAAAGCATCATGGAATTCGCTGTCAGATGCGGGCATGGTTCACCACCCGCGCGGTTAGATACGCGGGTGGTGAACCGGGCAGCGCTGCTGCCACTGGTGACGATTGGCTTACGCGGTTTCGGCGCGGGCGGGCGGGTTACGGAGTTTCAGAACGGTTCCGTTGGCCGCATCGATTCCGGCTATCATGAGCTTTTTCGGCAGATAGCCATTTGCTTCGAGGGTACGGAGTTTGCCGATGATGAGCGTTGCCCCGGTGCTGATCAGAACCTCGTCACCGATGGCGATTCCCCGCTCGGGAACCGCCGAAAGGGCACTGGCGTTGAACTGGATATAGACGCCTAGCGGGGCGTCGAACTTCTCTGACGACTTGACGACACGGAAACCGGGGAATGCCTCAAACTCGAAACCGACTAGGTCCCGTGCCTGGTGCGCTCCGAATTCGTCAGACTCCATGATGGCATCCTCGTCAGTCTGGATGAGCATGCGGTCTAGCTGCGAGGCTGCCACGTCGTAGGAACGGTTAACGTCTTCTTCTACCGCGCGCCTGTTGAGCCAGTCCTTGAATGTCTCGCTTACGCGGGTTTCTACTACGCTGCCGTCTCTGGTTGCTGGTTGCTGGGATGGCATTGTCTGTCCTGCTCCCTACGTATTACAACGTCGATGTGGGGTCGGGAAACGCCCGTCAGACGATGGATTTCCGATTTCGTCAATCCCGCGTCGTAGGCGTCTAGGATTCGCTGATCACGTGATTTTGCGATCCGATGCCAGAGTGCGAGAGACCGTCTCGCGTTCGCCCGCGCGCTGGTCATGGGTAACCTCCCTTACATCCGGTGCTAACCACAATACACCAGGTTGCCCGGTTCTGTCTAGCCGTATGGGCATCTGACCTGGTATTATGTGCTGTATGGGATCAATGCGGGCGGGTGGCTGGACTCGCCAGCGCGCGCCGCGCGGCAGAGTGGCTGGTGCTCCCTTCCCTGGCCGCGCGGCGCGATTCCCCGGAATTGGACGGTAAAATAAGTTGAGGGAAACGCGCGAATTTACGCCCGGTATAGCGTACCCGCCGGAACCTGAGAAACGGGTAACGCCGGAAGCGGCGGAAGTGAGTCACGTTTTCCTGGCTAACGAGCTAGCCGAATTCAAGCGCCATCTTAAAGACCTGGTGCGTCAGGGTATTGACCGCACTAACCGTGTTGACGAATACCGCGTGCAAACATTGGGCGACACCACGACTCAGGTTATCGGCCAGCCTGACTATGAGACCGCCGAAATCATTGAATCAATCATTGTCACGGGACCGACACAGGTAGCGCTGCCGTCTGCTATCGCCAGCGGAAGTGTCCTTAACCCTGCCGCTAACGCGACGATAGCGAATATCAGCGCGGCAGCACTAGCGGCAGTCGCCCCGGCGGGTACTCTCTGGAATGTATCCTGGCTTGCTGAATTGCAGGGAACGATAGGCGCGGGCGACGCCAACAATATGTACCTGTCGTCTCCGCTGAACACGATAAGGCAACAGGGCGAATTCCCCGGCGTAGTAGGCGTGTATCCGCAGGAAGGCATCGTTCTTGCTCCCGGTGCGGCAGGTATCAACGTCCAGGCCAACGCGCTAGCCACGGTAGGCGCAACCTACGCGGCAGAAATCACGGCAACACCTATCCTGTCCGGTACTCCCTTTACCTTGAAGTTGGGTAAACGGTTCTGGTCTCTGATCATGCCCGCCAGCGGGATACTGGTTATCGCACCAGTCAGTTTCAGCCTGTCCCGTAGTGATGACCGTATCCTGTCGTCCCTGGTGCCTGGTGACTGGGCGCTTGAGCTTTCCGGCTATGCCATCAAGGGGCGTTTCTCTTGACTGACACTGTAGAAGAAATTTCGCCCGCTGCGGAAGCGGCAGCGGCAGCGGCGGCAACCGCCGTGACGCATACGGAGCAGACCGCCGAAGCGGCGGAACACGTGCTGGATGCTGAGATAGCCGCCAGCGTTGCCGTAAGCGAAGCTGAAACCGCAACAGAAATAGCGGGTGCAGCGATACAGGGCGTGTCCGAAGCCGAGTCAGCGGCAGCGGAAGCCAGCGCCAGTGCCAGCGAGGCTAGCAGCATGGCGGAAGCGGCAGCGGAAACCGCTGTAGCTACAGCTTGGGCTACGCAAGAGTCGTACAACGAAATGCAGGCGCGCGTGTCTGCTCTCGAATCACGCCTGGCGGCGCCCGAACCGCAACCCGTAGACGATGTAACGGTCGTGCCTGTAACGGAGGGCGGTGATACCAGTGGAACCGCAGAACCCCCAATCGAGCGGAACCAGAGACGACACAAGTTCGGACGCTGAATTCACCGCCGAACAGATACCAGACTCACCAAACGACTTTACTTGGTTCGATACACCGGGCGATATCGTTGACGGCGAAATCGTTGACGAAAACACTGTAAAATCACGGTTGAAGTCCAGTGACGATGCGACTGATGAGGCGGTTAAGGCGTCAGCGGGACCGCCGAAGCTTGACGAGTGGATGGATTTTTTTGGACGCGTTCTGATTCGCGGTGCAACTGACTTCTATATCCATCTTGCGTTTGATGGTATTGATGAGGAATTGCTGACACCGCGCGAAGTTGAGCGAATTAAGCTTAGTAAGGTGGAGCGTGAGCGGATAGCGAAACCGTTTGCGGAACTGGCCAACAAATCTAAGCTGACCAGGAAACACGGACGCAAAATCATTGCCCTCACGGGCAGTATTGATTCTGTCATTCAGCTAGGTATGTGGATTAGCCGTGTCAACCGTATCGCTGCCAAGTACCGGGCGATTACGGGTCAGACGCGTCCATCCCGCCAGTTTGCCCCGCCAATGCCAAGGGAGGAGAGTAAAGAAAGTGTCAGTGCTAGACAGGATACATCGCACGTCAACGGAGACCGACGCGCCAGACCAGACATTGCCGGATCAGTCTTCAACCCTGATCTTGGCTGAACCTCCCGTAGTCCGTCGCCTGCGTATCGTGATGACACAGCTATCCCAGTTCGCTGGTCGTAACCAGGGATCAAAGTATTCGCGTTACGCGTGGGTTCTTCAGTCGATGATGGATGAAATACTGGATGAACTGGCAGACGTGGATTCCGTGACAATGGGCAAATGGTTCGTTGATTTCGGCAAGATCGTAGAGTGGTGCGGTTCGGGTGACGAAACCGTGCTGCCCGATTCGGTGCGTGCTTACCTGGCAGAGAATCATCCGCAGGAATTGGTGGCGATTGAGGCATGAATGAAGATCTAGGCCGATTGGCCTATCAGACTTACTGTAAGGCTGTAGGTTACAAATCTGTGCGCGGAGATGATCTGCCTGTCTGGCAAGATCAGACACAGCATCTCAGGGATGCTTGGACTACCGCTGCTGCGGCAGTATTGAATGCGGCGGTAGACGTTGATTTGCGCATGGTCAATGACAGTTGATAGCAGACGCGTTCTGCGAGCGAATAGCGCAGCCTGGTGAAAGACACCTAATTTACGGCGGAACCAGAGCCGGAAAGTCGTCGTTCATTGACTGGCAGATGCGCGCCATACAAGAAACGCGTCCCGCATGCATGCAAATCCTGGTAGACAGTAAACCGCGTTTTCGCGCTGAAACTGAGCGCATGCCGTTTAACCCTAAAGGCAGGCGTAATGCGGCGTGGCGTTACCAGCACTGGCAGAAAGGCCCGGTAGTCCCCGGCAGCGTCCTGGTCGATATTCATTCCTCCCGCCCGTTTAAGGGATTGTGGACGCATCCAGGCGAAATCGCCATCATGCAATCGGGTGATTCCCTCGAATGGCGCCGGATGCTACAGCTACTCATGTTTTTTGTTAAGGCGCAGATTGGTACGCGTGAACGGCACATCACCGTAGACGAGGTACTTGATTTCTACGGGCGTAGCACATGGTCAATCGACAGTAAAAACGATGTTTTTTACCTCGCTGCGCGCAGTGGTGGAGAACGTAATATCGGTGAATCGTTGGGATCACAAAGGGTGTTCGGTTTGCCTATCCTGGTGCGTAACATGTTTTCGCGGGTGACATTGTTTCACCTGACCGAGGATAAAGACATGAAATACCTTAACCAGAACGGCATACCCGACGCGGAATCACCGGAAGGTAATTGGATTTACCGGCAGTGGATTAAAGAGCCTGGCGGTACTGTGTCGGAACCGTTCACGGGGCGACTTGATTTGCCGGATTCGTATTTGTCACAGCTAGCCGCAGCATAGGGAAGGGAAGTGTAAAAAGAATTGAAGGCGACAGATTTTGACCATCCGATTGTGTTTCTGTTCGTCGTATCGGTTGGCGTTATCGCGGTAATGGCGCTGTTTGCATGGATGTTTGCAGCGCTCGGCTGGTCGGGTCCGCTCGGCCTGGTGAAAGGCGGTGTCAAAGGATGAAGGTAAAGCACTGGATAGCGATTATCCTGGTAGTCATCGGCGGTCTGTATGTGCTGCATAACTACCAGTCGCACGGCGGTTTCCAGGGTGTCAAGGGCGGATTGGGGTTCAATTCGTGACCAGTCCCGCACAGGCGCAAGTTCAGGTCGGCCAGTTTTTCGGTCTGCCTGGCTATACAGAGGAATTTGAGCAGTACGAAAACCTCAACGGAGTAGTCACCGTACTGTCTTCTGGTGCGCCAACACCGTTCGCCCCGCAAAACAGTTTCCAGAAGACCGACATTGTGTACTGGTGGGAACTGGAGACTTTCTGGTCAACAACGGTCACGTATTCGGCTGGCGTTCTGGCTAACTCACCGGAAGGCCCGTATAACCTGACACAACAGCCGAAGCTCAAGCTTCAAGGCCAGTATTCGCCAGTGGAATGCGAATCTGGTTTTGACATGTCCTTTATGCAGCTTTACCGTCCGATGCGCGGCAAAGGGCAAAGGAATGTCCAGGATCTGGCTGACACTAACCCGGTGCCTGCCGCGAACTTCGCCAATGTCCTTATCCCGCAGGCAAACCTTGCGGGTGCGACTCTCGCATCGTCTTACGTGTCGCCAGCGACTATCACCAGCTATCCGATGAATGTCGAATGGCCAGCGGGCATCTATCTAGATGAATACTGGGATATAGCGATAGACGGCACTCTGCTGCCGAACGCTTCCGGCATGGTCGCACCAATGGCCGCGTTCGTGTCTCCGCAATACATGGGCGGTGGGGAACGTGTCGTTGTGCCGCAATTCAACTTCGCGGCAGGTGTGGCAGCGAACTATGATCAGGGACCACTGGCGGCTACAACCGCGCTAACCCTTACTACGTTCACGGGTAGCGTTACGATCAACGGGCGTCGTGTCGGCGTGTATTCGTCGGATGATCCTCGCGAACTTCCGCCGATCTTCAACTGGCAATACCGTCGCACTTCCAAGCGGCTGAACATTGGTGCCGTGACCAAGTTCGATCTGGCTATCACGGAATACGGGCAGGTCATGTCCGTGTACGCGCGTATTTTTGATCCTGCGCTCGGAACGAACAACGTTGGCGGATACTACAACATAGCCAACGTCACCAAAGCACAACTCTTGTACGGATCAAACCTTCCGAGATTCGATGATGATGTGCCCACCATGCAAAACAGGTTCATTGAGCAGCACGGTTTCCTGCCACCACAGGGAACTATCGTGTTCGATCTAGTGGCGTCCCGGCGTACGGACAGGCTGACGAATAGCCGATGCTTGAATACGCTGACGAATGCGAACTGCAAGATTCACGGCGAGGTATCGGTAGCTCCCGGTGCTGCGGCCTACGCGGTGCTCGGGGTAGAACTTCTAGTGCCTGTAGCCAAGCAGTAAGAGAGGGACGGTAAAATGAGTCCGCCGCTTGGTTATGAGTCGGAAGTCGTCAACGGGCAGCTAGTCAACGTGGCACCGAAAGCTGCGTATGATCCTCTGATTTTCGGGCAGATGTTCGCCACTGGCGGAATGTGGCCGCGTCAGGGTGTCTACAACGTGCCGCCCGTGCTGCCGTCGTTCCCGTCCGCTACTAGTGAGCGGGGCAACCCGTTTCATCTGACCAAGTCCCCGCTTTGGTGGGCGCTCGGTTTCCTGGTGTTCTCCCTCGCCATGCTGCATTTCGTCCATTTTCCTAGTAGTTAAGAGGTTCATTTACAGTGTCTACACCAGGATGGGTCTCGCAACAGGACCATGACGCGGCAATCGCACGGGCACAGACAGGCGCTCTTACGCCTGAGTCTGTGCAGGCCATGATTGACGAACAGCTAGCCAGTGTACGCGCGGAACATGCACAGGAAATCGCGGGTATCCAGGTGCAGCTAGACGAGGCACGGAAGGCTGCCGCTGGCGCACCTGTCACGTTCGTACCCGAACACGCTGGCGGTCCCGGCACGGAGATAGCCGAAACCTGGTCAGCATGGGAACAGTCGCTAGCTTATGCGGCAGCGGAAGCGGCTAGGGCGGGTTAAGCCGTGAATCCTTGGGCGTTCGTAGTTATCGCTATCGGGCTGATGGCGATTATTATCGGCGTCCAGGGAACACAGCACGNNNTCGCCAGCGCCATAACCGGACACGGCAAAACATCGCCCGCTAAGAAAACTAAACCACCGCCGACGGGTACGATCATGTGAACAAGTACGCGAAAATAGTTCTATGGCTGGGACTGTTTATGATAGTCGCAGGCCTGGTCAAACAGTGGCCGGAAGTATCCGCCGTCCTTTTCAAACATTCGTCTCTGGTGCCGCATCATGGAGACGTGTTCGGAAACCCGCCCACGAATACGCCTCCGGTATCGGGTAAATGTCCGCCCGGCTATGTGCGAACGGGTCCCAACCAATGCACCCTGCATTCTCGGTTGCCGCTATGAAAGCGCAGCCAGGGCATGACGTGTTCGTGACGACACTGGCCGAATTGATTGGGATATCGATTCTGGCGGTTGTCGCTGACATGAGTGACGATTTCGGGAAAATAGCGGTAGCCCTCATGGCAGGATGGCTACTGATTTTCGTGATAACTAACGATCTATTCTTGAAGGGAGTTACAGCCCATGTCCAATAAGTTCTGGGGAATTCTCACAATCATTTTCGTGGGGTTCATTTTCGTTGCCGTGCTCACGCACGCTTACGGTTTCTCTCTGGCTGCCGGAACGCTATTCAGCGGTGTAGGTGGTCTAGGGCAGACGCTAGAGGGAGGGCGTATCAAGTCTGGCGGGACAAAGGTCCGGTGAACCGCCAGTCAAACGACGTAGTAGCCAATTTCCAGGACCATTCTGGCAATACGCCGTTCGTTCCCATGACGGTTCTCAATGGCTTTCTGACGCGTGCCAGGAACCGCGCTAACCCGACTACCGACATTGACCACGCACCGCGCCAGTTCCGCCGTTTTGTCAGCACCGGGGCACAGGACGTGCAAATCAGTAACGGTCTGTGGCGTAAGACTGGTTTCGGCAGACGTCTGCCAATCTCCTACGTGGCAATGTATTACGCAGCGGTCCCGCGTATTCCCGGGCAAATGCGGGACGACGTGTCCGGCAAACACAAGCACGGAATTGACCCGTTGTCCTACCAGAAACTTGTGGACATGGGGCCAGGCGCACAACCAGCTAACCCGGGTGGTCCCGGCAAGATAGGTTCGGATCAGTTTTATAACCCTGGTACGTCGTGAGAGTTTGGCGGTAAAAAGAATGCCGGAGATGGATGATAAGGTTGGCGCTTCGGATAAAAAGATACCGGAGGGCGGTAAGAAGAAAGGTGGTGCGCTCAATAAGTATAAGTGGTGGATTGTTGGCGGGCTGGCGGTTATCGCTGTGCTGGTTTTCTATTTCACGAATAAGAGCGCTAAGAGCACGGGTGCGGCTACGCCTGGTGTTGACCCGAATACGGGCTTGCCGATTGGCGGTGGTGGTTTCATGCAGAGTGGCGGTGTCGGTCCTGCCGGGCCTGCCGGTCCTGCCGGGCCTGCCGGGCCTAGGGGTCCGCGCGGGAATCGCGGGCGCCGGGACTGGCAGGGACGCAGGATCGGTCCCCCGGTGCGCGTTTACCCACGCTGGCGCTCAGGTCAAACAGTTTAGTAATGCGGTTCACACGTACCCGGGAAACATGAGGTAAAAACGTGGCGCTGTCTATGTCCAAAGATGACGCCACAATCATTGTCCTTTTGATAGGCGAGGCGTCCGGTGTGTTCGCTGGTTTCTGCCCTTCCTGGTTTACTGTCGCGTCACCATTCTTTCACGAACAGGAAGCAAAAGCGGGGAACATTAAGCGCATCAGGGCGGGTGAGATTGCCGCTTCCGCTATCGTTATCGGGACCGGCTGGGCGGTTGCGACTCGTAGCACGGGCAATATCGCATTGTGGGCAGCTATCGCCATCTGCATCCTTTTCGTGGTTGGTTACGAGTACCAGATAGCGCACCCGTCAGCAGATGACGCTAAGGGCGGGGATAAGCCGAACATGTTTCGTGGTTTGGGGACGTGCTGATGCCTAGTAATCAGACGTGGCGTGTTCCGGTTTATGTTCCGCTTATCGTCATGGTTGTTGCCGGTATCGCGTTGCTCTGGTGTGCGGGACATCTGGTTAAGCGCAGTAAAGCTAAATGGCCCTGGTTATGGCGTTGCCTAGTGGTTTCGGGAATGCGTACGGTAATCCGTTCCGTGACGCTAACTATTCTGCGTCGCGTGTGGATATGGGCGTTGATTTTGCGGGCACGGGTCCTATCATGGCGCTCGGTCCCGGCACGATTGTCGAGTCTGATCATTCGTGGGCTGGTGCGGTCGGTGCCCCGGTGCCGGGTACGTGGATTGCGGAGAAACTAGACGCGGGACCATTGAAGGGCAAAACCGTTTACCTGGCAGAAGACGTAATATCAAAAGTGCGTCCAGGGCAGCATGTTGACGCCAATACAATAATCGGCTATTTCACGGGCAGCGGACTGGTGGAGACTGGCTACGCGGTCGGACCATCGGCACCGGGGGAGACATTGGCGGCGCAAGCGGGACAGGCAGCTACGGGCGGTGATCCCGGAGCTTTTTCTACGGCTTACGGAGTGGCATACAATAACGTGCTGAAATCCACGGGAACTAAAAGCGGAAGCATTAACCGCCCGATCGCTGGTCATGTTCCCAAGAACTGGCCTATGTCGGCAGGCTCGAATATCACGACAACTAGCTCGAGCGGTGGTGGTGGGTCGGGCGGGTTTATCGGCGGTCTATTGGGCGGCGCACTGTCCAGCCTGTTTGGCGGTACGTCATGGAAAGACACTCTAGAAAGATTCGGTTTGATTGTCCTTGGCGGTGCGCTGATTCTGGTGGGTATTTTCATGCTGACCGGTAAACAGGCGCTTAACATTGGCGTGACGGCGGTTGCACCGGAAGCGAAAGCGGCTAGTAAAGGCGCGGCGGCAGCTAAACCAAAGGCGGAGGTAAACGAATGATTGACTTTTTTATTGGTATGGGTAGTGGCGTGATGTTTACGTTTCTGACGTCGTATGCGTTCACGAGGTACATGCTGGCGCATCCTGAATTGTGGGCACCAAAAGTCATGCATCGTA
>WNFN01257403.1_pt2 | contig 11068 bp, 25 predicted proteins | sample 5400161 | NCBI WGS metagenome assembly WNFN01 (sample SAMN13153353, study PRJNA577476) | soil metagenome | isolation source: 80 cm saprolite on Douglas fir-dominated hillslope | place: USA:California | collected 2013-09-17
GAGTCTTGCCGTTGTGCTTGCCAAACGTTACTATCGTGTTTTGTGCCTTTGCCTGGGCTGCTGTTGCCATTGCCTTAACTCCTTGACTTTCTTACTTGATACTTCATTCACATCTCATGTATTAATTATATACTTATATTATTAAGTTGTCAAGGGTTTAGGAGACCAATTTCAAGAAAACTCCTATCAGCTTGCCTGCTTCTGGTGGCGATCTCGCACCGCCTGCAAATCGTGCTTTGTGACCGTGAGTTGAGAGAGTTGGTCCAGCGCTGACTCTTGCTCAGGCGCTGCCGGTTCGACGTCGAGCAGGAACTTATCGGCTTGCGCGTCTTCTATCGATGACATCTTGTAGAAGTGCAGCTTGCTCAGCCTGACCACTGGTAGCTTCTGTGTGCGGATCATGCTCGCGATGCGCCCCGTCTCCGCAAGCCGGTGTATCTGTTGCGTCGGGTCGGTTGTCTTCTCTGGCGGCTCGTAGGTACTCGGCGGCTGTGCTGGAGGCAGCAAGCGTGGTATGCGCCTCTGGGCCAACTCACGGCTATACTCGATCAATTCCTGCTCTGATGGCTGCTCCGATGGCTTGAGACGGTCAAGTAGCCACAGGAGGGCTGTGCGTAGGGCTGTGCTGACGTTCACAGTGATGCTCCTTTTCGTTATTCAATTTCCCACGGGCCACCATTTCGAGCCCACGGCGGAACATGCACTGGTGGAATGTCTTTCCTCAATGCGAGAATGGCGTCTGAAAGCTTGCGATAGTCTTCATTCACCGCATTCCACATCTTTGCTGTATGCTCGTCTGCATATTTCTTAGATGAGAGTGAGCCCTCGGGGTCTGTCAGGTTGAGACTGATACCAAGCATCTTCATGCATTCATCTATGTGCTCAAGACGCTCTTTATCTTTTGAGTTCATGCTTCCTCCTGCTGATGTGCTTGCGTGCTGTTCTTGCGCACTGCTCGTTTGGGCTGCGTTGGCCTGGCCTCCATCGCCTCTTGCAAGGCTGTAGCGCGTGCTACGAGTTCGTTGCGCTCCCTGAGCACCTTGTTATAGAGCACCCGCGTTGCCTCCAGCGCTTCGGAGAGGTCGGTGTTCTCATCTTTGAGCGTGTCTTTCTCGGCTTGCAGTGTCTTGATGTTTGCGCGAACCACCTCCACCTCGCTTCTTGTCGCTGCCTTCTCTCGTTCCAGGCGGCTGTTGCGCAGCATAACGAAAGCGCAGATGATGGCGAGCACGATGACAAATACGCCTAACACGAGTGCGATGAGTGCGTAGATCATGTTTACTCCTTCTTGACAAGAGCGAGCGTGCTGGTACAGCCTAAATCTTTCTTCAGTTCCAGCACCTGCTCTAAGCTATCCCCCAAGTAATTTTCAATGGTTTGCAACTCCTGGCTTCCTCCACCAAACTGCATGAGATTGAAGATTTTGAGGATTCCTCCTGCACTGAGCAGGAGAGTTTCTAACACGTCTAATCGTTCTTGATTGCTCATTGTTGTGTCTCCTTTGCTTTTGCCCTGTCTCGGGCGAGTTGTTGGCGGTAGCGTTCGAGCAGCAGCTCTTGCATCTGGATGAGCCGGTGCGAGAGTGCCAGCGCATCGCCAACGGTGAGCGTGGCCTGAATCGAGCCATCCACATCTAGAAGTTGTACGTGATCGTCGGCAGTGAGCCGGATGTCGCCGAGTAGCATATTAGTTGCCTCCTTGCAATTCGCGGCGGATCTTCGGTGCCCATTTCTTTACGGTGCTATAGCCTACCTGGGCTTCAGTGGATATAGCCTTATAGCTTTTCTCTATCCCTCCTGGTATAGCCATGATAGCCATGATAGCCTCGTACTCCTGGCTATGGGTAGGCGCTGGCAAGGCTACGAGTTGAGGGCTAGTCACTTGCGTAACCGTCACCTCCGGCGTAGCCACTATAGCCCTGGGTGTGGACCTGGGCGTAGCTTTCTTGGGGGCATCCTGGCTATGGCGCTTCCTGCTAAAGAGCATGGCCAGCGTAGCCGTGGCTACGAGCAGGCCAGCACGAAAGTGGGTGAAGATGGCCACGGGGATACCTAGCATGGCCATGGCTCCAAGGCTAGAGGATATGCTGTTTACCTGCTGGAAGAGCACGATATCATTCATCACAAAGGCTACGATGATCATGACTAACCCCACTATAACCATAGCCATATACCATAGCCATGTAGCCCATTTGCGCTCGTGATTGTGTTGGAGGATGCGCAGCCACACCGCGAACCATAGCCCGTCTATGGCTATGACCTGCACAATGGCCCACGGGATTTCAAACCATATTTGCGTAGCCAATCGGCCCGATAGGTAGATATCCACACCCGTCATCAGCATGCCCACAAGTACGAGTAAGGGTGATAGCTCGATGGCGAAATCAGAGAACCACACCTTGAAATTATGCAAGCCATCATTAATAGCATCACCATCAAATCCTCTACGATCCATCCTAAGTAACTCCCTTCTTGCCCACTCCCCCGAAAATGGGGGAGTGGGTATATATAATTCCGCTGTAACAGAAATGTAACAGGCTTCTCAAGCCATCTCACGTATGATGCCCATTACAGGGTTTTGGGAATCTGTCACATTTTCCGTGACTTTTATTACATATTTTCTTCACCTGAATCGCTCTCAACCGTATATTTCTTCGTCCAATCAGGCCGGTACAGATCGAGCGTTTTCGCAATATCGCGATACTTGACTTTCGTGCCATCTTTGCTGAGCCACTTTTCAATGCCGCGCCCGCTCATGCCGTGGTCGTAGCAGGTCAGAATCGCTTCAGTTGGCGCGGGTGTGCTGATCTCTTTAGGCAAGAATTGCCGGTGCTCATCGACATGCACGGTGCCACGGAACTGATAGCTTCCATCAGGATCACGATAGAGAATGTAACCCTCACTGGCATAGATCACGTTCTGCTCGAAGAGTGCCCGCGTGCGCACGGTTTCATCGACGGCAACCGCCGTTCTCGTTGCCGACACATGCCGTATAGTGAGCGCGCATAGAACAACCCAGCCGCAGACAAAGAAGCCAATGAACGATGCGACCACGAGCGCTTCAAGCAAGTCCAGGTGGATGATCGCCATGAGCACAATGCTAGCCGTTGCCAGGATGCAGAGGAAGATGACGAGCACGAGTGCCGCGCTTCCACCCTCGACCACGATGCGATTGTGGCTGAGCTGCTCATTCTGCTGGTTATCATGGTTATCAGATCCCTTGATGAATTTACGGTATGCCATATATACCCCCATTCCAAAATCGTTATAACTACGATCCTGGTACTAACTACAGGGTTCACGCCTGGCGTGCTTTCAACATGCCAGGCATTTCAACGTTACTTCCTCTTGCCCTTCTTGTCATCCTCACGGATAAACGCTTGAGCTTCCTCCTTGGCTTCCTTGGCCCAGCGCTTCATGTCCTCATTGCCGGATTTCTCTTCGACAATGCGCACATTGCGCACGACTTCCTCTGCATGTTTGCGGTCTACAATCCGTCCCATTGTTCCGATCTCCTTTTGTGTAAACTATAAACTACAAGTGACGCGCTACTTCCACAGCAGCGAGCTTACCTCGTCTGCATCCTCCTGCGATTGCTTGTGCAATGCTTGATAGAGGCCAAGCTTGTACTCGTGGTACGCTTTGCACGCCTGCCGAAAGCTCTGCACCACTACGGCATTGACCACGATGAAGACCGCGAGCCCCCATACAGTCCAGGCGAGTACCTGCACCGCCGGGGTGATAAATGCAATGAAACCCATCATGCTTCCTCCACCAATTCTGTATGCGCTGAATCATCATAGACGTTGGTAATCCACCAGCCTTGCGCGTTCTTAGACATGCCAGAGGCTCCCATTTCCTCGGGGGTCATGCACCGACGCGTAGGCTTTGTGATGCCTATCGGTTTCTTGCGCACGATATCCCCAGGTTTATAAATTCCCTCGCCAAATGACCCGATACGATGCTTATCAAAGCCCGCGACACTTTTAAATGTTTCGCCACATGTATTGCACAGACTTTTTGCCATTGTCTCATCCCTTCTAGAATGCGTGGATAGCTCCAACAACGGGGTAATGTCTTGGCATTACCCTAAACAACGGTAGCTCTTCACCTTGACCCAAACTATAGGGTCACGCAACCTCATTCCTGCACATCCTGTCTAGAGGTCATCATATGGCGCCTCCGCATCGTGCAGGAGCAACCACACGCCCGTCTGGTACATCTCCATCTGTTCAGCGTTGAAAAACAGAGCAGTACATGCCAGGATGGACACGTTGATGATGGTGTCGCGGTAACCGAGCAGCCACAGTTCGACTACCCCTGCACGCCAGATGCTGAATATCATGCTCCCACCTCCAGCCACAATTCTCTCTCAATAGGCTTTACTTCCGGGGTGTCAATGGCCTTTACAATCCGCCCAAATTGGCTGAAGACTTCCGTAAATTTCTGCTCATTGGTGCCAAGGTAGGCGAAGGCTGTTCCAAACATCTGAGAATACTTATTCTTCTGCTGGATTGGCACGATGAAATTCACTCGATGATCTGGTATGCATATCGGGAATTGCCACAAGGGATAAAACCACTTTGCATTGACTTCTGTGGTTGCCAGAATAATAGCCTGGGTAACATCCCCTGCAGCATACGAGGCTAGCAATTTTTCGACAAATAAGCCGATGGAACTTTTATGCAACCCCGCCATCTTTGCCGATCTACCATATGGAGGATTGAGCCACACGCGGCCAAACCAGGGCTGTTCTAAGCCGTTCTGTTCTCTGGTATAGTAGCGCGTTGCCTTGACGATCTGATTGGCTGCAGCACAGGAGGCAGGGTCAAGATCGATCCCGCCCATGACTTCCCTGGCAGCTTCTATGTATTTTGGTCTGGTATACCATTCGTTTGTACTCATGCGACTTGCTCCTTTCGTTTCGCGTGACTCCGCTGTGATCTCCTGGCTTCCCGTTGCTGCTTCTCGGCCTTGCGCTCGTGGTCGATCACCTCGATGAGATTGTCCCACGTGCAATTGCGCGGGTCGCCGTCCAGGTAGGCAAAACCCGTGATCCAGGGCGGCAAAGGGCTAGCGTGGTAGACCTGCCAGATGAAGGCCGCCAGCGGGAGTGCATTGGGCTGCTTCTCGTCTGCGAGGATGTTATGTACGCCATATTCCTCCATGTAGAGTGTGCCATCAGTCATCCATACCCGGCGTACCTTGCGCCCGTGGTAGACGAAAAAGTAGTCGATGTAGGTATCGATCTGGAATGGTTGCCCGCTGTCGTCGAGCAGTTTGGTAATGCCTGGGGTGAGTGGACCCACAGGCAGGTACTCTTCAAACGGCGGGCGTTGCCACTTGGATAGTGGCTTTGCGCGTGGTGTTCGTGGCATCTTATTGTTCCTCATTTCCTTGCGGTGTTATACTATTTTCAACAGCGACAAAGCCCGCGTACCTGATGTCCATATCCCTGAAAGCCTCGGCGTCCTCTGGATTGGCCGTGTCGAGTATGCGCCGTCTGCCATCCTGGTAGTGGACCTCAATCAAGCAATGTTGCGGCTCCTGCTCCCATAGCGTTAGTTGCATCAATCCTCCTTATGCTGATTGTTGTGCTAAAAGTTCGTTCCATCGAGCAATCCTGGTCCATGCGAGTTGGCGGCGCTCTTTGTTGCGTGCCAGCCGCCGCCATGCCAGCTCACCATGTCTTACACGGTCAGTATCGCTGAGCACAAGGTACGGGTAGTGATGCTGTGCAGCCCAGGCGAGCAGGTCGGCTTTCGTGTATCTCATTGCACTCTCTCCAGTGTGTCTGCAAACTGTGTCAGCGTTGGCGTGAAGCGCAATCTGAACGCGCCTACCGGGCCATTGCGGTGCTTGGCAAGGATGCCGTTCACAAGATACGGCTTATTGCTCATCTTGGAGTCCTGCTGGTTATCCTCTACGTGGATGAATGCGACGACATCGCTATTTTCCTCGATGCCCCCTGACTCTTTGAGGTGCGACAATTGTGGTACGACGTTCTCAGCAGAGCGCGAGAGTTGCGCCAATGCCAGGACGGGTATCTTGAGTTCGCGCGCGAGCCCTTTCAAATCGGTGGCAATCTGTGTGACCTCTAAGCGCTTATTCTCCATGTGACCATTGGCCTTTGCGAGCTGCAAGTAATCGACAATCACGAGGTCTAAGCCGTACTCACCTTTGATGCGTTTGGCACGGGAGAGCATATCAAGCGGCGTGATGCCCGTGCTATCATCAATCCAGAGTTGCCCCTGGGCTTCTGTCAGCACGTCGGTTTTGTCCACAATCAATTCCCACTCGCTGCGATAGCGCTTCCCACTCACCCACACTTCGTCCTCGTCGATATCGGCCATGCGCAAGCGAGATTGGTCTATCTGCGTTTCGATGGCGAGCAGGCGCTGAGCCAGTTGCTCCTCTGCCATCTCCAGCGAGAAGAAGAGCACGCTAAACCCATCGAACAATGCACGGCGTGCGATATTGAGCGCCATTGCCGTTTTGCCGTTGCCTGGGCGGGCTGCCAGGACAATAAGGTCAGTCTTTTGCAAGCCCCCTGTCATCCGATCAAGCAGCGTAAAGCCCGTGGGAATACCAGTTACCACGCCGCGCTGATGCTGCTCGTGGAGGCGATCAAGCTTGTCCTGGTAGCGTGCCAGCACATCCCCGATAGTGGAGACATGCGAGAGCTTGCGCCCCTGGCTGATGCGATAAACGATCTCTTCTGCTTTGAGCAGCGCATCAGGGGTTTCTTCGTAGGCTTCAGCGGCAATGCGGCCCGCGCCATGAATGAGCCTGCGATAGATCGCCTTCTGCTCGACAATATGTCCGTAGTAGGCGATGTTGCCAGAGGTCGGCACTCCATTCACGAGGCTCGTGATATAGCTTGCGCCTCCGACATCATCGAGCTTGCTATGGCGCTCTAAGGCGTCACAGATCGTGATAAAGTCGGGCGGCTCATGTGTGCGATAGAGTGCCAGGATGGTTTCGTAGAGTACGCGGTGGGCTTCCCGGTAGAAATCGGGCGGCTGTAAGAACTCGACCACCTGCGTGATAGCATCAGGATCGAGGATGATGCTACCCAGGACGCCCATTTCGGCATCGATGCTGCACGGTAAAAGCTTTTCCATTAGCGGCCACCTCCTGCGGCTTGTGGACGATAGTAGTGATAGTTGCCAAGGGTCTCTGGTGACTTGCCGTTCTGCCGTTTTGCAATCTCAGCGAGAGCCTTGGGCGTCTCTTTGAGCAGTGTCAATCCGCCAATGCGGTAGTAGTTCTCAGACTTGCCCCAATACGGGTCATGCTTCAGATGCTGCATGGTGGTATCATAATCAGCAAGCTCGTGCAGGTTACACCACGTCTTGATGGCCTTACGCTCTCGGATGATTTCAACTTCTTCTTCCAGGGCATAGCCACGGTGGGCATTGATGCGCGCCTGTATCTCTTTAGTGCTGCATTTGGGCACCTGCTGTGGCTCATTTGCGTGTGTCACTTTCTTCTTTGCCGGAGCGCCCGCCTGCGCAGTGCCTCCCACACTCGCAGGCGGCGCTACGTCAGATGGTCCACTCACCTGACTTTGAGGTGAAGGTGGTTGCTTTGAGGGTAGCGTGATCTTTGGTGCTATCACCTTTTCGGCAAGCATCTCCTGGGTGATAGCTGGATGTTCACCCGTCGCTTTCTTGCGTTCAGCAAATGCTGAGAGAGAGGCAGGCGCTGCGGTTTCGACAGGAACCGCATTACTCTCTTCATTATCTTGCTCTATCTCAGAAGGTATCTCTCTATTATCTATATTGACTTCGCAATTTTGAGACTCCCCACTTTCATCTTCTGAGACTCCCACTTCCAAATTTTGCGTGTCCCCACTTTCAAATTCTGGAGGTGGGACTTCCAAATTTTGAGACTCCCCCCCACTTTCAAAAATTGAAACTCCCCCCGCATGGAAAATAGTGTACGGGTTAGCTGGAAGCCCTTTCAGTGCTTTCTGCACGTTTGCACGATGCAATGTATAGATCGGAGCTCCGAACTCATCTCCCGGTTTGCTACGCATTAACAGAAAGCCTTTCTCAATGAGCCGATCAATGGCCTTTCTCAGTGTAGATTTGCTGATTGAAAGTGCTTTCTTGCGCCGATACTCAGCCCATGCCTCGCTCTCCATATCTTCATCTTCAGGCTTCTCAAGCTTTGCTGAGTCGTATAGATAGAGCCTGGCAATGATTTGTCCCTGAGAGAGACGAGCCCAGTATTCTTTCGGTGCTTTCGGCGGTGCTTTCTTTGCCTCTGCCGCCAATGTGACTTTATCTTGCCACGCCTCTTTGCGCTTGATCATCTCGTACTCAACGATACGCATAATGCTAGCTTCAAGATGGTCCTGGCAGATCACCACGAACTCAAGACGCTGCTTGAGGAAAAGATTATATGGATATTCAAAAATGGTTGCTTCACTCATGTATTTTCTTTCCTTTCATGTCCGCCTCCCGGCGGTCACACATTGCAATTGCAGCGCCGATATGCTACAATGCAGACAAAGCTCGTATTGATCTCATTCTTCGTTCCAAAGGAGAGCCGTTGACGCGGCTCTTTTTATTTTGTGCCTGGCACCTCCTTCTCGTGGTCGATCTTGAACTGTAACGCCAGGTGGCTCACATGCGCGGCCAGGAGCTTGATAGCCGTGTCTGTCGTCTCGCGCAAGAGTGCAATGCTCTCAGTCAACGTGCTTACCCGCTCTTCAAGGAGCGCAAGTCGTGGCTCCGACTCCAACGCTGTCAGTACCTCTTGGAGCAGGTGCGGCGGCAGATAGCGGCGCAATGTCTTGATAGCTTCGTCTTTGGCCATGGCTTGTGGCTCAGGCTGCTGCTCGCTCATGTTCGATTCTCCTGTTTCTCGATCCAAACAGCTCAATGTCGCAAAAAGCGCACGGCTCAGCATTGCTCGCTCTCAGCTTCTGTGAGTAACTTAGCGTATGCTTTCTTGATGTCTCTCTCAGGTCCACCAGGGCATGCACAATGCAGCACGCATTTGTGGCACACATAGCAGTAATCCCACTTGCAGGTGCAGGGAAACCCGCGCACACAGCCGCTTGTACTCTCCTTTGTGCCACAACACGGGCAATGCAGCGGCGGCGGCCCAAAGTAGCCACTAGAGCGGTTTCTGCTCATGCGGCGCCTCCTGTTCTCTGCTCTCTAGCTCTTCAATCAGCTTGAGCCGGGCATCTTTCAGCAGATCGCACGCTTCACGCTCTTTTCGTGTCCGACCTCCAAGCACCACGGCTTGTGTGATTGCTGCAATCATGCCGTCCAGTTGCCCGACAAACGTTTTGAGTGTCTCTGTTTTCATAGTGGCCTCATTTCAATGTGCTGTGAAACAAGGTTCCAGCGGAGTTCTAAGCCGAACTCCCTGGCAAGCTTGTGTTCAATCTTCCACTGCTCGCGCTCGGCTTCCGACGCCTCGGCATCCCCGTCATGGTCAACCGTCTTATCCAACCCTAGCCAGCGTGCTAAGAGTTCTTGCTGCTCGCTCATGATGATCTCTCCTTCTCGATGCGTCGCACTTCATTTCGCTTGAATGGCACAACCTGGCGTCCATACCGCTTCATGCCGAAATCGACAAAGTATGCATCTCCCCACTCGTCGTTGCGTGCTGGCAGTATCACATCAATGACGCCCTGCTCACCATTGAAGCCATCATGGCTCACGATCTGTACAGTGTCTCCAACTTGTATCTCAGGCTGCTGCTCGCTCATAATCTCTCCTGTTTCTCGATCCAAACAGTTCAATGTCGCAAAGAAAGCACGGCTGAACATGCCGCTACCTCCCACAGCGCGCCAAGTGGTGCAGCAGGCGCTGGCATCCGTGCAGGAGTGATTTGTAGGATGTGCAGGCCTGCACGCTTTGTATAGCCCACGTGCTTGAATTTGGCGCGTTTGAAGCAGTAGCCAGGTATCTCACACTGTACTGCTGTCTGATCGACTATCGTGATCATGCCTGAAGGTGGGGGTGTGCCATATTTCCATCGGGTGATGGCTACTGCCTCTCTAATCAATTGGCTAGAGGGAATAGCAGACTCATTGCGGAACAGCGTACACATCCATGCATCTTTATACCAATCACGGCGTACCATTTCAGGGCGCGGCCAGGATGTTACCCACAATGCTTGCGCATCTTCAGAGAGAAGAACTAGCATGCGTCCGGGTGGTACGAATTGCCTCGTGCCTGATCGCACTCGGCTGTAATGTCTATCGGCCAGATGAGCGGCCCGGCTATCGTACTGGTGAGTGACAAGCCAATTCATGCTGTTTCCTCCTGCACGCGCTCCAGGAAGCCGCGCTTGATCTCCGGCCTGTATGTCTTGCCATCCTTGACAATCTCTACAAGCAGATAGCCCCAACGACCCTGACCGATGACTACGCCTTTTTCGCCGTAGTACAGGCTCTGCGGATTGTTCACGCGCACGTGGTGGCCTAACACTAGCTGTGTGGTCATGGCTTTGCCTCGTATGCCTCTGGTGGGCAACCACACAGGCGTAGCGTATGCTTGAGATGGATCAATGCGTCGATGCTATGGCCGATCTCACTGATGGCTCCTGCATCCATATCGCCTTGATAGGTAGCCATGCGCTTCTCTTGCTGCTCGATCAGGCCATCGATGGCCTCTCGTACCTGGCTCTCTTCCATGTTTACCTCCATGCGCTATCAACGCAGCCCTCTACGATGGTCACAAAGGAAAAGTCGATGGTAGGCGTGCAGCGTATCAGCCCGAGGCGTCGCAACTCCTGAAGCCGATATGATGGGATCAGCGCATGCACGATCTTGGCGATGCTGCCAGGCGCTTCGTTGCACAGCCACACTAGGCGCATGTACAGCCCGAGCTGTGCGTCTGAGAGCGCGCTGAACAGGGATGCGTCAAGATCGACGGCGATGGGCGTAGGTACTAGCGATATTGTCATGGTTCCTTCTTTCTGTTACAATAAGCTCAGGTTAAATGTGATACATAATGATACACTCATTATGTAATGTACACTATCTATTGTGCAGTTCAATGTATACTTGTGCGAGAAGGCTAGCATGAATTATCCGCTGC
>WNFN01087247.1_pt1 | contig 11056 bp, 8 predicted proteins | sample 5400161 | NCBI WGS metagenome assembly WNFN01 (sample SAMN13153353, study PRJNA577476) | soil metagenome | isolation source: 80 cm saprolite on Douglas fir-dominated hillslope | place: USA:California | collected 2013-09-17
CTCCCCAACGATCGCGCCAACAGAGGCTTGGCTATCTCCAACTTGAGCTCCCACTGCTGCAGGATTGCCGGTTCCACTTCGCCTGCAATCAGGTGATAGCCCTCCACCTGTACCTCGACGTTTTTCAACCCCGCGTTACGCGCCAACCAAAAGAGTTTTCGCCCGACGAACGGATCGAATCCTGTCGCTTCGAGCGCTTTAACGACTTTTTCGGCCGTGTTTTGTACCACCGCGTCTTCCGGGTAGTGCCACAAAAGCTGTCCGTCCAGGTCTTGTAGCAAGACCGTGCCGCCGCGCTTGCAAACTCTGGCCATTTCCCTGACTGCGCCTTCTTTGTCCTTCAGGTATTCGAGCAACATCCGCGAATACACCAGATCGAAACGATCCGACGGGAGCTCCATGGCTTGAGCATCCCCTCGAACGAAATCCAACTGTGAAATCCCGTGATTTTTCTGTTTTGCTTCCTGCACGCGCTCTGCGCTGACGTCCATTCCAGTTGCTCGAATTGAATCGTCCAACGCGCAAACTTCTCGCAAAATAACTCCCGGGCCGCAGCCAACGGAAAGAACTTCTGCTCCCGCTCGGACGCGATGCGCCAGGTATCGCCGCACCCACGCGTGTGCGTCCACCTTTTGCGCAAGGCGCGTCGCCTCGCGCGGGTCTTCCATAATGTAGTCGGCGATCGCCGTGTTTCTGCTCATCACCGTTCCTGACCTGTAAGCGCAGGTTGCAGTTCTTGCTTTTCCATGCGCGCCAGTAATTTTGTATAGAAACCGTCCACGTGCCTGTAGAACCGCGGATGCCCGTCTTTGAGCCAGATCCCCTGGCAATAGTGGCGGAGAAATTCCGCGCCCAGCTTGTAAAGGACGTGTGTCGCCATTTCCTCGGCAATCACTGGAATTTCTTCCAATTCGAAATCTTCGTAGGCCTTCGAACACGCGGTTAGCAGCGCGGAGGCTGCCTGGGAAACCTCGGATTCAGGAAGTGTCGGGTGCAACAGCAGGTCGCAACGATTTTCCAGGTAGCTGAAATTGACGCCCAACGGTCCTCGGTAGACAATCGCCGCTCCGATGGGTTCTTCTTTGTTCGCGAGATACGCCAGCCACACATGCCGCGTGCGTCGGAGTCCGACGCGGCGGTAGAGTTCATCGACCGCTTTGAATTCGACGTCGTGCTCCAATTCTTCTGCCGTGATGTAAATACTCCCGCGCGCCGCGGCCGCTATCTCCAAAAGGGCATGCTGGTGAGAGGAATTGTAGGGCACCACGCGAATCCGCTTTTCCGCCGGAAGCGACAGCGTTTTGGGCACCGCGAAAAATGCGTGCCTTTGAACGGACGATAGGGACTCTCCGATCGTTTGCACCATCGAACCGAAGACCCGTGCGGGAAATCGATTCTCCGGCCGGAACCAATTTTGTGCGGACTGATCTTGCCCTTTCCGAATACTAGCTGCGGCCGCGGCCAGCATCACCGCCCGCGACGCATACGGATTGTTTTCAGAGACAAGGTGTTGGGACATCCATCCGTTTTGCGTGGTTCGCCACACAGCCAGCGATGCCAGCCCTCGCTTCTCATCTCCGCTGGTCAGTACATAAAGGAGGGACTCGCCCGCGCTCAACATCCGTCGCCAGTTTTCCCGAACCTTCGCCAGGTGCGGAAAAAGACGTGCCGCTTTGTCTGGATACAGAAATCCCGCGCGTTCGTAGAGAGCAAAGATTTCGTTCAGAGATAGGTCATTGACTCGGACACCGTAAGCGTCGTACACCTCTGACAGCCTGGGAAGGCTGGTTAGCGTTTTCTCATCTAACGCATCTAAAGGCATATCGCCTCCACGGCGCCTATTGCGAGTCCGACAGGCTTTCGTCTTCTTCCGAAGACCCAGCATCCCGGACTTCTCCGAACAGCATTCCAAGCCCGACTCAGCAAAGTCCTAGAACTATTAGAACTTAATAACGGATTCAGCGTAGTTGTCTAAATGGAACGCTAGTACCGTTTTGAGGGGACTTTCCTGCCCACTATTGGCAGCTTGGATACACGCTGAGGCTGTGTCTTGGGTATCCTTGAGGGAAAAGGATCCCCCTCCAAGCGATGATGAGACTTGCTTAAGTGTAAGAAAACAAAAGACGTACTTGGTCCTCGACGCCAAAGTCGGGGCTCAAAAATAGGAGTTTGGGGGGACCGGGCGAACGGTTCCTATTTGGCACACTAAAAGCACGTATTTCAGCTCGTGCGTCGCAAATTAGAAGGCCTTCATTCCTGCGTCACGGCAGCTCGCCGGAGCTACTGTCCCAAGAGCCAGTTGTCTCTTTCGCCGGACAAGGGCACAAACGTCTGGAAGTGCAGCATTACAGTTCTATACACTGCCATTTCAAAGCCATTGCGACGATCACCGACTGGAGGAAGACCATGGTCGAAGATCGCTATAAAGTAAGGCGCACCAATCCGCGCTTCTCGTTTTTCGCGAATGCCGAGGTTACTCTTCGCGACGGGACGGGCGTCCGCGCCCAGCTTGCCGAACTGAGTTCTCGGGGTTGTTATATCGACGCGCTCGAACCGATTCCCCTTCGCACGAAATTGCATCTTCGAATCTGCGATGGCATGAGAACGTGTGAACTCCAAGGCAGAATCCTCTATATGCATTCTGGCGGTGGGTTTGGAATTTTCGGAATGGGTGTGCTGTTTGAAGAAATCGAAGCCGAGCAGCAATTCGCAATCGACAAGTGGCTGCGCGAACTCGCCGTTCGTCAAGGGAATGACTTGAGAAACAATTCCTTCTCTCAAGTCAAGTAGCGACGGAGATTGTTAGGCTGTCGCCACGAAGGCGCCAAAAAGCGAGTTAGTTTCGTTCACTTTGCAATTACTGGAATTCGGGCCTCATCGTTTTTGCTAAAAACTTCGATGGTAGGTACGCACTTGAATCCCGCGGCCAGCGAACAATACAGACGGTGCGCACCATGAACCAGCTTATATCGATACGGGTAACCGGCTTGGCCCCTTACAAGGTCCACGGGCGGAATAGCGTTGTCAAATCGGAAGCCACGCAAAATTCGGACGACCCGTTCTTGGGCTGAACAACCCTCTTCGTCGCTGTCGTTAAAGATGCCTACGCCTGGATCGCGGCCGACTGGACCCACGTCTGTGATGAGAACTTCGCGAACATTCTGAAACGATTTTTGGTTCACCCTATAAGCCGTAAATGTGGGCACAAAATCTCGCATTCCCGCTTCATTCCACCACTCGTCTGGCAGTTCAATTTGCAATCCGTGGTGCGTGAATTTCATGATTCAAAGTATGCCCGAAATTCCTCGATGTGGGGTTCAAGACAAGAGTACTGACCTTCGCCTCGCGGCAATCGCAGCAGAGAGTTCGGAATCTTCCCAATCATACGCCGTTGAAAATACAGCGCAGTCGCTTGAAATCCAAATGCTCGTCTGTCTCGTCTCGATCTTCGGAATGTGTTTTGAGCGTCCCACAATTCGCCCACGATTACGGCAGCCCGGTTATAGCTCTCAGAATAAATCTACCGTTTTTGTTCATTCCTCGGGCACAGGTTCAAGGCGAGACTCTTTTAGTTGCTGCGTGGATTAGCCGCCTTGGGTTGCGCAATCTGGTTGTCGTCGTGATCCTGCAAATCCACAACGCTATTTTCCCAAAACCGGACGAGTATATTCCCGTGGCACCTCAAAACTTGGGAGCAAATATTGACGAATGCCGCGCAAAACCGTGATGCATGACGTAGGAGAATGCTAGACGAAACCGACTACTTAGCGTTTCTGCTCTTGCCTTGGGCACAGGCGGCCTTTAATACACTCTGAGTATGTGAACCCGAGTCGCCCAAACTGAGTCACGCCACCGCGACCGGAAGCCCAGCCCAGTCAGCGCCTGAGGGCCTTTGACCAGTTTGCGGAGAGCAACCCGTTTTTGTGTACCCGTCGTGCACCTCGGTTTGCCAATTCTACGATTTCTGACCGTTGTCCTTCATCGCAGGATCAACAACTTGCTCATCCTCAACGTCTGCCTCGGTTCGACTCCCACTCCGGGCACCAGTGTCCTAGCCGCCTACATGCGGGTTGGCGTCACTTCGTTCTACGGCGGCCTAGAATCCCACTCCGAAATGCACGCCAAAGCCGACAGCGTTTGTGTTCGGTCCACCCGGAGGCCGATTGAAACGTACCGGCACAACGACCTCAACAAAATAGGCCTTAAAGAAATTGTCTTTAATTCGCCAGCTCTTATTGATGAGCGGCGTAAAGCCAAGCTGTGAGGAATTGATGTCGAACGCAAGCCGGCCGCCTACGGCGAAGTTGTGTCCGATTCCATAAATGAGACCCGGATGTACGGTCAGATCAACTTTGCGTGGCGAGTTTTGTATCGCGGGAACCAATTCGAGATCGAACGCCAGCTTTCCTTTCCCTTTAACTGTTATCCCTATGGGAAAACCAAACGAGAGATTATCTGCGACGGTGGTTGTCCGTCCGCCGGCGCGAGTAGCGAGCGGCAGCACAAATCCGATGTGCCCGCCCAAAGTATCTTGTGCGCTAGCGACCGTAGCGCTTGTCGTCCACGGCGGAAACAACAAGGCAACAACGAAGAGCCATTTTCCTGCATGAACAGAACACTTCCATTGAAAAAACACTGCTCTCATTTTCGTCACTCCTGTGGATGGCGCATCTCGATATCAACGCAGGACGCATGCCAAATCGAGTTAGAAATTGTTCATTCTCTAGTTCGGGTGAGTTGTTGATTTCACAGGCCAAAGCGTCCCTAGGTGCCTGCAAATACGTTCAGTTCCTAAATCCAGTGAGGGAACCAGGACCGAATTGGGAGGGAATTGCCATCTGCCCGGGGACGGATTTCGAGGACAAGTTTCTACATTCAAAGTTGTTGCGCGAACCGATGCAGTGGTTCAAAGTTGCGTCACTTTTCAATTCGGGACAGGGTTACCCGAGTCCCTGGAATCTTGTCTGTCTAACTCCTTCTAAATGAGCGGGAAGGAATTTCCGTGTGGCCCTTCCCCTGCTTCTTCCGAACAAGAGATTGAGCGGTACCCGTCCGTTCTGCAGCAACGCCCTTCGACGCGCGTCCTTCACCAACCGCTGCATACAGTGTCTTTTAAGCAAGGATCAACGCTCTTGATTGTGCGCCGAAGGCCCGAAGGCATGAAGCATCAGGGGTTCCGATGGAAGAGGGCGATGTCTTGGTTCGCATAGCTGAAATCCGCTGGACTAAGGAACTCCTCTCGGTCTCTGCTGTTTACATTGCCTGCTTGCTGTCTGTGGGGCTTGTGGGCGGTTACACAATTTTCTCGCAGACCAGAGCTACCGAAGAGGCCCTGCGCATTTCGCAAGCTCGCGCGGATGCGGCTGCAAAGGCGCAGGTAGCCATTCTCGTGATGGGCAAAGCGCAAGCTCAATTGCTCAGTGCCCCTGATCCGCAAACCAGGCGTTCGGCTTCGGTGCTTGCTATCCGTGCTCTGTCGGCATTAGACGAAAACATTCAAAACCTGCAGCAAACCTTGCCGGGCAGTTCCGAAGTTCTGGAGTTAACCCAATTGCTGAATCAAATCGCCCCCGCGAAAATGGCGGTCATCAAGGCAGTCAGAGCGAACGATCCTGATGCGGCGCGGGCAATCGTCGGAGGCATGGAAGATGCGATGGGGCGCGTGGAGCAACTCTCTGAGGAATTGGTTCAAGAGCAGCAAGAGAACTTGAAGTCAGCGGTCGCGGACCAGAAGAAACGCGCCACGGCGACCATCCGCGCGCTCGCAGGAGTGGTCGGAGGTGGAATCATCGTGAGTCTCTTGGCCGGCTGGTTTGTGGGAGGGTTGCAAAGAGCAAAGGAGGGGGCCGAAGCGGCCAGCAAGTCCAAGAGTGAATTTCTCGCGAACATGAGTCACGAGATTCGCACGCCGATGAATGGAATTATCGGCATGACGGAGTTGGCGCTGGACACCGAACTGACCCGTGAGCAGCGCGACTATCTGACGATGGTAAAAATGTCCGCCGATTCCTTGCTTTCTTTGCTTAATGACATTCTGGATTTTTCCAAAATCGAGGCTGGAAAGCTGGATATGGAAACAATCGATTTCATGCCGGAATCCCTGCGTGGCGACCCCACCCGCCTGCGCCAGGTGATAATCAATTTAATCGGAAACGCGATCAAGTTTACGTCCGCCGGCGAAGTGTTTCTTCAAGTTGGAAAGGAAGAAGAATCAGCGGACGGGGTGGTTTTGCATTTTGCGGTGAAGGACACCGGAATTGGGATCCCATCTGAGAAACTGAAGACGATCTTTCAGCCGTTCACGCAGGCTGACGGCTCCACGACGCGAAAGTACGGCGGCACCGGCCTCGGCCTCGCAATCAGCACACGCCTCGTCGAGTTGATGCAAGGACGAATTTGGGTTGAAAGCGACCCTGGGCATGGCAGCACGTTCCATTTCAATCTGCGTTTCACAATTCACTCGGCCGCTGCCAAACCGGAGCCGCTGGATATCGAAATGCTTCGTGGCTTGCCCGTGTTGATCGTGGACGACAATTTTGCCAATCGTCGGATTCTTGAAGAACTACTCCAGCAGTGGCACATGCGTCCGACGTCGGTCGAGGGCGGACCGCAAGCATTCGCTGCCCTGGAGCATGCAAAGTCTGCCAATACACCGTTTCCTCTCGTGTTGCTTGACGCCCAAATGCCAGGGATGGATGGTTTCGCTGTTTCAGAGCACATAAACCGGAATCCAAAAACTTCTGGACCGTCTCTCATCATGCTCACTTCGGCAGGAATGCACGGCGATGCGACTCGATGCCGTGAAGCGGGCATTAACGCGTACTTCCCAAAGCCAGTCCGAAGAGCGGATTTGTTGGCGGCGATCCGGTCTGTACTCGGGGCTCACACCGGAGAGAAGAGCTCGGTCGTCACGCAACATTCCATTCGCGAAAGTGGCCGCCGCCTGCAGATCCTTCTGGCGGAAGACAACTTGGTGAATCAGAAGCTGGCGATCCGCCTCATGGAAAAGTGGGGGCACTCGGTGACCCTAGTGGAGACGGGCAAGGCCGCGCTGGACATTTTGGAAAACCAGTCGTTCGACGTTGTCCTCATGGACGTGCAGATGCCAGAAATGGACGGGTTGGAAGCGACCGCGGCTATTCGAGCACGCGAGAAAATCAACGGCGGACACGTACCGATCGTCGCGATGACGGCCAACGCGATGGTAGGCGACAGAGAACGGTGTCTGGATGCGGGCATGGATGGTTATGTTTCCAAGCCCCTGCAGATCAAGGAACTGTTTGCCACGATTGACAGCTTCGTGGTTGCTTCGAGCCCGCCTTCGAAGGAAGAAGTGGCACGTGCGGTGAACTAACTGAAGTGATGGTCTCGATTGTTCTTTGACAAGCGAGCAATAGCCCGAGGAGGAGAAGTGAATTTCTGTATGAAGCCAAGACGAAAGATTGCATTACTAATCGCGGGAATCGTGCTTTCTTGCGGCGCTACCCTTGCTCAAGAGGATGGTGCAAAGAACGCCTTCGCTTTGCCTAATTCGGTTCCCGGGCCGGCAGGAAACCAGGTGACTCCGGAGAGGGTCGCTCTGGGCAAAATGCTTTTTTTCGATCCCCGGATGTCCGGCTCAAATTGGATCAGCTGCGCCAGCTGCCACAATCCAACTCTGGGATGGTCGGATGGACTGCCGACCGCAGTCGGCGATGGCATGCGCGTTTTGCCGCGTTCAACTCCCACTATCGTCAACACTACGTTCAACAGACTTCAAATGTGGGACGGCCGGTTTAACAGCCTCGAAGAACAAGCATGGGGGCCTATGATGGCGTCCGCCGAAATGCACGGCTCGACCGAACAAATCGTGGCCAAGCTGAAAGCGGCGCCTGGCTATGTGGAGGCCTTCGATAAAGCCTATCCAGGCGAAGGCATCACGAAAGACACCATCGCAAAAGCCATTGCGAGTTTCGAGCGCACAATAATTTCCAACGATTCTCCGTTTGATCGTTGGCGACAAGGCGACGAATCGGACGTCTCCGCTTCCGCCAAACGCGGCTTCGCTCTTTTTGGGGGAAAAGCGAACTGCATCGCGTGTCACCAGCCGCCGAATTTCACGGACCAGGGTTTTCACAACATCGGGCTCAAGGGCAACTCCGACGACGGGCGTTACGCCAAGGTGCCGGTTAAAATTGTAAAGGGCGCTTTCAAGACTCCAACCCTTCGCGATATTGCGCTAACAGCTCCCTACATGCACAACGGCGCGTATCGAACGTTGGAAGAAGTAGTGGATCACTACGATCGCGGCGCTGACGAAAAGGATAATCTCGACCCCAACATAAAGCCGCTCAATTTGACGCCTCAGGAAAAGAAAGACCTTGTGGAATTTCTTAGGAGTCTTACCGGAAAACAAGAAGCAGTCACGCTGCCCGTCTTGCCCCGATGAGCTTCAGACGAACCAAAAAACGGGAGAACGTGCTATGAGACTAGCTAGGAAATTAAGCCTGTTCGCCATTTTGATCTGCGCGTTGTGGATCAACGCTGCGCTTGGCGGCGAAGAGTTGGTGGTCGAGCAAAAAGGAAAGAGCTTTATGTTCAAAGGCGCGAAAGTGGAGACCATGAAAATCAAAGTCGGCGACGTAATTCAGTTCAAGAACATGGATCCTTACTTTCACAACGTGTTTTCGCTATCCGATGTGAAACTCTTCGATCTCGGTTCGTATCCTCAGGGGCAGAGGAAATCCGTCAAATTCGACAAGCCCGGCAAGGTGGAAGTCGAATGTGCCATCCATCCGGAGATGCATATCGTCGTGGAGGTAAAACAGTGAGTCGCGTGCCGAGGATTCTCTTGACCGTTGCTCTACTCTTCGGCGTGATGCCGAACTACGCTTTCGCGCAGGACACGCATGAGATGGTGAATCAGGAAATGTCGAAACCCGTGATACGCGGCGGCATCGTTTTTAAAACCTATTGCGTGGTGTGTCACGGGGAACGTGGCGACGGCGTTGCCCGCGCGGCGAAGCTCTATTCCGGACTCAACCTCTCCATCAAACCACGTTCTTCGGAGTACTACGCCAAGATTATTCGCCAAGGTGGCGAACGTGTGGGCGCTTCAGGGTTCATGCCGCCTTGGCAGGATGAGCTTTCCAACGAGCAAATCGGTGATGTCGTGGCGTTCTTGAAAGTTATAGGCGATCCGGTGAGGCGTGGCGAAGTCGTTTTCAAGGCAAATTGTGTTTTATGCCACGGAGTTCGCGCCGATGGCATGGGTCGGGCAGCGAAGCTGTTCAGCCCTCCTCCGGCGAGCCTTATGCAGAGCGACAAAACGGACGAGTATAAAGAACGGATTATTCGCCTGGGCGGAGAATCTCTCCAGCGATCTTCCGGAATGCCCGCTTGGAGCGAGCGGCTCTCCAACAAAGAAATCGCTGACGTCGTTCGGTCCCTCCGCACGATCGTAACTGTCCCGCCGGCCCACTGAACGATTTGCGATTGCTGCCAGCCAGGCTGGTCAAACACGACGTTCTTCCCATCATGCGATGCGCCGAGCCAAAACGGGACCGTGTTAATCTCGCCGGATTTCGTAATCGTGTGTTGCGCCGAATCGTACAGGCTCACCCACGGCCGGCCTTTTCCAGAAGGACCGGCGAAGACTATTCCTCGATCCACCACCGCCCAACTTGCCCAACTAAACGGTTGCAACTGCTGCGACACCAACCTTTCCGCGCCACCGTCAACGGGAACTTGCCAGATCTGCGGATTGGCGTAAGCCGTTTTCGCGTAGTACACCAATTTGCCGTCGGCAGATTCCAGCGCCGCATGACCGCCTTGCTTCGTCACCTGGACTGCGGCGCCATCGTCCGCGGGAATTTTCCACACCTCATATTCGTTTGTTCGCGTCGATGCAAAATAGACCCACTTACCGTCATGTGACCAGCTGGGGCAGCGATTCTCGAATTCGTCATGCGTCAGAAGCTGTGGGGCGCCACTCCCGAGTTTGATTTTGTAAATTTTTGTGCCGTTTCTGTCCGACGCGTCGAACGCAACCCATTGGCTGTCCGGCGACCATCGCGGCGTGCCCGCGCCGCCAACTGCCGTCAACTGTACCGGATTGCTTCCGTCACGATCGCTCACCCAGATCTCCATCGTTCCGGAGCGGTCGGACATGAACGCGAGTTTTTTTCCGTCCGGCGAAATCTGTGGTCCTGGCCCCTGATCCGTCTCGCTCGTGGATGGCACTAAAATGCGCTGTTCTTTTCTTTCCACAGCCTTTTGTGGATCCGCCAGTTCCAGCTCCCAAATATTCAGGCTGTGCGTAATCCTTTGATAGGCACGGCTGTCGAATCCACTCCCGCGCGCCACAATCCCGGATGGCTGCCGAAGTCCGATGCAAAGATCACGCTCTTGCCGTCGATCGACCATTGCGGTGCGCCAAGAATTCGCGCGTGCTGCGACGAGATGCGCGTCACTTCACCGGTCAAACACTGAGCTATCATCAGTTCTTCGGGAATGCCGGAATCAGGGCTGCGCACGAACAAAAGCTTTTCGCCGTCGGCAGAGAACGCTGGACCCCAATCTTCGGATTGCGGAGGCGCTACCGTAAGCTGTCGGACCGAGCCGCTCTCCATCGAGAGTAGGGCGATACCCTGGCGCGAGCTGAACGCAATCGTTTTTCCGTCTGGCGACCAGGCAAGTTCGCCGCGCTTCGGCGTGATGCCGTGCGTATCCAGCCTGCGCTCGTTTCCGCCTAATAAAACGGTCAGGTTTCGGCCGTTGTAATCGACGGCTGTTTCTTTCCCCTTCGAGGTAGGTACCAGAAAAATTCCGATATCGTTGCCGTCGGCCGAGCGCGTGAACGCGATCGTCTTGCCGTCCGGCGACCACGCCGGGCAACAGTCGTTTCCGTTGCTGGTCAGCCGCGTCACTTCTTCGTTTTCAATTGTTTTCATGTAAAGGCCAGAGCCGCCCGGCTGTGCCGATTGCCGGCGAAACGCCACCGAATTGCCGTCGGACGAGAACGCCGGCTCGCTTGTCTCCTCGGCAAAGTTCGTCAGAGTCCGAATCCGCTGTTGCG
>WNFN01116000.1_pt1 | contig 11056 bp, 10 predicted proteins | sample 5400161 | NCBI WGS metagenome assembly WNFN01 (sample SAMN13153353, study PRJNA577476) | soil metagenome | isolation source: 80 cm saprolite on Douglas fir-dominated hillslope | place: USA:California | collected 2013-09-17
ACGGGCGCTATCTCGAGTCCACGCGCGAGGTCCTGCGCGAACGCGAGGGCCTCTGGTTCTTCGATGAGTCCTACGTGATCTCGCGCCGGCGCGAGTGAAGGCATGACCGCAGCTTCCGCCATGAGCCCAGTCAAGGACCGCGCCGATCCGATCGACGCCATCGCAGACTTTACGAGTGGCTTCTCGCTTGAAGTGACGCGGCCGACGCCGGACGGGAATGTTCGCCCGTCACAGCGCGACCGGTGCTGGATCCAATCAGGGGATTGGATCACGGTTCTCGTCGGAACGGTTGGAAGCGTTGGTCAGTGTCCCGCGCCGGCGGGAAGACGCACCGTGAAGACCGAGCCTTTGCCCGGCTCGCTTGTCACTGTCACGTCCCCGCCCATCATGCGCGCGAGCTTGCGGGTGATGGCGAGGCCGAGCCCAGTGCCCCCGTAGCGCTGCGCGGTCGAGGCATCGGCCTGGGCGAATTCCTCGAACAGCTTGGCCTGCTGTTCCGTCGTCATGCCGATGCCGCTGTCGGCGACGGCGAGCTCGATCCGGTCGCGACCGTCGTTGAGCCTTCGCGCCCGCAGCGCCACCTCGCCCTGTTTGGTGAACTTGCAAGCATTGCTCAACAGGTTGAGCAGGATCTGCCGCAGCCGCATCGGGTCGACCGTGAGCGCGCCGAGATCGGCAGGGGCATCGACCACGAGGCGGTTCTGGTTCTGCTCGGCGAGCTGGCGTGCGGTGCCGATCACCTCGTCGATCAGCGGCGCCAGTTTCACGGTCGAGGGATTGAGCTCGAGCTTACCGGCTTCGATCTTCGAGAGATCGAGCACCTGGTTGATTAGGCCGAGCAGGTGGGTGCCGGCATTGTGCACGCGGCGCAACGGTTCCTGGGCCTTTTCCGTGCCGAAGCGCGCCGCGTTGGTGAACATCATCTCGGTCAGCCCGATAATGGCGTTCAGCGGCGTGCGTAGCTCATGGCTCATGCTGGCAACGAACTGCGACTTGTGCTCGCTCGCCATTTCCAGCTGGCGGCTCTTCTCCTCCACTTCGGCGAAGAGATTCGCGTTCTGGATCGCCAGCACGGACTGTGCCGCGAAGGTTTGCAGCAAATCGACGGTGTGCTGGGGAAATTCGCCGGGTGCCTTGCGGCGTACCACCAGCGCGCCGACGATGCGGTCGGCGCTGAGCAGCGGTACGGTCAGGTGGGCGCGGAAACCGGCGCGCACGATGACGTCGAGCACGGGCGATGACGGATCGTTCCGAACATCCGGAATCTGGACCGGCATGCGCCGCTCTGCAGCCTTGCCAATCGCCGTCTCGCCGACTGGACAGCTGGGTCGCCTTGGCGACGATGGTGGTGAGGACGGTCTCGAGGTCGACTGTCGAATTGACCGCCTGGCTCACGTCGCCGAGGGCGCGCAACTCCTCGACCGATTGTGCCAGCTCGGCCGTGCGCTCCTTGACCTGCTGCTCGAGCCGGTCGGCGGCCTGTGCCTTCTCCACCAGCAAATCGTCGCGTTCCAACGTGTTCTTGCGGAGGATTTCGACCACTCGCCCCATTTCCGCGACTTCGTCACTGCCGGAAATGTCGATCGGCGTGTGGTGGTTGCCGCCCGCAATGGCGAGCATGCCGCCGCTCAGACGCGTGAGCCGGCGGATGAGATTGCGGCTGACATAGAGCCAGACGATCAGGATCGAGCCGATCAAGCTCAAGATCGCGAACGATAGGAGGATGCGCGCACTCAGCCGCTGAACCGAGAGGGCTCCTTTGGCCGACGAATCAACGTCAGTTTCGGCCTCCGATACCAGGCGGTCGACGGCCGCAGTGAGGCGCACGGACAAATCGGCATTTTCAGCAATCAGCTTTTCAGCACTGCCGATCAGATCGAGCTCCTGGCCACGGACGGCGAGTATTGCGTCCGGTCCGATGGCGAGCGTGCGAACGCGTCCGATCTGCTCGATGAAGAGTGCGCCCAGTTTCGGGTCGAGATCTTTCGCCTTCGCGTCGAGGTCATCCAGGCTCCGCCGCAGCTGGAATCCGATCACCGGAAGGCGCGACTTCTCGCCGACGGTCGCGGTTTGAACCAGCTGATCGATAACGGCAGCGAAGCCGCGCTGTGCGGTCTGCGCCGACCGGTCGAGAACGAACGATCCGGCGAGATCGCGCCCTGCTTGCGCCCCTGGTTCGGCATCGCGCTTGCGCGCCTCGTCGAGCGAGCGGCTGATTTGCATCTCCATGACTTGGAACCATGGCGCAAACAGCCGCTGCGTTTCTTGATTGGCCTGGAACACCGCCTGCAACAGTCTGGTGAGGCGCTCCTTGGTCTCAAGACGGAGCCCCACCAGGCTCTCGAGTTCCGCCAGATTCGATCGCAAGGAGGCGACCAGCAACTGGATCGTAATTGGCGCCTCGCCGGCGGTGCCGAAGCGTACGATGTCATTCAGTGCCGTGACGAGGCGATCGACTTCCGGCCGCATCCGGTTCGAGATTTCTTCGCGTTCCTTCGTCGCGGTGGCGGCGAGCAGGGCGGGCGCTGACGCGATGAGACGATCGGCCGCACGCGAGATTTCCATCGAGCTGACGACTTGCGGCACGCGGGCATCAATCAGCTCGAGCCGGTCGCCGACTTGGCGAAACGCGTAGATGCCCGCGGCGGCGGCGAGTACGGCGAAGCCGCTAATGCCAAAGAATGCGAGCAACAGCCGCGCGCGGACTCCCAGATTCCAACCCCTAAGCGTTGAATCGTCCGCCTTTTTCGCTTCTAATGCCGTCACGGCCTACCGGAACCTCAATAAAATCCCATACCAGCACGTGTTGCAGTGTACCTTGGCACGCGACTGAATGTAATCGATGCTACAATCCACTTGAGGTACCTGCACGTCACCGTGCAATTGAGAAAGGAAACGGGCATGAGGCGGCGGGATATTCTGGCCGGCGCGGGATCATTGGCCGCCGGCGCAACCTTGAGCTTCCCGGCGCCCGCGATCGCCCAGGGCATCCGCCAGCTGAAGATGGTGACCGACTGGCCCGCAGGCTCGCCGGGGCTTCAGTCCAGCGCGGCTCGTTTGGCGCAGCGGATCGGCACCGCGAGCGATGGCCGCATCAACATCGAGGTATTCCCGGCCGGCGCGCTCGTTCGCCCGTTCGAGACCTTCGACGCGGTCGGGGCCGGCGTCGCTGATATGTATCACTCGAGCGAGTACTATTGGGAAAAGAAGTCGCCGGCGTTCAATTTCTTCGGAGCGGTTCCGTTCGGCTTCACGGCGGCCGAATTGTTCGCGTGGGTCCAGTACGGCGGCGGTCAAGAGCTGTGGGACGCGCTCAGCGGCCAGTTCAACGTCAAACCGCTCCTCTGCCTCAACACCGGTTGCCAGATGGGCGGCTGGTCTACCCGCGAGATCGCGTCGCCGGAGGCGTTCAAGGGGCTGCGCTACCGGATGCCAGGTCTTGGCGCGGAGGTTCTTCGCCACATGGGCGCGATCGTCGTGACAACGCCGGGCAGCGAAATCGTGCAGACGCTCAAGTCCGGCGCCATCGATGCCAGCGAATGGGTCGGTCCCTGGCTCGACATGGCCTTGGGTCTCCACACGGTCGCCAGCTACTACTACTATCCCGGCTTCCACGAGCCGGGCACCGGCTCAACGCTCGGCATCAACAAGCGCTTGTGGGAGAGCTTGGACGCGAGCGACCAGCGGCTCATCGAGGATGCAACTGCGGCCGAGTACGCGCGCTCCACGGCGGAGTTCAACGCCAACAATGCAAGAAAATCTACGCGAGCTATCAACAGTTTTTCGCGTTAATCATAGACTGGAGCGACATCGCCGAAGGTGCCGTCTTGAATAGCCGCAGGCTCGCTTGATCGATCATGTCCTCGAAACCACGTAGGGACCTACACGCCACCGTGTAGAAAGCGAACAACATGAGGCGGCGAGATATTCTGGCCGGCGCGGGATCATTGGCCACCGGTGTCACCTTGAGTTTCCCGGCGCCCGCGATCGCGCAGGGAATCCGACAGTTGAAGATGGTGACGGATTGGCCCGAGGGGACGCCGGGCCTTCACGCCAACGCGGTTAGGCTCGCGGAGACGATCGGCATCGCGACCGGCGGGCGCATCAAGGTCGAGGTGTTTCCGGCCGGCGCGCTCGTGCGCCCGTTCGAAACCTTCGACGCGGTAAGTGCCGGCGTGGCCGACATGTATCATACGTACGAGGGTTACTTCGAAAAAAAGTCGCGGGCGTTCCAGTTCTTCGCTGCCATGCCCTTTGGCTTCACCGCGGACGAACTGTTCGCATGGGTCCAGTACGGCGGCGGTCAAGAGCTGTGGGACGCGCTCAGCGGGCAATTCAACATCAAGTCGCTCCCTTGCGGCAACACCGGTAGTCAGATGGGTGGGTGGTTCACCCGGGAGATTACCTCGCCGGAAGGGTTCAAGGGGCTGCGCTATCGGATGGCGGGGCCGGGCGCCGAGGTGCTCCGGCGGATGGGCGCGATCGTGGTGACCCTGCCGGCCGGCGAGATCATGCCGGCGCTCAAGTCCGGCGCCATCGATGCCAGCGAATGGATCGGCCCTTGGCTCGACGTGGCGCTCGGCCTGCACCAAGCGGCGGGCTATTACTATTATCCCGGCTTCCATGAGCCGAACGCCACGCAGGCGGTGGGCATCAACAAGGGCGTGTGGGAAAGCTTCGACGCGAGCGACCGGCAGGTGATCGAAGCCATGGCCGCGGGTGAATACGCGCGCTCTCTAGCGGAGTTCAATGCCAACAACGCACTGTCGCTGCGCAAGCTGCGCGACGAAGGCACCGTCAAAATTCTGAAATTCGACGGCTCCCTGCTGAAGGCCTTTCTCGATATCAGCAAGGACGTCGTCGCCGAGATCGGCTCCGGCGACGAGCTGTCCAAGAAAATCTACGCGAGCTACGAGCAGTTCCGCGCGTCGATCATGGATTGGAGCGACGTCGCCGAGCGCGCCTTCCTGAACAGCCGCAGGCTCGCTTGATTCATTGATTCATTTGCATGCTCGAACCCAGGAGCATCTGCACGTGACAGTCCATCGGAGAAAAACGGTCATGAGGCGGCGAGACATTCTTGCGGGCGCTGGATCGTTGGCCACCGGTGCGGCCCTGAGCTTCCCCGCGCCCGCGATCGCACAGGGCACCCGACAGTTGAAGATGGTGACCGACTGGCCTGAAGCTCTGCCCGGCCTTCAGACCAGCGCAGTTCGTTTCGCGCACACGATCGGCGTCGCGACCGGCGGGCGCATCAAGATCGAGGTTTTTCCGGCCGGCGCGCTCGTGCGCCCGCTCGAAACGTTCGATGCGGTCAGTGCCGGCGTCGCCGACATGTATAGCTCGGCCGAAACTTACTTCGAAGGGAAGGCGCGGGCGTTCAATTTCTTCGCGGCGATTCCCTTTGGCTTCACCGCCGACGAACTGTTTGCGTGGGTCCAGTACGGCGGTGGCCAGGAACTGTGGGACGCGCTCAGTGGTCAATTCAACATCAAGTCGCTCCTTTGCACCAGCACCGGTTGCCAGATGGGCGGGTGGTTCACCCGCGAGGTCACCTCGCCGGACGGGTTCAGAGGACTGCGCTACCGGATGCCTGGGCCCGGCGCCGAGGTGCTCCGGCGGCTGGGCGCCGTCGTGGTGATCCTGCCGGCCGGCGAGATCATGCCGGCGCTCAAGTCCGGCGCCATCGACGCCAGCGAATTCGTCGGCCCCTGGCTCGACACGGCGCTCGGCCTGCACACAGCGGCGGGCTATTATTATTATCCCGGGTTCCACGAGCCGGGCACCAACAACGCGGTCGGCATCAACAAGGGCGTGTGGGAAAGCTTCGACGCCAGCGATCGGCGGGTCATTGAGGCCGTAGCCGCGTGCGAGTACGCGCGGTCCTTGGCGGAGTTCAATGCGAACAACGCGGTGTCGCTGCGCAAGCTGCGCGACGAAGGCACCGTCAAAATTCTGAAATTCGACGACTCCCTCCTGAAGGCCTTTCTCGGCATCAGCAAGGATGTCGTCGCCGAGATCGGCTCCGGCGACGAGCTGTCCAAGAAAATCTATGTGAGCTACGAGCAGTTCCGCGCGTCGATCATGGATTGGAGCGACGTCGCCGAGCGCGCCTTCCTGAACAGCCGCAGGCTCGCGTAACGGCTGGAATGCTGAACCTGAAGCGAAAAGTGAACGTTCGTTCGGGCACACTTCTGCGCGCGCCGCGCCACCGCTGCGCGTAGCCTTTCTGTCCGAATCGGCACGAGCGGGCTGCCGCTGCGGTGGGGCGTTCCCCCGGGAGATCGCGGTGCTGGTTATGTCGGGGAAGTCGTAGGTCGAGCATCTCACCGCCGAACACGATGGCGAGCTCGGGCGGCCGGATACGCGTCTCAATACGCCGCGGCGAGCAGCGTGCGCACGTCCTGCGCCGACACGTCGCGGGGCGCGGTGATTTTCATCCCTTCTATTTGCTGCGCGACGAAATCGGTCTTGGCGCGATCGAAGCCGACCTCCCCCAGCCGCTGCGGGATCGGAAAACCGCGCAGCATCTGGGCAAGGCGATCCGCGCCTTCGCCGCCGAGCGCGGCTGCGAGTCGCGAGCGCGCGTCCGTCGCAGCTGCAAGATTGAACCGCGTGACATGCGGCAGAATGATCGCGTGGGTCTCGGCGTGCGGCAGCCCAAGTCCGCCGAGCACATGCGCGAGCTTGTGCTGGAGCGCGGTGCCCGAGGCGAGCACGACACCGGCAAGCCACGCGGCGATGAGACATTCTGCGCGCGCCGCGCGCTCGCTGCCGTCGGCGACCACGCGCGGCAGATGCGCGGCAAAGCGCTGAAGAGCGTCGCTCGCCAGGGCCATCAAGAATGGCGTGCGGTCTGCGACCCAAAGCGCCTCGACGCAATGGGCGATACCATTCATGCCGCTCGCGGCGCTCACCGCCACCGGCAGCGCCAGCGTGAGCTCCGGGTCATAGATGATCGTGCGCGGCAGCACGCGGGCGTCCTTACCCGTAAACTTCTGCTCGCCGTCGCTGAGCCCCCAAATCGCGGTCGCTTCCGATCCGGAATAGGTGGTCGGCACCGCGATCATTGGCAGGCCGAGATCCCGCGCGATTATTTTCGCGAGCCCGATCGCGGCGCCGCCGCCACCGGCGACGAGGCCATCGGCGCCGCGCGCTGCTGCCACGCCCATCTCAGCCACGGGCTTCGGCACGTGCAGCGCGGCTTGTGCATGCAGCCCCGCCGCTCGCGGCCCCAAAATGTCGACGATCCGGCCGCCGAGCCGCGCCCCGCTGCCGGGGGTTGCGATCACCAGGGCGCGATTCAAACCCAGCCGCGCCGCTTCGTCGGCGACGCGTGCGACCGCGCCCGGCGCGAATACAACGCGCTGGCCTTGGATGTCATGAACGAAAGATGCAACCATCCGACCCGTCGGCCTACACCGATTGTCCGGCGGCAATTATTGTAACTCGCCTTGCCCGGCGCGTCGTGCAAATATCACCGCAACGCAAGGGGGGGCGCGCTCGGGCCACTCCCGAGATCGTCTCCATAGCGATGAAAGTGGTCGCATCAAATCGGGAGCCGTGAGCGATGCCGACTATTGCACTGGTGATTGCATTCGTGGCTGCGATGATTGCGCCGGCGTTCGCACAGAAAGCCGAAATCGACGCGGTGAACGCCAAATGGATCGACTTCTTCAACAAGGGCGATTTCGGCGGCGTCGCGTCGCTCTACAGCGAAGACGCGACCGCCTTCCCGCCGGGTTCCGCCATGGTGAAGGGCAGAGCCGCCATCGCGGTGATGTGGAAGGACATGGCGGAACAGGTCAGCGATCCGAAACTCACCACTGTCGACGTTAAGTCCCTCGGACCCTCCGCGGCGCGCGAGATCGGAACCTTCAGTCTCAAGAGCAAGGGTCCGAAGCCGCAGGAGATCACCGGCAAATATCTCGTGGTATGGGAGAAGATCGGCAACGAGTGGAAGCTCGCGGCCGATATCTGGAACGAGGGTAAATAGGTTGCGCGACGCGGAGCGTCGCGGTCAGGCCGGAAGCTCGCCTCGGAGCGTCACGCGGCAGTGCACGACAATTAGGACGGGCAGCGCCGAACCATTGTCCTAGGTTGGTTTGGTTCCCTGTAGTCTGCGATTTCGACAGTACCGACATTTATAAAGACGTTGCTGGCGATGTCGCTTGGCACCTGGTGCACGAGCGGAGCGAGCGGCCGGTCATTATCGGCACATCTGACGGAAATGCCAAAATTCCAAGAGTGAATCGACGCGCCGCTTTTGGTGCGAACGATGACATTCAATTTTGCCTCGTCGACCGGCCGATAGCCGAGGGACGACACCTCACCCGCAAACGTCATCTTCACATCACCGCCGTCCCCATTGCGCAGAAAGGCCACCGAAACATTGCTGATTTGAAATCGGCGACCGTTCGGGCCCTTTCCGATCCAGACCAGTTGCTGTCCTCTCTGCACCGTTTCCTTCAAGGCGCCGCTGGTTGGTGCGACATCAAAGATGGCTCTGCCCTCGAGTGACACGGGCTCGGTGACCTCTGGTGCAGACTTGCTTTGTGGGGGCGTCTGCGCGCGCGCCGGCAACGCAACGCAGACGGAGAGCGCGATAAGCGCAGCGCAACGGGTAAGCTTCATCGTCATATCGCGTTTCCCACAACGCGGAGACAAAGGAGAAGACTGCGTCGGGCAAATCGTCGCGATGCTCGGCACGAGCTTGCCCACGAGACAGAGCGAATAGCGAACGATCGAGACCGTTGAGCTAGCGCGTGAACCCGTCTTAATGCGCGGCGGCATCCTCGCGCCAGATTCCGAGCGCCTCCTGCGCCGGGCGGTCGGAGATCGAGAACAGCACGGATTCCTTACTCGCCCGATGCGAGTAATGCTTCCACGGCGGCACCACGAACACATCGTTCGGGCCCCATTCCAGCACCTTGCCGTCGACCGTGGTTGAACCCTGCCCTTCGGCGCAGACGAAGACGGTCCCATCGGTTGCGCGGTATGGCTCGCCCTTGAAGCCCTTGGGGAACAGCGCCAGGTAGGCGCCCATGGTCGGCAACACCGAACCGCCGTTGATCGGGTTGGCATAGCGCACGCGCGAACCGTGACGCTTGTCGATGTCGCCGGCCTTGAGCATGCGCTCGATGATCGGACGCGTACGCGCGTAGGTGTAATTGATGACGGGGCTGCGGTTTAACCCCGCCGGCGCGCCGTCGGGCAGCACCCCAGACCCGTAGAAGCTGAGCGAATCCCCGTCCGCCCGGTTCGTGGGCTGGGTCGCCGTTGAGAACTGCTCGGCAAACGAGGTCTCGAAGAAATTGACCTGCGGAAAGTCGAGCACGTCGAGCCAAAGCATCGGTTTGTCGGAGGCGTTGCCGTGGTCGTGCGGGGCCCAGTTTGCGGTGATGACGAAATCGCCGGGCGACATATAGGCCTTCTCGCCCTCGACCGCGGTATAGGCGCCTTCGCCGTCGAGCACGAAGCGGATCGCAGATGAGACATGCCGGTGGGCGGGGGCGACCTCGCCGGGCAAGATCATCTGCACGCCAGCGAACAGCGTGTTGGTGACCTTGGATTCCCCGCGCATGCCCGGATTCTCCAAGATCAGCACGCGTCGCTCCGCCTCCTCGGCGGTGATCAACGGGCCCGATTCCATGACCAGCCGCTTGATGTCGCCGTAGTGCCAGATCACCGGCCGGCAGCGCGTCACCGGCTCCTTGGTGACGACGTTCTTCATCACCTTCCAAAGCGGCGTCATGTCGTGCTTGGCGATGCGTTCGTAATAAGCCTCCCGCATGGCCTCGATATTGTGCTTGGGACCCGGGGCCTTGCCCTCGGCCCGCCTGCTTGCGGTGGCGCTTGCCATGGCGCTCTCCCTTGATCGATTGGAGCGGTCGGACCTTAGAATAATCCAAACCCGGAAATTAGTATATAATGAAACTATCTCCGGCTTGAAGGGCCGGAATATCAGGTGTTCACGTTGCCGCCGTCGACCGCGAGCGTCTGCCCGGTGACGAAATCGCTCTCCGCCGATGCGAGAAAAACAAGCGCGCCGAGCAGGTCCTGCGGATGCTCGTCGCGCTTGAGCGCGCGCGACTGCACGGCGCGCTCGCGCGCGGTCTTCACGTGGCCGGGATTGTCACTCATGACCGTGTCGCTCAAGGTGAAGCCCGGAGCCAGCGTGTTGACGCGGATGCCGTGCTCGCCGAGCTCGCGCGCGAGCGCGCGGGTGAACGCCATGATCCCGCCCTTGCTGGTGACGTAGTGCAGCATCCACGGGATGCCGCGAAAGGCGGTGCCCGAACCGATATTGATGATCTTGCCGTAGCCTTGCGCGATCATGTGCGGGGCAAGGTGCTTGACCATCAGGAACGGCCCGCGCAGATTGACCGCCATCACCTTGTCCCATAGCGCGGCGTCGATCTCCGTGCACTTCGTCTCCTGCAGCGGCGCGAAAAGCGCGGCGTTGTTCACCAACACGTCGATCTTGCCGAAGCGCTCGATGGTCGCCGCTACCAGTTTCTTGACGGAAGCCTCGTCGCTCACGTCGGCGACAGCGCTGGTCACCGAATTCGCCCCGTGCTCGGCGGCGATCTCCTCGGCTAGCCCCCTGCCGTCGGCGACGTCGGCGATCATCACCTGCGCGCCCTCCGCCGCGAGCGCCCGCGAATAATGCCGGCCTATGCCTTTTGCCCCGCCGGTGACGATCGCCGGGCGGCCGGACAATCTCGCCATGGCTTACCCCTTCGCGCTCACGCGGCGGATGAATTTCTCAAAGCCGGCGAGCTGCAGTTTGATCATGTCGACCGCGGTCTGATCCTTGAGCTCGAGCGTTTTCTCGTCGAATTTCTGCGCGGCGAAGGTGACGATCACTTCAGGCCGGCCGAAAAGAATAGCGTCGACCGAGGTCAGCGACTGCCGCAGGTGATACTGCATGCGCGAGCCGCCGAGAATGCCGCCGGCGGCCGATTGCAGCGCAACCGGCTTGTCCTTGAACGGCTGATCCTTCATGCGTGACACCCAGTCAATGGCATTCTTCAATCCGCCGGGGATCGACCAA
>WNFN01045836.1_pt1 | contig 11052 bp, 9 predicted proteins | sample 5400161 | NCBI WGS metagenome assembly WNFN01 (sample SAMN13153353, study PRJNA577476) | soil metagenome | isolation source: 80 cm saprolite on Douglas fir-dominated hillslope | place: USA:California | collected 2013-09-17
GCTCGATAGCGTTGGCAAATCCAAGGAGGCAGAGATTGAAATCCGTCAGCGGCTTGAAGCTCTACCCACACATCCCATCCTGCATTATGAGCTTGCACAATGCTTGTTGATGCAGGGGCGAGAAAAAGAGTCGATGGAAGAGCTTGCGGAAGGGATCCGCTTCGACGGCAGTGAGAAGCTGGCAGCGGATGTACGAGCCGCTTTTACGAGAGCCGGCAATCGCGGCGTGCAGGAGTGGAGGCTCGCTGATCTTAAGCAAAAGACCTCGAAGGATTATGTTTCACCATTGGAGTTCGCGTTTGCCTATGCGCGACTGGGACAGGATGATCAAGCGTTTCGATGGCTGGACAAGGCCTACGACGATCATGTGCCCGGGCTGATATGGCTTCAGCAGAATTCGGAGCTGAATCGCTTGCGCGGCGATCCTCGTTTTCGAGCGCTTGTCACACGGATCGGACTACCAGAGGCACACTAGAGCGCCAGCGTTTTCTATTGACAACGAGGTCACTACTCTGGTACATTATGTCCGTGAAGTAGTCTGACTCGCGCGAGCAAGTCCTCTCTTTCAATTCAAGAGAACTCTCATTTTTTCAGGACTCTTGTGTAGTCGTGCCGATGCCCAATCTGTCTTCCGAGTCTTTCCCTTGTCTGGGGCACTGACGGCCTGACTCAGCGAACTTATTTAGAATCAACACTTGCGAAGACGGACCAAAACCGCGCTTCTAACTACCTTTAGAATCAACACTTATAGAAATGTCCGCAAGTGTTGATTCTAAAGCGCTTACATGAATGCTAAGTCCTTTAGATGCAACACTTACAAAAAACGTGGGGGTGGGTCTGTTATGGCTAACTAGAAATGCAGCCAAGAGCAATGTTAGGATGTCGCCAAATCGCGGATGCCAGATCGACCCAGGTTGCTGACTGCTTCTCGCCACCAGTCACTTGATGTCCAACGACTGCAACTTCGCATTCACCAGGAACGGATCGTCGAACTCCGTCATCTCGCCCCAGCCTTTTCCGAGAACCGGCAGCAGCCGTGCCGAAAGCGGCTTGTGCCACTTGAACGCCAGGCTGGCCATGTCTCCGATAATCAGCGAAAGCTGATTCGCAGTGATGTCGCCGGGCAGAGGAACGGTGTCCAGTCCCGTGCCGCACACCGCCGAATAACTCAGCAGCGCATCAATGGAAAGGTGTCCTTCGCTCCAGCGCTGGGCTAGCCGCGTATCTTCGAGGACCGGCAGCATCAATCCGGAGTATCCGGTTTGCTTTACTTTAACGGCTTTAACCGCCGCCGTAATCATTGCTGCGGCCGTCAGCGTTCCGCTCATTCCGACGGGCTGGGTCGTCAGATTCTCTATCGCCGCGCCAATCGAAACGTTTCCCGACGGCGCGGGCGACAAATCGATCCCCATATACGCCCAGCCCGTTTCCCGATCGATGCGTCCCGCGTGGTTCTCAATGTCGAACGCGCTTGCGGCCAGCGAATCCGTCAGGCGCTGTTTCGCCGTCGCGAGATCCGGCGCGTCTTTGAAGGCTGCGGCCACGACGTTCGCCGATTCCAGCGCGATTGCGAATTGATGCCCAAAGCCGGTGTGGTACGCCGCCGGAAAAAACGGCGTCAGCGGCTGGACCATCGCAATTGCCGCAAACCGAAAATTTCCCTGGCTGTGCTCCGTCTCTTCGAGTTTCTTCATCACACGAGCCGCCGCGCCTACCGCTTTCCAGTTGACGCCGTCGTCGCCCGCAACCACCACGCTGGCATTCAAGCTTTTCGTGTTGCTCAAAATTTCTGCAAGCATTTCCGCTTGGGCGGTATTGTCGCCCTCATTCAGCATCGCCGGACCGATGGACGCCGCAAATTTTTCTTTCTGCGCCAGCGCGTCGTATTCCTTGAAAAAAGCCACCGCCTGCTGCGTCGTCAACCCCTTCGTGTATTCCGGGAACGGCTGCGTCGCAATCCGGATGGTTTGCACCTGGTATCCACGCGATTCCATGGTCGTTCGCGCCCGCTTCAGCATCGTCAGCGCGTCCGCCACCTGCTGCTGGTATTGCGCCCGATCCAGATTAATAAACGCGGTAATCGCCCGTATCTTCGGCTTCTCCGCCGGAGCCGCCGCCGCTTTCTGCTGCGCCTGTGCGAGCCCTGCGAGAGAAACAAATAAGAGAACTGTGACAACGGTTTTCAGAATTGAAAAACGGGAACGCTGAAATTGGAGACGACACATGGGACATTTCTCCTGGCCGAGATTTTTACAGTCACCAGTTACGAATCACTAGTCACGCCTTGCAACTATACGTACGCGGCAATGCCGGTGATGCGTTCGCCGATCACCAGCTTGTGAATGTCGTTCGTGCCTTCGTAGGTAAACACGCTTTCGAGATTGTTCATGTGGCGCATGATGCAGTAATCGTCGACGATGCCGTTCGCGCCGAGAATATCGCGCGCCTTGCGTGCGGTATCCAGCGCAATGCTTACGTTGTTCATTTTCAACATGGAAATGTGCGACGCATGAACTTTTCCGCTGTCCTTCAAACGGCCGACGTGCAGCGCAAGCAATTGTCCCTTTACAATTTCCGTGATCATCCACGCGAGTTTTTCCTGCACCAGTTGGTGTGAAGCGATCGGCTTGTTCGCAAACTGTTTGCGCGTCTTCGCATATTGCAGCGCCGTGTCGTAGCACGCCATTGCCGCGCCCAGCGCGCCCCATCCAATTCCATAACGCGCCTGATTCAAGCAGCTCAGTGGCCCCTTCAAGCCCACCACGCCGGGCAAAAGGTTTTCTTCCGGAATTTCGCAATCGCTGAAAGCCAATCCAGACGTCACCGAAGCGCGCAGCGACCATTTTCCGTGCACGTCCCAAGTCTTGAATCCCGGCGTTCCTTTTTCAACAAGAAATCCGCGGACTTTGTCGTCCTCCGCTTTGGCCCACACCACCGCCACGTCCGCAATCGATCCGCTGGTAATCCACATTTTCTCGCCGTTCAAAATATATTTGTTGCCCTTCTTCACCGCGCGCGCCAGCATCCCTCCCGGATTCGATCCGAATTGCGGCTCCGTCAAACCAAAGCAGCCAATCGCTTTCCCCTGCTGCAAAAGCGGCAGCCATTTATTTTTCTGCGCTTCGCTGCCGTAGGAATAAATCGGATACATCACCAGCGCGCCCTGCACGGAAACAAAACTCCGCAATCCGGAATCGCCGCGCTCCAGTTCCTGGGTCATCAATCCATACGCCACATTGGACATTCCCGCGCAGCCGTAACCGTGCAGGTTGGCGCCAAAAAACCCCAGTTCGCCGAGTTGCGGCACCAGATGTTTCGGGAAAGTGGCTTCGCGGCTCTGTTTCTCGATGATGGGAATAATTTCGTTCTCGACAAATTCGCGCGCCGTCTGGCGTACCAGCTTTTCTTCGTCATTCAACTGCGAATCAAAATCTATAAAATCCACTCCGCCATACTTGGCCATTCTCGGCTCCTTGCGCAGCGCGCCCGTCCAGTGTAGCAACGCGCCGGATTCGCCAGCAACAAACGGCGCTTGCGAGTCGCGACTCAATTCGCGTTGTAGAAGAAGGAAATCTTCTCCGGCGAGATTCCAGAAATTGAATGGTTCAGTCTTAGGGAGTGAATAGCCGATGCATTCCGATGCCGGACAGGTCTCGTTCCGGGCTCATATCCCGGAGACGTCCCATGACGTAAAGCTGAATCGCATTGATGTCTTCCGGCGCGAGGCCGACGAATCCCACGGCTATGCGGTTCGGCGCCTCTTGGCGCACCACCCGCCCCATCACGTTCAGCGAAGCACGAAATTCCGCGATCTTGAATTCCAACCCTACTTCGTTTCCTACCTTTAGGTCCGCCGAGCCTTGCAGCAACATGCCGCTCTCGCTGACATTCAAGCTGCGCAAGGGAAGCTGCTGGTCGTTCCAATTGCAGATGACTTCCGTAATCAGGGGTAAGCGAACTGCATGCCTCTTGTTTTTCCACCCAGGAGAATCCATGGCAGCCAGCATCCCGCGGATGCGGGCCGCGGATATGGGCTTGGCCAAGACGAAATCGGCGCCTTCCGCAAAGGCCTTGCGCAAACTCCCGACCTCGTCGTCGGCGCTGAGCATGACGATGGCGGTTTCCAGGTTGAGCGGCGATTTACGAATTCGGCGGGCTAGTTCCAGGCCGTCCAACTGGGGAGTACCCATGCCCACAAAGGCCACGTCAAACCGCTGGTTTTCCGCGCGCTGCCCAGCGGCTTGGCTGTCTTCAAAAGTCAACACCGTGTGATCCAGGGGCGCGGCCAGCGACCTGATCAGCTTGGAACTCTGAGGTTCGTCATCGACAACCATGATCTTGAGCGACATAAGGTTTCCCTCGGCGCGAAGTGTTCTTCATTGCGGTCCAAGGACAATTCAATACCTAACAATACGACAGAAGCGCCGGGAGGGGTTGAGCGGGTAACCTGAAAGTGTCCAAAGTGTAAGACCACCCAAGGGACGGAAGATTGTCATGCTCTTAGGAACAGCTGTCCTTTATGCCAGCCCAATTTGTTACATTTCTACCCAAAGCGATTTTGCTCTTTGTGAAGATAGGAAGCAGTAGTCCCATAACTTATTGGAGATAAAGATTTTAGAAGACGCCGAAGCACGGCATCCAAATTGCCCTTCTCTTTGGCAGGGTAGGGTTATGCATGAGCTCCTCCCTGCGTGTCACCCAGCAAGACCTAAGGGAATTGGAGAACAGGAATGAAAAAGGATCTCAATGGCAGCCACGTGCGACGGAAGCGAGAGGGCGGATTCAGCATCCTTGAAATCGTAATCGTCGTGTTTGTGGTGCTAGTGGTCATGGCTGTCGCGGTTCCGAACGTCATGGTGGCGGTTGCAAACGTACGGTTGCGAGCTTCCGCGGGCGACCTGGCAGGACTGATGCAGCAGGCGAGAATGATGGCCGCGAAGAACAATCCCCAAAACCCTCCCGTTTACGCCATCCTTTACGGCGTCAAAAACGGGAGACAAATAGCGTACATCGACCTGAATGGGGATGGCAACTGGAGCTCCAGCGTCACAGTCAATGGAGTCACCTTGGGCGAGCCGCTCGTCGAGTTTAGTGGAACAGTGGTTCCGGCGGCGGGCGCTCCCACCGCAGGCGCCGGAGTTCCTGGCCCGTACGTGCTGGCGGGAGATACGGGAAGCGGCTCGTACGACAATACCTACACCATGGCGTACACGCCAAGAGGATTTCCTTGCAACTACTCGAGTCCGCCAGCTTGCACGACCCCGGCAGCGCTGTATTTCGTTTACTACCTAACGGACACACGTGCTGGCGGAGCGGGTTGGGCGGCAGTGGTTATAACCAAGGCCGGACGGACCAAAGTTGTGAACTGGAACGGCTCACAATGGAATTAGCCATGAACAAGACAAATATGAAGCGAACAGCAAAATCGAGCCAGAGCGGAATGTCGCTGATCGAGATGATGATTGCGTGCGTGGTGTTGCTCGTCGGGGTCCTGGCCATGGCGGCTTTAATACCATTGGCAATTGGAACGAACTCAAAGAACCGCCAATCGAGCAACTCAACGGTCATCGCGCAGATGCTTATGGAAAAAATCCTCAGCGTGCCGCCGGGAGCGCCAACACCGACGCTGTCCGACTGCACGGGCGCGTCAACGACGATCACGGCCTCAGGAACGTCGACCGGCTCCGGCGGAACACTACTCACGAGCGGCGACATCGATTTCACACAAACGGCAGGCAGCTCCGGGGACCCTGCTGGGTATTACATGCTCTACACCGCATGCGGCACCAATGGCCGGCAATCTACGTATGACGTCCGGTGGAACATCAAAGAGCCGTCGCCTTACGTCGAGTTGGTGACGGTGTCGGCGAGATTAAAAGGATCGAACGGCAACCCCGTGCTGTTTGCCCCGACGGTAACGATTCGTTCGATGATCGGTCAGGGGGATTGAGATGAGGAGCCGCCAACAACAGGGTTTTTCCCTGCTCGAAATACTGATCGTGATGGGGATCATGGGAATCATCTCTGCTGGGATCCTTTCGCAAATGGACAGTGCGCAGCAACGCGGGTACAGCGAGCAAGTGAAGCTCGACAATTTCCAGGAGGCTCGGGACTTCGTGGACCAGTTTTTTCGCGACATCAACCAGATTGGGTATCCGAACTCGCGGATGGTGGATGCCACACAGCTAACCTGGTCACCGGCGCTGGCGACCCAGACATCCATTGGGACGGGCTATACGTGGGCTTCTCCCTACGTTAATGACAGGCGGTTGGCGATCGGCTTAGTAGCTATTGGATCGAACTTCGTGCAATTCGAAGGGGACATGAACGGTAACGGAGTAGTGCAGACCATTGTCTACAAGGTGAATGGCTCGGGAAGCTGCATCCTGTGTCTGCAGCGCAGTGAAGCGGATAAAATCTCGGCCGATACGCTGAACGGACAAAATCTGAACTGGGGAACCGAAGCCAATGATGTGATCACCAGCCCGATTTTCTCTTATTTTAAAGCGGATGGGACGCGAATACCGGATGCGTCGCTGCCTTACAATATCAGCACCTCCACGGGAGCTACGGCTCTTGCTTCGGTGAAAACCATCAAGATTAGCCTGACGATTCGGAACAATGCGGTCATCGATCCCAAGACAAATCAGCCGATCGAGACGAACTTTGAAGGAGAAGTGTCCATCAATAATTGCTCGATGGCCACCATAGGCAGCCCACAGTCCTGCCAATAGGAGAACAACTTGAAGACACTCTACGGAAAGAAAACGCGAGAAAAAGAAAGAGGGGTAGCGCTCGTGGTGGCGTTGCTAGTGTTGCTGCTGATCACGGCCGTCGGCATAGGCATGATCACCATGTCCAACACGGAGACCAACGTCAGCGCGAATTTCCGCGATGAACAAACAGCCTATTTCGCCGCCAAAGCGGGCATCGAAGAGGTACGCGACCGGTTGCGAGCGGGCGCGGCGAACAGCTTGAACACCAGCACCCTTTTAACCACCATTCCTGCACCGATGGCTGGCCAGCCGGGCGGAGTCCTTTATGTAATCAATCCCCTGGGCAGCGAGACCGTCGCTCCCTGGAACCTTACGGGCAGCAACTATCCCGATAACGATATCATCAAGGAACTCAACTGCACAGGCACGGCGCCCACGGGGGCATGGTATGTAACCACACCCTTCACGGCGAGTTCGAGCTATGCCGCCAGCCCGCAGTTGCAATGGAAGTGGGTCCGGGTGATGGCGAAGATCAACAAGTCCGACACCGGTTGCACGCTCGTCACCTCGGTGGACGGCACCACGCTCGGCCAGCTCGTTTGCTGGAACGGAGCATACGAAACGACCACAGTAGCCGGAACCTGCAACGCGGCGAACGCCAATTGGTATCCTGTCTATGAGTTAACCGCATTAGCGGTAACTTCGGGTGGATCGCGCCGCATGATGCAGTATGAAGTGAGCCAGAATAGTTTCCCGGTCATCCCTGGAGCGTTTGTCTTTGACGGCTCGGGCCCGAACTTCAATCCGCCAAACTCTAACGCTTTTAGCGTAATCGGCACGGACGTATCGCATGCCGGAACGGGAACGGGAGTCACGGGGTCAATCAATGGCCAGGCGTGTCCCGCACCCGTAAACCAACCAGCGCTGGGTGCTTATGACCCCGGTGGGGTGACCACGTTAACTACCGACATCGCCAGTCGAGCCTCAAATTACACAACGTCTACGCCCGCCGTCGCGGTGATGAACGTAAATCCCACGCTTAGCTCCGACTCCATCAACTTGACTACCGTGGATGGGTTGACGAAGCTGGTCAACGAGGTCACCACCGCGGCAGGAGCGAACGTCTATGCCAACGGAGTCACTCCAACGAACCTGGGAACCACGAGCAATCCGGTGATTAACGTCGTTCATGGCGATCTCACGATTGGCGGCTCGGGAGCAGGCGTTCTGCTCGTCACTGGCACATTGACATTGCACGGAAACTTCGCCTGGAACGGAATCATCCTGGTGATTGGAGAGGGTGCGGTCGTGAAGGACGGCGGCGGTAACGCCACAGTGGAAGGCGCCATGTTCATGGGGAATCTATACAGTGACGCTTATAATGTGAACAACGGTCCCGGCGCATATCCTGCGTTCTCCAACCCCATTCCTCTGGGTGCGAGTCCGCAGAACCCTCCGGGCAGGCCCTTTTTCGGCTGGAACGGCGGCGGTACCGCCAATGTTCAATACGACAGTTGCTGGATTACCGCGGTGATGCAATCACTTCCTTATCACTTGGTGGCGCAGCGCGAGTTGATCTACTAGAGCAGAACGAGCCGCAGCGCCGAGAATTATGGCTTATCAACGGACGTCGAAAGACTAGGAACTGCCGCGCCCCGCAAGGCGGATGAGCAAAACGCTCGTTCGCCAAGCGGGGCGCGGTCTTTTTCATCCCTGCCCTTGAGTCCACTCATGCTGGGCCATCTGGAATTTTTCAGATTTCGCTCTCGTGCTATCCTGCCTTTTCGATCTATCCAGCGATTTCGCGCGCTTTCCCCTGGCGCGCTGACGGGGAATTCCAAAGTGGCAGGCGAAACCAGGAAGAAGATAAAGCTGCAACCGCAAATTCTGATATTCGACGTCGACGGAGTGCTTGTCGATGTACGCGGGACGTACTGGCGGTCGGCGCTCGAAACGGTGCGCTATTTGACGGGCAAGCGCGTGACGTACGCCGAATTGCATCAATGGAAAAGCAAGCCGGGTTTCAATGATGACTGGAACATGGTGTCGGCGTGGGTGAGTTCGCTGGGGCATCCGGCGACGTATGAGGAAGCGCGGGCGGCGTTCGAGAAATTTTATTGGGGCAGCGACGGGAAGCCGGGAAACGTTCGAAACGAAAAACTGCTGGTGACGCCGAAGCAAATTGAAAAATGGGCCAAGCGCTACGAACTGAATCTGTTCACGGGCCGCACGCGGCACGAGTTTTCATACACGTTCGAGAAATGGCCGGCCACGAAACACTTTCGAACGATCATCACCATGGATGATGCGAAGCGCAAGCCGCACCCAGAAGGATTGCTGAAAATTCTTGGCGGACGTGATCCGTCGACGGCGCTCTATCTCGGCGACAATATTGACGATGCGCTTGCCGCGCGCGAGGCGAATGTTCCGTTCATGGCCATCATTGCCGCCGGCGAGCACGGTTACCGGCAGCGCGCTGCACGGTTTCGCGAATTTGGGGCTTTGGCACTTCTTCCGCGAGTGACGAATTTATTTCGGATTTTGGGATAAGAACAGCGACGGCGAAGCCTGGTCTGAGTTTGGAAAAAAGCGGCGTCGATCCGCGGCACCCCAAGTTGAATCAGCTACCTGGGTAGCGCGTTGCGTAGAAGGCGCATTCTTCCGTGTTGGCCGGGCCGCGGAGACGCCATTCGGGGAATGCGGCAAGATCGTCGGCGATCGCTTCAATGGTGGAGCGCATTTCGAGCTGGGCGAGCCAGCGCCCGGGGATGGCTTCGACTCCGGCGGCGGCACCGAGCAGGTTGCCTGTGATTGTGCCGGTCGAGTCGCTGTCCCCGCTGTGATTTACGGCCAGAATGATTCCGTCTTCAAAATCTTTTGCGCCGAGCGCGCAATAGAGGCCAATCGCCAGAGCTTCCTCGGCTACGAAACCCTTTCCAAGCTCCCGCAGTGCGCCTCGTTCGCGCGGGCGAGATTTGGCCAAACATTCCGCCTTCTCGATGGCGGCCAGCGTCTCTTTATGGGAAGAATGTTTGCGGAGCTCTTCCTTCGCGGCTGGAATGGCGTCGGTCAGTGAGGCGCCTACGAGGGTCAGACTAACGATGACGGCCAGGGCGCCGGCGCTGAGGCAGCCGCTGGGATGCCCATGGGTAAGGGACGCGAGATCGCAGCCGGTTGCAAAAACATTCGAGAGCAAGCGGCCAGGGTTGCGTTCGCCAGTCAGGGAATATGCGAAGTACATGCCCACGGGAGCTACGCGCATGACGCCGCCGCACCCTTTGCTGTCATTCATGGCGCGCGCCACTTTGCCGCGGCTGGTTTGCAACGCGGAGAGGCAGGTGGTTCCCGGGGCGCGGCGGGTGAAAAGTCTTTTCTGCTGGAGCAGCCAGCTCAATTTCGCGTTTCCCGTGGAAACCAGGCGGGAATTCTCCTGAGTCATCAGCCAGCGCGCGTAAGCAGGAGAGTCATCTGGGTGTCATCGGTGATGGCGCCGAGTTTTCCGTAAGCTGGAGCGTAGTCGCGGATTCCAGCTTCGCCGTACGCACTGACAATTTCGTCCAAATCCAGGAATTCCACGGGTGCACCGAGGGCGTCGCCGACAGCGCCGCCGAGAAGGCATCCGCCGAAGCGGGATCGCACGCGGGAATCCGATGGAGTCCGGGGAAGGGACATTTTCCTTGGAGCCGTGGGAGCGGCTCACTCTCGCAGAACAGGATACAGCGATTCGGCAAAGGTCAGCCAGCATATGATGAACTATGGGGATAGTAGAAAGGGAACTCTTCCATTGTTTCGGGGGAATTCATAAGAGGACACTCTCGCGGACTTGGGGTCGAACATGAAAGCCTTCCATTTTTTCAGATTGGCAGCTTTGACGGGGATGGCGGCGCTTGGCCAGCTGAGCGCTGAGGTTACACTCGCGCAAGCGCCATCGGGGCCGATTACGGCAGCGCCGGCGCAGCCCGCTGCTGTGCCGGGGATAGCTCCCAAACCGGTGGCTGCGCCGACACCGCGCACCACCATCCTTGGCGCGTGGAAATTAAACCTGGACGATAGCGACGACCCGAGCAAGCGGCGGCAAGACTCCCAAGATTCGAATGGCGGGCGGGGCCGCATGGGAGGCGGATATCCCGGTAGCGGGCACGGTGGTTACGGAGGGCACCGGGGCGGCGGGGAAAGCGATGAGCAGCGGCAGAAAATGCAAAATCTTTTGAGGCCGGCCAGGTCCCTCAATTTTTCCATGACGGGCGCGGAAGTCGATGTCGTGGATGACCACGAATTCAAGCTGGCGTTTATGACCGACGGGCGAAAATTGCAAAAATCCAAGGATGCCAGTTAT
>WNFN01090689.1_pt1 | contig 11051 bp, 9 predicted proteins | sample 5400161 | NCBI WGS metagenome assembly WNFN01 (sample SAMN13153353, study PRJNA577476) | soil metagenome | isolation source: 80 cm saprolite on Douglas fir-dominated hillslope | place: USA:California | collected 2013-09-17
TGGCTCGCTCGCTGGCGACGCGCGAACGAGAGCGCATAGGCGCTCGTTCGCAGGGCCGGCAACGGGTCATCGGACAGCTCGATCCCTTCCGTCAAGGACGTCGGAAAGAATACCAGCGCCTTCTGTGCGCTATCGCTGTCGGTGACGACGGAAGTGATGCGGATCGTGCCCATCTCGATCGTCCTACGATCGTCGGGCCAGACCAGCGAGGCGTCGTTGGTCGGATCGCCGGCGTTGGCAAGCTGCACGACCAGGCGGAATTCGACCGGCCCGCGCGCGAAACGCGTCCTGAGCTCTTCGGCAAGAAAATCGCGCGACTTCGCGCCGGCCTCGGCATCGCTCAGGTCGCGCCGTCCGGCGACGGGAAGGAACTGGTAACGTCCGGCCTGTTTCACGCCATCCTTGTTGACGAAGACGAAAGCATTGTTGGAAAAGTACGCGGCCGTGCCGTAGCTCGCGGGGACCACGGCGGTGTGCTGCACGAACTTCAGCGCGCGGGGATGCGCGCGGAGGAAGGTTTCGACCGGCCAAGGATGCGGCCGGCTTGGATCGGTCGCCAGCGCCGCCTTCAGGAGCGCGAGAAACTCTTCACCCGTGCCCACGGCGAAGCCGTTGTGGTCCTGCCCTTCGACGTCGGTCAGTCAGCCGCCTGGCAGCGTGAATCGAACCGCCATTCCGCGCGGACCCGCGGTGTGCGAGTTGTCTGGGACGAAGGGGTCGGCTGAGCCGTCCGAAAACCGGATCGTCACCGGAACGGAGCCACCTTGGAAATGTGCCGCCTTCGAGAGCTTCGCCGCGCCGGTCGATGGCACGAACGTTCCCTCGCACACGATTCCCTTCGCATGAGCGACCCGGTAGCCCGGCTTCGTTCCCGGGTCCTGCGCCATGGCCTCGAAGATCTGCTGGGCGAGACTCTTGTCATCGCCATCTGCTCCCGGCGCCGCTGCAGCCCACAACGCGCCCCCGGCCAAGATTGCGGCGCCCGCCGCGATTCGCTGAAGCGCTGAAAACGAAGAGTTCACGAAATGTTTCCTTTCACCTCGAAAATGATGTCCAGCTCGACCGGGTTACCATTTGCGCTGAGTGCGCAGACGGGATCACATCGCAAGCGCGAAGGAAAATCCATCGGACGATGGTATCGGTCCATATCGTCGGATCCGCGAAGCGGTGTCCGACCTTCTTTCAAGCTTCGATATGCAGGCCGTCGCGTTCGGTTCGGCTGCCGAGTACATGGCGTATGCGAAGCCCGACGTCCCGACTTGCCTCGTCCTGGACGTCGAGCTCCCCGATATCAACGGACTGGATCTGCAAAGCAGGATCGCGCAGGGCAATCAACCCCATATCGTGTTCATCACCGGACATGGAGACATTCCCTCTTCCGTGCGCGCGATGAAGGCGGGCGCGGTCGACTTCTTGTCCAAGCCATTCAAGGAGCCGGACCTGATGCGGGCGATCCATGCAGCGCTCGCGCAGAATCGCGACGCCCGGCGCAAGAGAGGCGAGCTGGCCGATTTGCATCGACGTTTTTCATCCCTGACGCCACGCGAGCGGGCGGTGCTGCCGCTGGTCGCTAGCGGCCTTCTCAACAAACAGGCCGCGGCAGAGCTCGGCGTCAGCGAGGTCACGCTCCAGATTCATCGCGGCAGGATCATGAAGAAGATGGAGGCCGGATCGTTTGCCGAGCTGGTGAGAATGGCCGGAGCGCTCGAAATACCGATGACCCAACCCCGGCGTGCGCGATAGAACGGGATTGTGCCGATTGCGCCCCTGCATCAGGCGCCGGCGGACACCGATTTATTGGCGTGCAAGGTAAATTGAAATACGGCGCCACGGGGAGTGTTCGGGGAAAACCACAGCCGGCCATTGTGGGCCTCGATGATCGCTCGGCAGATCGACAGCCCCATCCCCATGCCATCGGATTTGGTCGTGAAGAGCGGGTTGAATATCCGATCGATATCTTGCGGACCGACTCCTGTACCGGTGTCCGAAACCGAGACCATTACGCTGTCACCTTCGTACGCCTCGGATTTCACGCATAGGACCCTCGGCTCATCCTTAGCCGCCATCGCGTGGATGGCGTTCGTGATCAAGTTGAGAAGCACCTGCTGAAGCTGGACGCGATTTCCTCGTACGTCCGGCAGTCGCTTATTCGGCTCGGCTTGGACCCGTATCCGGTACTTCTGCAGATCGCTACGTTCCAAGGCAAGTGTTTCCCGGATGAGCTCGTTGACATCGAGCGAAATTCTTGTCCGGACATCGCTCCTGAAGTTCGCGCGAATGCTTTCGACCACCGCCCCCGCGCGATGGCCATCGGCGGCGATGAGCTTGAACGCTTCCTTGGCTCTATCGAGATTGGGCGTCGAGCGATCAAGAAAGCGAAAGCCCGCATCGGCACTCGTGACCATTGCGGTCAACGGCTGTTTGACCTCGTGAGCAATCGAGGCCGCGACCGCATCCCCGGTCATCAGCCGCGCCTCGCGCTCGCGACGCTGGCCAAGGATCGCGCTGAGCAGTCTCCCATAAAGGTTTGTCACCTCGTACAGCAGGAGAACCAGGACGAGACTACCGGCTATGACCCCGCTGATGCGGATGGCATACCAGCCGAGGGTAAAGCGAGCCGAATTGAAATAGTAATTAAGTTGGTCGATCAAGAACAAGCACATCACGACCATCAACCAAAGATCGAGCATTGAGCGTTGCCGAAGCCAGAGTGCGATGAGGGCGGAAGTACTTAGCAACACAACCGGCGCCCCCGCAATTGGCCACAATGGGCCAAAGTGGAGAGAATCGAGCATCACGTGGGGCAATAGCGCTTCGCCCGCTGTGCAAATAAATGTCACCACTAGGACGCCGGCAGTCGTTACGGCGACACTCAGGGCTATCTCCGCACCCACCGAGCCACGCCAGAATTGTTTGCTAGGAGCCGCATCTTTAAGCAAGGCATAGCCGATTACGAACATGGGAAAGCCAGCGTGCCAGAAGACGTAAAGCCACACCGTACTCTGCGTACCGCCAATCAGGCTCGTCGACCCAAACCCCCCTGGAAACGTCAGGATCCACGGGATCAGGATAACTGCCGTGAAGAGGTATCCGCTCGCGATCACGAGGATGGCACGCACGCGCAGGATGGAGAACTGGGCGAATAGCAAGATCGCGGTGAGCGCTTCGGTCACGAACATCGCTGTCGTGTACGATGGAATGAAGGCGGCAATCGGGTACGGTGGGATGTCCGAGAGCGGCCCGACAGCAATGAAATAGATAGCCAATATAGCGAACAGTAGAGCAAAGGCGAGCCGCTTCTGCGGTCCGCTCGGCGGCAAACTCAAGAGGATGAAATGCTGCGCCCCTGGGATCACGGGGCGTGTTTTCAGCATCGCAGCGACTCTTCGCCGTGCCGGCAAGGTGGATTGCAAGCGATACGGCGATTGCACGCTCTACCATCGATAGCAGTGCGGTACGGCGCAGGCATATGTGTCAGTCGAAGCATGCGATAGGGTCCACACGCCGAACGCGACGCGCAGACTGTAACGAAAGAAACTGCGCCATAGGCAATTTCGCGCCGAAGAGGTGCGTCTTTCACCCGCGGTGATTCAGTAAAGATTCGCTGACGGCCGCGAGTAACTCCGGCCCCTTGAATGGCTTGGTAAAAAAGCGGGGCCTGCTTCCACCAAGGGCCGGCAATCGCTTCAGCGTGTCGGGGTAAGCGGTGATGAGGATGATGGGCAACCCAGGGCGTGCAGCATGAACCAACCGTAGCAGCTCGAAACCGTCCATGCCGGTCATGTCGATGTCCGAGATCAGGCAATCGATCTCGGGCAGATGACCGCTCTGCAGCAGTGTCGTGCCAGAGGTAAACAGGCGCACGCCATAGTCCGCGGATTCGAGGAGATATTCAAGCGACCGCAGAATGCTCTGGTCATCATCGACCACGGCAACGACGAAGCCGGAAGGGCGCTCGGTCATGGTGTCCTTGGTTTGAGGCGCCGAATGGTGTCCGCCCGATTCTGGCGGAGTGTTGCGAGGGTGTAAGTAATAGAAAGATGTGATGGCGCACTACGGTCAAGGGAGGGAGCATGCCGCAGCGCTTGGTTGGGCGCCGTGCTTTAGGCAGGCGGCGTCCCAGCCTTTGGCCAGGAAGCGAGGGCAGGCATGTCCGACGCCAAACCAACAGTGTTCGTTGTGGACGACGACGTTTCGGTGCGCCAAGCGCTGAAATTGCTCATCGAGTCGGCCGGCTGGCAGTCGGAGACCTTCGGGTCAGGTCAGGAGTTCCTGGCGCGCGTCGCGCGAGGACCGGCGCCGAGCTGCCTGGTGCTCGACGTTTTTCTTCCGGACCTCAACGGTTGCGATCTGCAGAGGCTAGTCGGCGATCGGGCGGACATGCCGATCATCTTCATCAGCGGCTACGGCGATGTGCCGATGACAGTCCGAGCCATGAAGGCCGGAGCTGTGGAGTTCTTCACCAAGCCGATTGTCGACGACCTGCTCCTGAGCGCAATTGGGAACGCCATTACCCGTAGCTGGGTGGCGCTAGAGAAGGCGGAGCACACACGCGCGCTGCGGGACAGTTACGCATCGCTCAGCCGCCGGGAACGGGAGGTCATGGCGCTGGTGGCGTCGGGCCGCTTGAATAAGCAGGTGGGGGCCGAGCTCGGCATCAGCGAGATCACGGTGAAGGCGCACCGCGGCAAAATGATACGCAAGATGAAGGCCGGCTCGCTCGCCGATCTTGTGAACATGGCCGCGAGGCTGGGTCTCACATCCGCGTCGAAGGGGTGAACGGCTCTCGGACGAGCAGTTCCGCCGGAACGGTTAGCGGACGATCTCTACGACGGCGGTGAAGACGTAGCCCGCGCCGCGCTCGGTGCGGATCAGCTCGGCCTTCGCTTGCGCCGGCTCGATCTTCTTGCGAAGGCGGCCGACCTGCGTATCGATCGAGCGATCGTACACCTCATCGTTGTGCAGGCGCGACAGGCCGAGCAGCTGGTCGCGCGACAGCACGCGCTGCGGCGCCGCGAGGAACGCGGCGAGCAGGTTGAACTCCGTATTGGTGAGCGACACGACATCGCCCTTCGGCGTGGTCAGCCGGCGCAGGCGCACGTTCAGCTCCCAGCCGCCGAAGCGATAGGCGCGCACTTTCTGCAGGCCGTCAGCCACCGTTTGCTGCGCGCGGCTGCGCCGCAGCAGCGCGCGGATGCGCGCGAGCAGCTCGCGCGGCGAGAAGGGCTTGGTGAGATAGTCGTCGGCGCCGAGCTCGAGTCCCATGACGCGGTCGGCTTCGTCCTTGCGGCCAGTGAGCATGATGATGGGCAGGCCGGCAGACTCCTCGCGCAGCTTGCGCGCGATCTGCATGCCGTCCTCGCCCGGCAGCTTGAGGTCGAGCACCACAAGGTCGATCGTGTCGCGCGCCAGGATCTCGGGGATCTGCTGGCCGCTCGACAGCGCGGTGACGCGGATGTCGTTGTCGCCGAGGTAATCGACGATCATCTGCCGCACCGACGGATCGTCGTCCACGGCCAGCACGTGCGCCGAGACGCTCACCGGGCTCACCTCCACGACTGCCAAGCCTGCTTCATTCATTTGAGCATGACCCTGAAGCGGCGATTGTTCAAGCAGATGTAAATCGAGACAGCGCTCGTGGCAGTTGTCGCAGTCGGCCGGGCGGCGCCGGCTGCGTGCGTCTGGGCACGTCCACCGCCACCGGATCGCTCGCGGGAAAGGTCTGCTCGAGCGCGCTGTCGAGGAGCCGCTCGACGTGATCCGCCGCGGGCGGTGTGGCGTTGGCCGGGTTGTCCATCTGGTTTGCAGCATCCGGGCCGACGGTCGCCCGAAGCTTTCAGTTCGGCCGGCGGTCATGTCAATTGCCACATTCGGTCGCGCGGTCTTCACATGCGTGGCGTTCCCGGATTGTTAGATAAGCGGAAGGAAGCGCAAGGAATTACGTGAATCCAAAAGGTTGCGTCATAGTTTTGGAAGAAGACGCGCTGATCCGCGATCTGCTCGAACGCTGGCTCGGCGAGGCCGGCTATGAAGTGCTGTCGCCGCAGCTTTGGCAGGCGAAGGATGGGCAACGCAGCGTGCCTTGGCTGGTGGTGGCCGACGTGCCCAGCCCGAAGGACGCCGACGCGCTCATCCGCTCGCTGGAGGCGGTGTATGCTGCGCCGATCCTGATCCTGTCGGCGCGCTTTCGGCGCGGTCTCGCCGGATCCGCAGAGGCTGCCCGCCGGCTCGGCGTAAAACGCGTGCTGCCCAAGCCGTTCACCCGCAAGGAGTTGCTGTCCGCCGTGCGCGAGTCGCTCGAAGCCACTGACTGATGGCGCGCAGCCAGGCACCTCCGCTCCTGCACTATGCGCTCGCGCCGCTCTACGTTGCGCTCGCCACGCTGGTGCACGTTTCGCCGGCCGGACCTTTTCTGCATCCGACCGGGCTGTTCGTGCTCGCCGTGGTCGCCGCGGGTTGGTTCGGCGGTCCCGGGCCGGGCTTCTTCGCCGTGCTGCTGGCGACGCTCGTAGTGCCGCAGCTGATCCCGATCAGCTACCCGCTCACGGCGGGCTGGCTCGACCTGCCTCGCTTCGTCACCTTCGCCATCACCGGCCTCGCCGTCGGCTGGGGCGCGACGCGCAGCACGCGCGCCGCGGCGCTGCAGCGCTCGGAGGAGCGCTACGCGATGGCGATGAACGCGAGCGACGAGGGCTTCTGGGACTGGGACGTGGCCACCGACGACTTCCATGCCTCACCGCGCATGCTGGAGATGTACGGCTTTCCCCCCGACACGCGCTTCGCCGGCCGTGCCGATTTCATCCAGCGCTTCGCCTTCCACCCCGAGGACCAGCCGAAGTGGGAGCAGGCGGTGGCGGCGCACTTCGCCGGCGAGTCCGCGCGTTTCGATATCGAGATCCGGATGTTGCGTCATGGCGAGACGCGCTGCTTCCACCTCACGGGCCTGGCGAGCCGCGACGCTTACGGCGCAGTGGTGCGCTGGACCGGCTCGACCACCGACATCACGGATCGCAAGCGCGCCGAGGAGGCGCTGCGGCTCTCCGAGGAGCGCTACGCGTTCGCCATGGAAGCGGCGCAGGACGCGCACTGGGACTGGATCGTCGGCACCGACGAGTACTACACGTCGCCGCGCGTCGTGGACGTGTTCGGATTGCCGCCGGGCACCAGCTTCACTTCCCGCCAGGACTATCTGGCCAAGACGCCGTTAGTGAAGGAGGACATGCAAGCCTGGCTCAGTGCGGCGCGCGAGCTCTTTGCCGGCACCGGCTCGCGCCTCAGCATGGAACTGCGCGCGATGATTCACGGCGAAATCCGCTGGATCCAGCACAACGGCGTGTGCTTGCGCGACGCGTCGGGACGCGCGGTGCGCTGGTGCGGCACCGTGAGGGATGTGACGGAGCGCCGGCGCACCATGGAGGCGCTGCGCTTGTCCGAGGAGCGCTACGCGCGCGCGCTGGAAGGCTCGAACGAAGGCATCTGGGAATGGAATCTGGCGACCGGCGAGCTGTTCGAGTCGCCGCATGCACGTCAGCTGTATGGCATACCGGATGGCGTGGAAATCCGCACGCGCGCCGACTTGGAGGCGCATGCCCGCTTTCATCCGGCAGACCGGCACGGCATCCAGGACGCGATCCAAGACTGCCTCGCGCGCCGCTCGGAAGGCTTCGACATCGAATATCGCATCCTCCACCAGGCCGGTGAAACGCGTTGGCTGCGCTGCTGCGGCAAGGTTTTTCTCGACGCCGATGACCAGCCCGCACGGATCACCGGCTCGGTGAGCGACGTCACGGATCGCAAACGCGTCGAGGACGCGCTGCGCGACTCCGAGGAGCGCTACGCGCGTGCGCTCGAAGCTTCGGCGGACGGCATCTGGGAATGGAGTCCAGCGAGCGACCGGATGTATGTCTCGCCGCGCGCCCGCGAGTTGTTCGGCGTTGCCGATGAGGTGCAGATTGATACCCGCGCCGGCCTCAGGGCGGAGATCAGATTCCATCCGGAAGACCGTCAGCGCACCGAGCACACGATCCAGGCGAGCCTCGCGCGCCGTGCGGGCGGCTTCGACATGGAGTATCGGGTGATCGACGCGGTGGGGGAAATGCGCTGGCTGCGAACCCGGGCAAAGATCTTTGCGGACGCGGAAGGCGCGCCGGCCCTGGTGACCGGCTCGCTCACCGACATCACCACGCGCAAGCGCGCCGAGGAGGCGCTGCGCGAATCCGAGAAACGCTACGAGCGGGCGATGCTCGCGGCCGAGGCCGGCTTCTGGGACTGGTATATCCCGAGCGACGCGTTCTATCTCTCGCCCAAGCTGCTGGAGATGGGCGGCTTCGCACCGGGCACCACGTTCGTGGACCGCGCCAGCTTTATGGAGCGGGCGCCGTTTCATCCTGAAGACCGCCCGAAGTGGCAGCGCGCGGTGCAGGAACTCTTCGCCGGCAGCGGCTCGCGCCTCTCCATGGAGCTGCGCGTGCTGATTGGCGGCGAGGTGCGCTGGCACAACCTGAACGGCATCTGCTTCCGCGACGCGGAGGGCAAGGTCGTGCGCTGGACCGGCTCCTCCACCGACATCACCGAGCGCAAGCGCGCTGAGGAAGCGCTGCGCCTGTCGGAGCAGCGCTACGCGCACGCCATGGAAGGCTCCGACGCCGGCCATTGGGACTGGAACCTGGTCAGCGACGAGATGTTCGTCTCCAAGCGCGCGCGCGAGATGCTGGCCCTGCCGGAGGGCGCGCTGCCCGCGCATCGGGACGAGATCATGGCGCTCGTGCCGCAGCACCCGGACGACCGTCGCGAGGCAAAGTATTCCGCGATGAGCGCGGCGTTCCGGTGCGCCTCACCGGATCGCTGCTCGACATCACCGAGCGCAAGCTCGCCGCCGACGCGCTGCGCGCATCGGAAGAGCGCTATGCGCTCGCCATGGAAGCCTCCCAGGAGGGCCATTACGACTGGAACGTGCAGAGCGACGAGATCTTCGTCTCGCCGAAGACCTACGAGCTGGTCGGCCTGCCCGCGGACGTGAAGCACGCGAGCCGCACGGCGTTCATCCGCGACATCCCCTATCACGCCGAGGACCGCGCGCGCCTGTTCACCGAGCTCGCCGCGGTGCTCACCGGCCCGGCGCTGCGCCACGAGTTCGAATACCGCATTATTGTGAAGGGCGAGGTGCGCTGGCTGACGGCGCTCTGGCTGATCCAGCGCGACGCGCAGGGGGCGGCGCTGCGCGTCGTCTGCGTGCTGAACGACATCACCGAGCGCCGGCTCGCCGCCGACGAGCTGCGCGAGAGCGAGGCGCGCTTTCGCAGCCTGACCGATCTTTCGTCCGACTATTACTGGAGGCTGGACGAAAATCTGCGCTTCACCTACATGTCGGACCAGGCCTACACCCTGCGCGCATACCCGGAGGAATCGCCGCTCGGCAAGACGCGCTGGGAGCTGCCCGGTCTCACGCCGCTCTCCTGTTCGTGGGCCGAGCACCAGGCCACGCTTGCCGCCCGCCAGCCCTTCCGCGACCTCGAATTGAGCCGCGTCGTACCGGACGGATCCGTCGGTTATTTCAGCGTCAGCGGCGCGCCGATGTTTGACGGCCAGGGGCGCTTCAAGGGCTACCAGGGCGTCGGGCGCCACATCACCGAGCGCAAGCGCATCGAGGAGGAGTTGCGCTCGCGTCAGGAAATGCTCGAGCTCGCCCAGAAGTCGGCGCGTGCCATCGCTTTCGAATGGCGCATCGGGCCGGGCGGCGAGGGGGAAAACCGCTGGTCGAGCGACCTCGAGGCGATGTACGGGCTCGCGCCCGGGACCTATGACGGCAGCTACGAAAGCTGGAAGAAGCTGTTGCACCCCGACGACTGGCCGGCGGTGAAGGAGGCGCTGCAGCACGCGCAGCGCACCGGCGAGGTCGCCGCCGAGTATCGTGTGGTTCATCCCGACGGTTCAGTGCACTGGCTGCAGGCCAGGGGCCGGATGTTCTTCGACGGCGCCGGCAAGCCGACGCGCATGGTGGGCTTCATGCAGGACGTGACCGACCGCCGGCACGCCGAGGAGGAGCTGAGAAAGATGGAGCGGGAGCTGCGCCGCGCGCAGCGGCTCGAGGCGATGGGCACGCTCGCCGGTGGCATCGCGCACGATTTCAACAACATCCTCGGCGCCATCCTCGGCTACGGCGAGATGGCGCAGCGCGGCGCGAAGAAAGGCACGCGGCTGCAGCGCGATCTCGACAGCATCATGTCCGCCGGCGAACGGGGCCGCGCCCTGGTCGACCGCATCCTGGCCTTCAGCCGCAGCGGGGTGGGCGAGCGCGTCGCCGTGCACGTCGAGGCGGTAGTGCGCGAAGCGCTCGATCTCCTGGCGGGCGACCTGCCGCGAGGCGTTCGCGTGCGCGCCGACCTGCGCGCCGGGCGCGCGGCAATGCTGGGCGATCCGACGCAAGTGCACCAGGTCGTGATGAACCTCGCCAGCAATGCCGTGCAGGCCATGCCGAAGGGCGGATTGCTGCGGGTGTCGCTCGAGCGCGTGCGCTTCGAGTCGGCGCGCGCGGCTTCGGTCGGCGCGATCTCGGCGGGCGAATACCTGGTTCTCAAAGTCGCGGATGCGGGCAGCGGCATCCGCGCCGAGGTCCTCGAGCGCATGTTCGATCCGTTCTTCACCACCAAGGAGGTCGGCGTCGGCAGCGGCCTCGGGCTCTCGCTGGTGCATGGCATCGTCAGCAACGTCGGCGGCGCGATCGACGTCGCCACCGAGCTCGGCAAGGGCACCACGTTCACCGTCTACCTGCCGCGCAGCGGCGATGCGCTCGAGCAGCGCAAGGACCAGACGCGCTCGCTGCCGCGCGGCGATGGGCAGCGCGTGCTGGTAGTGGACGACGAGGAGCCGCTGGTTCGCCTGGCGACCGAAACTCTCGAGGGGCTGGGGTATGCGACGGCAGGCTTCACCTCGAGCGTCCATGCGCTGAAGGAATTCGGCGCCAATCCCGGCAGGTTCGACGCCATCCTGACCGATGAGCGCATGCCCGGTGTCACCGGCTCGACCATCATCCAGGAAGTGCGCCGCATCAA
>WNFN01012642.1_pt2 | contig 11048 bp, 10 predicted proteins | sample 5400161 | NCBI WGS metagenome assembly WNFN01 (sample SAMN13153353, study PRJNA577476) | soil metagenome | isolation source: 80 cm saprolite on Douglas fir-dominated hillslope | place: USA:California | collected 2013-09-17
ACTCTTAATTTGCACGCCGGCTTTAACCTGGCGCGGACTGTGGTTCCCGCCATGCTTCGGCAAAAGAGCGGCGCAATAGTGAATATCGCGTCCAAAGCGGCACTCGATCACGCCGCCGGCGCCGCGGCGTACGCAGCTTCAAAAGCCGCCACTCTGGCGCTGTTCGACTGCCTGGCCCAGGATCTAAAGGGATCAGGTGTGCGGGTAAATTCGGTGCTGCCCAGCATCATCGATACAGAGCCCAATCGCAAAGCCATGCCGGACGCCGATTTTTCCAAGTGGCCCAAGCCGGAGGAGATCGCCCAGGTAATTCTGTTCCTGTGCAGTCCGGGAGCGAAACTGATACACGGCGCGGCGATCCCGGTGTATGGAGAGAGCTGATAAACCGCGTGTTCGGCGCGTGTGACAAAAGCGCGTTCAGTAAAGAACTGTTAACACAATCTTCGCCAATCTTTAAGCGCTGGGTTTAGGCATTGATAATATAATTTGACGTTTTCCCATATTTTTGGCGCCAATACTGGCAAGTGCTTATCCACTGCCGTGCTGACGACAAATCAAAGTTGCTCAATCCAAAAGGACTAGCAGATGTGGATAGTTCGCCTGGCCTTACAGCGGCCATACACCTTCGTTGTGATGGCGCTGCTGATCCTGATACTCAGCCCCATTGTCATCATCCGCACGCCGGTCGATATCTTTCCTGAAATCAATATTCCCGTCATCAGCATCATCTGGCAGTTCCAGGGCTTGTCCGCGCAGGAGATGGCTGACCGCATCATCGGCAACACGGAACGCGGCCTGACCACCACGGTCAATGACATTGAGCACACGGAAACGCAGGCCATGGACGGCCGCGCCATCACCAAGGTGTTCTTTCATCCCACAGCGAACCTGCAAATCGCCCTCTCACAGGTGACGGCGATCTCGCAAACGGCGATACGGCAGCTCCCGCAAGGGACCACACCACCGCTGATCATTGTTTTCATTCGTCCGCAGATGACAACCGTGAGCGGCGCCGCGATTCCCTTCCCGTATGGCGGTAAACAGCGCGTGGTCGCTGTAGATATTGACACGTCGGCAATGCAAGCCAAGGGCCTGACGCCGGTGGATGTGGTGAATGCCATCAATGCGCAGAACCTGATCCTGCCCTCGGGCACGGCCAAAATCGGCTCTTTGCAATATGCCGTCTCAATGAACGGAAGCCCGGATACGATCGCCGAAATCAACGTGCTTCCCATCAGGACGCAGAACGGCACAACCACTTATCTTCGCGACGTCGCTCAGGTCCGTGACGGCTTTTCTCCTCAGACCAACGTGGTCCGCCAGGACGGAATCCGCGGCACGTTGATTACAGTCATGAGAAACGGCGGCGCTTCCACGCTGGACATCGTCAAGAACCTCAAAGAAACGCTGAAGCGCGTGGCCGCCACTTTGCCGCAGGACATCGACATGAAGCTGCTCTTTGATCAGTCGCTGTTCGTGCGCGCTTCCATAGATGGCGTGGTGCGCGAGGCGCTGACCGCGGCATGCCTCACCGCCGCCATGATCCTGCTCTTTCTGGGAAAGTGGCGCAGCACTCTCATTATCGCGATTTCCATCCCGCTATCGATCCTTTGCTCGGTCATTACCCTGAGCGCCCTCGGCGAGACGTTCAACATCATGACCCTGGGAGGGCTGGCGCTGGCCGTGGGCATCCTTGTGGACGATGCAACGGTCGAAATTGAAAACATTGATCGCAACCTGGCGCAGGGCAAAGAGCTAAAGACGGCGATCCTGGATGGCGCGTCGCAAATCGCAGTACCCGCCTTTGTCTCCACGCTTTCCATCTGCATTGTTTTTGTGCCCATGTTCTTCCTCACCGGCGTGGCCAAGTTCCTGTTCGTGCCGCTGGCGGAAGCCGTGGTCTTCGCCATGCTGGCCTCCTATCTACTCTCACGTACCTTGGTTCCCACGCTGGTAATGTACCTGCTGCGCGGCCACGAGCACGAAAATAAATTCAAAGTAGGCCGCGGATTTTCCGCTCCCTTCAAGCGCTTCCAGATTGGCTTTGAACGCCGTTTCGAACGGCTGCGCGACGCCTACCATCGTGCGCTACGCTCGGCCATGGAACGTCGGGGACTGTTCGTTACATCGTTTCTCGGGTTCTGTGTACTTTCCGTTGGATTAGTCTTTATCCTGGGGCAGGATTTCTTTCCCAACGTCGATGCCGGCATTTTTCGCATGCACGTACGCGCCCGGGCGGGCCTGAGGATTGAAGAAACAGCGCGTCTGTGCGATGAAATTGAAAATTACGTGCGCAGCCGTATCCCCAGGCAGGAACTGGTGACGGTGCTGGATAACATCGGGCTACCTTACAGCTCGATCAACAATACCTACAGCACGGCAGGAAGCATTGGCACCTCTGACGCAGAAATCCTGTTTTCATTGAACCAGGAGAAGCACCGCCCCACGGCCGAGTACGTAAAGCAGCTGCGAGAAGAACTGCCGCAAAAATTCCCTGGCGTGGAATTCTTCTTTCAGCCGGCAGATATTGTCAGCCAGATCCTGAACTTCGGCCTTCCCTCGCCTATCGATATCCAAATTGTGGGCAAGAACCAGGCGCAGAACTACCAGTTGGCCCAGGATCTTGCCAATCAGTTGAGGCATGTGCCCGGCGCAGCCGACGTTCACGTGCAGCAGTTGATGAATTCTCCAGCGCTCAAGCTGAATGTTGATCGCAGCCGCGCGCAGCAGGTCGGCCTGCAGCAGCGCGACGTAGCGCAGAACCTCCTGGTCTCCTTGAGCGGCAGCTTCCAGACCGCGCCTACGTTCTGGCTGAACCGTGAAAATGGCGTCACCTATAATGTCGCGGTACAAACCCCGGATTACCGGGTGGACTCTCTGCAAGCCTTGATGAATACGCCCATTACCGCTCCCGGAGCTCCTGCGCCGCAGGTGCTTGCGAACCTGGCCACGGTGTCGCCCACGGTGACTCCGGCCGTAATTTCGCATTACAACATCCAACCGGTAATGGACGTCTACGCCAGCGTGCAGGGGCGTGATCTGGGCGGGGTAGCGCGAGACACGCGAAAGATCGTAGCTGATTTTGAAAAAAAGCTGCCTAAAGGATCCCGCATCGACATGCGCGGGCAGGTAGAGACCATGAGCAGCTCCTTTGCCGGCCTCGGCATTGGCCTGGTGATGTCGATTGTTCTGGTCTACTTGTTGATCGTGGTCAATTTTCAATCCTGGCTCGATCCCTTCATTATTATTACGGCGCTCCCCGGCGCCCTGGCGGGAATTGTCTGGATGCTGCTACTCACCCACACTACCCTGAACGTGCCATCGCTCACCGGTGCGGTGATGTGCATGGGCGTGGCGACGGCCAATAGCATTCTGGTCATCTCATTTGCGCGCGAGCGCATGCAAGAAGGACTGACCGCATGGGATGCGGCGCTGGAAGCGGGCTATACGCGCATGCGGCCGGTAATCATGACGGCCCTGGCCATGATTATTGGAATGGTGCCGATGGCGCTGGGAATGGGCGAGGGCGGCGAGCAGAATGCCCCGCTGGGACGCGCAGTGATCGGCGGACTGGTTTTTGCCACCGTCGCTACCCTGTTCTTTGTTCCTGTAATCTTCAGCACCATCCACGGACGCAGAGAGGCAAAAGCTGCCCGGCAGGCTGGATCCCGGCAGGAGGCTTACTCCAGGACTTAAACGACTTATGACAGAGCTTACGGAACAACCCAAACCAGAACCGGCCAGGGACCCCGCGCCGAGTGCAGAACACCCGGCGCAACCGGCGACCAAGGCCGGCCGGCTGGCGCTCATCGTGCTGGCGATACTGCTGGTGGCAGGCGGTTTCTCAGTAGTGCGCCGGTTCACGGAACGCGGCGCGCTGGCCAAAGAGACAGAGCGGCTCGCCTTGAGTCCGCAATCTATGCTCGAACCAACGGATATCTCCTGCGCTGGAACCGTGACATGGGCAGCCTGGTAAAAAAAGGCGAACTGCTGGCGGAGATCGATACTCCTGAAATCGATCAGGAACTCTCGCAAGCCAAGGCCGCGCAGCAGCAGACTGTGGCCCAGTTGCAACTGGCCAAATCGACAGCGGAACGCTGGGCCAACCTGCGCAAAACTGATTCAGTGTCACAGCAGGAAGCCGACCAGCAAGCCAGCGCTTACTCTCAGGCCATTGCAAACAACGCCGCAGCCGAGGCGAATGTCCGTCGCTTGCAGCAACTTGAGTCTTTCAAGCACATTTACGCGCCTATTTCCGGTGTGATCACGCGCCGCAATACTGATGTCGGAGCCTTGATTACAGCCGGTAGCGCAGCCCAGGGCAAACAGCTTTTCGACGTTGCGCAGGTCGATCCCCTACGCGTCTTCGTCAGCGTTCCCCAGACCAACGCCCCGTCAATCCGCGCCGGCTTGCCGGCTTATATAGAGCTGCGCGAGTATCCGGGACAGAAGTTTACCGGCAAAGTGGTCCGCACTGCGGACTCCATTGATCCGGCAACGCGCACCCTGCTTACGGAAATCGATGTGCCGAACCACGATGGCCGCCTTCTGCCCGGCGCTTACGCTGAAGTGCATTTTGCCGTGCCCGTCCAGATCACGCGCATGTCCGTTCCCGTGAACGCGCTCATGTTTCGCCCTGAAGGCCCGCGCGTGGCCGTGGTTGGCGCCGATCGCAAGGTCCATTTGAAGGCCATCATCATCGGCCGCGATTTCGGAACCAAGGTTGAAATCCTTGGCGGCCTGGATCCGAACGACCAGATCGTCTTAAACCCGGCAGACTCGCTGCAGGACGGGCAGGAAGTAAATGTCAAGACCGGGGGCGGAGCGCAATCGTGAAGCACAGTTTTTTGCGGCTGTGTTCCATGGCGACGCTAGTGTTTTTCCTGGGCGGATGCGCCGTGGGGCCGAACTATCACCGGCCGGATGTGGCCGTTGCTCCCACATGGAAAGAACAGCCGCCGTGGCGCGCCGCAGAGCCCAAAGACTCCATTCCGAAAGGCGATTGGTGGACGACTTTTGCCGACAGCGAACTGAACCAGTATGAAGCTCAGGCGCTCAAGGCGAACCAGACCATTGAGATCGCGCGCTACCAACTGGGGCAGGCGCGTGCCTCGGCACGAATTACCCAGTCAGGGCTCTTCCCGCACTTGAGCGCGGGCGTTTCCGCGCAACGCGCGCAAAGCTCGGCCGGCAGACCCACCGTAACGGGAATACCGCTGGCCGCGCCAACCACGCAAAACGACTTCTCCATTCCTTTCAATCTCACCTGGGAGGCTGACGTTTTTGGCGGCATCAGGCGGAGCGTTGAGTCTGCGAACGCGAGCTATCAGGCCTCCGCCGCCAGCCTGGAGAACGTCCGCCTGGTGATTACTTCCGAGCTCGCGGTCGATTACTTCACGCTGCGCGAACTCGACGCTGAGATCGCGGTCGTGGATTCCTCCGTCGAATATCAGGCCAAGTCGCTCCAGTTGGTGCAAAACCGCCACGCAGGCGGGATCGCATCCGGTCTCGACGTCGCCCAGCAGGAGACTCTGCTGAACTCAACGCGCACGCAGGCCACGCTGCTCCGGCGGCAAAGAGCGCAGTTTGAGCATGCCATCGCCGCACTCGTCGGGGTTTCGGCTTCCAGCTTCAGCGTGCCGGTAAAGCCGCTGGCTCTGGCGCCTCCTGCGGTCCCAATCGGAGTACCGTCCGATGTTCTGGAGCGCCGGCCTGACATTGCCCAGTCTGAGCGGCTGATGGCGGCACAGAATGCCCAGATCGGCGTGGCCAAAAGTGCGTTCTACCCTGGAATCAATATTTCCGCCGGAGGAGGTTTTGAGAGCGGCGACATCGCGAAGATTGTCAGCGCATCCACCGGGTTCTGGGCGCTGGGCGCCAATGTGGCGGAAACAGTTCTCAGCGGCGGCCGCCGGCGCGCCCAGGTCGATTTTGCCAGGTCAGGGTATGGTGCGTCCGTCGCCAACTACCGGCAGACGGTGCTCAACGCGTTTCAGGAGGTTGAGGATTCTCTCTCCGGGCTCAGCGTGCTGGCGCAGGCCGCGGAGACGCAGCAGCAGGCCGTGGATGCCTCACAGCGCGCGTTGAAGATCGCCAATGATCGCTATACCGGTGGCCTGGTCACGTACCTCGACGTAATCAACGCGGAGCAGACGCTGCTGGATACACAACGCCTGGCAACCCAGATTCTGGGCCAGCGCCTGGTGACCTCGGTTAGCCTGGTCAAGGCCCTGGGCGGCGGCTGGGACGCTTCGAGCCTGCAATCAATCCAGGTCAAAGCTACGGTCAAACAGGCCATACAGCCCTGATCCATGCCCAAGGTTGCGCCATTCCTCGCCCTGCTGATTCTCGCCATGATTGGTGACATCTCAGGGCAGGCCCGGCGCAAAGCGCTGCCATCCGCCGATTACCTCGCCATGATCGAACGCGCTGCCGAGAATGAGACCGAGGCCCTGGAATCGCCGGTACCATTTCAGTTCATGGAAAGACTAACCTGGAGTTGGGGATCAGAGACTCGCTCCGTCATTGAGACTGCTGAAGGCCGCGCTGACCGGATCGTTCTTCTCCACGATGAACCCCTGCAACCGGACCAGCAGGAAAAACAGAAACGAAGGCTGGAGAAGCTTCTGCGCGATCGCGACGCCGTAAAGAACGAGCTGCAAGACCAGAAATCGGAAACGCAGCGGCGCATCAAGATGGTAAAGGCCTTCCCTAAAGCTTTCATCTTCGAGTTTGCCGGCCGCGAGAACGGCTTGCTCCAGTTCACCTTTCGGCCCAACCCGCAGTTTTCTCCCAAGGACCGCGAGACGCAAATGTATCGCGGCATGGTGGGCGCCGTGTGGCTGGAGCCTGAGCAGGAGCGCATTGTGCGGATTGAAGGCAAGCTGGTAAAAGACGTCTCTTTTGGGTTGGGAATACTTGGCCACCTCAATAAGGGCGGCATTTACGAGATTGCCCAGACGCCAGGAAAACAATACCCGCTTTCATCCCACGCCCGAATCCATGAAGTATCGGGAAGCAGTGCTGGCTCTTCTTTCAATGCCTGATCCGCGGCCGCCAAATCGGCGCCCCGATACCGCCAGGCACGATCCGGTCCCGCCTGCCGCCCGGTGAGTTCCCCAAACCGCCGTGACGCAATTTTGCGGCGTCTATCTAATCTCGCCGCAATTGCAGCCGATAAATTAAGTGCTGATGGTTTGGAACTAAATGTTCCTCACCTGCATCAAACAATCAAATGTTGAAGCGTGTGGCACTGATCGCGGTTGGCTGGATGTTCCTGGTATTGGGAACCGCCGGTCTTTTTCTGCCTGTGCTTCCCGGCGTTCTTTTCCTCCTCATCGGGCTGTCAATCTTGTCTGTGGAATATGAATGGGCGCGCCGTTGGGTGGCTGCCCTGCGCCGCCGTTTCCCCACCGCAAACCGCAAGCTTCAAGGCATCTTGGCCAAGCCGGCCAAGCCGGCGGCCTAAACTCCAGTCTCCTTTTTTCAACTTTAGCCATGGATCGAGGTTCTCTCCCGAGCGACCAGCGGGCCGCGATGACCGTGCCGCCCGAACTCTGATCGCGTTATGCTGAAAGAGACCATGAAGGCCCACCTGCTGAAAACGCCGGGCCCGGTGGAAACCAATCCACTGGCTCTGAGCGAGATTCCCCTGCCCGTGCCGGGCGAAGGTGAAGTTCTGGTTCGCATCAGGGCATGCGGTATCTGCCGGACGGACTTGCACGTGTGCGAAGGAGAACTGCCGCCGAAAAAACAACGGGTGATCCCGGGGCACCAGATAGTGGGAGTGGTTGAGCGTCTGGGGCCGAATGCCGCAATGTACCAGATGGGGACGCGCGTGGGCATTCCCTGGCTTCATCACACCTGCGGCGTGTGCGAATATTGCCGCTCCGGGCGGGAAAACCTATGCGACTCGCCGGAATTCACCGGCTACACCGTCGATGGAGGCTTTGCCGAGTACACAGTCGCACCAGAGAAGTTCGTGTATCCCATTCCGGAGGGGTTTGGCGATTTGCAGGCGGCCCCGTTACTCTGCGCCGGAATCATCGGGTTCCGTAGCCTTCGTCTGTCGGGCGTTCGTCGCGGAGGAAATCTGGGAATCTATGGCTTTGGAGCTGCGGGTCACGTGTGCATTCAGGTGGCGCGCCATTGGGGGAGCAGTGTCTTCGTCTGCACCCGGCAGGAAAAGCACCGCCGGCTGGCGCGTGAATTGGGCGCGGCCTGGGCTGGCGGCGCGACTGAGAGGCCTCCCGAAGCACTCGATGCATCCATCATCTTCGCTCCGGCGGGAGAGATGGTCCCACCCGCGCTTCAGGCCCTCAAGAAAGGCGGCGTCCTGGTGCTGGGTGGCATCCATATGACCCCGATTCCCTCGTTCCCTTATTCCCTCATTTATCAGGAACGATCGATCCGCAGCGTTGCCAACAACACGCGGGAAGACGGCCGCGATTTCCTTCGTGTTGCTGCCGAAATTCCCATCCGCACCGAAGTCCAGCTTTTCCCCTTCGAAGAAGCAAACCTGGCGTTGAACGCACTGAAGCATGATGGGGTTCGTGGCGCCGCCGTCCTGCAGGTCGGAGGCGACTAAGTCTTATGTGAAAATATGCAAGTATGAGCAATCATCCCCGAGCTTCAACTGGCACGGTCTCGCCTGCCTCTCTTGCGCTAATGGTTGAGGACGCAGCGGAGCGCATTAGCCCTTTCGTGACTGAAACGCCGGTGGAACCTGTTCCCGATCTTCTGCCCGATCCTGGCGCACGCCTTTTCTTCAAGCTGGAGAATTTGCAGCAGACCGGTTCCTTCAAGCTGCGGGGCGCCAGCAACAAAATCCTTTCGCTCGATCGTGATCAAGCGTCCCGGGGCGTGATCGCCGCCTCCAACGGCAACCATGGACTTGGAGTCGCCGCCGCCTCGCAGCGGGCTGGCATCATGGCCGAAGTTTACGTCTCCTCTCATGTGTCGCCATCGAAAGCCAGGCGCATTGAAGAGTATGGAGCGCGCATTCAACGCGCCGGAGACGACCCGCTGGAAGCGGAACTGGCTGCCCGAGCGGCTGCCGAGCGCCAGGGAAAGGTCTTCATCTCTCCTTACAACGATCTGGAAGTAATGGCCGGCCAGGGCACCATTGCCGTCGAGTTGCGCCGCCAGCTCGGCCAAATTGATGCGCTTTTTGTGGCCGTGGGCGGAGGCGGGCTGATCGGAGGCATTGGCGCGTACATGAAAAGCGTCTCGCCCCAGACGCAAATTGTCGGCTGCTGGCCGGAGAACTCTCCCGTACTTTATGAATCAATCAAAGCAGGCCGCATCATCAATGTGCCTGAACGGCCGACGCTCTCTGAAAGCACCGCCGGCGGTTTGGAAGAGGGTTCGGTGACTTTGGATGTCTGCCGCAGCGTTATCGATCGCTCGGTCATGGTTTCGGAAGACGAAATTCTCAGCGCTATGAGACAAGTGCGCGCGGCAAGAGGATGGCTGATCGAAGGCGCGGCAGCCGTGGCGGTGGCGGCGTTTCTTAAGCAGGCGAGTGATTACGCCGGCAAGACTGTGGTGGCAGTGATCTGTGGCGGCAATCTCTCGCCTGAAGTGCTGAGACAGGTGGGTTAATTCACATTGAAGGCCGTTCTAGCGCGACCGCCCCTGGAAATCTACGCCGGGCTGTCATCATTGTGCAGCGGTAGTACAGTAATAAATCCCGCTCGTAAACGGACTGAACTGGCTTGTATGTGTGACCTGCACCACCACTCCGCCTGCGCCACGGACGATGTTCTCCACGGTTTTTTCTGGTAGCGCCAGCATTCGAATTGGGCTTAGTTGCAGGCGTTTATATGCAAAAGAGTGTGTTATTCCCAAAGCGCGCAGCAGCCGATAGGCCCGTCGGCGGAGTTGAAGCCGGTTGCGTAGTGGCAGGTGAACTGGCATCTGAAATACCAGCAGGCCACCGGGAGCAAGCACGCGAACCATGTCGGCGATCAGGGCGGCAACCTGTCTTCGATGGGGCTGATGTTGCAGCACCATCGACGAGTAAATAAAGTCAGCATATCGGGCGGGAAAAATTCCGAGATCACTTGCTTGGCGGAAGTGACACTCTGGCGTAAGTTCGCGCGCCTTATCCAGCATACCTCCGGCAATGTCTACTCCATAACATTCGTCAAAGTGATCCCTTAACACGCGCGTCAACCGTCCGACCCCGCAGCCGAAATCGATGGCGAGGCGCCGTTGCCGCGGCAATCCTAACTGCCTCGCCGATTGCATCAGGTTGGAAATCTCTTCCTGACCCGTGCTCACAAATTCTTCAAGCTTCCAGTTGCCGAAGCGTTTCTCCGGGCCTGACAGGATCGCCCAGAGGGGATCAGCGGAGGCCATGTCTTCCCAATCCCTGGCATGGAGGCGGGCTCTTCTCATACGTTGAACTATAAACCAACGACCCCTAATCTGAAAACCAGAGAGGCAGCCAACTTCAGGGAGCGCTCATAGGGGCGAAGGATTTCACAAAGCCTGTCAAAACAAAGTCAGTTGGTGACGACGAAAGACTTAGGCAAGAAGAGAAATCTTTCTGTTCGGATCTTGCAACCGGGGAACATCTCTTTTAGCTTACGCTTGGAAATCCAGGTGACGTCGTATTCGTACGCTCTTTTCCAGAGCCATCCATTCAGCGTGAAATAGCGCAAAAAGCGGGGCGTCAGCCATGCAACCGGCAGCCAATGCAGGAAAGGCGATGTAAGGTGGGGATCGATGGGAAAGAGGCGCGATGGTGTCTGGCAGTAAATCCGTTTTCCCACGCGCATCATCTCGCGCGCAAATCTATGCTGGTTCTCCTCGCTGCCCACGTGCTCAATCGCCGAATTTGAGAAGGCCAGGTCGAACGACTTGTCCTGGAAGGGCATCTCACATCCTGAACCCTGCACATAGTTGAATCCGTTTGTGTTCTCGGGGAACCTGATGTTTAGAATGGTTATGCCCTCAGTGCGCCCGATAATCGGCCAGGTATAATGCTCTCCGCCAACATCCAAAATGGTTTTACAGGTTTGATAATCGGAAACGAAATTCTT
>WNFN01242779.1_pt1 | contig 11048 bp, 5 predicted proteins | sample 5400161 | NCBI WGS metagenome assembly WNFN01 (sample SAMN13153353, study PRJNA577476) | soil metagenome | isolation source: 80 cm saprolite on Douglas fir-dominated hillslope | place: USA:California | collected 2013-09-17
GGCATTGTGGTGATGCGAGCAGTACCACGCCAAGTCGGCGCGCTTGATGAAGCCTGGCCTGATGCCGATCATCTCGCCGTAATTATCGCTTGAGGTGTCTTTCGAGCTCCACTGCCGGTCATCCCACTGGCCGATGAATCCACCCCAGTCCTGAACATTCATCTCGGCCTTTTTCTCGCCTACTTCGAACGTGGCCTTCTGGTCGCCTTCCGCCGATGCTGCCAAAAAATAGACGCGATCAAAATGGCCCTCGGGTAGTTTGACACTCTGGCCTTTGCTGACGACGGCATTCGGGACACCAGTCTTCGCCGGCGCGAGCTGAAACCTCACACCATCGAAAGTGATTTCCGACGGCAGCATTTCCGCTGGAATCGAATTGCCGTTGCTATCGAACCCACCCACTGATTTCGTGCCCCTGTTGCTGGCGGTCGCGAGGTCATAATGCAGCATCACCGGAACCGAACGCACGCCCGCAACTTTGGCCGATGCCGATCCGAGCTTTATAGCGAACGTGCGCGGTTGATAGGCAGTGAACGAGGTCACCAGAGCGCCATTGCTCACCATGGCGCGCCCAACCGGTTGCTCCTGGCCATTGACTTCGCGGGCGGCGGATATTGGCGCTGCTAACGATATCCTTACGTTAGGCTGCGGTTTGCCGTCGAGCTCAACCATGCGTAAGATGACCTCATCGCCGTGCTCGGCTTTTTTCAGTGCCAAAACTCGAATGCGAGGATTGCTGACTCGCAGTAGAGAAAATTCCCGCCCTAGAGCGCCTGAATGCGATGCCGTACAGGAACTCATGGTGTCCGATATCCTGGGTACCCTGGTCCGGATATCCGCCGCGTGTGCCAGGTGTCCGGATTAGAGTCAGGCGAATCGTGTTGTCGTTCGGTTTGTCTGACCCGTTCTTACAGTCCGTGAGAATCGTCGCTCCAAACTCTCCCCGTATATCGGTAAGGTCGATCCACTGATGCGATGACACTTCGAACTTCTTTGGCTCTGCAGTGGGTCGCTCGATGGTACCGATGTCCCAGTTGTAAGTTGCCATGCGATTCGACGCCGAGAGTGGGAAGGTCGCTTTTAGATTCGACTCTTTGGTGTTCCAGTCGATTGCATTTCCGAACTCCACCCGCTTGCCCGCATCCCCTGCTGAAAGCCTGATTGTCTGGATAAACCTCGAGCCTGCAGTTTCACGCGAGACTTCCAGAGCTACCCGCGCCGGGCCGTTCTCCACGACCCGAGTCTTCGTTCGCCCGCTGACGTACGCCTTAGGTGCAGCCTGTTCCTGGTCCCAATCCATGTTCCACGCCGGCCATTGCTGGGGGTTGTCGTAGGAAATAGCCAGGCGCGCTGGGGCGGCAAGCAGCTCCTTTCCGATCGACTTGTCGAAGATGCTGGCGACGTCACCGTCCGAATTGAGCTTGACGCGGTAGTACTGGTTCTCGAGCGAGTCCTCGGTGACACGGAGTTGCGAGCCTGCGACTGCCGTCCCAGCGCCGAGCTCAACGTCATAAATCGCGTAGCCAAGGGATGGCACCCTGGCGATGAAAAGGACCTTGCCATTTGAAATTTGGGCCGGAACGTCTTTCCCGTCGGGGCCGGTCACGTGCACAGATTTCGGCATTCCGGCCGAGAACTTTAAGGTGGCTTCAACCAAATCTTCGCGAACGATGTTCAACGGATTAACAACTATTAGTGGGACACCTTTGGTCTCGGTATTCAGCGCCGCAGCCACGGCCTCGGTGGCATTCTTGAGGACTCCGGCGAACTGATTGAGCGCAATCACATCGTCGTTCCAGGCGAACTCGTAAGACTTGGGAGTGGCCGTGCCAGCAGCGAGATCGTGGAAGTGGCCGCCCAGCACCAGCGTCCACGCGTCATTGAGTCGCTTCAGCGGATATGGACGCGCACCCAGCCATTCGGCGGCAATTGATGTTTCCTCCGCCGCTTTGGCTAACAACTCTTCTTTTCGCAGCCAGCGCTTCTGGTACGCCTGCGATGTCAGCGAACCCGCTGAATGATTTGTGAGCTCCATTTCTCCGGTGTAGCGCGGGAGTGCTTTTGCCTGGGCTGGCGTAATGTCGAGGAACATCTGTTCTGCATTGGCTGAGATTACGTGCACTGGGCCATCGCCTACTGCAACCGGAGGCGCATCAGAATGCGGGTGTTCGGACGAAGATTGCTGAGGACGCGGCACGCTTGCGGCTCCTTTCGTGACGATCGCCTCCAGCCTTTTGACCGAGTCTTCGCCCGGGGTGCCGCCAATGTCGCCAGTTCCGTAGTAGTGATAATCTGTGAACACACCACTGACCTCACCATTATGCTGGACGCGCGCGGCCCAGTCGTCCTGATGATGGTGGAGCTCGTTTTCCTGCTGGGCCCGGTTGAGCCCATCGCGCTGCCGACGAAGGGAATAGTACTGCTGGAGATGGTTCGGATCGAGCTTATTGTTGCGGTCCTCCTCCTCTATTTTTTGTCTCTCCTCCTGAACTTTCTTCTTGAGCCCTTCGAGCGCAGTGTTCGGAGGCAGCGGAGGCAGTGGCTTGCTGAGATCAGTTTCGATTCCTCCGCTGTAGCTCCCAGGATTCAGTCCTGCCAGTACGCTTTCGCCATCGGGTCCGACCCAAACGCCAACGTTGAACGGTGTACCTTCTGGCGTTCTCTCGCGAGATTCCGGACCGCCTCCGGGAGCGGAGGATCCCCATACCAGCTTCTGCGTCGAAAAACCCCTTACTCCGGAGTGCGCGAGAATCGTCGGCAGCGAAGCCGGAAATCCAAAACAGTCAGGCAACATGTATTCTGCGCTGGCTTTGCCAAATTCCATGCGGAACCAATCATTTCCATAGAGAATTTGACGAATAATGGCCTCAGCGCTGGGTGCATTCACGTCGCCTTCTTCCATAGATGAGCCCGCAGGAAACCACCTGCCGCGGGCCACATAGTTCTTTAGCTTTGCGAAATCCTCAGGGTAAAACTCTTTCATGAAGCGATAACGGTTGGCGCCGCTGAAATTGAATACGTAGTGAGGATATTTCTCGAAGAGCGTGAAATTATCCTCCATGGTCTTGCGAAGGTATTCGTTGATGACCTGCGGATACTCCCATCTCCATTCTGTGTCTAGGTGTGCGTAGCCAACCACGTAGAGAGTCGGATCTTTGCTCAGGTCGGGTTTCTCGGAGGTCTGTGCGAAAGCAACGTTGAGCAACACCAGGGGCGCGATTAGGGCTGTCTGGTAAGCCATGCGGAATCGTTCGAGCACACTTCTCAACACGCTGACACGCAAATTGGCCTCCTTAGAGATTCAGCGGATCTTTAATCAACGTGCGACTGCGACTAGGCCCGTGGCTGGCTGCGATGACAGCCGATCCGATACCGTTCACGGAGTATGGGGGAGCATGAGCTCGGGAGTCAACCTAAAAGAAGCAGTAGACATTTAACATTACTTGTACTAACGTAACTTTCTGTGAAAAAGCCAGTCTCGCGTTTGAGGACGGCGCAGCTTCCGGCAAATCAAGTGGTGATTCGCGAATTGGAAACTTATCTTCGCGAAACCAGAATCCGGCACGTGCATTTCAGCGATGGAACCACGGTTCCTCCCGCACTGGCCTATGTCACAAACTTTCCACGTTTATCGATTCCGATTGCCGGTTGTCACGCGATGGAGATCTCCCATAGTGGGTGCACGAAGACAATCAAACCAGTCCGGAGTCACGCGGTTTTTGTTCCTGACCACGCCTGGAACAAACCTTCCACCCAGGTGCCGTCCGGCATAAAGGCCAGCGTGCATGGGGGCTACGACGTCCCAACGCATAGTATTTTGGCAGCTCTTATGGTTTTGGCGGCTGACCGTTCCGACGGGGCCCTTGCCCGGTTGTTAACCGAATCGCTGCTCCATGCCTGTCTGCGTCTGCTGAGGTCTCCGCAGAAGCGGCGACCACGCAAAGCAATTCGCACCTATGAGTCCATTTGTTTATATGTGCAGGAAAACTTTCAGAATCCGATCACGCGCGAGAGCGTCGCGCATCACTTCGGCTTGGCCCCGAACCACGTCTCGCGGTTATTCCGCAAGGAAGGACTGATGCGGTTCAACGATTACCTGAACCTTGTGCGAGTGAATCGTGCCAAATTCATGCTGCAGAACTACGGCATGACTTTGAAGGAGATCGCCTCTAACTGTTGCTACAGTGACCCGGCTTACTTCTGCCGGGTCTTCAAGAAAGCCTGCAAAGTCACTCCGACCGAGTACCGTGCGCAAAGTGCCGACGGTGGATCAAGAGCCAGGATTAGGGGGGCGCGCCTGCGCGAAGAGTCTCAGAACCTGTACCGGGTTGAAAGCGCCGGAAGAGAGAAGGTTATCTGAGTACAACAAACGTTCCATTTTTCCGGTTTGACGGAGTAGGACTAATCACACATACTACAAAACTATTTCTTTGCTAGGCGAGCGGAGAAAAGCGCTGGAGCGGTTGAAGCCAGCGGCGAGCGAAGTCTGTTGCTTCGGCGCACGAGATTTCACTTCAGCGTAGGATCTGAATGCTTAAGGCGTTGCAAAACTTGCGGCAGCACCTGCTGACGGGTGTCTCGTTCAACCGGTCCAGATTTTTCGCAAGCGCCGCGCCTGAAACTCATCCTTAATATCGGGTCGGCAGCGCTGACGTTGATGCTGCCCGTGCTGGCCGGTTACATTTCTTATTCCGTCTCCGGCAAGCCGGGCTTGCTTCCAGGATTTCTGGGGGGCTATTTCTCCGGTGAAATCAGGGCAGGCTTTCTCGGAGCAATGCTGGCGGGCCTATTGGCCGGCTATTTAGTGGAAGCTCTCAAGAGAGTACCCGTCCCGAAATACCTCCGGGCAGTGATGCCGATCCTTGTGATCCCGATTGTGTCCGGCGCTTTGATTGGCTTGCTGATGATCAAAGTGCTAGGTGGGCCGATTGCTCTGCTCATGACGAACGCGAATCGCGCTTTGGAAAGCATGAGTACTGGAAACAGCATCGTGATGGCGTTAACTCTGGGCGCGATGATTGCTTTTGACATGGGCGGGCCCGTGAACAAGACTGCGTTCTTTTTTGGAGCGGCCATGATCCGCGAGGGCAACTATCAAATTATGGGGGCTTGTGCCGCAGCCATTTGTACGCCCCCGCTGGGAATGGGCTTGGCGACACTAATTCAAAAAAAGCTCTGGAGCACAGAGGAAAGGGAAGCAGGTCTAGCCGGAATCGTCATGGGGATGGTCGGGATTACGGAAGGCGCGATTCCATTCGCGGCCGCAGATCCGATTCGCGTCATTCCCAGCATCATGATTGGCTCAGCGGTAGCCGCGGTAGTGGCCATGATTGGCCGCGTAGGAGATCACGCGCCCCATGGTGGTCCCATCGTCCTGCCAGTGGTGGATCACAGGCTAGCATACGTGCTTGCGATTGCCGCGGGAACCATTCTGACCGCAGTTTGTATCAACCTTCTCAAAGCGCGCGAGATGAGCGGGAGAAGTTGTCTAAAGGAGACCCCATGAAAATTATCGCGGTCACCGCATGTCCAACAGGAATTGCCCATACCTACATGGCCGCTGCGCGACTGGAAAAGATCGCCAAGAATTTCGGCCATGAGATCAAAGTCGAAACGCAAGGGGCCATGGGCATTGAAAACAAGCTGACGGAGAGCGACATCCGCCAGGCGCAGATTGCAATCTTTGCAGTTGACATCGAGGTGGAAGGGCGGGAAAGATTCAACGGCCTGAAAGTCGTTCAGGTTCCGCTGCAAGAAGCTCTAAAAAATCCGGAAGGCATTTTCAGGAAGCTCCAAGTCTAGATATGTCGCCAGAACTTAGCAGCACGTCACTGCAACTCGCCTTCGTCTGTCCTTTGTCTGCTGGCATGCATGCCCGGCCAGCCAGCCAGCTCGCTGGGGTGGCGAACAATTTCGTTTCCGAATGGGCTTTGACAAACTTACGCAATCGCAGGGAGGCCAATGCGAAAAGCGTGTTGTCAATCATTTCGGCAGACATCCGCCACGGCGACCGCTGCTTGGTTCAGGTGAGCGGGGCGGATGAGCAGCCCGCCCACACAGCGCTGCGCCGATTCGTCGAGGAGGTGCTCCCCAGTTGCGATGTGCCTCTCGCGGTGAGTTCCCCGCAGACACGGAACAGCATGCCACGTGTTCTCCAAGCCGCAGGTATGAATTGCTACTTCGGATCGTCAGCCAGTCCTGGTATTGCTCACGGCAAGGTGGTTGTATTGAGCGCTATCTCCCTGCCGAAGGGTTTGACCGCAGAGATCGCAACGGATCCCGAGCAAGAACTCAAGCGAATCAAGCTCGCGATTGCGGCGGTTCGTGAGCGTATTGGCCAGAAACTCACCCGTTCCAGTTCGCCGCTTGCGGAGGCTGTACTTCGAGCCGATCTGGCAATGGCCAATGACGTCCTTCTCGCCGAAAAGTTTGCTGAACAGGTTTCCAAAGGCAAGTCCGCTGGTTATGCGGTTGTGGAAACAGGAAAGTTTTTCATCAATCTTCTCCGACAATCTGATAGTGAATACGTACGCGAGAGAGCTGCAGACGTTGAGGAAATCTCGGTGCAACTCTTGGATGAGATGTACGGGGCAGACCTTGAGACAACGGTTCTCCCCCTGCAGGAACCTTCGATCGTAGTCGCGGAAACTCTGGGGCCACAGCAGCTGCTTGCGCTGGACCGGCATTGGTTAAGGGCCATTGTGCTGGAGTATTCTGGCTCGAGTTCACATGCCCTCATTCTTGCGCGCTCGCATGCTATTCCCGCGGTGGTGGGAGTAAAGAATGCCCGCTTAATGTTCTCGCCCGGACAGGAAGTCGTGGTAGATGGAACCAGGGGAGCTGTTGTCCCGCAGTTTTCCGCAGCAGTTCAAAGGTTCTATGAGCGTGAACAAAGGACGCTCCAACGGCAAAAGGAGCGTCTGGCGGACGATCCTAGTTCACCAGCGATTACGAGAGACGGTAACACCCTGGAAGTGGCCGCCAATGCCTCCTCGGCAGAGGAACTGGCGCTGGCATTCGAGAATGGTGCAGAAGGGATTGGATTATTTCGCACCGAAATGAGCTTCTTAGAGCGCGATAGGCCGCCATCCGAAGAGGAACAATTCGCGACCTACTCGCAAGCGGTTCGATTGTGCGCCGGACGCCCCATCATCATCCGGACGCTGGACCTGGGAGGAGACAAGGCAGCACCGTATCTGAACCTCCCTTCCGAGGAGAATCCATTCCTTGGATATCGTGGTGCGCGGATCTACGCGGATCACCGCGAACTCTTGCAGACGCAATTGCAAGCGATTATTCGTGCATCAGCGCATGGGCGCATCCAGATAATGGCGCCGATGATTTCATCACTGGAAGAAGTCCTTCAGTTTAAAGACGAGGTCGCGAAGGCCAAGCGACATCTTCAAATTCAAAACACGCCGTTCCAGTCAGATATACCGATCGGCATTATGGTGGAAGTACCCTCAGCTGCCTTTATCCTCGACCAACTTTGCTTAGAGGTGGATTTCTTCAGCATTGGCACGAATGATCTTGCCCAGTACTTTCTTGCTGTCGATCGCGGCAATGCAAGGGTTGCAGGACTCTCCAATGTGCTGCATCCGGGATTTCTTCGGCTGCTCAAGCGGATTGTGGACGAAATCCACGCAGCCGGAAAGTGGGTAGGGATGTGTGGGGAGATGGCATCGGAGATGCGCTACTTGCCGTTGATACTCGGATTAGGACTGGACGAAATTAGTCTTCCTGCGGTCAAGATTCCTGAGCTGAAACACGCAGTGTCGCAACTTTCCACTGCCGACTGCAAGTCACTACTCACTCAGATCATCGCATGCCGCGAAAAACCAGAAATCGACCGCCTGGTGGCCTCTGCCCAGCCATCGCCTTCAGCGCAGCCCTTGCTAAGCGAGGAACTCATTGTGATGGACAGCGACAGCAGGAACAAAGAAGAGGCGATGCAGGAGCTTGTTGATAGTTTTTACATCGCTGGTCGAACGCAAGATCGTCACCAACTCGAAGAAGCCCTATGGGCGCGTGAGGCAGTGTACTCGACGGGATTGGGTTTCGGTTTCGCTACTCCGCACTGCAAGACGACTGCGGTTACCGCGAATTCCATCGGTGTCCTTAGGTCCCGCCTACCTATTGACTGGGGGTCCGTAGACAGTAGCCCCGTGCGCATGATCGTCTTGATCGCCATGCGGGAACCACAGACCGATAACGGCCACATGCAAGTGTTCTCGATGCTCGCACGGAAGCTCATGAATGAAGAGTTTCGCGAACACTTGCTCGCGATCGAAGATTCGCGCAACATGATGCGGTATTTGGGCGAAGAACTTAACATTTCCGTGTCTTGCGTCGGGTTTTAGTTGAAGTTCGTCCTTGATGGATAGTAGGGCTCGCGTGATTGCCGCGCGGGACTGGCTCGATTCCTGAGCATTCTGTGCCAACTTAGTCCGAGGGTAGTATCCGTAATGAACCCAAAGATTCAATTGGCCTGAGAACTCGCCGTTGCCGAGAGAAAGATCCGAGATTCCATTGCGCTGAAATCCACGGCGCGACCGGATATCTCTTCGACCAGTTCCTGAATTCGGTGGTGAACGAGCGTCACGACGAATATGGCAATCAGTCCAAAGAAAATCGCCGCGGCTCCTGCTCGAAGCATTCGACGCCGTTGCCGGAGTACTTGGCGCCGAAGCGAGTGGGTGTTGGATCTCGCCATATGGCCAGATCAACGGCATGAGACCTGACCCTAAGGTCGAAGAGACATTCCTCTATTTGGCCCAGGAGCACACAAAGCACAATTTGCTAGCTGCTCCTGCCACTACTATCGGCTTATAGGGTCGTCAGTCCATCGAGCGATAAAAAAACAATCTTTGTCGCGACGCGCTTCCGATTGTGATTTGTCATAGTGCCTCAAGAAACCGTACAGGGCCAGAGCGAAACGCAGCGGCCGGCCAAAGGAAAATGCACATGTACCAAAGTGACTACCCGCCATCGTCCTGGACAGGAGAACACGCTTTATGGAAACCCATCAGATCCGCTACATGTGGTCTACAAAGGCGGAGCACAAAGCGTTCACCAGAACGGTGCCATTGGAAGACGAGCGCCTCGCGATGATCGATATCATCCCCGCTCTGGTGTGGTCTTGTCGGCCGGACGGCACGGCTGATTTCCTCAACCGGCACTGGCTCGACTACACGGGGCTATCGTCGGTCGAGGCGCTTGGCTGGGGTTGGATGACTGCGATTCATCCTGAGGATTTAGAAAAGTTAATGGACACGTGGCAAGCCCTGCTCGCCACTGGACAAGCAGGAGAGGAAGAGGCACGGCTGCGGCGCCATGACGGCGAGTATCGCTGGTTTTTGTTCCGTGCGACTCCATTGCGCGACAAAGACGGAAAGGTCGTCAAATGGTTTGGAACGAACACTGATATCGAAGGACATAAGCGTGCAGAGGCGGCGCTGCAACAGAGCGAGGAACGCTTTCGGCTCATCATCGACAGCATTCCCGGACTTGTATGTTCCATGACGCCGGCGGGTGAGTTTGAAATCGTCAATCGCCAGATCCTGGAATATTTCGGCAAGACGCCTCAGCAACTAAAGGATTGGGCCACCACTGACGCGATTCACCCAGACGATCTTCTTCGCGTGATCGAGGCATGGAGGCGCTCGGTCGAAACCGGAGAGCCGTACGACATTCAGCATCGGATCCGTCGGGCAGATGGCGTCTATCGCTGGTTCCACGTGCGCGGTCACGCGGTACTTGCCCCGGAAGGGTGCATTGTCCGCTGGTATCTGTTGGTTACTGATATTGAGGACCGGAAGAAAGCCGACGAAAAGCACCGCCGGGACGAAGAAGAACTCCGCCGGATGACGGATGCCATCGCGACTTTTATTCATGTGTTGCGCCCGGATGGAACTGCCCTTTATGCAAATCAAACAGTGCTCGATCACACCGGTCTCACTTTGGAGGATGTACAGAGAGAAGACTATCGCGCACGGGTCTTCCACCCAGAGGATGTGGAAAGGCTGTACGAGGAATGCCGCGAGGCGCTTACCGGTAACGTGCCTTTTGAAAATGAGCAACGAGTGCTTGGAAAGGACGGCAAGTATCGCTGGTTTCTTGTCCGTTACCATCCCCTGCGCGATGAACAAGGGAAAGTCCTTCGCTGGTACTCTACGGCCACCGACATTGAAGATCGAAAACAGAAGGAGGAGAGGACAAGGAATGAAAACCTGGCATTGCGGGAAGAGATTGCTCGATCTTCGATGTCCGAAGAGATCGTCGGTACCTCAGGCATCCTTCGCCAAACTCTGTCGCAGGTATCAAAGGTTGCGCCGACTGAATCCACGGTTCTTATTTTGGGTGAGACTGGAACCGGTAAAGAACTGATCGCCCGAGCGATTCATAAGCGATCTAAGCGTTCGTCGCGAGCGTTCGTCCGGGTGAATTGCGCTGCCATCCCGCAGTCTCTCATTGCGTCAGAACTCTTTGGCCACGAGAAGGGTGCTTTCACAGGCGCTATCCAACGGCGTGTGGGACGGTTCGAGGCCGCCGATGGGGGTACGATTTTTCTAGATGAAGTAGGGGATCTGCCTCCAGAGAGCCAAATCGCTTTATTGCGGGTTTTGCAAGAGAGAGAAATCGAGAGAGTTGGCAGTAATCGACCGATCCCGGTGGACGTCCGTATAATTACTGCCACGAATCGCGATCTAAACGCAGAGGCGGCTGCTGGAACCTTCCGGCAGGATCTCTTCTTCCGATTAAATGTTTTTCCCATCAACGTGCCATCATTGCGTGAGCGTAAGGATGATATCCCTTTGCTCGTTGAATATTTAATCGATAGATACGCAACAAAATCCGGCAAAAAGATCAGAACGATCAATAAACAGACTTTGGACTTATTCCAAGAGTATAACTGGCCAGGAAACGTTCGCGAACTTCAAAATGTGATCGAAAGAGCAGTAATTCTCTGCGAGGGAGATCATTTTGAAGTCGATGCCACCTGGCTACGGCCAGAATCGCCCAAGCGAACCGAATCGACCGAGTCGCTG
>WNFN01196670.1_pt1 | contig 11046 bp, 11 predicted proteins | sample 5400161 | NCBI WGS metagenome assembly WNFN01 (sample SAMN13153353, study PRJNA577476) | soil metagenome | isolation source: 80 cm saprolite on Douglas fir-dominated hillslope | place: USA:California | collected 2013-09-17
ACATAATGTCGTCATCTTAGCCTCATCATGGGGTGCTGGAAATAATGAAACATCACGTTGGATCGAGCCGCCCGCCGAGGCGTGATCTAACAATTGCTTCCAGACCATTAAACCCCGATCTGATCGGCAGAATGTGTGTTTGTCGGGAGGTGTAAGGGTTAGGGGTCGCGGAGCAGCTCCATGCGTTTCGTAACGCAACTGTCGAATCACCGACCTCACGCACCCAATCAAGCGGGGTGCCTAAACGTAATTAATTGATTTTGCATCGAGATGCAGCCACGAGCAAAATCAACGCATTTCCCATCCTTTGAACATCTACTTCGATTCAGCTACAGGCGCGTGCTATTCCTGCCACAATCCTGCCACAAGTAAAAATCACGCCCCGTCGACGGCAAAGGACTAACTGAGTGTGGGGTTATGAAGACTACTTCAGTCTGCACACAACGCTTCTAAAAGTAATAACCAGCATTTTTCGGTGGAAAGATAGCCTTCAGCGCCGCATTTATATATTTTCATCTTCAGGAACGCTCTCACCCCAATATTCCAATGATTCTTTTCGGGTGGGAACATAAGTTAATGACCAGCCCATCAACAATGAAAAAACGACCAGAAAGGACTCACTTATCCACGGCGGCATAAGCCATGAATCATCAAGTTGCTCCTCAAAATATACGGTCATCAGCAGGTAAGCGATGAGGCAGGAGATAATGCAGGTAGTTACATACCGGCTAAACCTGCGCTCGTAGAATTTTCTTTTCTGATGCTTATAGAGGGCCCGCCGAATAAGAAAACAAGAAGCTCCTGCACTAACAGCTATAACCACAAAAAGATAAAAGCCTTTGAGGGGAAAGCCGTCGTACGTAAATAATCTAAAGCAAGCCTCATACACTTGCATGATTAGCGCAGCATTATTATTGTAGTAATACTTCTCGCGCTGTTCTTCATTTGGAGTGCCCGGACGAGGCGTTGCAGTAGGTCTCGGAGTGCTCGACGGTACAGGAGGCTTTGGTACGGTAGGCTTTAGAGTCAATGTGCCGAAAAAGGCCGAGACTGCAACCACGATAAGCAGGAGCGATAGAACTAAAGTTTTCTTTTCCATTTTCATTGTCTTCCTTACCCGTTGTTCGTGCTGAAAATATCGTCCGGCGTTTGAAATGGTCGGGCGGCGCGTGTCAACGACTTTGAGACACCGACCGACGACACGCTCTTGGCTTGCCATATATTTGCTATTGACACTAACACCCGTAGTGCACTAGTTTACGCACTGGGATTACCGCCGAAGCTGCGAACCATCCCCGAAATACGAACATCAGCGGAGAAACTTCCATGGCTACGCTGCTTGTGATTGATGACGATCCAACCGTTCGAGAAACACTTCATAAAGTTTTCTCCCAAGCATATGAATGTGATACCGCTGATCGCGCCACGCAAGCCTTAGAATACCTTGAGTTCCAAGACTACGACGCTATCATTACAGACGTTTCAATGCCGGGCGTTGGCGGCGTTCAGATCTTAAAACAGATTCAAGCGCGCCACCCAAAAACTCCGGTTATCGTGATCTCTGGAAACGGAAGTGAGTTTGAAGATCTCTTAATGGAGATGGGCGCTTTCGCTTATTTCACCAAACCTTTCCGCCTGGAGAAACTCGAGCTAGCAGTTACTCAAGCCGTTGCTCAGCACCAGCAGCTGTTTGATTAGGTGCGCAACCTGCGTCGCCACGGTATTGTCAGCCTGAGTACATCTTCCGCTACAGATATCTTCCCGCTCATCGAGGCGATCGTTAATTGGGGGCAGGATCGAACTTCCAAGGCAGAAGTCTAGGTGCGATCCTATCAAGTGTTAGATCCGCACGTTGAGGTAGCCAAACGCGAGATATATCGCAGCACATATGCCAACGGCGATGATTATGTAAAGAACAAGTCGTCGAGCCGATAAGATGTGGTGTCCGCAATGGGGGCATCGTCGCGCCAAATGGCTGATCCGATACTCACACTCTGAACAGAACTTCCTGGGCGATTTGTGAGGCAAATTTCTCACCTAAAGGAACGACAAGACGCAGCAGGAAAACAATCCATATAGGCAAGAGCGTATTTGGAACGCAGACTGCCTCAACAATAAAGCGCGGGGAAGTTGCTTCCTCGCTAGTGAGAGCACAGAGTTGAACTAAAACAGGTCAGGCTCAGGTTGGGCTTTGGGGTTCTAAATTTGACAGACTGACAAATATGGCCGGGCATCGCCGTGAGCGCTGCTCTAGCCGGTTGAAGCCGAGAATTTCGAACGACCGACCTCTCGGTCCCGAACCTGGGTCTCGGCAAAAACTTAAGTCTTTGCCTTTTCAAAAGTTGCAGCCACCAAGTAGTTCTAGGCTTTTTGCATTCCTTACCATTCGTTGCCATCGCGTATACATGGTGTGCTGCGAATTCTGTCCACAAATTGGCCACACGTTTTTAGCCCAAGGCAGCAGGGGAAAATCATCCTCTGCTCAGCAGTTCGTCTAATTTCTTGAAGGACAAGAAATATTGGTGGGGGGCGAGATCGAATCGAGGAACTTGGGGTTATGAAACCCAACCCGCCTGAACAGGTAAGTCAAACAGAACTAAAGATTGCAGCCATAGCGGTTTTTGGTGGGTTTTATATCCTTCTTATGGAGCTATACGCAGTACCGATGCTTCTATCTAAATTCCGTCACAATACCGTCACAAGTAATTCTAAAGACTTTTTCCGAAACTTGACCTTGGTCTTCGGCTGGCGGGACCTAACACAGATAGATAGTTTCGTAGTGGCTCTGCAATTGATAACCCGCCTTTGAATAGAACAGAAGCGCGTTTTTGTTCTGCTGATTTATGGTCACAGATCGACTGGCTGCGGGCCAGGAGAATCCGCGACAACTGCGAAAGGCAGCGACGTCCGTGACCTTTCAATCGTTCGTTAGGATGGACGTGGATTCCTTCCCAATAGGCCGCCTGTGGACTTTCGGCGGTGACGTCTGCTTTGAAGATCACCCTGCCGTCACGAGCCCAGACCCACACTCGACGTTGATCGATGCGCCGAGCAGTTCGTTTGCGAAAGCCGGCCGGATCCTTTTGCAGCGGATTGGTTCCGCCTTCCTTTACAGCCATCGCGGCATTCACCTTCATCACTTCTTCAAGATCGCTGAGCGTGGCTGGCTGCAGATCCTCCACGGCATTCGGCAAAGGCAAATACTCTCGCTGCACCAAAAACAACTCGCCGCAAATTAGGCGCGGTTTTTCTCCGGCTCTAGCATAACGTCTCCAGAACTTGCTAATCATTTCGCGCTCGCCTCTAATCAGGTACGCGTTGTGGCAGTTGCGCGCGAGACGTGCGAAGCCGGCGAGTGAAGCTTCGCTGCGCGCCTCGATCATTGTCGCGTGGCCCACCAGGGCCACTCCTTCCAGCTGGCCTTGTTTGTTGCGGCAAGCTTAGAAGGATCCGCGGTTGTTGGGGCTGGCGAGTCCGTTGTCGCGGATTTGGCTGGCCATGAACACAGTGTGAAGTGGATTTGCTGCCAGGAACTCAAGAACTTCGGCTTCGTCGCCGTTATTAAGTTCACTGATGGTGCAAGAATTGGGGGCGTCTGAGAATGAAGTCATCTTCGCGGCTGACTCATTCCGCATGATTGTGACTGTCATGTCTGTTCCTTTTCCAGAACAATTGAAGTTGATAGCTCAACTATTCGTGATGATGAGGTACGGACACGAGGCGTCCGTACCTCTCAACAATCTTATCGGAGCAAATCCTAGTTTCCGGGGTCTTTGACGACGGGCATGACCGCCTTATCACCGCCCAGCATTGCCGACATCGCCAGTAATACTGTGTCGCCCAGGACGACGCCATCGCCGAGGACGACGCCGTCGCCGAGCACCACGCCGTCACCAAGCACGACGCCATCACCGAGTACGACGCCACTGCAGAAGATTGTGCCGTCACCGAGCACGACGCCCGCGCTGGTGAAGATACTGTCGCCCAGGACGACGCCGTCACCGAGCACCACGCCATCGCCGAGCACCACGCCATCGCCGAGCACGACGCCGTCGCCGAGCACGACGCCGTCACCGAGCACGACGCCCTGCGCGTAGTAGGTCTGATACTTGGAGATCAGGCTCGTTCCTTTAGCGTACTGATGTCCGAAGAAGATTCCCTGCGCCCAGGTAAATGTCTGGCCCGCGATGGTGGTCTGCGGCGCAGGCAGCGAACTAGTCGTCAGGAAAGGAGCGTCTTGTGGCGTGCTGGAAATTAGGTTAGGCCGCACCAACTGCGCCAACTGCACAGCGCCTTTGATGTTGAGCTCGCCTGTGCCTTGCTCCAGCATGTTGGCGCCCGCGAGCGGCTGTGCCGTGTACATCAGGATCGCCTTGACCATGTTCGGCGTGAGGTTTGGATTAGCTTGCAGTAGCAGGGCGGCAGCGCCCGCGACGGCCGGCGAGGCCATTGAGGTGCCGCTCAAATACATATACTTCCTCTTATCGGCGTTGGTCACACCGGCGTCCAGGGATGGATTCTGCGTGACCAGGAGATTGCCGGCTGACTCAGCCTGGATCATCTTGTTACCCGGAGCGGCAATGTCTGGCTTGATCAGGTTGTCATAGTGCTTTACCCCGTTGTTGTCCGTCCAGTAACTGCGACTTGGGCCGCGCGAGCTATAGCTTGCGATAGCATCGTCGCTGCGTGCGTCGGTGCCGAAGGTATTAACTGCACCCACGGTAATCGCCGACGGCTCGTTGCCGGGCGAGTGAACCTGACCATAAATCTTATTACCGTTACTGTCCTTGCCGCTATTTCGCTAATAGCCGGAGCGCCAAGGCTCATGTTGACGACACGGATGTTGTAGGTCGCGCTGTTAGTCAGCAACCAGTTGAGCGCACCCAGCAGAGCTGAGGTCGAGCCTACGCCCTGCGAGTTAAGCACGCGCAGGTTCACAAGGTTGGCGTTGGGCGCGATACCCGTGTATGCGCCGCTCGCGATCGAGTTATTGCCGGCGGCCATGGCAGTGACGTGCGTGCCGTGTCCGTAGGGATCGTCTATGCGGTTCTCTCCCGTGAAGTCCTGGCTATAGATGACCCTGCTGTTACCGTTATTGGACAGGCCCGTCAGGGATTTGTGACCGGTGTCCATACCGGAATCAAGCACGGCAATGCTGATTCCTGTGCCATCTAGTGTGTAGCTCGTTCCCGAAGCGTTAACCTGCGAACGAACGTCCGCCGCACCTGTGGTGGTTTCCAGATGGCCGAGCGTCCGGATCTCTCTGTTCGAGGAGAGATAGGAGACTTTGCGGTTTGCGGCCACCAGCGCAATGGACCGGGCGGGCATTTCGACTGTCATCATCCCGATTTGCGCCATGCTGTCGCTGATGAGGACACCGTTGCGGCTCAGCAGCTTGCGAAGGTCGGCATTCCCTAGGTCATCAGTCTGCAGAATTACGCTGATGCGATCACGTCCCGAGGCAGCGCCATTTATCAACTCGCGCAGGTCGGGTGAAATCTTGTCGCCTTTAGAACTTTCACCGAGACGTTTGGCGTCCTTGTTTTCCGCGGTATCCGCAGTGATGGCGTTTTCGCCGGGGCGATCGATCGAGATTGTTTCGAAAAGTTTCGCAAGACTTTCATCCGAAGCGATGTATTCGGCATAGGCTTCAGGCGAAGTGCCGCCAATCATGCGCACGTGATTCGCTTCGATCGCCACTTGCACGGCAGCTGACGCAACCGTTGTCGCACGCTCGCCGGCGTACTGATGAAGCTGATCGACAAAGAGAATGATCTGGCCATCGGCCTTTGCAGCTTCGCTGAATACGGATTGGACGCGGCTCGCGAATTCGTTGCTGGTTCCGGCGCCTTTGGCCAGCGCGTCAAGGCTTAAACTCAAGACGTGTCTGTTTCGTAGAGACTCCGGCACATCGCCGAAAGCGATTCTGAACGCCAGACCGCGAGCGATGGCGTTTCGATCCAGATCGAACTCACCTACGACTACGGGCGCCTTGCTGTTCGTGCGTCCAAGGCTCTCGATCACGCGAGCGATGTCCGCGTCACGGCCATGCGCCGGCTCGAGTTTGCCTCGCAGCGCCAACTGCGTCAGGTCTGTCGCATACTTCGCGAGAGCCGGGTAGTCCGAAGTGGCCTGGCTGCGTGCGACGCGCTGGCTGGCCGACTGGCTCGGTTGGTTTGACTGGGCCGAAGTGTGCTGGTTGAAAACCAGGCCTGCAAACATCGAGACCAGCAGCGCTGATACGGTGAACCAGGTTACGATGTGGGCGGGTTTCTGTCTCTTCATTGTAAATCCTCTTCGCTGCAAACCGCGGGAACGTGTCCTGCCCGGGCCCCGATAAGACTCTTGACATCTGCCGCGCAGAGAGACTCCACGGGCGTTGCGTTCAGAGCGAGACGCGTGCCAACCCTTGCGCGGAACAAGAAGTGGAAAACAAAAGGGATTTGTCGAAATCAAGAGAAGGAGGCGAGGCCTGGCGCATTCAAGCTGAAAGGCCGTCTCAGTCAACTTGGGAATCTGAACAATCGTTGTGACCGACAATCGCGGATCGTACTCTTACCGCCATAGGGCTTCCAGAAAGCCGTTGAAAGGTTCTTGAAAAAGACACCGGGCTCCCTACTGAGAACGCGGACTTTAATGAATTCTAGGTTTCGTTCCAAGGGGTATTCGACCAGTACGCGCACCGTCGTCTGATGTTTCGTTGACTTATTTGGTAGCGGGGGTCGGACTCGAACCGCCGACCTTGGGGTTATGCAGACTATTTCAGCCGCTGCATACAGTGCTTCCAAACGAACAACCAGCATTTTTCGCGGAAAAACAGTCGTTTGAGCAGAACACAAAGCGCGTGAGCGCATATAGCGCACAGAAGATTACAGCAAGTTTACAACAAGTCCTCGAGCGAACAGGAATACAGAACCGATTAGGGTCAGCGCCTGCTTCGCATTTTTCTATGCCGTCGAAGCGTCCCAATCTTCGTCAAGTTCTGGTCTTAAGGCCGAGGAACAGTCGGCTCGGCATCGTTCGTGGACGGTCGGCGAATTGTTGCGTTTTTACCATGCAGATCCACTAGTCTCTCGGCCAGAAACATTCACTTCGTTTCGTGCCGGCGACTAACTAGGGGTCGCCAACGCGCTCGCTCGTCGAAAGACGTTTGAGACATTGGATCCATAATAAGGGCCCGACATCGTTTATCCTACACTCGAGAGTCATTTGAGGTTAGAGCTAGGGGTTGCGTGCGCCCAGGCGCACCCTTACTTCAAATCGCCTGTCCTCCTCGATCGTCGTCGGCACCTCCTTGTTGTCTGGAGCATGCTTCGCGCGCAACACTCGCCTCGGATTCAACGAACTTTCTGCAATGTCAGCCCTGGCTCGACTCATAGCGTTTGCCCCAAACCATGACTCCGCTGACTCGCCTCCAATCGTTAGATGCTTTGCCGTTACTAAGCCTATCTGAAGATACTCTGGCAACTCTCCCCAGTAGGACATTGGAAACATTCGAAGATGCACTTGGGCACGTGCAGGCAACAGCAGCGCGTTAAACCCGCCTGTGCCAAGGAAGTGGCCCATGATGACTCGACCGGTGCCATGCGGTGCGAACACTTCTACCCCATCAACACCGCCTTTGGCGCCAATGGCTGCGGACTCTGGATCGAGATTGCTGGGAAGCAGGAACCATCTTGGCTCAGAGCGATCATTACGCAGCACCACGTCGAAATTGAGCTCGACCAGCGGCGGCTTGCCGAGATGCATTTCACGGAACATTATTTCTGCCGGAGGGCGGGTACTAATCACTTTGGCTTTGGCAACATCGAAGAAGAAGTGCTCGGGGACACTTGCGACGTCGATCCGCGGAGAAGGTGAACCGGGCGAGTACCGAAGAGTGGCGGTGACCTTGACAGTCTGCCCGTTGAAAGGGTCCAAGCCATTCATCTTCGTGGTGTCCGCATTCTCGACGGCGTAAATATAAACGCCCCAACTCTCGAAGGTGACTATCCAGCCGAGTTTAGCTGAAGCCAGGACTCCCACCACAGTGATTTTGTGCCCGACCTCCGGCATCATTTTGCGTTTGAAGCACTGAAAGTCTGAGCTGTGGCACGTGGTACTGGCCGCGATCACACTGGTAGATAGGATGAGCGCTGCGATTATGGCTGCGGTTCTTAGCAGTATTGATCTCATGTTGGCCGCCTGACCCTTTCAACTAATCCCAGCTGTCGGGAGCAGGTGTTGTGGAGTTCGAAGGGCGTACTCCCCAGCACGGTGCTGGCGTCCTTGATCTGCCACCGACCGGCGACGGGCGATCGAACGGCCGGCTTCGTGATAGGCAAGGCCGATTCCGCCGCCGGCAAGACTGTCAGCGCGCTGAGCGCCAAGCTCAGGGCCATCATAAGGATGCTGATGCCTCTAATTGCTGTTCTCCTCCATAGAGCGGATCTTGCAATAATAGGCTTTGTATTAGCGCGCCACGGCAACGACACGAAACCCGTCTCTGGCGAGAAGTTCGTCCGGGGTACCTCTCGCTCGAGCCGACGACAGCGTGGTGGAGCGATTGTCGTACCACGAACCGCCGCGCCTCACCCGCTCTTGTCCAGCACTGGGACCTTGCGGATCCGGGCCCGGGCTATGACCATAGTAATCCTTGTCATACCAGTCTTGGCACCACTCCGACACGTTCCCGAGAACGTCGTACAGTCCCCACGCATTCTCATGTTTGTACCCAACCGGGTGAATTTGATTGTCCGACCAAGCCATCATTTCTATATCACCAGAGTCGTAATCTGTCGTGGTCCCAGCGCGGCACGCATACTCCCACTCTGCCTCCGTTGGCAAGCGATAAGTGTACCCGTCGTTCTTTTGATTCAGCCGTCGGATGAATTCTTGGGCATCGTTCCATGAAACGAATTGGGCCGGAAAGTCATCTTCTTTGTAGTTCGACGGTTCTTTGCCCATTACGGCTTTCCATTGCGCCGATGTCACTTCGTAGCGGCCCATCACGAAAGCCTTACTGATAGTTACTTGATGCACGGGCTTCTCGTCATCCCTTCCATTCTCCGAACCCATCGAGAAGCTGCCTGCGGGAATCGGCACGAACTCCATGCCGACTTGGTTCTTAACTATCTTTGCGGCTTTGGGCGATTCCCAAACCCATAAGAGTCCTCCGACAACCGCGACAGCCGCAATGAAAACCAGCACCGCTGCAAAAAGGACGCCAACTGCAATCAATAGCTTTCGCTGGATTCGCATGAGGCGTTGTGGCATTCCCACCGGAAACAGTTTCTCCTGCGGGGAGCTTCCCTTCCCGTTCTTGAGACTAACCATCTCGCCGCAAAGAGCCAGTAACACGTGCGCGTTCTCCAGTAAGCCGTATCTCGTCCGCAGGCCGATATTGCTATCCTGTAGAAAAAACACATTGACGGTATGCTTACCCGCTCTGCCTCTAGCAATTACTTCTTCGGCGATACCAAAATCAGTCGCCTCCTTCCAAGCGATGTGATTTCCTCCGTCATTCGCGGTTATCCCGTCGGCGTTAACGGTAAAGCCTGAAGAGGCCGCAGCGAACTGGTCGAGCGTTTTGCCGAAAGGGATTTTCTCGCCAGGTCGCAAGCCTTTGAATTGAACGCTCGATCCTTGAAGGATGGCGGCTTTCACTTGCGGTAACATTCTCTTCAGCGTTTCGTCTTGAATTACCCGCGCCACTTCATCGACGCCTTGGATGTTGACGCCGAACTCGATCATTTCGCCGTCCTTCTTCGTGATGCGACAAGCCGTCTCTTGCATGTATGAGGCAATGTCGTCCCAGCTCGTGACGAATTCTCTTCCGGCACGCCGACAAACCAAGCCGTTTTCATAGAGACTAATCGAAACTCCGCGGCCCTTAAGAAGCGTGTATACGACGACGATGACAGGAAGCGAAAACAAAGCCCCGATCACCGAGAGTCCGATCTTCCCGGCCCGGCCATTCTGGGTATCGAGGACGGCGGCGGTGAAGAAAATCAGCGCGATGCCGCCGGAGACAAGGGCGAGAACCACGATTTTGATTATCCGCGCTCGAGAGCTCTGGTAATCTTTGACCAACTTTCCGAGGGCGATAGTGTTTATTGCGCTGTTATCCATCGCGCGCCTGCGGTTACGGTTGACGAAGGACGTTTGGGTTCGCGTAACTCACGTTGTAAGTGAGTTCATTGGCCGGCACTTTCACTTCGTAAGGCTTGGTGTTCCGCGGCCCCGGAGGTACCCAGTAGCGCTTCGTAGTTTGCAGCTTATGCAAACCTGGCGAGTAGTTCGCCACACCGATTTGCTGCTGGTCGGATTTGTATGTCGGCGGGCCGAGCCGCGGCGGTTGAGCCTGCGCGAGGGAAGAGCACGCGAGAACGAAGAGTAAGATCCCGACTGGGCGCAACCAACCAACGACATTTATGTTCTGGACAGGATCGTGGAATGAAGCTGCTTTCGTTAAAATCACTGTATCAGTCATAACCGCACCTTTCTTGAAGTCGATCAATCAATTGTGAATTTAATATCCCTGCTACTTTCCGCCAGCTTTTGATCTGCATTGTTGTAAGCTTCAATTTGCCAACGGTAAGTGCCTTTTGGGAGCGGCTTGTCGATAACGAAGGAAGTCCCTTCAATGCGTTCGTTAATATACGGAGACGTGGTGCTAACGTCTTCAGGGTAAATGCTAAACTTGTAATATGCCGCATCAGGATATGACCCCCATCTTAGTTCCAGGTCTTGAGCGCTTACCTTAGCGCCCGCTTTAGGATTCAGCACCTTCAGATCGCTCTTGAAGAGATTGGTGGGCGATATGAACAAAGTCTTGTCCGCCAAGGTTTCATATTTCGTGGAGCTCAGTCCTCCGATTCCCGAAGCCGCAAAGATATAAGAGTCGGTGTCGAAGACGCGAGCTAACAAACCCTCATATGTTTTTGGCTCGACGTTAGTAATAACGTACTCTCCGTTCGTGTCCGTTCGCGCCGTATAGATTTTCCCGCCACAACCGCCGAAATACTGATTGAATGTTTCGCACAACTTAACTTCGATATTCTCAAC
>WNFN01226065.1_pt1 | contig 11043 bp, 8 predicted proteins | sample 5400161 | NCBI WGS metagenome assembly WNFN01 (sample SAMN13153353, study PRJNA577476) | soil metagenome | isolation source: 80 cm saprolite on Douglas fir-dominated hillslope | place: USA:California | collected 2013-09-17
TCGACGGTCGCAATACGCTCGTCCCAACGAAAATCGGGCGCTTCGATCAATTTCTCCAGATAAGAGATAATCAGGCTGGCCTGGGCGCGATAGGGCACGATGACGCACCACTCAACCTTATTCTGCTCATAGCGCTCGGCCAGGCGGGCGACCAGGCGCGCTTCGCAGTGATTGATGAAGCCCGGATTACCCCACTCTTCCGTTTTCTCGCGTTTGCTTTCCCTGCGCGCGTCAACAGACATGCTTGAGGTATCCACAAAGGCCAGTTCCGAGCGAAAAAGAGCATCGCGGTCTAAAGGCTTGCCAGCATGGACGGTCGTGAGAAGTCCGGTATAGAAATGCTGCGAAGAAAAATTGGCGATGACGCCGGGCATGCGGCGCTGCTCAGTAAACATTACCAGGTTGTCCCGTTTGAGCCGCGTAAGCAGCAATTGCTCAAAGGCGCTTCTGGTAAAGAATGAAAGGATCTGGTTGCCATCGAACTCATCATCCTCCAGGCCCAGTTCCTGGAACGCCTGGGGAGAGAGATTCTTGACCCAGGTCTGGACGCTGCTATCGACAAAGGGCGGCAATTGTTGATGATCGCCGACCAGGATGGCGCGCCTGGCCCGCACCAGGGGCACAAGCAGATTAGGAGTGCTGATTTGCCCGGCCTCATCGACGATCACCAGGTCGAAGTCGATATCAGCCAGCCCTTTCGCGGTGGCCACACCGATGCAGGTCGCGCCAACAATATCGGCATAGCGCAGGACCTCCGGCGTCAGCTGTTCCGCGCTTGTTTCTAGCTCGCTCTGCCAGTTGTGCAAGAGATTGGCGCGATTTGTCAGGAGCGTTGTGCTTTTCCCAAGCTGATCGAAATGACGCAGCAGATCAGGGCCGGTTACAGCACCGGCGAAGGAGGGAAATAGACCGCTGCTCTGCTGGGAAAGCGCCTGGGCGTGAGTGCGCGCCTGTTCCAGGAAGTTCGCGCTCTGGGTGCTTACGTTGGCGATTGTGTTGGCATGCTGGCGATATTCAGGATTCTGGTTAAGCGCGGCCTGCAATTGCTGTTGGGCCGCGCGATATTCCTGGTCAGTGGCAGCTCCGTTGCGCTGCGTTTCCGCAATCATGGGAGCGAGCCGCTCCAGGCGCTTCTGAAGACTGCTGACGCGCCAGCGATAGAAAAAGCCCAGCACTGGCTGGCTGATTTTTTGCGCAGCTCCCTGCTGCTTCTGCTGCCAGAGAGTTTGCTGCTGCATTTGCCTCTGGAGTTGCGCTTTCAGCCCCGCCAGACTGGCGGCCAGTTGCTGAATACGCGGCTGGTACTGGCTCTCGATTTGCCGGCTGGCGTAGGCCAATAACTGCTGGAGTTCGCGCAGGCGCTGTTGAGTACCATGCCACTGTGCCAGGAGAGACCTGGCCTGCTGCAACCGGTTATCCAGAGCAGTTTGCGCCTGAAGAAAGGTCTGGTAACGCTGCGCCAGAGGGTTGGTGCGCTTCAGGATCTGCTGCTGCATCTCCTTCGTCTGTTCGTCAATCGTCAATTTAGCGCGCACTGCCTCCAGAATGCGATCCTCGTGGCCAAAGCGCACGACCATCAGGCGCTCATCGGTGAGAAACTGTTCCAGCACATTATCAACGGCCTTGTGCGTCCCGGAGGTAATCAGCACGCGCTGCCCCTGCTGGCTATAGTGGCGGGCAATTTCAGTGATGGTACGCGATTTGCCTGTGCCCGGCGGTCCCCAGACACAGAGCAGATCAGGCAGGTTGAGGGCGCGCTGGAAGGCTTCAAGCTGGGCCCGATTCAAGCCCTTTGCTGGTAATTGTGTACTCGGAATATAGCGCTGAAACTGCTGGTCAACCAGCACACGCAGGAGATGCGGATTTTTCGATTCGCCCTCGAGCAGAGTGGCCAGTGCCTCTTGCTGAGTGCGGTAAATGGCCCCACTGACGATCGGCTCGAAGGTGCCGCGCTCGGGGATACGATCCAGATCGACCGCGCGCTCAAATTTGAGCGTCAGGCGCTGGCCTTTGTAGGACAGCACTCTGGCCTGGAGTCCGCGCTCTTCGACGATGCGCAGCATATTCTTCTCATTGATCGCGGGCGTGCCGTGGAGCAGAAAGGTATAAATATCGCGCGCGTAGCGTTTTTCACCAGTTGCCTGTACTTTATGATACGGAATCTGCTGAGAAAACTGGTTCTGATCCTGCTCTAAACGGTGCTCAAGATCGACCAGCATCTCGATAGTGCTCAGGTAATTCTCTTGATCCGCCGTTAAACCGTCCACCTGTTCGCCAGCTGCCACGCGCGCCTGCTTGCGCCAGGTATCCAGGCTCTGCCAGGCGCCAGTAATATACTGCCAATAGCTGTGATATCCCTGGAGCAGACGCGGATCGAGACAATAGGACCAGGAAGGCGGCCTGAGCAAGAGCACGCCTTTGTTCATCCGCTCCTGCTCGCGCAGGCCCAGCGGCTCGATATATCCCAGATTATAGCCTTCCTGACTCGATCTCAGGTGAAGTACAAGATAATAGTGACGATCGGTATAAAGCTGGAGTTCGGGATCTGCCTTGTTTGGATTTTGATAGAGAATAGCGGGCACACCGCCATGAAAACTGAGCTTATTTAAATCATCTATCAAGCGAGCAGGGTCGGGGAGATAAGTATAGCGCAGTCGTTTCTCTTGCAGTGAGCCGGCGGCTTTCGGGCTAATATAAATTCTGAGCGCTCCTGGTAACTGGACTGGCTTCCTGTACATGTTGCCTCCTGCTGTTCTGAGAGAACAACGCTACAATGGTCAATAACCAAGCTGGCGCAAAGCATGGGAGAACGCGTGAACATCGGGCCAGCGATTTCTGGGGATTGGAGCTGCGGCCTTGCGCAAAAGAGCGTCCAGTGCCGGAGGCAGCCCACTCTGATCTACGGATGCCTCAGTCATCAACTGGCCCATCAACACATGATAAAAAAGCGCGCCCAGCTGATAGATGTCCGTCAGGTGATTCGGCACCGGCAGGCCGCGCAGTTGCTCTGGAGCCTGATAGCGCTCTGGTCCCTCTCCGGGGCGCACAGTACACGCCGCCAGCCCGACATGCGCGAGAATAATCTTATGGGAGCCAGGCTGGATCAGCAGCGTTTCAGGAGTCAGCATGCGATGCGCGCAGTTTTTCTTATGCAGAGCATGCAACATCTGAACAAGCGTATGCCGGCCTGACAGCAGGCGCCTGGTAGCCTGGTGGTCCAGCGGTTTCGGTGTAGTGGCAAAGGTAGCCGCCAGAGAGCGCCCGGCGAGCATTTCAAAGACGAGCACAGCGCTTTGCGAACTGCTCTCGTTCCCCAGCGGTTGCGGAAAATCGCGCTGGCCTTCCCGCCGCAACTCCTGCAACAGGCGTCCTTCCTTTTCCAGGTCCCGTTTAAGGGCTAAGGCAGCCTCATGCGCGCGTCCAACCTGGCACTGCTTGAGCCAGACCTTCTGCCCGCTCCCCGCCTGCCGACCAGCAGCCTGCTGAGCAAGCGTGTCTTCCTGCTTGAGCCACTGACTTTGCACCGAACCGTCGATGTAGTAATCCTGCCCCTGCACAGTAAGCTTATCCCCCACTTGCCAGGGAGTAAACTGGCGCGCTGATGCTGGCGGTGCTGACGCAACTGGCGGCTCGTCGAGCAGATCGCGGGCAGGATAATCAGATTTACATAAATCGATGAAATGAATACTCAGATGAAGTTCGCGGCGCATGAATTTGTCCAATTCATCAATAATACGGACAAACTCAACATCATTTGTGTCATCGCGGCCATAGCGCTCACGTTCGCCCTAGTTTCTTATGAGCCGAAACTCTAAAAGATACAATTCCTGCTCTGCTGAAGGATTGTTTGGCGGAAGAAGCCCTTTCAGCCTGTCTAATCCTTGTCTGTATTCAAGCTCCATAAGCGTGTGGTCTACTTTCTAACCAGACATAAATCAGCATTATCGCTTTGTAAGCCGGAGAAAAAACAATCTGATAGTGACTCTTCATCTGATCATAGCAGAAAAATGCATAGATGGCTACCCTCATAGTTCTATTGTATATGCAATGAAAAACCTCTTTCGGATTCTGATAAAATCTGTTAAGCTATCTGCTAAGAACACAAGCAAAGGGCAATTGACATGGATTTTGAGCGTGGTCTGGAGCAACTCAAGGAAATAGCCGAGCAAGCCGGTTGGTATCGGGATGTATTACCGTTCGAGGCAGCGCTACGGCTCAGTATGCGGGATGAACAGCGCTATAGCTGGGCGCCGCAGACGCGCTCGGAACAATTGCGCGCAGTGGATCAGCTCAATGGCCTCTGTTTGAAGCGTTTGAATAGGAGTTTCAACGAGCTTTGCGAGGGCATCGTTCCATTTCTTGCTCCTCAGCCCGCTCGCTTAGAACGAGCGCCTGGAGCAACTCTCTGCCTCTATAGCAGAGAGGACGAGACCTTTTACCAGGCATTGAAAACGGCTCTGAGCCTTTGGCAACAGCAGGGCAAGCTCACCTGGCTGGAGGCGCGCGCAGGGGATGCCATTGCCAGCGTGACGCAGGAGCACCTGCGCCAGGCCGAGCTGATCCTGCTATTGTGCAGTGCCGACTTTTTCGCGAACCTCGCCTGTTACACAGCCATGCAGGTGGCATTGCAAGAGCACCAGCGGCGGCAAGTGCCAGTTGTGCCCATCCTGGCACGAGCCTGCGCCTGGGAAGAGAGCGCCTGCGCCCACCTGGAAATCCTGCCAGAGAACAAACGCCCGCTCAACGAATGGACCCATCCGGATCAAGCCTATGAAGAGATCCGTCGCAGCTTGATTCGGCTGCTTTCTCATTACTAACCGGCTTTGCGTTTGCCCGGCAAATGATCTGCCAGCCTGCAAACGCTCTTGTCTTCTATCATGTCAACCAGGAGGCAGACAATCACCATGCCGAATAGCGATATCACCAGTGCTAGCACCCGGTCTATACGGCTTGCCACACCAATAGCAATAGTTTACCGTGATAATCTGATCTTCTCTCCTTCTTGCCTGCAAAAGTTGCCTGCGACATTCCGAGCACGCCAGACCTTCCTGGTTTTTATTGGTGAGTAGAGTGCCACAGGCAATACAATACATCGTAAACAATCACACCTTCCCTACCCCATTTTTTAGGGTAGCTACACTCGACTTAGAGCAACCGCATTACAAGCCTATCAATCAAAAATGCTCTGTCATAAAAGCTATAGCGCATATGCTTAGATACGTCAAGAGGCCCGTACTGGTACAATGAGAAATTGACCACATAGGCCAGAGGAGACGGATGATTAAACTCAAAGTGAAAGACATATTGCAGGATAGGGACATGAGCATGAGTAAGCTATCAAGGCTGTCAGATGTCTCATTTAGCACCATATCCCGTATCTGCAATGATCCTCTCTATTCACCAACATTAAACACATTAGAGAGGATTGCTGTAGCTCTCGGTGTTGCTATTTCTAATCTGTATGAGGAAATACCAGACAATAAACGCAATATAGATAACAACAGCAATTAGTCAAAGTGGCTCATGGGCATCTCTCTTCCAACATCGCTAACCGCCTCACTACCATATCTGTAGCTGTAAACTCATCCCCTACGATCACGCTTATCTTTTCACGAGCCAGTTCTATCTCCTCCATGCGCTTCTGGATAAACTCATGCGGGGCCATGATCGACGGAGATGTTAACGCCCTCTGAGCCGCTTGATAGGATAGGTCAATCTGCTCCAATAGTCTTGCGATTTCACTCATTACACTTTGCTCTCCTTTCCACTGCTGTTGTCTCGTCTCCTAATTGGAGCATAAAATGATATCTACTGGGCTTACGTTAATGTGCTTAACGCTTTGACAGGAATGATAATTATAATTATACTTTAAAGGAGTGAGTACGAGTGCTAAATACATGAGTTATGGAGAGAGAAGAATGGATAAGAAGAAGGCACAATTTGAACTCGACAAGCAAGGCTATCCATTACCTGGAAAGGTGATAAAATATTACAGAGAACAAATGAAGTACATAGATCCTGTAGATAAAAAAGAGAAATATTGGACTCAAGCAGATTTAGCTAAGAAATTAGGTATCAAAGAATTAATGGTAAGACTCATGGAAACACAAAACAAAGGACTCGACTCGATTGAGCGGCGTAGAACACTTGCACTGCTGTTGAATATACCTCTAACATTACTAGGATTAGCTTCATTGGATGAAATAGTAGCAGCAGATGAAAATAATCATAGTAATATCAATATAATAACATGCCCAAGCTCATCTAAAGGCATAGATATGGTTGGCCTGTATCAAGATGTATTTAATGCATATTATAATATAGGATTAACTAACACGCATAATGAATATATTCATAATATACTGACGTGTACAAATAGATTGGAGAATGATATAAAACTGGTTAATAACAAACAAGACAAAAGTAAGTTATTATACGTGTTATGGCAGTTTCATAATATGATAACCGACGTTTACGCATACGACTTTCATGATTGGAATAAGACACAAAAACACATACGCCATGAGCTTGATATAGCAAAAGAATTGAATGATGCTAATTTGTTGGCCCTGTCACTTAATCAATCCTGCGAAATAAGGATCATGCAGGAAAACAAGCATTTTGCAACAATAGAAATTGACGCTGCCATGAATGTTTCAAAGAAGGCCAGTCCATTAGTAAAAGCGGTAGTGTATGCCTATGCTGCTAGAGCGTATATAGTAGGCGGGTATGATTTAGGAGAAAGAACAAGCTCAAGTGGCTTTATTGAAAAAGCGGAAAAATTTCTCAATCTAGATAATAATACAGATGGTGGATTTATACCATTGCGAGTAACTCCGGCAAAAGCATTGTTTACTCAATTGGACGCTATACGCGATTTAGGAGAAATATCTAATGCCAAATATAAACTGTCACAAATAGAAGAAACAATACCATCCGACGATAAATTAAAAATAGTTCATTTTCATTCATTACAGGCTCAATGCGAGCTATTGTCAAAAAGACCTGATTATGCTAAGGTTATAGCTTATCTCAGTAATGCGCTCGAATTAACAAAAGTAACCGATATAACACCCCATAATAATAAGATAGCTGATTTATGGAGTATACATAATAAGATATCTGATAGTCCTTATGGTAATGCGCCAGAAGTGGTAAACCTGGGTCTAGAGATACGGGAACTGAGAGCCAGAAAGCCACGCAAGGATAAGTGATATTAACGAATGGGCCGGGCAAACTATAGCGGAGGCGCGGCTCAATACGGTTCAAAAAAGCGCAATGCCTCTGCCTACAGCGGAGTCACGACTCCGCTGTAGGCAGAGGCTACTGGTAAATACCTTGAAGGGTAAGCAGATTTTTCCCTCTGGGTGGACAGAGGGAAAAATCTGCTTACCCTTCAAGGTATTTACGCGTTGTTGGTGCGAGCAAGAGGAGGTCAGGCGGGCTTGCTGGCAGTAATCAATTGCGCTTTCCACCTGGGCCAGCCATACCAGAAGCGCCAATCGAGCGGTCGGTAGGTCAGGTCGGAGACGCTGCGAGCGCCCAGGTGAGAGATGTAGATGTCGGTGTAGAAAATATCGACAATGAGCAGCCGCCCACCAGGCTTGAGCACGCGCAGAGCCTCATCCAGAGCCTGTTCGAGACCGCTGCGGGCCAGTTTGAGATCCTCGCCCTCGGCGATGTTGTGGATGGCCAGGCTGGAGATGACCAGCTCAAAGGTATTGTCGGCGAAGGGGAGCTCGCGCATATCGGCGGTATGCAGCTCAACGCGCTCGGCCACACCCTCCAACTGCGCGTTCTTCAAAGTGACAGCCTGCTCATTACCCGACTGATCCCGCGTGCTCCAGATATCCACGCCAACTGCCTTTCCTTGGGGTAGCAGAGCCGCAGCTATCAGCAGTAACGCGCCGCGCCCGCAGCCGAGGTCAAGCACCTGCTCATCGCCGCGCAGGCTCAGACCCGCTAGCAGTTCCTCCCAGACCCCGAATTTCCCGAGCCGTGTGGTATAGAGATAGCCTGCCGCTACCAGCAGGAACACGAGTCCTCCGAGCAGGCCCACAATCGCCAGCACTGCCAGCGGGCGCCACCACAGCAGCGCCAGCACGAGCGCCAGCAAGCCCAGCGCCAGGCAAATCAGTCCCGAAACAAACACCTGTCTGAGAACATACGGGGCGTCAATCCCGTAGTCCCCGCGCCGCGCCGTCAGCCGCGCGGGAGAAAGTGTGGATGTGCTTTCCATGCCAGATACACCTCCGTTTGCATTTTTATTGTTCATTTGCTCGAACAGGATTAGTGTAGCATATGGTATCGCTCTTTGAGCGTGCAGGGAGAAATCTGTAGATCTTTCATCCCATGAAAGGATAGCCAAATCCAGGTTTCAGGGCATTTGCCAGCTGCTAAATGGCTACATATTCCTCGATTCGCGCACGCGACCATGCGCCGTCGATAATGACGACGCGATAGGCGAGGTCCAGGGCTGCGTTCGGCGGCAGGGTGTAGTATTCGTCGAACATGAAGGAGCAGCTGGCGCAGGCGTAGGGGTCGTTGCGCACAAACCATTTGTTGGGATAGCGCGGGTTGCCGGGCTGGTCGAGGAAGAGGAGGGTCGATTGCTGCTGATTGCCGTCGTGCCAGCCGGTGAAGGCCAGCCAGGGTGAGCGCTCGCCCATGATAGCGGGACCTTCCAGACCGTTCGCGCCGAGGATCTGACCGTGTAGAAAAGAGCGCGGACCACGCCAGAAGAGACCGCCATAGCCCGCCAGGGACCGGCCCTCAGTGGTAGGCGAACCAAAGTCCAGCGCCTGCTCGGAGACGTTGAGCAGATGGAAGGCCAGGTCCAGGCTCCAGTAGCCAGCATCTGGATTGATCTCGCCGAGGGTGATATGGCGCTCCTCCTCAAGCCAGGTAACCCCGCCTTGCGTAATCCATTGCAAACGCTCGCTCCCATGCACCGTCTCAGCGCCGGCGATATCCTGCCAGGCGGTATGCTGGATGCGACCATTGTTGGCAAGTTGAACATAGCCCGCTGCCTCACGGGTATAGCTCGCGCCTCCCCAGAAATTTTCGCCTGACAGATTAGCCATGGTCATGGAGAGGCCGGTGTGCCAGAGGTGATCGTAGGGGCGAAACAGGCTGACTTCGTTGCCGGCCAGCGTTTTTAGGGGATGGAAATAGGGCTTAGGCGATTCACGCCCTGGGACCTGCGATTGATAGACATAGCGAAACAGGGTCTGATCTTGATAGCGCAATTCGAGGGCATCGCCAAGCGTATGAATCAGCGTCGTTTTCATATCTGCATTTCCTTTGCTAAAAGCCGTTCTACTGCCTCTAGAGCGGGCTGGATGCCAATACCGCTCTGTTCACCGAGATGGACAGTACCATTATACTCAATCTCGGCTTTGCTGGGATAGAGCGCAGACTCGTCGAGAAACTGGCTGCCGTTGAGAGCCGCCGGGCCGTGATGGCCGAAGACGAGCGCGAGCTGGCAGGCGGCAAGTTTGGTGAGCAGGCTATCGGTGAGGCCGCTAACAAGAATGGGCAGACCGGCGGACTGCGCGACGGCAATCTGTTGCAGGGAAGGCCAGAGGCCACCGCTGCGGGTGAGCTTGACCACGAGATAGTCGACCAGACCTTCGGCAGCGTAGTGAAAGAAGTCCGCCGGGCTGACGCTGGCTTCGTCGACGGCCAGAGGCAGGGGACACTGCTGGCGCAGGCGACGTGTGAGTTGCAATTGATCCGCCGCGAAGGGCTGCTCCAGAACATTCACGCCCGCCTCGGCAAAGCCGCGCGCCGCCACCAGCGCTTCGTGCGGCTGAAAGCCCTGGTTGGCGTCGGCCCAGACAAAAGCCTGCGGCCCGGAGGCCTGGCGGATAGCTCTGGCCAGGGCGACATCGGTCTCAGGAGCCACGGCGACCTTGAAGTTAAAGTGACGAAAGCCCTGCTGCTGGGCCTCGTCAATCTCGCGGAGGATGGCCTCTGCTGAGCGCGCGGTGAGGGTATAGCTCAGCTCGACGGTCTTGCGCTCGCTGTTGCCGCCCAGGTAGGCGCGCAACGGCAGACCGGCGACGCGGGCGCATAGATCATGCAGAGCCATATCGACAGCGGCCTTAGCGATCGGGAAGCCTGTGCTGGGGCCGCGCCCGATCACGCTGTGCATACGCCCGTGGAGTCCCCAGCGATCGGTAATTTCCAGGCCGAGCACAGCCGGGGCCAGATACCGGCGCATGGTCGTCACAGCCGCCTCGGCGGTCTCATACGACCATTGCGGCATCGGACGGCCCTCGCCCCAGCCGACCTCGCCCGCGCTATCGGTCAGCCGGACCAGCACAAAGGTCGCCGTCTCGCCTGCCGCGCCCGCACTGCCCGATGAGAAGCGAAAAGTACGGGTGATCGGCAGGCGAATGGGGAAGACCTCGACCTGCTGAATCGTTCTCATTGCCTGCTCGATTCTGCCGCCGGGCCAGCGACATGATAATAGAAGGGATCGCCCTCTACGATTGATCCTTGCCGCACAATCTGGCCGGTCGCAGCTGACTTATAGATGCCGGTAATACACTCCAGTGTTGGGCGTACATCGATGGTGCTGGCCAGAGGGCGCGTCCGGCGATCCAGGCTGTCCAGCAGATCCGCCAGTTGTGCCCCGTGCGAGACGGCGCGATCCTCCACCAGCTCCTGCCAGCGAGCCAGGATAGATGCATCATCAGCTGGCTGCGGCGTAAAGCGCCAGTTTTTATTGGTGTAGCTGTAGAGCGCTGTTAGCTCTACCGAGGCTTTCTGGAAATCAAAGCGGAAATAGGTCTCTTCGCGTGGCGAGAGCACGCTATTCACAATACTGCCCAACGCCCGGTTTTTGAAGCGCACCATAGCCAGGGAAACGTCCTCAACCTCGATCTCGTGATCCAGCGTGTCCATTAGTGCGCTGACCTCCGCCCAGTCACCTAACAACCATAGAAACAGATCCATGGCGTGAATCCCATGGCCCATGGTCGGTCCCCCGCCTTCGGTCGCCCATTTGCCACGCCACGGCACCTGGTAGTACGCCTG
>WNFN01263003.1_pt1 | contig 11040 bp, 9 predicted proteins | sample 5400161 | NCBI WGS metagenome assembly WNFN01 (sample SAMN13153353, study PRJNA577476) | soil metagenome | isolation source: 80 cm saprolite on Douglas fir-dominated hillslope | place: USA:California | collected 2013-09-17
TCAGTGATCCTTCCGTGGCTTACGACCCGAAAGACAACGTCTGGCTCATCTCCTACCTCGGTCTGGTGGGTGCGAATCCAAGTGTCGCCCCAGCGGCTCCTGCGGTGCTGGTCAGCCGCTCGACCGATGGCGGACTGACGTGAGGCAATCCCGTCCAGGTGAATTCCGCTGGCGGGACGAACAGCCAGGACAAAAACTGGACGGTCTGCGATGTCACCTCGACCAGCCTTTTCTACGGGCACTGCTACACCGAATGGGACGACAATGGCACTGGCAATCTTGTCCAGATGAGCACTTCCACCGATGGTGGGGTGACATGGAGCACGAGACAATCGACGGCCAATAATGCCACAGTGATCGGTGGACAGCCCCTCGTGCAGCCCAACGGTACCGTGATTGTGCCTATCGAGAATGCCAACGAAACGGCGCTGCTGGCTTTCACTTCGACGAATGGTGGAGGGAGCTGGAACAGCACGATCACCGTGACCTCCGTCAGCCATCATACCGACGCTGGCAGCATTCGCTCTGGCTCATTGCCCACGGCGGAAATTGATGGGTCGGGGAAGGTCTATGTAGTATGGTCTGATTGCCGCTTTGAGCGGGGTTGTAAGGCCAATGACCTGGTCATGACGACCTCGACCAACGGCACGAGCTGGTCAGCAGTGACGCGCATCTACTACTATCCCAATACCAGGTGTTCTAGCTCCACCTGTCAACTCGATGTGGGTTTTATCTCCTCAACTAACGGGGGGAGCACATGGAGTGCGGCCACACAACTAGCAGGACCCATGACGCTGACCTGGCTGGCAAACACGACTCAAGGGTTCATGGTTGGGGATTACATCTCGACCTCGTTCGCCAATGGAACGGCTCACCCGGTCTTTGTGGTCGCCAACCCAAACAATGGCAGCGTCTTCGATGAAGCGATGTATAGTCCATCAAGTGGCCTGGCAATACGGGCCGGTACTCACTCTGCAAAAGGTGATGCTGTTGTTGCCAGCGCTCCTGCGGCTTCACAGAGCGCGCATCGATTCCGCTAACGGTAGTTCACTGTCGTATACCTGGAGGCCGTTGTATGAAACATCTACAACGGCCTCCACTGTGAAGAACAGCAATCCTCCTGTCAGCACCTGCCTTATGAAACCGTAGAGGAGATGGTTGTCCAGGTTCGTCCACCATCGACAGTCTTGAGGAGAGATGAGGAAGCGGGTGCGGTAGAACTGATGGCCCAGCCGACTGTATCTGAGATAAAGTCGAGTTGGACAATATTTTTGAAACTGCCGCTGGGCGAGAGTTTTGTCCAGTGATTGCCTCCGTCGCCGGTACTATAGAGAATTGTTCCATCAGTCGCCCACCAGTGCTGCATGTCTGCAAAACCGAGGATACGCGAGGCAGCGGATACGGGCACTGTACTCTGCCAGGTTTGTCCACCATCGTGCGTGGCATAGATAGATGTGGCAATATCACTGTCAGTCGTGACGTTAGTAAAGATGACGGGAAGGATGCCATCGGCAGCCGAAAAGAAGGTGGGTGAGAGGATCGAGAGCTGGGCCGACGGCATTCCTGGTGGCATGAGAAGCGATTGCTGGTGCCAGGTCGAACCACCATCATGTGTGACATAGAGCCATGCAAGATTGGGAAGTGATACGCTTCCGGTCACCCATCCTGTCAAGGCATTCAGAAAGCGCATGCCAGATTTCTGCCCTCCATAGGGCAGGCGACCGGCAGGAGTCGTGTCCGAAAAAAGTGCAGTGGCCACATTCACCCAGGTCTTTCCTCCGTCCGTCGTGCGGAACACGCTGACGGGTTCTGCTGCTCCTCCCGGGGGCCGCACAGCAGCAAGGATCCAACCGTGCTGCGAATCGATGAAGCTGATTTGCCTTGGGAAGGGCATCTGGATCGTTGCTTGTTGCCAGGTCTGACCGCCATCAGCAGTATGCAAGACCTGTGTGGTTGCCTCATTCGCCTGGGGCGTTGCTATCGATGCTATGGAAGCAGTAGGAAAGTCTGCGATACTGCTCTGCGTGAGTGTAGTGCCAGGAGGCGTCACATTCGTCCAATGGACTCCTCCATCAGTGGTGCGGAGCACAGTATGCTCGCTGAGCGCCCATCCTATCGACGCATCTATCATATGAAGAGAGAGCAACGTATTTAGACCTCCTGTTGGTTTCGCTGACGTACCAACATTAGTGTGATGTGCGCGGTTCAATACAAGAAGGATGGAACTTACCACCAGCGTAACAACCAACGTGGCTGCAATCATGCTCAGGCGATGTTGCCAGGGCTTTCCTTCGCTCATGGTAGAGCGGGTTGGCCTTACGTTTCTGAAGCTGCGCTGTCCATCAGGTATCCCCTGGTGGAGTTGCATAGGCATAGAAACATCACTATTGATAAGGCGCTGATGTATACGAGCGAGATGCTGAGCTTTTTGACCTTCCGTGCTGTACATGAGACGAAGATCGCGGATGAGGCGTTGATGCTGTTCATCCCCCTCTTCAGGAAGTAGTTCGTTGGAATCTGTCATGACCTCGTTCCTTTCTACTGCTGATCGTAGATCTTGCGGAGGAGTGCAAGGCTACGTGAACAGATTTTCCTCACAGCGGCTTCGCGCTTGTTGAGCAAGACGGCAATCTCGGCAAAGCGCAGGCCTTCCCCAAAGCGTAATTGTAGTATCTGCTGTTGCTCGAGAGAGAGTTTTCCAACGGCTTTGTACAGCCACTCAAACTCTTCGCGTCGCAGTACTAGCTGCTCAGGCGTTAGTGCCTCATCACGGCACGCGTTCTCTACGACTTGCTCCAAAGGGACAGTAGGTGGCTGGCTTGGGCGGCGATAGCCATCGATGAGTTTGTTGTGGGCAACACGCCACAGCCAAACGAGCTGCTGTTTGTTGGTGAGCCAGGAGAGGTTATCATGTTCCAGGGCAGTTAAAAAGACCTCCAGGGTGAGATCCTCAGCGTCCTGCCATGAAGGAGTATGCGATCTCACGTAGGCAAGGATGATCGCAGCATGCCGATTATAGAGCGTGCTGTCTGAGGCGCAGGCCAGATTGTGTTTGTCTTGTTGCTGCATGATCGCCTTCCATGCTCCATATGCTTTCATAGTCCATATGCTCTTATAATAAGAGACGCGAAATCTGCAAAAATGTGACAGAGTTTTGACAATTTCTGCCAATCCGAGTTTTGCCTACTGGATAGTGATCGCTCTGCCAGCCTGAGCTATGCCAACTTAAGAGGCGCCAAAGTCACTTACGAGGAATAGATGCCCCATGGAGATAGCACAAGGGACTGCGATCTTGCAATCGCAGTCCCTCGCAAAGTGCGCGCACAGACAAGAGTAATAAGTACCTGGCCTGGCGCTCTTCTTATGCAGGATTCGAGCAAGGAGTGTCTGTAGAGATGTACACATTGCCCCAATCTTCCGGTGGAGTTACGCCTGATGCGTTGAACACTACGCCCTTTACACACGGCTTAAGCAAGTTAGGAACTCGCACCTGCTCTATCGGCATCCAGGCGACGTCATTGACTACCTGCTGCTCGGCTTGATTATATTGCTGCAGGCGAGTATTCTGATCAGGATTGACATCAGCGGCTTCCAGTTGTTTTTGTATTGCTTGCTGTTGGGTTGCGTCAGAAGAGGTGTTCTGACCATAGTTCATGTTATTGTTGGGCACACCTTTGTCGAACTGAAGCGTCATCCAGTCCTGCGCATCTGGGTAGTCGGCAATCCAGGCAATCAGCCAGAATTGCAGTTTATTAGTGAAGATCTCGCTGAGTTCCCTGTTGAAATCAATAGGGTCAGGCTTGACACTCACACCCAAGACGTTCTGCCACATCTGAGTTATAGTAGTGACTTCGTTTACAGTCTCCGCCTGGCCAGTCGCATAGGTCAGTTTGATGGTTGGCACCTGTGCAACACTTGTCCATCCTTCTTCTTGCAAGCCTTGCTGGAACAAGGCCCTGGCCTTCGCAGGATTGCCCGAGGTACTCTTTGTTCCGTCTGGGCCGGTGAGATTTGGATTATAGCCGGGCATGCCCTGAGGAACAATGTGGTTCGTGGGGATGTAGAGATCCTTCCAGATGGCATGCACAATTGCGTCTTTGTTGACGGCCAAGGCAAATGCCTGACGAATATGGATGTTATCGAACGGCTTCACCTGGTAGTTCATCGCGTAGTAATTGATGTTTAGTTGAGGCGAAAGATGGAACTCAGCCGTACGCTGGCGGGCCTGGGGAAGGTAGGTTGTGGGGAAGCCATATGTACCTGTTGCACTGACCTGACCAACCTGATAGGCCTGGTAGGCCGACGCTATCTCCTTGTAGAAGGGCATGATAATCTTTTGCAATTGGGGCTGGGAACCATAGTAGTGAGAATTGGGGGCGAAGACGATTTGGGTGGAATGGTCGTAGCTGGTTACCTTAAAGGGGCCGTCACCACCGCCCTCGCTCAGATGGTCGATAAAATTCTGATTGCCATACTTGTCGATCAGGCTTTTCTCTACTATGTAAGAGCATGAGTACGTGAGTGCATCCAGGAAGTACGCAGCTTTCTTGTTTGTTACGATAACAACTGTGTTGGCATCGGGTGTCATGATGCTATCATTAATGATGGTGGGAATCTTACCATTAAGGAGCTTATCCGAGTCTTTCACGAGCGCCAGATAGATGGGAGCAGTTTGAGATTTGACAGCCGGTTGCAAGGCACGGTCAATGCTGTAGGCCACATCTTTTGAAGTCAGTGGAGTACCATCGCTAAACTCCAGGTTCGGTTTGAGATGGAACGTCCAGGTTAAACCGTCGGAGCCCACTTGCCAGGACTGGGCAAGCTGTGGTCGCACATTAAGATTGTCATCCAATTGCACCAGGCCGGTAAAGACCAGGTCAATAGCAACGATAGAGTTATAGTCCGTTGAAAGAGCCGGATCGAACGTCTTGATATCTGCCACAGCCGTCTGCGGATAAATGTACACCTGTTTGTTGGCGGGGGCCTTCGTTGCGTGTGAAGTGGTGGGTGTTGTGCCCCCAGTGCCGCAGGCCGCGAGGAGGATAGCTATGAGACACGACAGAGCTGGCAGAAGCCGGGTAAATTTCTTAGCAAATTGCATGCTTGAGTTCTCCTTATGCAGCTTAAAAATAGTCCGAGGTACATGGGGAAAAGTTGCCTGCTTTTCAGTACCTATTTGCTGACTACAGGCCAATCGCTTGCTACGCTTGCTAGTTTGCCTTCTTTCGTTTGTGGATCAAGATGGAACATCTCCAGAGCTACTGCCAGGAAATTCGTCCCTCTACAATAAAAAGAGTAAACAAAACAGAACAGGCCAATATACTGAATAAGTTGGTCTGCATTACGTAGATGGAGCCAATTGGTCGTATGCGTATTATTACGTCCAGGAAGAGCTAAATCTCTCAGATAGCTTGGCAAAAAATTGTAAGGGACACTCCTTTGCGTCCCTTACAATTTTTTGCCACATAACCCAGGCCAGTGCCTGGTACCGGCGTGACGATCTATGAATGTGATGCCAAGCGCCAGTTCAGATTATTGTCCTTAATGAATTACCCGATCCAGCACCATAACGGCGAAGATTGCCGCCAGGTACATGTTCGAGTACCAGAAAAGCGTGCGAGCCCACTTCTTGGATTGATCACGCAACACGCGAATTGCAAGGTAGATCATCCCTCCGCTCAGGATCACAGCTCCGGCCAGGTAGAAGTAGCCCATGGCGCCCATCGCGAAGAGTACGAGGGTGACAGCCAGCAAGAGGAGCGAGTAGAGCAGAATTTGCCGCCGCGTCTCGTATTCACCCATGACCACCGGCATCATAGGAATGCGAGCTTTCTCATAATCTTTCTGAATGAGCAAGGACAGCGCCCAGAAGTGTGGGGGCGTCCAGTAGAAAATGATAGCAAAGAGCCAGATAGCCGGTAGACTCAGGTTGTTCGTGATGGCCGCCCAGCCGACCAGGACAGGCACAGCTCCGGCAGCGCCTCCGATAACGATATTCTGCGCCGAGGTACGCTTGAGACCGAGTGTGTAAACGAAGACGTAGAAGAGAATGGCGGAACAGGCCAGCAGCGCGCTGAGCAGGTTGACAAAGGCGGTGAGAATAATGAACGCGCCGACCCCCAGGATGATACCAAAAACCAGCGCCTGCCGGGGTTCCACACGCCCCGAGGGCAGCGAGCGGCGCTGCGTACGTCCCATGATCTGGTCAATGTCGCGGTCGATATAGCAGTTGATGCAATTCGCGCTGCCTGCCGCCATCGCGCCACCGAGCAGCGTCGGGATAACAAGGACAAGCGGGGGCAAACCCTGGTTGGCAATCGCCATCGCAGCCGCCGTCACGCCGAGCAGCAACACAGTCACGTGTGGCTTCATCAGATCGACGTAATTGGCGATGGTCTGCCGCACCACGCCGATCTCTTTTTTCGCCTCAACCTCTGCCTGCTCCATCTCCTCAATCTCTTGCTGCCGCGGGACGGCGCGCAGTTGATTGGATGCGAGCGCGGCCAGCAGTACCAGAGTACCCCAGACGGCGGTCGCGAGAGCGAGATGTAATCCCGCAACAAACGCTGGTTCGTTGAGCAGCACAATCAAGCTGCCGACAATCGCCTGGCACACGAAGAGAACGCCGCCCACCAGCCCAACAATCGCCTGACCCGGCGCAACTCGCCAGCGGCGCAAGGCTGAAATCACTGTCCAGAGCATGACAAGACCGACGAAGACGGCGAAAACGCGGTGCAGGATATTGATATCCGCAAGGTGGTTGCTCACGGCCCACGAGGCAGGCGTGCAGAGAGGCCAGCCAGGGCAGGCTAGCGCCGCACCGCTGCCGGTCACATACGAACCAAGCAGCATCAGGATGTAGACGAGCAGCGCGTTGGAGATCGCTAGCTGTGTGAATTTGCGCGTTTTCGCGGGATGTTCTATACTTGACGCGGGCTTGCCGCTCAGGGCGGCAATCGTGATCACAATAGCAAAGATTGCCAGTGCTGTACCAAGGTGCGCCGTAATGATCTGCGGCGGCAATTTCCAGAGAACCGTCAGCCCTCCCAGCACAATCTGGATCGCAAGCAGTATTGGAGCAACAATCGCCATTGTGAGCAAGACACGATCTTTACGGGCCCACGCGATAATCCCGATCAAGAGCAGCACGATCAAGATACTGACAGTTGCGGCAGTGAAGCGATGGAATTGTTCTAGGAACACATGATATGTTCCAGAGTAATATGCCTGGCCGTAGCAAAGCGGCCAATCCGGACAACTCAGGCCGGAGTTGGTAGCGAGAACGGTGCCACCGAGCGCGATCAGAAAATAGGTAACTACAGCCGCTACCCATGCTACGATGCGTATGGACTTCATAGAAGGACTCCTGACAAGTACATTTCAAAATATATGTATTGGCAAATTTCGAAGGAGTATTACTGTGGCTGTGGTAGCCACTGTCGCATGCCAGCCTCTAGCCCGATTACTTGACTGTTAAGGTCGGCCTTGCTATTTGAGCTCAGTGTCTCGAAAAAGAGCTGCTTACGCCCTTTGGCATCTATTATGAACGTTGCTGGATCATGTATCGAGCTCCCGTCTGAGCTAACCTGGTCATACACCTGGTACAAGCGATATACGGACTGCAGTTGTTTTGCTGTACCAGTGAGAAATAACCACTGATGCAACATCCCGTGCTTGATGGACCAGGCTTGCACCTCAGATATGCTGGTTGCAGTGGGATTGGCATTGATGGCGACCAGAGCTATCTGTTTGGCTGCAGAGGATCCTAACTGAGCCCTGGCGTCATACAAAATCTCAGCAGTCAGTGGACATAGGGTAGTACACCGCGCGTCGATGAATGCCAGAACTACCTCGCGACCGCGCAGGGAAGAAAGGGAGACTGCTTGACCGAACTGGTCGGTAAGTTTGAAGTCTGGCGCGGGCTGGCCCGACAATGGAAAGCCGCCAATGCCATTATTAGACGCCTGTACGGTTGCCTGATGGCGGTGAATTATGAGTAGTGTGGCGCCCCAGGCAGTCACAGTAATTATCACGAGCGCTGAAGTAGTAATAAAGGCGGCTAAAGCCAGTCTCCGCAAACCATCCGGATGCCGCATGGTCATTTCCTTTCACCTGAGACGAGTTTATTTTGAAGGGGTTCACGCCCCAGTTTTTTCCAGTCTGGCAGGCCGACGTTTACCTCTCCGCGTTAGCCGCTTCCACGGCGATTTCTGTGTTATCAGACTCGTCTGGCAGCGAGGCAAACCAGCGCTGTACAAGGACGCTGAAGGCGATACCAAAGGGGACATCACCAAACGTCCACATGATGCCTGCTCCGAGTTGCTGATCTTGCAAGGCGGAGAACCCACCTCTCCCGGTGGCCAGTTGGGCATAAGGAGCGTAGAGGGGGTGCTGAGCAAATCCTAGCAGCACTGCCAGAACAACGTTCTGAACGATTGCGACACCTACGCAACCCATGCGTCCAATGTAACCCATGCGAATATGGAGTGGAGGTGATGGTATCACCAGCGTCCAGAAAAGGGCGCTCACTGCGATGAAGGTCAGATGCTCGCACCAGTCATGGATGATGCCGTTTGTCAGAGCAAGATCATAGAGAGGGGGCCAGTGCCAGGCCCAGGTACCAATGACCAGGAGCGCGCATGTGATGGCAGGCTGCCGCAGCCAACCTCCCAGCCGGTAGAGGGCGCGCCTGGTTCGCAGCTTTATGCATGCCTTGAAGAGCCGGCGAGCCTGGCGCGGCAGTCCCAGCCACATCGGCAGCAGCGGGGCTCCGGCCACGAGTAGGGGGGCCATGACGACCAGTAAGAGCAGGTGCTGGACCATGTGAACCCAGAAGAGCCGGGCAGAGAGGATGTCAACGGGGGCGGAAGCTGCCAGCAGGAAGGTAACCATCGCCCCGAGAAAGAATACGCCGCGCCAGAGCCAGCTGTTCCCCTGAAATCCACCAATATCAAAACCAGTAGATACAGGGGCAGTTTTGGCCCTGGCAGCTTGCCTGGTCTGCTCCGCTTTGACGAGCATACGCCATCCACGGTAGTACAGGATTTCGGCAACAAGACACCCCAGGAGTATAATGGGTGGGACTGGCCACCCATTTGCATCAGCCCAGATGTTCATTGAAGCGCCTCCATATACCAACGGTCTGCACTAAAGGAATGTAGCGAACAGCCAAAGGATCACGCCGGCAATCACTGTGTAGTACCACCAGTAACCAGTGGCCTGTGCGATGTATGGATGCTCGACCAACCTGCCACGTATAATCCGCCCTAACAGAAGTAAGCCGATAATTGCTGCCAGCAGGAGGTGGAAGGCTGAATACCATGTAAGCAGCATGATCAAACTCGCGTAGGCATGGAAAGGGGCGGCATAGCCCAGGGTTAAGCCTACCCAAATTTGACCCGCCAGGGTCAAGATCATGAGGACCACGGCCAGAATGAAGATTGCCCGCTGACCGGCCCCCGGGTTCTTGCGCTCGCCTCGCTCCCACCCGTAGTAGGCGAGTCCGCTCAGCACCAGAACAACGGCTGTCAGCAGTCCCGGCAGGAGGGCGGGAGGATGTCCTCCCGCCCTGAATTGGCGCAGCGTATCGAGTGCGTTCAGGTAGCCACCCGCGGCTACGAGGGCAAGGATAGACAAAACGTCCGATATAATGAACATTATCACGCCCGCTTGCGCTCTCCCCGACCGGACGTGAGGCTCAAGGTGGTGCATTTCCTCGAAGGCGGTTATACTACTCATCGTATGTTACTTCTCCTATAGAATGCGATCAACTTTGTGCTTGTGGTGAAGGTGCGTCCATGGTATCAGGTGTTGCTGGTTCATGTAAACCAAAACCCTTATCCACGGGTTCAGACAATCCGTACTCGTAAGGCGTTCCTTTCACCTCGGGCAGGGTTGCAAAATTCTCAAGTGGTACAGGTGTGGGAACAGTCCACTCAAGCGTCCTGGCTCCCCACTCGTCGGCGGTGGCAACTTCGCCGCGCGCCAGCGAGATAATCACGTTGTACACTGCCACAAACACCGATACCGCGATCAGGATAGCAAACAGGCTGGCGATCAGATTGGCGGTTGCATACAAAGGTGAAACATTGGCCGACCAGCGGGGTTCACCCTGTAGGCCCGCGTAGAACAGTGACAGGAATGTCCCCAGGAAACCGATTTCGAAGAGCCAGAAATGCAGAGCCCCCAGTCGCGGATTGAGTAACATGCCGCCATGTAAAATTTCATCGGTCGGCAGATCCGCCAGGTATATGCCGGTGATTCCTCCGACGACGAAGTTCACCAGCATGCCCGCCACAAACAGCAGTGGGACCGTGATCCAGATCCTGCCACGCCAGAGCGTTCCCACCAGGGCCAGGAAGAAGAAACCGGTGGGAATAGAAATTAATTCTGTGTCGAGCATGTAGGGGGCGTCCAGGGCAGTATTTGACCCGCTCGTATAGAGGTGGTGCCCCCAGACGAGCACGCTCAGTATACAGATAGTGATCAGGCTGCCAAGCAGCATGCGCCGACCAAACACGGTCTTGCGGGAAAAGACAGCGCTTAACTCAGCAGCTACTGCCATTGCTGGCAGTGCGATTACGTAAACCTCGGGGTGGCCCATGAACCAGAACAGGTGCTCGTACAGCCAGTTACTACCACCGTTGGCGGCAATAAAGAAGGACGTATGGAAGACCCGGTCCGTCAAGACCATCAGCTGCGAGATAAGAAAGGAGGGGAAGGCCGTCAGACCAAGGAATACCGAAAGCATCACACCCCAGACGAATATCGGGAGTCGCGCCAGGGTCATGCCCTTGGTGCGCAGCACGAGCACAGTCGTTATGATATTCAGCGCCGCCACAGTTGTTGAGATGGCAAAGAGGATGATGGTGAAGCAGTATGCATCCATGCCAGGTGTTAACCCCTGGACAGCAAGTGGTGCGTAACCGGTCCATCCTGTCTGGAAGCCGCCCAGGAACAGTGTGGAAAGGAATACGGGAATGGCGGCGAAAAGCAGCCAGTAGCTCAGCGCGTTGAGGCGGGGAAACGCCATGTCACGCG
>WNFN01112005.1_pt1 | contig 11039 bp, 17 predicted proteins | sample 5400161 | NCBI WGS metagenome assembly WNFN01 (sample SAMN13153353, study PRJNA577476) | soil metagenome | isolation source: 80 cm saprolite on Douglas fir-dominated hillslope | place: USA:California | collected 2013-09-17
GACATTCGCCGGTTCCAGTTGCACCTTGCCGAGAGCAGCGCGAGCATCTGCAATCGCAACCGCATCATGACCGGGCTACGGTTCTTGTTTCGCGTGACGCTGCGGCGGCTGGACCTTGCCGCCGAGATCTACCACATCCGGGAGCCTCAGAAGATTCCTCTCGTGATGAGCCCGGACGAGACGAAACGGCTTCTGGCCGTCGCCCAGAACCTCAAGGTCCGCGTGCTGCTCAGTCTTGGCTATGGCTGCGGCCTGCGTGCCGGCGAGGTGGTCCGGCTCTCCTGAACACCTCTGCAGGGTTATCGACCTGAGGAATGGATAAAATTAGGGCGACCGGCTTGATGTGCTCGTCCGCTGTTCGCGGCCTTGGAAGTCAAGCTTGTAGCCGATGGCCTGAATTGAACGAAATTTGGTGGCAACATAAGTGGCCAAGCATTTCCGGGCCTTCATTTTGTCACGGTGCTGCGGATGAATTAGCGCGCGTGTAACACACATGAAACGCCTGCCACCGCGACGGCGAGCCTCACACCCGGTCGCAGGAGGTCGCGGTTGGAGATTCCATGCGAGACGATGAGCAGCTCTCGTCTCTGATCGGCGACATCTACGATGCGGCGCTGAACCCGTTGCTGTGGGTTGATGTTCTCGGCAAGGCCCGCGCGTTCGTCGTTGGCTTGGCGGCGTCGCTCTACTGGAAGGACGCGACCAGCAAGCGCGGCGCCGTCCGCTTTACCGATGGCGGCATCGATCCGTACCACTGTGAGCAATATTTTGATAAGTACGGCAAGCTCGACCCCACCGCGACCGGCCTGTTCTTCGCCACCATAGAAGAGCCAATGGCCACGGCCGATATCGTCCCTTACGACGAATTCGTTGCGACGCGCTTCTACCGGGAATGGGCGCAGCCCTTGGGTCTTGTCGATTGCGTCAATGTCGTGCTCGAAAAATCGGTCACGAGCGTTGCTGCGTTCATCGTCTTTCGTCACCTGCGCGACGGCATGGTAGACGATGAAACGCGCCGGCGGACACGCCTCCTCGTCCCACATATTCGCCGCGCGGCGCTGATCGGCCGGGTGATCGACTTGAAGACTGCCGAGGCCGCAACCTTCGCCGATACACTCGATGGTCTTGCCGCCGGCATGTTCCTGGTCGATGCGGATGGACGCATCGTTCACGCCAACGTGTCGGCCCAGGCGATGCTCGCGGTGGGCGATGTTCTGCGCGCAGCCGGGGATCGGCTTGCGACCAACGATCCGCAGACCGATCATACCTTGCGCGACATTTTCCTCGCCGCCGGGAGCAGCGACGCGGCCCTCGGCGTCAAAGGCGTCGCAATGCCGCTCACCGCGCGCGATCACGAGCGGCCATGTCGCTCACGTGCTGCCGCTGACCTCCGGAGCGCGGCGTCGGGCCGGGGCGAGCTATGCCGCGGCCGCCGCGATGTTCGTGCACAAGGCGGCGCTGGACACGCCCTCGCCGCCCGAGGTCATCGCAAAGGCGTTCAAGCTGACGCCGAGCGAACTGCGGGTGCTGCTCGCCATTGTCAAGGTCGGCGGTGCGCCCGAGGTGGCCGAAGCGCTCGGCGTCGCTGAGAACACGGTCAAGTTCCACCTCAAGCACTTGTTCGAAAAGACCGGCACTGGGCGTCAAGCTGATTTGGTCAAACTCGTCGCCGGATTTGCGAATCCGCTCGCCCGATAAGATTTGCGGCCTCTTCAAAAAAGATGACGGGCCCTCTGATCGGGTGGGGCGCCGGCGCGCCCCTTCTGCCATCCTGGCCATTCGTGCGGGGATCGCCTGCGCCGCAAGACGGCGCGCCGCCGAAGGAGGACTCAGATCATGAGATCCCAAGGACTGACCGCGAGTCCAAAGATCAAACCCCGGATCGCTGACTTAGGCTCTCCCGTGGCTCCGGGCTCGCCCACCGACTTCGGCAAATTCGTCGCCGAGGAAACAGAAAAGTGGGCGAAGGTGATCCGGGCGGCCAACATCAAGGCGGATTAAGGTCTCGACACTCGCGCGAACGGATATTCCATATCGTCCGATATGCGGACACTGACCGGGTCGATGACCAGTTAGGGTCATTCGCGTCGATATTGGCGGGCTCTCTCGTCCGCTATCCGCAACACTGGAGATGACCAACGTCCGACTGAGACGCGGGAGATTCTGGCGATGGACGTGACAGACCAAAGCGGCGGGCATCCACGCGCCGACCTGACCTTAATGCCGCTGGCTAGCGCACTTAAGACCCTAGTGGCGCATGTGGAAGATGATCTGGCAGGTCATGCGGTGCATCCAGGACCGGCGCTCCTCCTCCTCCACGGTTACTTGCGATCGCTGACGTCCCTCGAAGAACCCCCCTCGGCCGAATTGGCCCCGATTATAGGTGTTCACCTTCTCGATTTGGCAGCCGCAACGCTCGGGCCGACAGCCGGAGCTTCAGAAATTCTAGCGAAGCGTGGTGTGAAGGCCGCGCGGGTCCAGGCGATCCTGGCGGAGATCGCACGGCACTTCAGCGATCCCGACTTCGAACTCGATGGTGTCGCCCGCATGCTTGGCCTATCGCGCCGATATGTCCAACAATTGCTCAAGGAGACTGGAAGGTCGTTTACCGAGCACCTTGTGGAACTCCGGCTCGAGCGCTCCTTCGCAATGTTGAACGACCGCCGCTGCCTTCACTTAGCGATCATCGATATTGCCTTTGCGGCTGGCTTTGGCGATGTCTCTCATTTCAATCGCGTCTTCCGCCGTCGCTTCAGCGAGACGCCGTCAGGCGTTCGGGCTGTAGCGATCGCGCCAGAGCGGAAGTGATCCTGCGACGATCGTCCAATGAAGCTGCACCATGACAGGCGAAGTTCGTATCCTTTCGGTATGTTGATACTCGGCTCAGCTTCCAATGGCCTAATGAATTTGAATGTTTCCACGATGGATTGATGCCGCCTGTGGGTCATTCGCTACAGATCGTTGCGCGATGAAAATCGGTCCATGTCCGCAATGCCCCGAAAGCGACAGTTGGCCGTCAAAGCGTCGTCCGTCGCGATGGGCCAACAAGCGACATTGCGTGCCCCTTTGCGCGTGATCCGTCTGGCCCGAGCGTTGCGGCGCTCGCCTCAATCGGCGGGCCGCCTGCGCAGGAGGGCAAGCGCCATATTGGCGAAGAAGACCAGAATGCCCACCTCGAAGATATAAGGGCCGATCGACGACACCAGGTTCCAGATATCGAACGCGTCCAAATTGACGGTCGCCCACCGTATGCCCTCAACAACGATGACCTGCGGGACGAGGATGGCGGCGCTGATGAACGACAGCCAGAAATGAACCTTCCCGAGAAGGTCGGAATAGGTACGACGAGTGATCTTGGGGAACAAGTAGTACCAGCCGGCGAAGATGCCGAACAGCGCGGCCCACCAGAGCCTGTTGTACATGTGCCAGTGCTCGTAGCCCACAGCGAAGTAGGTGTCATGAAGCGTGCGGTTTGCGCGGACATCGGCCAGCGCGACGACATCCAATCCACCCGTCGCGGACACGACGATGAAGCCAATTGCCCAAAGCATCGGGGTGCGGAAGACGACCAATCCGGCCCTCATGGTCACGTTTTCAGAAAAGTCTAGCGGTCGAGTGCTGCCATGTGTTTATTGCTGACGCATGGCGAAACAGCGGCGCTGATCGAGGAGTGAATTCGCCTGGCAAGCAGGAGGGATGTCGCCTGTGGGTCATCTTCGCCCGTGACGACGCACCGCCGACGACGGCGGGTCTGCCTTCGAAAGCGAGAAAAACCGGCCGCGTGTGCCGAGGCATGTGGCCCAATGCACGCGCAGAGCGTCACGAACACTATTGAGGCGTCTTGGATGAGCTATCTTGAACCGCAGCGCCGCCCTAATCACCCTCAGCCTCTCCCGAGGTGACAGCGCCTTCGGCAAGTCCGGTGGTCGCTGTGGTGGGATATCGGGCAGGAACGCACTGCATCTCTGCGGCCGCGTGGTTCGACGCGAGTTGCGGCAACAAACTATCCGATGACTTGCAGTTGCCTCCTGAGGTTCGGACCAACCATTTCACGAACCTCCCCACCCGCCTCACCCGGCCGCGGTAGGTTCTCTAGGAAGGATACTGAGATCAGTTCCCGAAGCTCCTCGTCGCCTGCAGCATAGGCTTCTTCCAGATAGCTCAAGATGTCGCGTAGCTCGCGCCGCGCTGGCAAACCGCCACCGCGCGCCGCAAGAAGCAAGGAAAGAATGTATCGCGCAACCTCGCCAAAGAAAACGTGCGGCAACATCTCTCCGAGGTTGTCTTTGATATGCTCTTCGAGAAGAGTGCTCAAGCTAGGGAAGCGCGCCACCGTTGACCTAACGAACGAAACCGTTTGCTCGCTCATGGGCCACCGTCCGTGACGCGCTTGCCTTCGTGGCCGCGACCGCCCAGGCACAGGCCGAGGCGACCAAAGGCCGCTCAGCGAGCCGGTATCGAGCACGCAAAGCAGAGTGGCGAGCGCGCCGATCTTGGCAGCCAAGCTTCACACGCGAACAGTTTATCAGGGACCTGCCCCCCCTCGCCCCCTTGGGCAGGTAGGGAGGCGAAGGAAGATCGGGCAGCCAAGGGTGGCCAGGGTGTGATAGGGGGGTGATAGGGGAGGCCGAGAATAAAACGAGGGAAGCCGACAATGCTTGCTGGCGCAAGAAATGTGGCCTTCGGCGCGACGATTGTGATGGCCGGCCTGTTTACTGTGATGCTGGCCGAGCGCGCCTGGATCGTTCTTTTTCTGCCGCCTCCGGATGTCCCCGCCTTTTTCGACGAACCCGAGCCCTGGTCTTTAATAGAGGCGCTCGCGTCGGGCTATACCCAAAGCCTCGTCGGTGTCGCTCTGATGATATGGCAAGTCGGTCGCATGGTCCGGCGTGCCTCGAAATAATAGCGGCTGGTCGTTAGGCGTCAGCGAAGGTGCCCTCCCGGGCCAGCTGCTCGACTAAGCTCTTGGCCAAAGAACGGTACGTGCTCGATGATGGAGTATCCGTCGTGACGAAGCGGATTGCTGCCACCTGGTAGTCAGTTCCCAACTGCGCATTCGCCTCGGAGACGCCCTCTAAGACTTGTCTCTGGACATCGTCGGCTTCGATTATCGGTGCTCCGTTGCTGACTGACAAGCGCTCTACAGCCGGCTGCGGACCACTAGGTTCCCCGAACCTCAGGCCCAGCAAATTATGAGCAGGGCCCGTGATCTGAACCACCTGGTACCAATCACCATCTCGACTGAACTGCATGTTTTTATTCCGGAGCTGGGAAGTCCGGAGCTGGGAAGCGGCCCTGGGCTGCGTTGTGGGCAGCATTATAGCCCGGCGACACGTTCCGCATATACCACGCTTCCGCAGTTTCGTGACTCAAAAGCTGCAAGTCAGTAGGAAGCAGTCCCTATTGCATTAGGCTCGATTGGGGTGGTCAATTTACCAACACAGCAGTTGACACCACCACACCCTCGCTCCCCTTGGTCAGGTAGGGAGGCGAAGGTAGATCGGGCAGCCAAGGGCGGCCAAGGGTGTGATAGGGCGACAGCCGTCCTGCTGCTGCTCGACTGACAGGACCGGTGTGTCATTCCACCGGCAGGTCCGCTGATAGCCAATGAGCCGCCGATGATTGACGCCGACCCTTCGGTCCGAGTTGGGCCAATTTTCTCGCTCAGCCCTTTCGATTCTTCCCGGCGAGTACAGTACGCGCGCCATCGCAACGGGCAGAGCCGCCTCGTGTTGGACCTGCCGCCAGCGGCGCTCCCACTGAACTCAGACGTTAGGGATGTTCGTGATGTCTTTCTTCCAGGAATACAAGACGCTTGTGGAACCGCTTCTAGGACGAACGCTGACTCCCGCGGACAGTTGCGCCGTCCGCTCTGCACTACAGATTCCAACTGCGCTGGCGGATTACTACGCCGCGGTCGGGGCCATCGACGTCATCAACCGCCCCCACAATCGACTGCTTGAGCCTTCGGAGCTTCGAGTGGAGGATGGAATGGTGGTTTTCTACGAAGAGAACCAGTGTGTGGCTTTCTGGGCCATTCGTGAGGGAGACCTACATTTGCCTGACCCAACGGTCTATCAGGGCCTGGACACCACGGCCGGCTTGGAGTGGCACTCCGAGGACATGACTGTTTCCAGATGGTTTCCGGTGATGATCTATTGGCAGATCGTCAACGGGGGCTTTCCGTTTGTTGGCTACGCAGCGGCCATCGAGGATGCTGAACGCGCCGTGTCGGCGCATTATCCGTTTTTAATTGCCCACGCTAACGGCTCGACTCGCTACTACGGTACAGCGTCCCAGATCGTCTGCCTCGCTCCCAGTGGGGCGATGGTGTCCGTCTGGGCGGCCGGACGCACTGAAAAGGACTTTCGTCACCTCGCTCGTCTTCTCGCTTTCGAATGGGATTACTCCACCCTTGAGGAACTCTGATATGAGGGGGTTACGTACGCGTGCGGTACACGCGTTACCGGACGGCCGCGCCACGCAGAGCGACGATGGCGGACCGGGACGGAATGCGATTGCGATGCGATGGCAGCTTTGGGTCAGATTCGGCCGTGGTGCTCAATTGCTCCGATAGCTGCCGTCCCCGGCGGGTCGAAGCCCCGAATGCCAAGGAAGCCGCGCTCACCGATGATCGTCAATGTCGGGTGCAGTTCTGCCAAGTACACGCGCGTTCTGATTGGTGGCGGTATCGTTGCTGCCAGCCGATACTTTGATTGATGAAAGTAACCCACGCGTTTGAAGAACGGCCTCCCGCTCGTCCGTCTACGTGCCGGTCACGGTCAATGGCCAGGTCGTGAACAGCAAGAAAATCATACGGAGCGGTAACTGAGCGCGATCTCTCTCAACGACGACCGTCGCCGCATCCTTGAGCTTCTAGCAAACACCGGACCACGTGGCGTCACCGAGGCGGCGCTGATCGCCAACGAGACTACGGCGAAGATGTTGGCAGAGGTTTTGCGCGTGCGGTGGGCAACAGTTGCGGCCGAGACGGTACGAGCCGGCGGCAAGGTGATCGATGTGCGGCGATATAGGATCACCGAAGCCGGGCGCCGGGCGATCGATGCGCCACTGTAACGGCCGCTTCGGCGTTGACACCCATCGATTCGCTGCACGACAAGTCTTGCGCCGCGCAGACGAGGTGACCGAATAAGGGATCGCGACAAGGCCGGTATGGGTCACGGGCTGCCTTCGCGACTACGTTGGAATCACGGCCGATTTACCTCAGATAGCCGCCGACTTGCCGCGTCGTCCAAGTCGGCAGAGTGGGGCCACTTCCGGACCTCGCGGCCCTGGCGAGGCCACTACGGTTCCGGAACCGGTCCGAACTCCGGCGGCGGAATGCGGTGTTTTGTTGCCGCCTCGTACGCCGAAGCGATCCGAAACAGCGTCGGCTCGGCAAAAGGCCTTGCGAAGAACATGACCCCGAGCGGAAGCTTTGCCGGAACGGGACCCACCAGGCGCGTGCCATCACGAGCCGTGGCATCGCGGACTCTATCGAATACGTGAGTGGTGAAGCCCGCCGGGACCGACAGCGTCGGAAAACCGTGTTGTCCCAGCAGGCCCCAGGACACCAGGGCATCGAGGTTCTCTTGTGCCATACATTGCAGCACGACTTGTTGATTGGCAAATCTGTCTTGAAAGACGTTCGCCATATCGAGCGTCAAGCTGCTGTTCATCTCCTCGAGCGCCGCCTTTCTATCAATAAAACCCGCCTCGAGCTCGATCATGCCCGTCAAGACGTAGGTTTCTTGGGCAATTTCTTGGGCGCGATTTTTTCGGGGTCAGCTAAGTGCTTGATAAGCTGGTCGGAGTGGCAGGATTTGAACCTGCGACCCCCTCGTCCCGAACGAGGTGTTCTCAGACGAAAGCCCCAAACGTTTGAGAACACCCGGCACGCATCAATCCCCCTACCCCAGCGCAGCCTCCAAACCGGCCCTGGTCGTCACAAAACTCGACGTGCTCAGTCGCAGAGGCGAACGCAGCCGCCGTCCATTACAGTGGTGATATCGCTATGGGACCAAATCGGAACGCTGTCGTGAGGTCAGCGTCCGCTTGGCCTGGGTGCTCAACAAGGCGCGCGGGGCACAGGTTGCCGGCCTCGATGCGCGCCGACTACCGCCGTATGCTGTGACTGCGTGCGCGCGCATTTTTTGGATTGCGTCGCGCCATTGCATGCACGTCGCCCAACGGCATGGCGCGTGATGCCAAAGTCCCCCTTTTTCGAGCGAAGATTTCCGGTGAGAGTTACGCGCCAGCAACGCCGATGACGACGCCTTTGTCGAGGCGCGCGAAGGAGGAAATTCGTTTTACAAACGATCTGGAAACGGGTGGATTTGTAGGGAAGTACGGAATGCCTTGTTGTAAAGCGTAGTAAGTAAAATCAATAGCTTAGTCTGAAACGCGCTGTTCTACCGTTGAACTATCCCCCAATGAAGGGTGAGGTTCACCTAGCGCACCCAGTGTGCGTTTTCAAGGTAGCCCGGCTGATCGATTTCGCGATGTTCGGCCTCAGCGAGGGCGGCCATGCCGGGCAGCATGCCGTTTCAGTCGCAATCAGATCATTGCCCGGATGGCGCACATGCGGGCAGTCATCATGGATCGCAGCTTTCTAAATGCGCGCCATTTGTCCGGCGATCCGGTGCAAGGCGGGCATTGCGCGTCCGCCATGTCACGCACCGCGTCGACGGGAACATGGAATTGCATCGAGTCGAACGCACTGTGCGCGAACCAGCGCGGCTCCGCTGCCGGTGCAAGGATCCACAATCCATGCGTAGGGATCACGCCGTCCCAGACCTGCCGCCCGTCAAGCCATGAGCTTGCGCGCCAGTTGCGTAGTACGTGCGAAAAAACATGCACGTCGTCGCCGACCTGCGAGACGAACTCGCGCTTCAGCGCCGTGCGGCAGGTCCAACGCATAACGGCCATGCCGGTATAGGGCAGATCGGAGAGCGCTGCGGCCGGCGCGAGCTGCCGCTCCGCGGTCAGCCGCTCGACAGGATTGCTCGTCACATTGCTCCCGGGCTGATCGATGGGCCTCTGGTGCGCGACGGCAGGGCGGCAGAATCGGCGCCTCCCCCGCATGCGGGGGAGGGTAGGGAGCGGGCCCCGTCTAAACGGAAGCGGGTCGATGCGCCCGCAGGAAGGAATGTATCTGGCGCACCGCCAGGGGAATCCGCTCCTTGGGCTCCTTCCAGGGGAAGATGCTGACTTCGGCCTTCGGTGCGAGCATCGCGGCCTCCATGGCGACGGCGTAGGGATGTGCCGGGATATCGTCCGGCAGGATCAACACGGGCGTCTGACAATTGCGCACGAAATCGCGCGTCACCGTGAAGACGAAGTCGGGGTTGGTGCGGTACATCCTGGTCAGGAATTTGTTGACCGTCTCCATCGTGATGTCGGGCCGCCTCGCCGTCAGTGCCGGACCCCAGGTCTTCATATTGCCTTCGTAGAAAAGGTCGCGCATCTCCGGACGCGATCCGCTCGGCTGCGCCAGCACAGCCGCAACAACACGATCGGGCGCCCGCTTCAAGAGATTCCAGACGAGGGGACCGCCAATGCAAAAGCCCATCACCATGAACCTGTCGATCCCTAAGTGATCCATCAGGCCGATGTGGTCATCGGTGTGGGCATCCCACGGCCGGTCGATCTCGAGGGGGCCGGAGGACTGGCCGTCATTGGCGTTGCGCAGGTCCGCCGCGATGCAGCGGTACTCTCCCTTGAACTCCTCGATCGCGTTAAAGGGCCCGCGGGCCAAGGCGGAGATCGTCGAGTTCAACCCCCCGCCGGCGATGATCAACAACGGGAAGCCGGAACCGGCCTCCTCAAAATGAATGCGAACGGGGCCTTTTTCGTAGAAACGCGCGCCAGCTCCTTGCCCGGTCTGTTGAGCAAACACTTGCGGCGCTGCGGCGATCGCCGTCGCCGCGGCGCCCGATGCCAGTATGTTGCGTCTGATCGGATCCATAATCGGCGCCCTCCTTGATCGCTGTCATGGCCGTTGCGTGCGGCGCGAAGATGGTGGACTTAAAGCCGCTCGCAGGTCTTTTAGGTATGATCGGTGGTGCGCAGCATTCGTAGCACAGGTTCGCTCAGCGCTGAAGGGTCGAATGGGCGCTGGTACCTTAAGGCCGGCCAGGGACAGATGACGCACGAGATCACCTGCAGGGGACCGCACAGTGACAAAAACTCAGAGCCGCCCCGCCGGCGGCTGTCGCCAGCTTTGACGCGCAACCCCGTGGCGCGGCCGTCGCAGGCCTGACGGTACGATGATGGCGAGGTTGGATTGGCAGCGCTGCCGCAGCCGCGGGCGCTCGACGCCAGCAGCGGCTCCCCCCATCACTCCGATTCGGCCGCGCCCTCCAGCGCTCTACGGCCCGCGGATGAGATCAGCGATCGTCTCGAACCTGAATCCGCGGGTCAGCAACGCATTCACGTCGCGGCCGCGCGGCGCCTTCGCCAGCACGGCGAGCACCCGGCGATGTCTCTCCCCAAGGCTCTGGTTTTCGGGCTCCGTGGCCATTTCGGCCCCCCACGGAGGTGATCGCCCAGACCGCGGCACGAAATCCTGTAGGGTCAGGGCTGCCCGGCCGACTCTCCCCCACCCGTTCCAAAAGCCAGCGCTGCCAAGAAGCGCCGGCCGAACGCCGAAATACAACCGGAGCCTATCGGGGCGGCCACGGGGCGGAACCATGACGGTGAATCGAATATTGCGAAGTGTTGCAGGGCAGACACGCAGCTCGCAGGGGACGCCAAAAGGCCTTGGGAGTTGCTATAATGCATGGGCAACTGGGGGGCGCCGGGAGGCTATGATGTCGAAGCCAGCGGTGACATGCGCCCTTCTTCTGATGGCCAGCGGCCTCGCGCGTTTGGCGTGGGCGCAAGAAGGCGTTAATGCGGAATCGCCAGTCCCACCGAATTTCAGACTTCCCGCTGGAGCGGAAATCACGTTTCAATGGAATTACACCTGCCGCAATAGAAAACCGTGCGTATTCAGCTGCGGAACGGCCGATAGCGTAAAAGCCTTGACAATGTACTTG
>WNFN01174297.1_pt1 | contig 11039 bp, 10 predicted proteins | sample 5400161 | NCBI WGS metagenome assembly WNFN01 (sample SAMN13153353, study PRJNA577476) | soil metagenome | isolation source: 80 cm saprolite on Douglas fir-dominated hillslope | place: USA:California | collected 2013-09-17
GACGGCACTAGCAAAAGTGTACGAGGCTGCTGGAAAGATTCGCTTTGAGGGCATGCACTATCGCAGGGATATCGGAGCCCATGTGGGTCGAGGGCTGTCGGCTGGAGACTGAAGACATGGCAAATGTGTTGCACCTCTTCCGGGCCTCGCAACGGCGCCTGTCAATGGAGGCGCTTGCGGAGATTCGCGCGTTGGAGGATTCAGGACTTGAAGGGTGCGCGCACGCAAGGACCGGCAGCCCACGCCAAGTATTGCTCATGGACAGCGAAACCCTGGAGTTGATGGACCTGCAGCCAGGAAGTATTCGGGAAAATATCACCACTCGCGGGATCAACGTAAATGGGCTCCCTGTGGGGCAGCGCCTTCGCGTCGGGGAGGCGCAACTGGAAGTCAGTGCGGTATGCACGCCCTGCGACTTACTAGAAAAAATCAGGCCTGGATTGCGGCGCGAGCTGCGCGGGCGTCGCGGGATGTTGTGTCGCGTAATTGCCGGCGGCATGATTCGGCGCGGCGACAACATCGAAAGAATCTCCTAGCGGTCCGGGGGATTAGGCCTTCGGCGCAAGCTCGGCGCGTCCGGTGGCCGGTTCTTGTCTTCTTCACCCTTCTTGGCCCGTTCCACAGGCTCGTCCGGTGGAACAATCCAGTTAAAGCCGTGCTGTTCTTCCATTTTGGCGAGGATAAAGGACTGTTCGCCGGCTATCAGCGGCAGCACGGCGCGAAGGAAATCGGCGGCATCGGCCGGAGCGGCCTTTTGCGCTTGCCCCTTGTCCACCGCTTCAATCACTTTTGCAAAGCGCGCGTCCGAACCACCGAGCTGCGCAATTGTCGGGTCGTTCCCTTGGATTAACGCCATAAGCGTGGGCGCTTTCAGATCCGCAGGATAACGGGCCTCCACGATCATGCGCGGCGCATGTTTTTCCGGCGGATACAGTTGCGTGAAACGCGGCCGCAGAATGCGGGTCTGCCAATACTCGCCGCGCGTCGCAACCTGCTCCTGCTGCACGCGGTATTCGACGGTCCAAACCTCGGGGCCGTAGTTATTCGGCGCATAGCCGATGAGCACTAACTCGAGCAGGGGCTCATCGGGCAGCAGGTCGATCTTGTGATGGAGCTGCGCGGTGAGAGGACGCAATCTCTCAAGAACCGCCACGCCGATGGTTTCAAGATCCGGCTCTGCTTCTCCGGCATCGTATTGATATTTAGGATCCCGCGCGTGAACGCGCTCAAAGTTGCGGTCTAGCCGCACGGGATTGGGGTCCGCGGGAAGGCGCCACTCCGAAGCGCCCAGCAGGACGGCAACATGGGTAGAGTCGACTTCCACCACGCGAGGTGGGACGCCTCCAGCTTCCACGGGTTCATTGATGGCTGCGAAAACGATGTTAGCGTCGCGCGCGACGTGGACAATCACCCGGCCTCCGGCAAGATTGGCGACGATCTCGTCTTCGGGCGCTAGCGTTTGCGCAGTTGCCCGTGTGTGCAGGCACAAAAAAACCAGAACCAATGCAAAGCTGCCGGCAAGCCACAGGGAATGCCGCAGATGGTTGTTGTGATTCATTACAGCTATATCGTAAGGCCAGAGGCCATCGAGCCGATACCGAGAATAAGGTGGCGGCAGCACGTAAGCGTCCCGCTCAATACTGGAATAGGTGCGCGGTGCGGCTTTCCGGTTGCCTCTGGCTTCAGTAGAATAGATGCGGCAGACACGGGAGATGGCGGGACGGTCATGGGATTGAGGAAGACGAAAGGCATTCGGCACAACGGCAAGACCGTGGCCGCGATACTCGAGGCGCACGCGCTGTTTTTTCAGGGGAAAGATGCCGGCGCCAGGGCCGATCTCGCCGGCGCGGACCTTGCGCGCGCGGACCTGAGCGGCGTGAACCTCAGCGGCGCCATCCTGCGCAATGCGAATCTTGAAGGTGCTGATCTGCGGCGATCGAAGCTTCCTGGAGCCGACCTCTCGGGCGCGAACTTGCGCCAGGCCGATCTGCGCAACGCGGACTTGACCGAAGCAATTCTGCCCGGCGCCGACCTTACAGAAGCGCAAGCGAGCGGCATCGAGTTTTTCCGCTGTGACTTGTCGAACGCAAATTTTCAGCGAGCGCAATTGCGCAATGTCAACCTTCGCGGGGCCAATGTGAGGGGAGCCAAGTTCATGGGTGCGGATCTGGGCGTGGCCATCCTGCGTGAAACAGACCTGAGCGGCGCCGATTTTTCCGGCGTGGACCTCTCGACCACGCTGATGCCCAAGGGCTGGACTGCGCAGACCAAGCAAAAGAGCGCTTAGCACTTGCAGCGGGTGCTGGCTTCTTGACTGCTTGCGGCAGTTGTCAGTGGCAATGGACGCTGTTGCGAGGTAGCCTGCGCGGAAATAGAGTTCTCCGGCTGGAATTGTGGCCACAACCACAGCACAACTCGACCGCTCGGTCACGCAAGAGCGCGTTCTGGAAATCGTGCGTGAAGTGCTGCAGGAGTTGGGCAGCTTCGCCGCGCTGCCGGTGTTGAACGCCGGTTCGCATCTGGATCGCGAGCTAGGGCTTGGGAGTTTGGAGCGCGTCGAGCTGTTGTCTCGACTGGAGACCGAATTTGGCGTGCGTCTTCCAGACCGCGCGGCATCCGAGGCCAATACACCAGGGGACCTGGCGCGCGCGATTTTGGACGCGCCGCAGGCCGACTCCAGCCAAGAAAAGGCATATTCCGCGCTTCGGGCATCGGTCGCGGTACAAACGCTGCATCGTGAAGCAGCGCAAACTGGAGTCTTTGCCGCACAAACCCTGATCGATGTTCTGCGCTTTCGTGCCGCGCATGACGCCGAGCGCGCGCATCTGCTCATCAGCGAGGACACCGAAGACGGCGCCCGCGACCTAACCCTGACGTTCGGCGAGCTCTACGCGGCGGCGCAGCGCGTCGCCTCCGAATTGGCGCGCCGCGGCGTGCCGGCAGGCGGTCGCGTGGCGATGATGCTGCCCACCTCGCGCGCGTTCTTTGTTTCCTACGCCGGCATCCTCCTTGCTGGTGCGATCCCCGTTCCGATTTATCCTCCTTTCCGCGCGGATCGCATCGAAGAATATGCCGCGCGACAGGCCGCCATTTTGAACAATGCGGAAGTGTGCTTGCTGCTGACGTTTCGCCGCGCCGAGACCGTGGCGTACTTGCTCAAACCGCGCGTGCGCTCGCTGGCCGCGGTCGTCGACGCGGAAAAGCTGATTGACGCGGCCGATAAAGCGCCGCCTCCTGGCCCGCGCGCTCTACCCGCGCATTTGAGCGGCAGCCGCGTGCGCAAATCAGCGGACATTGCCTTGCTGCAATACACCTCCGGCTCGACCGGCGACCCCAAAGGCGTGGTGCTCACGCATGCAAATCTGCTCGCGAACATGCGAGCCATTGGCGAGGCGGTGCAGCTCGGACCCGGCGACGTCGGGGTGAGCTGGCTGCCGCTTTACCATGACATGGGACTGATCGGCGCATGGCTGACGCTGCTGCATTACGGTGTGCCGCTGGCGGTAATGTCGCCGCTGGCGTTTCTTACGCGGCCCGAGCGGTGGCTCTGGGCGTTTCACAAACATCGCGCAACGATTACGGCGGCGCCGAATTTTGCGTATGAACTGTGCGTGCGGAAGATTGCCGACGAGGACATCGAGGGGCTGGACCTAAGTTCGTGCCGCGCGGCGCTAAATGGCGCCGAACCCGTCAACCCCGAAACCTTGGAGCGCTTCGCGGCACGTTTCTCGCGATACGGGTTTCGGCGCGAAGCGCAGCTTCCGGTCTACGGCTTGGCGGAAGCCGCGCTGGCGGTGACCGTTCCGCCGCTCAACCGCGGCCCGCTGGTGGACCGCGTCGAGCGTGAGACCTTTACTACGCACGGAAGCGCGATGCCGGCGCAATCTGCATCGGCATCGGTCATTTCCTTTGTGTCCTCCGGGCGCGCGCTTCCCGGCCACGAAGTTCGCATCGTCGACGAAAACGGAAACGAAGTCTCCGATCGCACCGAGGGATTCCTGTGGTTTCGCGGGCCGTCGGCGACCGCCGGTTATTACCGAAATTCCGCTGCGACGGAAGCACTGTTTCCCGCGCGTCGCGCGGCCAGTGAGAATGAATTCGCTTGGGTGAATTCCGGAGATCGCGCCTATCGCGCAGATGGGGAGATTTACGTCACCGGCCGAGTTAAGGACATCATCATCAAAGGCGGCAGAAATTTGTACCCGCACGAAGTGGAGGAATTGGCTGCGCGCGCCGACGGTCTTCGCAAAGGATTCGCGGAAGCACCCGGCCATTGCGGCAGCGGTGACCGAGCAAGTTACGCAAGGACTGGGCCTTCCGCCGGATCGCGTGGAGTTGATTCCGTTGGGAAGCATTCCGAAAACATCGAGCGGCAAATTGCGCCGCGAAGAGACCAAGCGGCTCTTTCTCAGCGGTGATCTTCGCGTCGCGAAACCCCCTGCGTGGATGCAAATTGTGAGGCTCAGCACAGGAAGCGCGGCGCGAAGCTTTGGCAAGATCGTGGCCGCCGGTTTTGGCCGAGCCCTGGAGATTGTCTATGGGCTGTACTCCGGGATCGTTTTTTTTCTGTGGATCGTGCCGGCGTGCGCTCGCGTAAGCCTGATCAAGGATCACCGCGCGGCGGGGCGCTTTACGTCCTCCGCGCTGAAGGTTTTGTTTGCTCTGGTGGGCTGTCGTGTGCGGGTGATCGGCAAAGAATACATGGACACACCCGGCGCGAAAATGTTCGCCTCGAATCACACCAGTTATTTCGACGTGCTCCCGTTGATGCTGGGGCTAGGCGTGCCGTATCGCTTCGTCGCAAAAATGGAAGTGCGCGGGATGCCGTTCATCGGAACGTTCTTGCGGCAGATGGGGCATCTCTCTTTCGATCGCACGGACCCCAATTCGCGCCTGCGGCAAGCGGAGGAGATGGAGGAAATTCTGCGCCGCGGCGAATCGGTGTTCGTATTTCCCGAAGGAACCTTTACTGCAGACGATGGTGTTCGCCCATTCCGACTCGGCGCGTTCAAAGCAGCTGTGGCGGCGGGCGTGCCGATTGTTCCAGTGTCGCTTGCGGGCACGCGCAAGTTTCTCCGCGACGGCACGTACCTACCGCGGCCGACCAGTGTGACGATCACTTTGTCTGCGCCGATTTATCCGCACCGGGAGAACAGGGCCGCAGACGGCGGCGAATCTTCGGACTGGCACGAACTCATTCACTTGCGCGATGAAACGCGCGCGGCAATTGCTCGCCACGTTCCGGAGCCGCTGCTTTAATCGAACACTGGTTACTCCCGGACCTGCAGCCCGCAAGTAATCTCAGATAACTTCCGTCGCGGTTCGCGCATCTGTATGTGCAAGTAAAAAGCATGGACAAATGCGGATAGCAGCCTCCCTGCCTGGGGCGCTCCGCGAAACGCGCGGCCGCGCGGCGATTCTGCCGGCCTGCGCCGCAACATAAAACTTGAATGGAGGCTTTATGAAACTCAGGGTCGTGGTGTCTTTACTCGCTTTTGCTTCGCTGTTCGGGGTGACCGCGCAGGCTCAGGAGGAGCGCAAGACCATCGATGTTTTCGCCGGATACTCCTACGTTCGCGCTAATCCATCCGCTTCCGGCGCCAAGTTCAGCTTGAACGGCGGCAGCGCGTCGGTAGCATACAACTTCAATAATTGGCTAAGCGGAGTCGCTGATTTCGGCGGCTATCACAGCACCAACGGTCTTGACAGAGGCCTCGACGGCACGCTATCGACGTACCTCTTCGGTCCGCGCGTTTCCTACCGTCGCTTTGGGCGCGTGACACCGTTCGGTGAAGTGCTGTTCGGAGTTGCGCATACGGGCGCAAGTCTGCTCAACACGACGAATAGTCAGAATGCGTTTGCGATGACGGTGGGGGGCGGAGTCGACTATCGCGTCAGCTCGCGGTTTTCGATTCGTCCGTTGAAGGTCGATTACCTGCTGACTCGTTTCAACGAATTGAACACCAATAACGCGCAAAACCAAAACAATCTGCGCGTGTCGACCGGAATCGTGTTCCGCTTCTAACCAATCTCAGAAGCGGCGAACGAGCGTCGGTTGCACGGTGCGCCAGAAGGGCCGCGCGGCAGTACGGGCAGAGCGTGGCCCTGAGCACCGTTTTGTATTCTTCCGAGTTCCTTCCTCAGCGATTGATGTTGTAAATCACGGTGATAAAGGTGTCGATCTCCACGGGCTCGCCGTTGAGCACCGTCGGTCTGTAGCGCCACTGGCGCACCGCGTCCATGGCAGATTGATAAAAGAGCGGGTCCCCGCTCACCACTTGCAACGATTGAATTGTTCCGTCCGTCGCTATGACCGCCCGGAGTTCAACTCGGCCAGAACGTCCAGTTTGTTTCGCCAGGATCGGATACGTAGGCTCCACACGATGAACAAGCATCGCGGGATCAATGTGCGTGACTAGCAGCGGCTTTTGTCGCCGCGGCTCGCTAACGGTCGGGGCCTGCGGCCCGGCAGCCGGGATGTTGATGCAACTTGGGCACGGAACCGCCAGAACGTCATTCCCTGGCGAATTCGCGAAAGGATCCGCGGGCTGGCTCGATTCAGCCGTCACGCCATGTGTCAGGTCCGCAGGCCGCGAGTTGAAGCACACAAGACAAACTCGCTTGTCACCTGGTGGTCTTGGCGTGTCCTGTGGGCGCGCAGCAACGTGCCGATAGGGTGGAATCGGGGTCGCGATTGCCATGACCAAGCGCGCCGGCTTGGCAAACAAAGGCACAAGTATTAGCGCGGCGAGAACGCTGGCTTGCAGCAGCACCGACGTAATTAGCGCTTTGCGACGCACTCTGCGTTCGCGAGTACGTTGCTCGAGATCGCCTTCCACCAAACAGCTCTGCAGCGAACCGAAATTTTGCCGCGTTACGAATTTAGGATCGAGCGACATCACACACCTCCACAAAATGGTGCGAGCCTGGGCGTCGAGAATTTGCGACGCCGGACCCCGCCTGTTTCTGCAGGAATCCGGCGCCGCGCTCGCAGGGATGTGAGGTTGCGCGCGTCCTCCCTGCGTTGGACACCGGCACCCAGGACAAGTTCCCGCCTCCGGTGGATGGAAAAGCCTTCCTTGATGTAAAGATTTCCTGGAAAACCTATCTCGCCGTGTTCCGCAAATTCATACCAGCTTGATTCTGTTCGGGTTAAGCCTCGTAGGATTCTCGCAATCCTTTGGTAAAGGAAGTGCACATAACCAGTGAAGGTGGGCGTTAAACGGGGCCGCCAGGGGGCGGAGATATGAGTTGTCGTGATACTATCCATTTGATTTGCTGGTATTTAGAGGGAAAGCTCTCGCCATCGGTCGAAGATGAAATCGAGAAGCACCTTCGAGAGTGCCCGGATTGTCATGTTGTTTTGGACGCCGCCAACACCACGCTAGATCGCTATTTTGGGCCTGGTCGCGCGGAAGAAGCGGCTGCGGACGCAAAAGTCGCCTAAAACCTCAAGAAGAAGCCTTAGGATCACCGCCAGTGTGCGAATTTCCAGCCTATTTTGCGCTGGTCGGGCGGTCATGCAGGCACTACGTAAACTTTACTGGTACTAGTACTTTTTGGCTTGGCTCTGTTTCCCGTGCAGTTGAGTGCTAAGTACCACCGATTCTTACACTTCGAGCTCCTTGGCCCGCCATGGGAGGTTTGGTGCAGCAGGTGCTCGTTTCTAATGTCGCAGGGTATCGCTGTACAAGGAGACGAAGTCAATGAGCGAGTATCAAGAACCGATTCAGGTGACCTCTACCACAACGCCGCGCTGGGTCGGAATTGCCCTGGCGGTATTAGCGGGAGTATCGCTGCTTGGTATCGGAATTGGATGGAGCGCCCTCAACCATGCAAATAGCGTGGAGCAGGCGACGCAGACCTCGGTGAAGCAGGCCAATGATGCATTGGCGCAAAAGCTTGCCAAGGAAGATGATATTAATCAGCAGCTCCAGAGCGACCTCAAGGTCGTCACGGACAAGCTGAACGTGACGCAAACGGACCTGATCAAGGCCCGCAAGCAGAACAAACAGTCCTCGGTCGCCGTGGACAAGAAGATTGCAGGCCTGGAGAGCTCCGTGAATACACAGCTCGCCGCCAAGGCTAACGCCGACGACGTCAACAAGCTCAACACCGACGTGACCGGCGTGAGAACCGATCTCGACGCCACCAAGAACAATTTGCAAATGGCGCGCAGCGAGATGGGCACGCTCATCGCGCGCAACCATGATGAGATCGATCAACTCCGTCATATGGGCACGCGCGATTATTATGAATTTACCGTCACCCGCAAGGCTGGCGCGCAGAAGGTCGGCGCCGTCCAGGTGGAGCTGAAGAGCACCAACCAAAAGAAGAATCAATTCACCATCAACGTTCTCGCCGACGACAAGAACTTTGAGAAGAAGAACCGCTCCGTCAACGAGCCGATTTTCTTCTACACCGGCGGGAGCCGTGCGGCTCTCGAGCTGGTCGTCAACAAAGTTACCAAGTCGAGCGCTTCCGGCTACCTGAGCGTACCCAAGGCTGCCGGCAGCACGGCGGCAAGCGCTTCCACTTCAGGCCAATAAAACAATCAAAATGCTCCATTTACGGAGCAATTCAGGGGAGGATTCCAGAACATCCTCCCCTTATTTTTTTGTCCTTATCCGGCGATGCCGAAAAGTCGTACTATAGCCAAGCGGGATGAAACCGCAGCACGAGAGTACCTTGCCCGCGCTCAGTGCAGTCTGAGGAGGGAATGTCATGAAGATCCGATTTGCCTCAATTCTAGTCGTCGCCCTTTTCGTCAGCGCATTCGCATTCGCAGGTGACGCCAGTTGGACCGGCTACATCACGGATAGCAAGTGTGGAGCGAAGGCTGCCCATGAAGGCGCCGCCGAGTGCACGGTGAAGTGCGTCAAGGAAGGCGCGAAGTACGTCTTCGTGAACGACGCCGATAAGAAGGTGTACGCCATCGCTGACCAGGACAAAGTAGCGGCCCACGCCGGCCATCACGTCGCAGTGAAGGGCTCGGTGGAGGGCGACACGCTCACCATCGCCAGCATCGACATGGCTCCGGCCAAGAGCAGCAAATAACCAACGCTGAATTTGTCATTCACTACGGGCACTACGGGCGGGACTTTGCTCCCGCCCATTCGTTTTGTAGCCCGATAAATTTCCGCTACGATGTCAACCTGCGTATGTCCACCATTCTGCTACACGTAGCGCGCGCCCTAACTCCCGCGACAGAAATTCTAGGTGCCGGAATCTTGATTCGCGACGGCGTGATTGAAGCCATTGGTCCTCGCCAAGGCATGCGCTTGCCTTCCGGCGCGGCGGAAATTTCCGCGAGCGGACAGACCGCCATTCCCGGCTTCATCGACGTCCACATCCACGGCGCCGGTGGCCACGACGTAATGGAAGGCACCGAGCAAGCCATGTCCGCGGTGGCGAAGAGGCTGGCGCGCCACGGCACAACTTCTTTTCTCGCCACCACCGTAACCGCCAGCCCCGACGACACCTGTCGCAGCGTCGAAGGAATTGCGCATTACATCACCCGCCAGTTCGAGGCCACTCAGCCGAAAGCGGAAGTTCTCGGCATTCACTACGAAGGCCCATTCCTTAACAAAGTGCGCCGCGGCGTGCATCCCGCCGAGTGGATCCAATTACCTTCCGCCGATCTGCTGCAGCGCTTTCTGCAAACCGCCGCCGGCAACGCTCGCATCCTCACCATCGCGCCGGAGCTACTCGGAGCCGCACCGTGCATAAAAGCGGCGCGCGATGCCGGCGTGGTGGTCGCCATGGGGCACACCGATGCCACCTATGAGCAAGCCCGCGCCGGTATCGCCCTCGGCGTGCGGCACGCGGTGCATGTCTACAACGCCATGCGCCCCTTTTCCCATCGCGACAGCGGCGTCATCGGCGCCGTGCTCACTTCGCCGGAAGTTACCGCGGAGTTGATCGCTGATGGCGTACATGTCGAGGAAGCGGCCATGCGCATCCTGCTGCAAGCCAAGGGCACCGGCAGCGTGATTTTAATAAGCGATGGCCTTTCCGCTACCGGTATGCCCGATGGAAGGTACATGCTCGGCAAATTTGAAGTCACCGTGTCCGGCGGCGTGTGCCGCAATTCAGAGGGGAAACTGGCGGGCAGCACGCTCACCCTGGACCGCGCTCTGCGAAATGTGGTCGCGCTGGGCATCCCGTTTCCGGACGGTGTGCGCATGCTCACCGCGAATCCCGCAAAGTTGCTAGGGATTGAGTTTAAGAAAGGCGCGCTGCGAACCGGCGCCGACGCGGACATTATCTTGCTGGATGAAAATCTTCAGGTAACAAACGTGTGGACGCGCGGCCTGCCGGTGGATTAACTACGGATTCAGCGGCACATTCAATTCCAGTGCCAGCTTCGCCGCATTGAACGGACTGCAAGCAAAATAGCGATCACCCACTTGCAGAGTTGGCACTTTGCGTTTGCCGTTGTTGGCTTTCAGCACGATAGCTTCGGCGCCTTCGTTCCCTTCGATGTTCACTTCCCGGTACGCTATACCGCGTTGCTGCAGGAAGTATTTGGCCCGCCGGCAGTCCGGGCACCAGTGCGTGGTGTACATCGTAACTGGTTCCATTGCGCTCACTCGATCGAAACGGGCGCGCCGTGCCGCTTTCGCGCCACCTGGATGCGAATGAGCGATCTCTGCAGCGCGACCGCCGCGCGCGCCCAATCCACATTCGGATCGCTCGAAGCCGAAGCCAGCCGCTGCTCCGCGCGCTTCTTTGCTTCCTCCGCGCGCGCCACGTCAATCTCTTCCGGCCGCTCCGCCGTCTCCGCAAGCACCGTGACGCGGTCGCCCAAAACTTCCGCAAACCCGCTGATGATCGCTAGAGGCCCCGCTTCACTCGCAGTCTTCGCGCGATACGTCAGCTCCCCGATGCCCAGCTCCGTGATCAAAGGTGCGTGCCCGGGCAGAATGCCCAGGCAACCGTCTCCGCCTGGAAGAGTGACCTCCACAACCGTCTGGCGCAGCAACTGCCGCTCCGGCGTAACGATAACCAGCTCGATGGACTCGGGAAGCATCGCTTCG
>WNFN01226188.1_pt1 | contig 11039 bp, 12 predicted proteins | sample 5400161 | NCBI WGS metagenome assembly WNFN01 (sample SAMN13153353, study PRJNA577476) | soil metagenome | isolation source: 80 cm saprolite on Douglas fir-dominated hillslope | place: USA:California | collected 2013-09-17
GTGCCGTCAAGCTCGTTGGCCACCCAGGCCTCACCGCCGCCGACCGTCACGCCCGCCGGGCCGCGGCCCACCGGGATGCGGTCGATGACCTGCCCGGCCGGGTCGACCTGGAGCAGGAGATTATCGGCGCTATCGGTGACCCAGACGGCACCAGCCCCAACCGCGATCCCGTCCGGCCGCCCCACCCCGGTCACCACGGCGCCCAGGCCGGCCTTTGCGCCATCGATCATGGCCACGGAGTCCGGGCCCGCGGCGAGAGGGGCACGCCCGTGAGTAGTTGCGGCCACGAGCAGCGCGAGCGCCAAGGCCAGCCCCCCGCCGACCGCGAGCAGGCGCCGCCTGCCACCCGTGCCAGCGAGCCACGCCCGCGCTGTCTCCGGCCGAGAGATGACCGCCTCAGCGGCTGCTTGTTGGCTGCGCAGCTCTAGCGACGAGTCTTGTTCCAAGATCGCGCGCTCCAGCTGCCGCAGTTGCTGGCCCGGCTCGATGCCGAGCTCATCCACCAGCGTCCGCCGCGCCGACTGGTAGACGGCCAGCGCCTCGGACTGGCGCCCGCACCGGTACATCGCGATCATCAGAAGCTGGCAGAGCCGCTCGCGCAGCGGATAGGCCGACACCAGCTTGCGAAGCTCGCTGACGAGGTCCGCGTGCCGGCCCAGCGCCAGGTCGGCATCGATGCGGTCCTCGAGGATTCCGATCCAGAGGTCGTTCAGGCGGGTGATCTCCGGCTGAGCGAACTGCTCATCGCTGACATCCGAAAGCGGCGAGCCGCGCCAGAGGCGGAGGGCCGCCCGCAAGTCCGCAGCTGCCCGGTCCGGTTCGTTGGCGGCGAGCGCCCGGCGGCCATCGGCCGCGAGCCGCTCGAACCGCCGCACGTCGATCTGTTCGGCCGGGACCAGGAACAGATAGGCGCCTGGCTTGGTCAGAACGACCTGCGATCCGGCGGCGGGCTCGAGCGTCTTCCTGAGCCGCGAGATGTGCACCTCGAGCGTGTGCTGGGCGCCGGCCGGAGGGCGCTCGCCCCAGAGCCGGTCGACCAGAACATCGCGCGGCACAGGTTCGTTCGCGTGGAGCAGGAAAAGCGCGAGCAGCGCGCGCAGCTTCCTGCCTCCGATGTCCAGCACGCGGCCATCGACGGCGGCCTCGATAGGCCCCAGCAGCCGATATTCAATCACCGCAGCGGCCCCTCAACGCGCAAACCAAGCGCTCTGGCCGAATTTACGCCAAAAGAGGACGGCGATGGAAGGCTCATTGTGAGCGTTTTGTGAGCGCATTTGAGCTTCCTGTGAGGTGACAGCCCGATACTCCCAGATACCCCGGGACATAGGCGAGCGCGACCTGCGCGTCATCGGCCGGAGGGCGGGTCCGGGGTGGCGCCCACGGCCGACCCTGAGGAGGATTCGGAGTGAAGTTTTCATCTCGCACCGCGCTGCGCGGCTGGCGCGGCGTCGTTGTGCTCGCCGCCGTGTGCGGAGTGGCGTCGTCCTTCGCCGTCGCGGGAACGGCGGCGGCCTCCGGGATGGTGCGGCTGCCCGGGCTAGCGTCTGGCGCATGGCGGGTGCCTGCTCCGCCACCGCGATCGCTGGCTGCTCGGTTCCGGCACCCGACCGCGAGCGCGCTCGCCGACCTGCTGCGTGGCGCGGCTTCGTCAGCCGGTGCCGGACGTGGGGTCTCCGTGGCTCTGGGCGGCATCCCGAGCCTTGCAGCGATCAACCCGAAGACCAAGACGATTTACGTGCCGCTGCAGAACAGCGACATCGTCGACGTGGTCAATGCCGCGACTTGCAACCTCAAAGTCACGTCGGGCTGCCGGGTGGTCGCGCGGGCCAAGGTGGGCAGGTTCGGCCCGGCGGGCGGCCCGCTCTACGCCGCGGTCGACCCGGTGACCGACACCGTCTACGTCGTGAATGCCGCACCAACAGGCGCCGGAGCCGTGACCGTGGTCAATGGCGCCCGGTGCAACGCCAGAGTCACCGCAGGATGCGGCCGCGTGCTCGCGACGATCAAGGTCGGCAAGTTCCCGGTCGCGGCGGTGCTGGCGCGGCGGACCGGCACGCTGTACGTGGCGAACGCCGTTGGCAACTCCATCTCTGTGATCGACGCCGCCGGTTGCAACGCGGCGGTCAGGAGTGCCTGCGGCCGCGCTCCAAGGACGCTAAAGGACCCCGGCGGGCCGGACTGGCTCGACGTCAACAACTCGACAGGCACCCTGTACGCCGCGAACGCTGGCCAGAACGGCAACGGCAACACGGTGTCGGTGTTCAACGCCGCCACCTGCGACTCCAGAACCGGGCGCGGCTGCGCGCAGGCCCCCCACACGGTCACCGTCGGCAGCGGCCCGTTCGGCCTCGCCGTCGACCAGGCCAGCGGTGCGGTCTACGTGGCCAACAACAATGACGGCACCGTCTCGGTGATCAACGGCTCGAAGTGCAACGCAAGAGTCCACACCGGCTGCGGCCGGCACCCGCGCGTCGTCACGACCGGCCCCGGCTCAGGCTACGTGACGGTCGACCCGGCCCTGCACACGGCGTTCTCGGTCAGCCAGGGCGACGACACGATCTCCGAGATCAACACCCGCACCTGCAATGGCCGGACCGACGCCGGGTGCCCGCAGACTGCCAGGAACGAGCGGGCCACCTTCAACCCTCGCCAGGGCGAGAACCCGAACATCCTCGCCCTTCTCCAGGGCACCGGCACCGGCTACCTCGTCAGCTTTGGCGCCACCATCATGTCGGTGGTCTCGGTCGCACGCTGCAACGCCACAGCCACCGGTGCCTGCCGGGTCCTGCCCCCCTCGGCCCCTGACCACGAGTTCTTGATGGCGGTCGACTCGGCCACCAACACTCTCTACGCGAGCAACGGCACAAAACCAAGGATCGACGTAGTCAACACTGCGACCTGTCGCGCCGGGAACCCGTCCGGCTGCCTCCCCGTGGCGATAATCCCGATGGCCGACCCGCAGGCCAACTTCGCACCGCAATCCATCGACCCTGCGACGCGCACGCTGTACGCCACCGACCCGTTCTCGAGCCTCGCGTCGGTGATCAACATCGCGACCTGCAATGCCACGCACACCGCAGGCTGCTCGGCGAGGCCGCCGACGATCACTGTCGGCAAGTTCCCCGGCCCACCGGCGTTCAACAAGACGACGAAGACCCTGTACGTTCCGTTCGGCGGTCTCGCGAACAAGGTCGCGGTCATCGACGCAGCCACCTGCAATGCCACCGACGCGACCGGCTGCGGTCAGATTCCGGGTGTAGTCCCGGTCGGCACTGGCACTTTCTTCATCGCGGTCAGCACCGCCGTCAACACCGTTTACGCCCCGGCTACCGGCTACATTGGCAATGGTCTCGGTCACACGGTCGCCGTCATCGACGGTACCTCGTGCAACGGGACGAATCACGCTGGCTGCGCTCACCCGGCCGCCATCGTGGACGTTGGGCACAACCCGCTCGGTGTCGCCGTCAGTGACAGGGTCCGCACCGTCTACGTGGGGAACTTCAACAACGGCGAGTATCCAGGCATCATCTCGATGATCAACGAGGCGACCTGCAACGGTACCCACACCGCGGGCTGCGCCGGCCGCCACCCGGCCGTCACCGTCGGCCCTGGACCGTACATCCCCGTCGTGGACGCCCGCACGGGCACCGTCTACATACCGGATTTCTCCTGGGCCGACGTGTCCGTGATCAACGGCCGCAAGTGCAACGCCGCCCGCACAAGCGGCTGCCACGCCGTCCACGAGATCCCCGTCGGCTCCCGGCCCGTAACCGTCGTGATCAGCCCGCTCAGCTCCGCCCTCTACGTGGCCCCGGCGTTCCCCCCTCCGAACGGCCCCCTGTTTATCGTCAACATCAAGAACTGATCCATGCCGCACTTGACCCGGCAGACTTGGCCGCGGCCCAGGCGCCAGCCAGCCCGGCACCAGCCGGGGCGATGGGAAGTTACGAGGATTCTCCGAGGCGCGCGGACCAGGCTCTGACCGGGAGCGCTCCCAGAAACCAGCGAAGACAAGGAGATACGACATGAGAGCACGATGGACGATCGCGGCGGCGGCGTTCGCGCTCGCCCTCACCGCGTCCAGCTCGGCAGGCGCGATCGCCGCGCCGAACCGGCCGCCGGCGTCGCACGCGGCGGAAGCACCAGCGGCGGCTGTTCTCCAGCGGTCCCTCGGGGGGCCCTCGCTGGTCGCCGGACGGCAGCCAGGTGGCGATCGCCACCGCCTGCACCGACGGCACGGAGACCTGCGCGGCGACGATCGTCGACCCCGGCTCCGGAACGTTCCGCCAGTTCAAGTGGCCCGACCCCACCCTCGAGACCGACTGTGGCAGCTCTTGGTCCCCGGACGCGCAACGGCTGGCCTGCGAGGGCTTCGGGGTGACCGACCCGGGCCGGAACGGCATCTACACGATCCGCTCCACCGACGGCGGCGGCCTGACCAGGATCACGTCCAATCCCGGCGGCGATGACAACCCCGGCGACTACTCGCCCGACGGCAAGCGCATGGTCTTCGTCCGCTCGGACGAGAACGGCCCGGTGGGCCTGTTCGTGGTCAAGCTCAACGGGAGCGGGCTGCGGCAGATCACGCCGCCGGGTTTCGTCACCGGCGGCGAGGAGAACCCAAGCTGGTCGCCCACCGGGGACAAGATCCTGTTCGCGACGCACAGCGCGCCGGGGCACCGAAGCTCGATCTGGGTCGTCAACACCGACGGCAGCGGCCTGCATCAGGTGCCGATCACACCCGCCTGCGGCGGTGCTTTCTCCGATCCGAAGTCGATCTCCTGCTTCCAGCCCGGCTGGTCGCCGGACGGAACGAAGATCATCTTCACCCGGATCAGCGCCAACGGCACCCAGGAGAACGTCTACACCGTCAACGCCGACGGCAGCGGCCTGGCCCAGGTCACCGATACCGGAGGAGCGAGCCAGCCGGACTGGGGGACCCATCGACTGAGCAGCTGAAACGCGCGATCGCCGGGCCGCCGGCGGTCTTGGCGAAAGCCGTGCTCACGGTAACGCCGGCACTGGTCACACCGCTGGCAGCCGGCCAGGCCCGGGCTGGCGAGGAAGTTACGAGGATTCCCCGGGGCGCGCGGGCCAGGCGCTGCCCAGGAGCCGCTCCCAGGAACCAGCGGAAACAAGGAGGAACGACATGAGAGCACGATGGCCGATCGCGGCGGCGGCGTGCGCGCTCGCCCTCACCGCGTGCACCTCGGCAGGCGCGATCGCCGCCCCGAACCATTCATCGACGTCGCGGGCGGCGGAAGGGGCGGGGAGTGCTAACGGCCGGATCGCCTGGACGGGAGCAAGATCCTCATCACCGACCTCGCCACCGGGCACTCGCCCCTCCGGCCCGCCACAATCAACCCCGACGGGTCGGGCCTCAAGCGGCTCGACGGGACTCCCGACCCCCTGCTCGACCTGGGATGCGCCGCCTGATCCCCAGACGGCACGCGGCTCGCCTGCGAGGGGTTCAACGACAACCACCCCGAACTCGACGGCCTGTACACCGTCCGTGCCTCGGACGGGGGAGACCTGGTGCGCGTGACCGATCGTGGCATCCCCGGCGACTACTCACCGGACGGAACCCAGATCGTATTCATGAGAGGGGACCCAAACGGACCGGCCGAGCAGGGCGCGCTGTTCGTGGTGAACACCGACGGCGGCGGCCTGCGAAGGATCACCCCCCGGGGGTTCGCGAACGGCTTCACGGGCGGAAGCTGGTCCCCCGACGGCCGCTGGATCTTGTTCGAGCACCGCGGATACCTCTTCGAGGTCCATCCGGGCGGTACGGGTCTCCGGCAGATCCCGCTCGCTGACGGCCGGGCCGATCCTTCGCCTTCTCGCCCGGATGGTCTCCCGACGGCACCCGCATCGTGTTCTCGATGGCATGGCAGGCCACCGGCGGGCAGGTGGACATCTTCACGGCACGGGCGGACGGCACCGACCTCGTCCAGGTCACCAAGACCCCCGGAAGAGATAACCAAGCGGACTGGGGAACGTACCCGGGCTGAGCAGCGTGACCGACCCTCGGCCACCGGTGCCCTCGTCAGGCAGACGCGGGCCGATCCTCACCCCCGCGGGAGCCAAAGAGGGACAACACAATGAAAAGGTTCAGGTTTAGGCTTGCTGCGGTCACGGTCGTCGTGCTCGCGTCGGCGTGCACGTCTTCGGGAAGCCCGCCTTCGTCCGCATCTCGATCCCCCAGCTCCACATCACCCGCCTCCGCCTCATCGTCACCGCCCATTGCGATCAGCCTGCTTCGGGGCAAGATCCTGTTCGCCCGCGCCGGCGGCGAGTTTGAGGACGAAACCGTCTTTACCGCGAATGCCGACGGAACCCATCAGCACCGCATCACGGAGCCCGGTAGCAGCGGCCCTCGGTGGTCACCGGACGGAACCCATGTCTTGATGTCCGCGTCGGCGCCCGACGGCCAGAGAATCACGACACGCATCATCGCCGCGAATGGCTCGCAGGAGCGGAAGATCCCGTTGCCCGACAAGACGCTCAACCTCGGCCCAGGTGCCTGGGCCCCCGACGGCAAATGGATCGCTTTCCAGGGCTAGGATGACGCACACCCTTCGCGTGGTGGCATCTACATCGGGCGTGCGTCGGACGGACGGGACCTGCGGCGGGTGACCAGGGGCGCGGACGTTCCGGGCGACTTCTCGCCGGGTGGGAGGCGCCTCGTCTCTTTCAGGGAGCGGCCGGATGAGCAGAGCGTGGGAAGGCTGTTCGTGGTCAACGTGGACGGAACCGGCCTTCACCCGATCACGCCGCCCTCGATGGCTGTTGGCTTCGGCACCGTCAGATGGTCACCTGACGGAACGAAGATCCTCTTTCAAGATGCGCGAGACCTCCCGCACGGCTACCTGTGGACCGGGAGCCCGGATGGGTCGAACCTCACCAGGCTCTTCGCGGACCCACATGGACGCTTCGCCATCTCGCCTACGTGGTCGCCCGATGGCGCCTATGTCATGTTCGCGCTTGACCCGATCGCTGCTGAGTTCACCCATCCGGCCAACGGCTTGTACGTGATCAGGTCCGATGGCACCGGCCTGACCTTGGTGATCGGCGGATCTAACTTCAAGCGCGAGCCCGACTGGCTAGCCAGCAAGGGCTAGTGCCGTTTCACCGCACCGACCCATCGCAGGCGCCGCGGATCACCGCACCTGCCGGCGAAGGCGCACGGCAATGTCATCCGCCAGCCTTGCGGTGTCGAACAGCAGCGCGGCGCGGGCCAGGACCACCGCTGGGCTGTCCGCCGCCTCTGTCCCGGAGCCCATGCTCGCGCGGTTGGGTGATTGGGCGAACTCCGCGCATGTGCGCCACGGCAGGTAGCCGATTCCGGTCAGTCGGCAGGCCAACGCCACCCGGCGCAGTCGGTTTGTCGGATCGACACGGTTCAGCAGCCAGCCCGCGTAACGGATGCTGTCTGCGACGTGCTCTCGCACCTCTTCTTCGATCAGTGAGGGCTAGCCGCCCATTGCCCGAGGTTCGCGGCCAACGTCGCGGGCAGGGCGACTGACGCGGATACTTCCCTGCTCGTCGAGAGTGATCTGGGCGTTCACCTGCCCGGCACTCACTCATACGCCGTCAGGAGTTTTGCCGACACGATGCCAGGGCGTTCTCGCCGCCAAGTCCGACCACCAGGACGAATGGGCGGTCGCACACCCCGCCCCGCCGTCCCTGGCCGACCAATGCCAGGCACTCAGCGGCGAGATCGACCGGCTCCGCGCCCTGCTCCGCCAGCACGGCATCGAACCACAAGACGAACCCGCCTGACCCAGCCGGCACCGCCGCCGCGCTGACCGCCCGGCGACGCGCACGGGCGGGCCCCGCCCGAACGGCACCGCCCGGGTCTGGCTTGCGCGGTGGTTTGACCCAGTCCAGCAGGTAGCGCCACAGCAGCAGCCGCCGGAAGGTGACGCCCGGCACGATGGCTTCGGTCACGGCGTGGATCTGGCGGTAGGTGTGCGGTGGCGGCCACAGGACCAGCGAGGGGTGCTGCCAGTAGCCTCTGGCCGCGCGGTAGCCGAGGTTCACGACGGCTGCGATGGCGTCGCGGGGCAGGTCGGGCAGTCGTGACCGGGCCACCACGATGACGACCAAGCGGCCGCCGGGCGCTAGGAGCTGCTTCATCCTGGCCAGCGCCGCAGGGGCGTCCACGTGATGCAGCGCGGCAACGCAGCTGATCAGGGCGAACGAGCAGGCCGGGAACGGCCAGGCGAGGAAGTCGCCGACTATGAACTCCACACGGCCTCCCGGGCTTTGCCGTACGGCCAGCTCGATGCTAGGCGCATGCTGGTCGATGCCCGTGACGTGCCGGACCCGGCCGGCGAGCTGCCGGGCGAGCATCCCCTCGCCGCAGCCCATGTCCAGTGCCCGCTCGCGGCCAGGCGGGACCGCCGCCAGGACTCGCGTGTGGTAGTGGATGTTGTGGTTCCACCGCCGCTCCTGCCCGCTCACGCATCCCGATGCTGCCACACCGGCCCGCGCCCGGCGTTCGCCGACCCCGAGATCATCCCGCCTTACACCAGGACGATTACGCCTCGTTATGGCACCCGCGGAGGGTCTGAAACTAGGCCAGCGTCCTACCGACTATGTGCTGTGAATTCGTCCGTCGATTCCTGTTCATCCCATGCCCAGATCATCCTTTCCAGTGTGGTTCGCCGACGTCGCGAGCAACGAATTGTCAGATCGCTGATCGCCGAGATTCCTATGGCCGGAACGCCTCGCCGCGACGGCTGCCGCGAACAGCGTGCTGCGGGACACGGCTCAGGCGACGGGATCGGTCCGGTTCGCCGAGGAGGACGTTGCCTGATCCGGGGTCCATGGCCGCAGCCGCGGCCACCATCGGGGAACCGCGTTCTTGTATGTCGTGTACTCGGCGCCGAACTGGCCGGTCAGCGCCGGCTCCTCGTACCACGTCGCGAACGCCCACATGGCGGCGGCCACCACGGCCGAGTATCCGACGAGAACGGGGCGGCCGAAGATCAGCGCCTGGCCGAGGGTCGTCGCGACGACGGCGAGGTACATCGGATTGCGCACATGCCGGTACAAGCCGCCGATCACCAGGTGCTCGGTCGGCGCGACCGGCGCCGGGGTGCCGAGACCTTCGACGACGAACCGGACGAACGCCTGGACAAGAACCAGGGCGCCGGCGAGCACGAGAACCCCGCCGAACACCCTGGCGGGCGGCCACCAGTCCGCCCCGCGCCACCCCGTCAGCCACCACGGCATGGCGCCCGCGACAACGCCAGGCGCGAGCGCCATGAACACGGCGCTCCCTGTGGCAGCGACCGGGCGGCGCATGAAGCTAGTATCCGCAGGCTGGTGCGCGCACGTCCAGGCTGACGATGTTGACCGAGCCCTCGGCGGCCGGGTGAACGGGCCGGTCGTCAGGGGGCTGAGGTGCCTGCGCGGGAGTAGCGGTGTCGCACTGGTAGCACGGCCGCCCCTGTGCCGCCCGGGCCAAAGTCAAAATGGGGCGCGACCAAAGGATCTCCCAGGCCGCCACCGTATAGACCCGACCGAGATTGCGCTCTCGGCCGGTCCTGGCGGGACCGGCCGCGAGGGTCACGCTGCCTGCGTTGGGTGGAGTACTACCTTCGTCCAGCCCTCTTCGCGGGCGTCGAAGTGCTTGTAGGCCTCCGGGGCCTGCTCGAGCGGCAAGTCGTGGGAGACGATCCAGGACGGCTTGACCTTCTTCTGGGCGATGAGGCTGCGCAGGTGGCGGTTATACCGCTTGACCGGGCAAGCCCCGGTGCCCATCGCCTGGCCCTTGGACCAGAAGTCGCCCACATCGAAGCGGGCCTGGCCGTGCTTCGCCAGATCGTCCGGGGCTCCGGGGTCCAGCGGGACGAACGCGCCGACTGTGCCGATGCCTCCGGTGAACCGCACGGACTGGACCAGTTCATTCAGGGTGAGCGAGTTGTCCTCGTGGCCTTGGACGTCGTGGGCCTGGTAGCCGACGCATTCGGCACCTCGGTCGGCGCCGAGGCCGTTGGTTTGCTCCATGACCGCGTCGATCGGCGAGACCTTGGAGTCGTCGATCGTGGTCGTCCCGGTCTCCTTGGCGAGCCGTAGCCGGTCGGGGTGGCGGTCAACGATCATCACCTGCGCCGGTGGGGAAGATGTCGGAGAGCATCACGTAGTCGTCCTGCCTGCTGCGGGCCTCCTCGGGCAACCGCAGGCAGTCGAAGTCGCCCCAGGGGACGCGAAGCGGCGACGAGACCGGCGTTGGAACGCTTGGCCGCGGGCACGTCAGCCAGTGGGACCGGCTGGGCCGGCGAGCGTGCCGCGACGCTTGACCTGGAGGCGAAAGCGATCGTGGAGAAGAACAGTCTGCCAGCCGATGGTCAGCCGCAGGAGGAGACAATGCAAAGTCCGATCGAGGTGGTACGCAGATTCTGTGCTGCATGGTCCGAGAACAGGGCGGCGCACGAGCTCGCGGAATTCTTCACCGACGACGCCGTGGACGCAGTGGAAGCGGGCGTGTTCGCCGAGGTGGTGAAGCTGCAATTGCCCCACAGGCTTGAACGTCCGCACGACCACGGCGGGAGGCTGGGCCATGGGCAGAGCCTAAGCCGACCGCGCGATGTCCACCAGTGCCGGACGACACCGACGGTACGCCGCAGCAGGGCTGGCTTCCAGTCGTGGGCGATAAAGTCAAAACCAGATCCACGGCCGGTCGATCGTGATGTGGCTTCAATCCTGGCTCCGGCGGTGTAGGCGCGCGTTCAGGGGCAAACAGGCCGGCTCTGCTCTGCTACATCTCCTCTGCTATATCGCTGCTTGGCGGCCCTGGACCGACGGAGGCGGCACACATCACTGAGCAGTGTGCCTCTGAGCAACCTTTCAACTTGCTGAGGGACTGGCGCGCAGAATTGGATAATCTGCATCGCTGGCCGAGCACAGACGGCGCAGCTGGGAACATGAAATAATCGGCAGGGAGGATGTAGGTAATGCTTCCGGCCCTGCCTCCCTGGCTTTGACTTGATGGGGCGTTAGGGTCGGGGGCCTGGGTCCCGGCCTGACCT
>WNFN01271550.1_pt1 | contig 11039 bp, 11 predicted proteins | sample 5400161 | NCBI WGS metagenome assembly WNFN01 (sample SAMN13153353, study PRJNA577476) | soil metagenome | isolation source: 80 cm saprolite on Douglas fir-dominated hillslope | place: USA:California | collected 2013-09-17
AGCCAGTCTGGCGGCTTCACCGATGCTGGCGTCAGAGGCTTTGAGTTTTAGATCAAGCTGCGCCGGGGCCGCCTTGCTGTTCACGGTGCCGGCAATCGAAATTGGAGTTGATCCCAGCTTCAAATCGCCGCGCTGAATCTGGAGAAGGTCAGTCTTCATATCGTCGGCAACGTCATAGTCCAGCGTGATGGGATAGCCGACGTTCACGTTGTGAATCTGCGGATTATCCAGCTTGATGGTCCCGCTGGAGGCCAGCTTGCCGCCTGCATTCTTTACCTTGGCATCACCCGAGACCGACGCTTCCATGCCGCTCAGCGCGGGTGAGTTCAGGAATTTCTCTACGCCGGAAATCGAAACCTGGCTCAAGCTGAGCGAGCCGTCAAAGTTCGTATTCATGATGTCCGGCTGGATCGGGCCGCCCCGCCCTTCCAGGCTCACGGTCTGTTTGCCTGGTCCGGGAAGGTGCGCCGCCAGCTTGATGGCGAATTCCTGGTTGGGAGCAAAGTCGCGCACCGCAAGATCAATATGGTCGTAGACCGCGCGTGGCTGGTGTTTCTGCGCGTCAGTAATCGCAACCTGTCCGTCATTGATGTCGAGGTTCGCCAGCGTGAAACTTGACTGGCTGTTCGTCTGGGCCGGAGCTGGCTGTTGCTGCTGCGGCGCCTGCGGAGTTGGCGCGGGCGTGTTCGGCTCCGGACGCGATGAGGGCGCGGGTTTGGTCTGCTCACCCAGCGTGGAGTAGTTCCACACGCCTTGCGCGTTGCGTACCAACTCAATTTGTGGACGCTCCAGCGAGAGCGACTTGATCTCCACTTCCTTCCGCAATAACGGCCAGAACTTTACGCTAACCGAAAGGTTTTCCGTTGCGGCAAATGGCCGTCCGGTGTCGAAAGTTCCGTCTTCGCCGATGATTGCGTTCTGCACGGCAAATGACGGAGGCAGCAGGCTCAACTTCATCTCGCCCAGAGAAACGCTGCGGCCAAGCCGTTTCTGCAATTCCGTCTGTATTCGGTCGTGGTACTGATTGATGTCAATCAGGTGCGGCACGATCAAAGCCGCAGCCAGCAGCAACACCACCAGCACGAGGACTGCAATGCCGAGCTTTCGCATAGACCGTCTTCTCTGCATATGCACCAACCTTAAATTGTAAGCTTACTAGGTAGGAAGCCGCGCGCGAGTTCGCGGTTGCACTGAAAGTGCTGCCCATTGTGGACCTAAGGCTAACTTTTCTGTGTGCCACCGGCGGTAGCGGACCGGCGTTTTTTGGGCGGCTCGGGCTTTTTCAAACCCAGCGCAATGTCGGCCAACTCCAGCAACCGAGAGCCGGTAGGTATCGCCATGCGGTCATTCCACGCGCGGTCTCCATTGTCGCCTTTGAGGTTGGATTTTGAAGCAACCCAAAGGTCTTCAGGACTGACATTGCTGCTGGTCTTATTAGAGGGTCTTTTTTTTGACGACAACGTTTCCTCATCTCTCTGTCCATGTCAAAACACACGAGCAGAAAATGCCTGGATTTACTGGGGGAGTGATTACAGTTTACTCCCGTTCACCTGAAATGGAATGTAAATTTTTGCTTAATGCGGAGCGGCACTGAATTAAGGCACAAGCACTAGATGGTAATCGGACCGTCTTGCATGGGCCGTCGTGGCTGGCATAGCGGCCCTTGAAAAGGGAGGACATTATTCACTCATGACTTCGCGCCATATCGTCTCAGCACTTCAGCGATACGCAACTGCACTGAGGCAGAGCCGCCCTCCTGTTGCGCCAGCCAAACCAGCGAACCATCTTCAATCTTTGCGCCGGCTTCGAGCAGGGTCTCGATGGTCGCAACATAATCAACTCCAGCATCACTGTTCACTACCGACCAAAGCGCCTGACTGAGCGCGCTGCCGCCAAATGCGTTCTCCGCTTCGAGCGAGGCCCCTTGTTTCAACAGGAGCTTGATGGTGTGCACCTGTCCGCCAATCACTGCCCAGTGGAGACCAGTCTCACCGGTGTTCGCCTGCGCGAGCAGGTCTACGCCTCTCTGCAACAGAAACTCGACAACGTTGTTCCGGCCATATTCGCAAGCCCACAGAAAGCCGCGTTCCAGCTGCGCTCTAGTCACATTTGCCGTCAGATTGCCGTCTTCATTGAAGAAGGTCCTGACCATGTCGAGACGTCCCACACCAGCCGCGCCTTCAAGGTCTAATCGCGCGCCACGCGCGGCGAGAAACTCGGCTGCACTGCCGCGCCCATTGGCCAGACAGCCTACAACTGCGGATTGTTTGTTGCCGGCCACCGCTGGCGCGTCAATGGCTGCGCCGTGGTCGAGCAGCAGTTCCATCAGCGCGTTTTGCACACCGGCCTTTTCCGGATGGATGCTGGTTGCGACCAGCCCCAAAGCTGTGGCGCCACCACCGTAAACGTCCGCTGCCGCATCAACTTCGGCGCCGGCATTGAGCAGAATCTCCGCGATCTTCACTGCGTTCTTGGGTGTCTTCTGGCGGAAGCCTTCGATGCCGTTGGCCGAGACATAGTGCAGAAGCGTGGCTTGATGCTCGCGCGTGGAACGCGCTCGAATCAACGCTGGGTCTTCGCGCAACAACTGTTGCAGGGCAACTGCATCTCCGGTAACAACGGCGTCCGCCGCCAGTTCGAATTTCGAAATTGGAGAACTCGCCCGGGCCAGCTCTTTCAGATGCTTTGAGAACTTCGGCCAACTTTCAAAGCCGTGCGCTCGCGCGATCACGAATTGCGCGTCGGCAAGAGTGCATTTTGCGCTTCCGTGCTCCAGCTTATCGCGCGCAAATTTCTCCAGTTTATCGAGCTGACGCTGAAGCCATCGGCGGAGCTGCGGCGTCAGACCTGGGCCCTGCAAAGCAGCCAGAGATTCGAGCCATTGCGCGGCCCATGCACCCACGGCATTACTGTCGTTTGATTTACAGGCCTTAACCAGTTCTTTGGCCTGCTTCTTGTACTGTTCCAGATTAGGACGAAGTGGAAGGGGAAGAGCGTCCTGCGGATTGGGAAACATACGAAGCTCCTTTCATTGCACGCCTGGAGTCCGCCCGAATCAGGCTGAAAGAAGGTTCGCAACCTTCAAGATTCTGCTTAAGGTGGGCACGGCCCTTTCCGCGGACTGGATGCGCCCTTCGCGCTATGGCCACTGTAGCGCCTTTGTAACGCGCGAATCAATGGTTCAGACTGTTGGGGACGTCGAACGTGAATTCCTGGATGAGCGGTGGGTTCTGATCAAAGTCGCTGTAGCGGATCCATTTTGGCTTTACCACGAAGTACACAATGCCCGGCCACGTCAGCCGCGTCGGACCGTCAGGCCATGCGCGAAAATACACCTCTTGACATCGTTTCAACTCTGGTTAGATGAGCTCCGTTGCCTCGCCTTCATATTGCACAGTCTGCTCGCCGGCCCAGCCGATCACGAAAGAGCATCCGGGTCTGGCAACAAGATTCGGATATTTCCGGGAACTCTTCACGGTATCGAAGACGATCTCCAGGTTGGTCGTAACCGCGATGCCAATCAGTGCTGACTGCGGCGTGCCGGTGTCAGCACTTGTGGACAATACCCCGAGCTTGCATTGAGCGATGAAGCTGTACAAATCTGCTCTGGTCATCAGTCCCATGAAACGGAGTTTAGCTGAATGTAGCAAGCGCAGGTTCGATCCGAGTTGAATTTTGGAATCGAGAAACCAAACGGGCAATCATGTCTTCGCATTGACCGCTTCGCCGCAGCTTGGTAAACTACTGGGTCTAAGACACTTATCCCACCTAAGAAGGTTCCTCAAAAAGTGCAAAGTTATACCCGTCATAAACTGAAGCAAGACCGTTTCGCTGAAACTGCAACTGACGCCGCTCGTTGGGCCGGCGGCCACCGGCAAACCGTAATTTGGGTCGTGGGCACAGTCGTGGTACTGGCCGCCGCAGTGGGCGCTTTCTTCGCGTGGCAGGCCCATCAAAGCGAACAGGCAAACTTCGCTCTTACCAAGGCTTTGCGGACAGCCAACGCCCAGTTGCGCGCGCCGGGAGAGCCGCCACAGCCTGGCGTACAGAGTTTCACCAGCAGCGCGGAACGCGGCAAAGAAGCGGAAAAGCAGTTCAAGGAAATTGCCGACAAGTACAGTCTGGTAAAAGCGGGCAAGGTCGCGCTCTACATGGCAGGCACGTCGGCCATCCAGGCGGGCGACACGCAGACCGGAGAGTCCCTGCTGAAGACAGCGTCTGAATCGCGCGACCAGGACGTTGCGGCTCTGGCAAAGCTGGCGCTGGCCAACTACTACCGCGGCATCAACAAGCAGGCGGACGCGGCAAAGATTTACAAGGACCTTGCCGACCATCCGACCAACGCGATCGGCAAGGCGGAAGCTCTGCTGGAGCTGGCGGAAATGTATGAGTCGTCAAATCCGCAGGAGGCCGCCAACCTCTATAAACAAATTCAGAAAGAAAATCCCAATACTGCAGCAGCTCAGATTGCCGCGGCCAAGCTCGCTGGTCCCGGCGCAGAACGATAACACGCAGTTACACGGACGGGGCCAACCCTGCTCGAAGTCCCGCATCTGTATCTCTAGCGGCAGAACAACCATTCTGGCGAGTTGATCAGGATCAGGAGTAGAGATATGAAGTCCTTTTTGGCAGGATTAGGTATTGGCATTGGCTTGGGCATTTTGTTCGCGCCCATGAGCGGCGAAGAAACCCGCGAGAATCTTTCACGGCGCGCAGGCGATCTGGCTGACTCGGCCAAGGACTTGGTGGACCAGGGCAAAGAGCGTGTCCGCACCACGGTCTCTGCGATGCGCGGCAAAGCCGAGCGCTTCGTTGGCGAAGCCACCGGCACCGGCTCGAACCTTTAACAGCAAAACAACGCACAATGAACCAGCGGCGGCTTTGTGGCCGCCGGGTTTGTTGTGTGCACTCACGCCGCACGTACTCCGTCCTTTACGCGACTGAGATGGTCAGCGAACCAGTCTCTTGCGAGTTGGGCCACGGTTTCGAGAGCCCCGCGCTCTTCGAACAAGTGGGTCGCTCCCGGCACGATTTCCAGTTTTTTCTCGCCACGCAATTCCGCCAAAGCTTTTCGGTTCAATTCGAGCACGACGGGATCTCCGCTGCCTACGATCAGCAAAGTTGGCGCCACCACCCGACGCAACGCTCCTCCCGCGAGATCTGGACGGCCACCGCGGGACACCACGGCTCCTACTACATCAGTCAGCGTTGCAGCCGCAACAAGTGCCGCCGCGGCGCCGGTGCTAGCGCCGAAATATCCAACCGAGAGATGAGCAGTTTGCGGCTGTATCAGCAGCCACCTCGTAGCCGCGACCAAGCGCGAGGCCAGCAACCCGATATCGAAACGTAATGCGGCGGTTTGAAGGTCGAACGCTTCTTCGTCAGAAGTGAGCAGGTCCATCAACAGTGTTGCCAGCCTTGCCTGCTGGAGTTCCTGGGCCACATAGCGGTTTCGCGGGCTGTGCCGGCTGCTACCGCTTCCATGCGCAAACAGAACCACACCAATGACGCTCTCTGGAACCAACAGATCGCCGTGCAGCACCGCCCGGCCAATCGGGACCTTGACCGCTTTTTCGCTGGTGGTAATTTGTCCTTGCATCTTTCGTACTCCTACCCCGCCGTACTCCTACACCGCGAATGGATATGTTTCTGGAAATTCGCTGGCTTCCCACTGCGAGGTCCGCTCCAATGGTTCGACGGCCCGCGTCCGGTTCATGTGGATCACGGCATCAAACTGTCCGGCCAACTGCGCACGGAAGTAATGGCTGGTCCGTTCTGATTCGGGCAAGTAGATCACGCCGATCGCGCGTTCCAGCCGCTCCTGGTTTAGCACTCCGCAAAGCCACTCATCGCCGCACAACTTCAGCAGGAAGTTCGACAGCTCTGTTTCGTGGAATAAAGCTTCGTAGCTTTCATCCAGCGCGGCTCTTACGTGTTTTCGTTCTGCGGGACGATCCCAGTCGGAAGCCGCTGTGACTGTGCCCGTATAAGTCGTAAATCCAGTAAGCAGCGCTTCTTTGCCGTATCGCTGGCGCACAAGTTGGCCCACGTTGAGTTCGCCATGCCATCCCATCTCCGTTGCCCGGGCATCGCCGAGATGTGAGTTGTGCGCCCAAACTACGATCTTCGCCGAGGATGGCCCGAGGTGCTGCTCCAGCGCTTCCAGTGTCTCCGCCATATGTTGGTCGCGCAGGTTCCACGAGCCAACGCGGCTTTGGAACATGGATCGGTAATACCTCTCAGCATTCTTCACCAGCCGCGCATTCTGCTCGGCCACAAAGAAGGCGTCGGGATCCACCTTGCCGTCGCGGCCTGCCAACTCCGCAGCCCGCCTTTGCATTTCCACGAGTTGGTTGACGACTTCGTCTTCGCACGATTTGCTAAGTCCGAAGCCGGCGGAGTATCCGTACGCCTGTGTATCCTCGCCGAAGTGTTCAAAGCAGGCATAGCGATAGCGCGCACGTCGAGCCGCTTCGGGATCAACTTTCTCCAGGAAGTCGAGCACTGCACGCGCAGAAGCGTGCAAGCTATAGAGATCGAGCCCGTAGAAACCTGCCTTCCGCCGGTTCTGTGGCAGTTGATCGTTGTACTCGCGCAGCCACGCGACAAACTCCAACACGTCAGTGTTCCGCCACATCCATGTCGGAAACCGCTTGAAGGAATCGAGGGCCTCGACTGCCTGCGTATCATCGCCTCGGCCCTGTACGTAGCGGTTGACGCGATACGCATCCGGCCAGTCCGCTTCGACCGCGACCGCGGAAAAACCTTTCTCCTCGATCAGCCACTGCGTGACCTGCGCTCGCGTGTGATAGAAGTCGTGCGTTCCGTGAGAAGCTTCTCCGAGAAGCACGAAACGGGAGTCGCCAATCAGTTGCATCAACGGCTCATAATCACTGCGAGCATCGGTGAGCGGATGCGCATTTTCCCGGACGGCCCGAATTTGCAATTGATTATCTGTTTTCATGTCACACCCATTCTTCAGGCTGCTTTAGGAATCGGAAAACGGGCGGCCCGCCGGAGCAAGTCGCGCACTTCCTGGTCGCTGGTTTCGGAAAAATCTGTGTACCACTGCCCCACGGCCCAGAAAGGATCGGGCGTGACAGCGCAGATGATCTGGTCGACTTCCGTTTCGAATTCGGCGCAGGTGGAAGCTGCGGCTACGGGAACAGCCACGATGATCTGGCGCGGCATCTCTTTTCTGAGGGCCAGCGCCGCTACTCGCATTGACGAACCGGTGGCCAGCCCATCGTCCACCAGGACCACCGTGCGCCCACGCACATCCACAGGCGGACGGCCCTCGCGATACTCTCGTTCGCGACGTTCCAGTTCCTTCTCTTCCCGTCGCACAACTGTCTCAACTACTTCGTCAGGAATATGCAGAGCGCGGACCAACTCCTCATTCAGCACCCGCACACCGCCTGAGGCAATGGCGCCCATGGCCAACTCCTCGTGATCGGGGACCCCAAGCTTGCGAACGACAAATATATCCAGCGGCGCATTGAGTGCCTGCGCGATTTCAAAACCTACAGGCACACCGCCGCGTGGCAGCGCGAGTATCACTACGTCAGGACGATTGGCCAGATGTCCCAGCCTGGAAGCCAGGAACCGTCCGGCGTCGAAGCGGTTCTGAAACAGCATAGAAACCGGCCATGGGAACTGCAGCGTTTAGTTGGATGCCGCCGGGCGTGGCGGTGTTCAGTTCTCGATGTATGCCTACTTGCGCAGAGAGCCGGGAGCAATCTTCGGGACTAGCTGGATTTCGAAGATGCTCGGCCAAAGTTTGCCGGTCACAAACAGGCGGTCGCCCTTGGGATCGTAGGCAATGCCGTTCAGCACGGCGTCTTGTTCCCGGCGATAGACAACACTGAGGAGACCGGTCAAATCAATCCATCCCACAACTTTGCCGGTTTGCGGAGAAATTCGTGCAATGCGGTCGGTCTGCCAGACATTGGCGAAAATCTCGCCGCGAACGAACTCCAGTTCATTCAACTGCGTGATGGCTGTGTCGCCGTCGTGAACTCGAATGCGCCGCTTCTCGCGCAGCGTGTTTCCGTCAAGAACTCGGATCTCGGCTGTGCCATCGCTCATGAAGAGATCGGTGCCGTTCGTGGTGATGCCCCATCCTTCTCCGGAGTAAGGAAACTGGCGCAGCAAGCGGAAGTCGCTCAGGTTGTAGATGAATCCAGTCTCTGACTTCCACGTAAGCTGCACGATCTGGTTCTTGAGAATGGTTATGCCCTCGCCGAAAAACTGCGGCTCTAGATCCACTCGCTGAAGCACCTTTCCAGTGGTGAGCTCGACCTTGCGAAGTGACGAGCGCGCATTAAGTCCGGTGCCTTCGTACAGAAAACCATCACGATATACAAGCCCCTGCGTGTAAGCTGCAGGGTCGTGCGGGAATACGTGAATGACTTTGAAAGTGTACTCGGGCGGCCTTCTGGGCTGCCCCTTCTGAGAAGACTGGCCAAGAATGGATGTGGAGAACAGAGCCATGGCAAACACAACCATCAGCGATAACAGTAGCACTCTCGTTTTCATTCAACCCTTGGGCATTGTCGCAGCAAGAAGAAGAATCTGCCACCTACCCCACCTACCCCTTGCAATAACGCTCGGCTACAAAGGCGAACGCAAACCCTTGTACAGTGTCTCTGCGGGCGAAAGACTTCTCTTGTCAGCCATATCTCTCGAGTTTGCAAATTCTCGCGCTCGTAGGATCAATCGACTTGTCGAAAACAGCTACGTCCAGGGTCCTCTTTTCTTGACACTCCATTACTGCCGCCAGTATCCTAAGTGTTGTTCCCAGTGTTTCCCCGCCAGGTGCTTCACGTCGGATAGCGTTCCCGGAGCGGTCGTATGTTCATAAAAATAAAGGACCTTAAGCTCCGAAAACTGCCGTTTGATGAAATCTTTGCTCCGGGTGCGATTGATTTAGGTCCGGACGTGGAGCAGAAGACTCCGCTGCGGGCCGAAGGGCGCGCTGAGCTGATCACGGAACACCGTGGCGGCAAGGACGTGGTAGAAGACATTCGTCTGGTCGGGAAGTTTTCGACCGACGTGAGGGTACCTTGCGCGCGCTGCCTGGAACCGGTGGACCAGCATCTGGCAGAAGAGTTCGATCTGCTGTATCGTCCGCTGGGCGTGGATGCCAGGGGCGATGACGACTCGATTGGCCGCGCGGAAGCAGAGATTGGTTATTATCAAGGTGAGGGCTTGTTGCTGGAGGACACCCTCAAAGAGCAGATCCTGCTGGCGTTGCCGGTGAAACTGCTTTGCCGCTCTGACTGCAAAGGATTGTGTCCGCATTGCGGCCGCAACCTGAATGTTGAGAGCTGCGATTGCGCTGCCAGCGTTACCGATCCCCGGTGGTCGGCGCTGGGCGACCTGCGCAAGAAACTGGAACGCTGATCGGCCGCGCCCATGACTTTTTGACTGCAGGTTCGACATCCGAATGTCCGAACTGCCATGAACGCAAACAGCCACACCGCGTATGTCCGAAGTGTGGACATTACAAGAGCCGTGAAGTTGTAGAAGTCAAAGAAAAAAGCTAACCCAACCCAGTGGAAACGATCATAGCTCTCGATGCCATGGGGTCTGACCGGGCCCCCAAGCCTGAAATCGAAGGGGCGCTGGCCGCAGCACGGAATTACGGCGTCAAGGTGCTGCTGGTAGGTCCGGAAGAGCTGTTGAAGCGGGAACTTAAGAACCATCCTTCCGCGAGTTACCTGCCCATTGAAGTCGTCCATGCCAGTCAGGTCATAGGTATGGAAGACAAGGCCGCGCAGGCTGTCCGCAGCAAGAAGGACTCCACCATGCGAGTCGGACTGCGTATGGTGCGCGACAAGCGGGCTATCGGCTTTGTGACTGCCGGCAACACAGGCGCGGCCATGGCGACGGCAAAAATGGTTCTGGGCGCACTGCCCGGAGTGGATCGTCCGGCCCTGGCTACGGTGTTTCCTACATCCGCGGGGAAGCCCTGCATCCTTATTTACGTCGGCGCCAACGTGGACTGCAAGCCGCAGAACCTGGCGCAGTTCGCCATCATGGGCGAGATGTACTATCGCACCATCTTCGGCAGCAGCAAGCCCAGCGTAGGCCTGCTCTCTATCGGCGAAGAAGAGAGCAAAGGCAACGAACTTACCCGCCAGGCCCATGGCCTGCTGAAAGAGCTGCCGCTGAATTTCATCGGCAACGTGGAAGGTCGCGACCTCTATAACGGACGCGTGGACGTAATTGTCTGCGACGGCTTTGTCGGGAACGTTGCGCTCAAGATTTCTGAAGGTCTGGTGGAAGCGGTGCGCTTCCTGCTCAAGCAGTCGCTCACCTCAACCATCACCGCGCAGGTGGGAGCGCTGCTCTCGCGAAAAGCGTTCGTGGATTTCGGCAAGCGTCTCGACTACTCCGAGTACGGCGGAGCGCCGCTACTGGGACTGAAGGGTGTGGCCATCGTCGGCCATGGCGCTTCGAACAACAACGCCATCAAGAACGCGATCCGCGTAGCTAAACAGTTTGCCGAATCCGCCATCAATGCGCGGATCGAGCAGGAGTTCACCAGCGTAGGCGCAACTACGCATCCCGCGACCACCGTCAGCGCCGAAACGAGCAACCCCCACTAGAATGAATCTTTCCCCGATTGCTTTTCTCTTCCCCGGACAGGGATCACAAACGGCAGGAATGGGCAAAGAGCTGGCCGTGCTCTATCCTGTCGTACGCCAGACTTTTCAGGAAGCCGATGACGCGTTGGGCTTCTCTCTCTCTCAGCTTTGCTTCGAAGGCCCTGACGATCAGCTCAAGATGACGGAAATCACGCAGCCGGCTATCCTGACCGTGAGCACTGCAGTCTCTCGCGTGCTTAAGGAAAAAGGTATCGTTCCGCAATACGTCGCTGGACACAGTCTAGGCGAGTACTCCGCGCACGTTGCCGCGGGCACCCTGAATTTTGCTGACGCCGTACGCACCGTTCGCAAGCGTGGACAGTACATGCAGGAAGCCGTCCCAGCCGGACAAGGGGCAATGGCCGCGATACTCGGCATGCCGATTGA
>WNFN01263258.1_pt1 | contig 11036 bp, 5 predicted proteins | sample 5400161 | NCBI WGS metagenome assembly WNFN01 (sample SAMN13153353, study PRJNA577476) | soil metagenome | isolation source: 80 cm saprolite on Douglas fir-dominated hillslope | place: USA:California | collected 2013-09-17
CGAGCTGGGCGGTTGTTTGCAGGCCCCGCGACACGGCAGACCCAACCTCGGGCTCGGTCAAACCGAATGAGCCAACCTTTCGAAGCGCTGCCATTTCGGGCAACCATCTCTGCTTCTGCTCCTCTGAACCGCAGAGATAGATCGAGCCCATCGCAAGTCCGGTGTGGGCGCCAAAAAATGTCGCAATGGATGCGTCGACCCGTGCAAGCTCCATCATGACGAATCCCATCAATGTCGTGCTCCTGCCGGGGCAGCCATAGCCCCTGATGGGAAGGCCGGCGATTTGCAATTCCCTGAACTTCGGCAGCAGATCGAACGGGAATTCTCCCGTTGTCCAGAACTCATTGATGATGGGCTGGACCTCCTCTTCCATGAAGGTCCGCACCTTGATTCTCAGATCGTTGTCTTCCTTGGAAAGGATCTTTGCCACCAGATAAAAATCGCCATCTGGTTCGGGAAGCGCTTGCGCGGAGGACGTCGAGTCAAGCGGTGCGGACGCCATGCTGTTGTCCTCTTGCAATTAGGGATGAAAGGAACTGGGGGCCGCCACTGCGTCAGCGCGGGAAGCCGCGCCGAGATTCTGCAGCGGACTGTTGAGGCGTGATCTGACGTAAAACCACATGCTTCCCGGATCCTGGATGGACCTTGTTACATGCCGTCGCAGGCCCGGAGGAATGAAGTCTGCCAAATCACAGCAAATGTTTCTAAACCGTCTATCATCAAGCTCGTTTGGCTCATTGGACCTTGCGGAATAGTCGCCCCTTGTGAATGGGCGGATTGAAGAAAAGGAGCCGGTGATTCTCCACCACCGGCTCCAGTGCCTGCGCCTCGTTCGAAATCCGCAGGGAGGCGCGCGGTCTCGAAAGCCACCGTCGGGGGAAGGCAGGACCTGGGGGAAGGCCTGGGTGGACGAAGCGCAGTATCTGAAGACTTGCGAAATAGCCATCGAGCACAGAATACGGAACCGGGGTGCTAACTCCGTGCGGCGCCGGAGCCGACGCGATCCCGCGTTCCCGATCTAATTACAATCGCACCCGAGCGTCAGGGCGAATGAAGCTTGCCAAACATTGGCAAATTTCTGTGAAGTGATCGGACTGATCGCTACGTCAATTCGCCGAGGAGCCGCTTGGCCGTCAACAGATCGACGGTCCCGAACCCTTCGGTGAAGCGTGCATAAACCGGTGCGAGAAGATCGCGCGCGCGCTCAATCAGCCTTTGCTCCTTGTGCAGACGGGCGAGGCTTATGGCCGTCCGCAATTCCCACGACAGGGTCCCTTGGCGACGCGCCCAATCGAGCGAGCGCAAGAAATGGTCCTCCGCAGCGGCAGCATTTGACCTATTCTGCAAGAGGAGGATCTCGCCTTTGATGCGGAGCACTTCCGGCATGTACCACAGCTCGTCGCTTCTGTCGCTCCGCTGTAGCGCGTCCCCGATGGCAGCGAGACCCTCGTCCACTTGGCCGTCAGCAGCAAGAGCCCCCGCCAAGTCGGCCAAGAACTCCGTATAGAGGACTTGAAAGTGGGCTTCATGCAATCCGCCCAGACCGGAGCGGAGCAGCCGGATTCCGGTTAGGACATCACCGCGCTTCACGGACAATTGTCCCTGCAGCCCGATCCCGCAAGCGTAGTCGGTGTGCAAGGAGTATCGCTCGGAATGGTCGATGAGTTCAGTAATAGACGATTCTGCACTCACCAAGTCACCGATCCTGAGTGAAACGGCGCTTCCGCCCCATTTCAGCGCGAGGCACAGGGACACCGGATGTTCAAGCGCTTGTGCTTCGACGATACTCCTCCGGCCCGTCTGCACCGCTTGATCGGGAAACCCTTGCAGCCAAAGGGTGTTCGCCAACACGCTGAGTGCAGATGTCGGCCGATCCACGCCAAAGCGGACAATGTCGGTCCGCTGCGACCAAGATGCCTGTTTGCCGAGCGCTCGCTGAAGGTGTCCCCGCGCCTGGTGTTGATCCCCCAGGAAATGTAGTGAAATTCCCAAGGTCCAGTACGCCGTCAGCATTGCGGCCGGATCGTTGAATTCCTGTGCAAGTGCTTCCAGCCGGCGGGCGAGCGAAAGGGCGCCTCGAAAATCGGCGCGGCGCAGGTTATACATCCATAGGCCATTCAGAATCCGCTGCTGGTAATCGAAGTCATCGAGCTTCTCGGCAAGGTCGAGCGCTTTTGCCAATGCCGCGTGGCCGTCGGTCGTCATACCCGTTGTGTACATAAGCGACAGGCCGAGCGTCGCCTGCAACACCATCTCATGGCGTGTACCCACCTGCTCGGTATCAAGAGCTCCGAGCGCCCTAACCGTCCAGTCGTGACATTCGGTCAACAGCGACATCTCGAACCATACCGGAGCAGAAGCCGCCCCGAGGCGCGCACCGATCGATGCGTCACCCCCAGGCCAGAATGCCCAGGCGAGCGCCGCGCGAATGTTGTCGATCTCCGGGACGAAGATGGCCGGCCAGCCATCCGCGGCCGTCTTGTCCTGCGCCGCCAATTCGAGGAGGTTCAGATAATACGTCGCGTGGCGTTGTCCGAGCGTGTCGCTTTCGCCGCTCTCTGAGAGCTTCTCAAAAGCATAGGCACGCGTCGTATCGAGCAGCCGCAAGCGCGGCTCGGCGCCGCTCACATCCGCTGTAACCAGTGACTTCGTGACCAAGTTAGTCACTTGCTCGATGATCTGGTCTTCTGAATGGGTCATATCGGCAACCACGGCGCCGGCAGCGCGAAGGGTGAAGCCGCCAGAGAAGACTGCCAGGCGGCGCAAGACCGCTTGCTCCGCCTCGCCGAGCAAACAATAGCTCCAGTCGAGCGTTGCGCTCATGGTCCGGTGCCGGGGCAGAGCCGCACGACGGCCGCTTGTCAGGAGCCGCAATCGATCCTCCAGCCGCGCCGCCAGGCCACGGACCCCATAGACGTCAAGGCGGCCTGCTGCGAACTCGATCGCAAGCGCAATGCCGTCCAGCTTGCGGCAGATCTCGGCGACGATAGCCGCATCCGCGTCGCTGAGTTCGAACTCGTCCAAGGTCGCCGCAGCTCGTTCAACGAAGAGCTGGACGGCCGGGAAGTCGAGCGCCTCGGCGGCGGTGAGCCGTGCCGACGGTGGAGGACTCTCCAGCGACGACAGTCGGTGAACGCGCTCACCCTCCGCCCGAAGCGGCTCGCGGCTGGTCGCCAGGACGCGCACGCCTGGTGCACCTTTTAGGATCCCTACGGCCAAAGCCGCAGCGGCCTCGATGACGTGCTCGCAATTGTCGAGCACGAGGAGCATCCGCTTGTCCCTGAGATCTGCAATCAGACCGGGCAGCGGGTTCTCGGAGCGAATCTCGAGCCCGAGCACAGCGGCAAGTGCCGTCGGAACGAGGTCGGGATCGCTCAGCGGCGCCAGATCAACCAACCATGAGCCATGCTCATGAGCCTCGATAAGCTCCTCGGCCACGGCGAGGGCGACGGAGGTCTTGCCGATGCCGCCGGTTCCAACGATGCTGAGAAAGCGCTGTCGCGACAACTGCTCCACGAGATTGCTAACGACCTCGGCGCGACCGACCAGGCGCGTCAAAAGAGCGGGCAGATTGTGCCCACGCCTTGCTGGAGGTATTCGGGCCGGCGCGGGCCCCAGCTGTTCCGCGACCGTAACTGCCGCGACAAAGCGGTAGCCACGACCGGGAATATTGACCAGATACCGATTGCCGCCATGGCCGTCGCTCAACGCCCGCCGCAAGGCGGCGACATGGACCGTAAGATTGCCCTCCACAACGATCGTGCTCGGCCAAACGCGGGCCATCAGCTCCTCCTTGCTGACGAGTTCGCCGGGGTGCTCGACCAAGGCGATCAGGATATCAAGAGCGCGACTGCCGAGGCGAACGGGCTTGTCGCCGTCCAGCAACAGCCGTTGCGTCGGAAACAGGCGAAAGGGGCCGAACGCGGTTGAGCGCTCAATCGAGACCGCAGGTTCTGCAAATTGGAGTGCACCGTCGCGCATAGGCCGTTCCCCACTAGCCTCGGTCGGGCGCCGCTGACAAAACCGAGCGCCCAGGATCTCTTCCCTACCCGCGACTATTGGACGTACACTCTTCCGGCAACCGCTCCCATCCCCCGAACGGGGGATCGAGGGACCGGGTTTTTGGGGGAGCGCAGGGAGGCAGACGGCAGCGTCGTGCTCGATTCCTCGGCGAGATTCTGTCACCAGCTACTCATGACCCCAATGATCACCAGCCAACAGCCACAACTCCTCGCTACCAAGATCCTGCCGCCACGGCACGCGCCCGGTCTAATTGACCGGCCGCGGCTTTCCGGGTCGATTGATCAACTCCACGCAAAGCAGCTAACCGTGGTCAAGGCCGGCGCGGGATTCGGCAAGACCTCGCTGGCACTCTCTTGGGCGGAGCGGTTGAAGCAAGCTGGGAATTTAGTGGCGTGGCTAGCTGTCGATGCCGACGACGACGAGCCGACAAGGTTTCTCTTCTACGTCTCCCAGGCGTTGCGGCGCGCTTGCGCTAGCGTGGGCGAGAGCGCGATCCGTCTACTTTCGGACGTTTCCCTGGCGCCGCTGAATACCGACATTCATGATGCGATATCGTTCTTGCTGAAACATGCTCCGGCCCAATTTCATCTGGTGTTGACCACCCGCGAGGAGCCTCTCCTTCCTCTAGCCAGACTGCGCGCCCAGAACCGATTGTTCGAGATTGATGTGTCGGCCCTGCGTTTTGACCCAGACGAGGTACGTCATTTTCTCGATCAGGAGAATCTCCGTACTCTAGCTCCCGAAGAGGTAAAGGTACTTCATGCGAAAACGGAAGGCTGGCCGGCGGTTCTGCGCATTATCGCTTCGACCTCCTCTCAGTCGACCAAAGATTTCGGGCAATATGTGCGCGGATTGTCAGGTGCATTGCGCCCGATAGGCGCCTATATCGCCGAGATGCTCGAAGGCCTTCCGCCCGACATGGTCCAGTTCATGTTGCGGACGGCCATCCTCGACCGCCTCTCCGCCCCACTGTGTCAAGCCGTAACGGGCGTCAAGTCGAGCCAGGCTATGCTGGAAGCCATGGAAGCCCGCCAAATGCTGCTTGCGCCTCTCGACGGGGAGGGGCGGTGGTATCGCTACCATGCGCTCCTGGCTGGACATCTGAGCCAGAAGCTGCAGAGCGATCTTGGCGACGAAATCCCCTGGCTGCATCGGCACGCGTACCGCTGGTACGCCGCCCAGGAGCTATGCAGGGATGCGGTACATCACGCGATCGCGGCGGGCGACACTGACCAAGCTGTCGCCTGGATCAAGAATTGCGCGATGGCGCTGGTGAAGCAGGGCGATTTGCTCACGCTGCTGAGTTGGCAGCGGCTGTTTCCGACCGAGCTAATGCAAAGTCGGCTCGACGTCAGATTGGCAATCGCTTGGGGAATGGCGCTCGCCATGCGCTCTGAGGAAGCTCTGACACTGGCAGCGGGAGTCGAAGATGATGTAGACGACACGAACGCGCCGGCAGCGGAGATCCTCCGATCTGAATGCCAAGCGATCCGATCGGTCGCAATCGCGCTGAAGGACGATAGCCAGACATCCCTGACTCTTGCCCTAGCTTGCCTTGAGCGGACGAGCGATCCCTGGACGGGTAATGTGGCCTCGAACGTCGCCCGCTTTGGCCATCTGAAGGCGGGCGATCTCAAGAGCTTCTACGCGACGCCATGGATTCCGTATTCATCCGATGACGATCGGCGGAATCTCTTCGCCTCGGTCTATCGCCGCTGCCTCCAGGGCCATGCGGAAGCTCAGCAGCTCCGCCTGAACGCCGCGGAGCACCACTACCTCGATGGCATGCGTTTGGCTGAAGAACATATGGGGCCACAGTCGATTGCGGCCGCCTTGCCGGCCAGCTTGTTTGCCCGGATTCGCTATGAGCAAGGCCGAATTGACGAATCAGAATCGCTTGTCATCGACCGATTTCTACTAATTTCTGGCGCCGGAATGCTGGAATGCGTCTTGAGTGCTTATCTCGTGTTGGTGCGAGTTGCTCAATGGCGCGGGAACTTGGAGCGTGCGCACGCCTTGCTTGAGCAGGCGGAAACGCTCGGTTACGGGCGCAGCTGGGGACGGCTCGTCGCCGCCGCTCTGAACGAGCAGCTGCGTTTACACCTCGCGCAAGGCCGGCTCACGGAGAGCGGCGCATGCCTCGACCGACTTGATCGCCTTGCAACTGAATATCCCTCGACAGTCCCATGCGCCTGGTCGGACATTCGCCGCTATGCAGTGATGGCACGCGCCCAGCTTGCCTCGGCGCAAAACCGCCCGAAGGATAGCATTGCCATATTGAAGACGTTGCGCGAGGAAGTCGCGGGCCGGCAAGACCACTACGCCGCGCTGGGGTTGTCGATACAGCTGGCCGTAGCGTTGCTCGATGCAGATGAGCCGACCCAGGCGATGATTACTTTTCGCGAAGTGGTCAGCGTCGCCGCGCCGGCGGGTATCCACCAGATGATTCTGGACGGGGGGCCGAAAGTCGGTACCCTCTTGCTGCGCGTGCTGGAACATGCGCAACACACGAACAGCAACGGCGAACTCCTGCCCTATCTTCAGGACATTCTGTCGAGTTGGCGCGAGCGCTATCAGAAAGGGCCCCGCCCGAGCTCTACGTTGGGCATCACCGGGCTATTAAGCGGGCGCGAACGCAACATCCTAGAGCTCATCGGCAAGGGAGAGTCCAACAAGGAAATTGCACGCACCCTCGACATTGCACCCGAGACGGTGAAATCTCATGTCAAAAACATCTTTACAAAGCTTGGCGTCGAAAAGCGTGCGCAAGCCGTCTCGCGCGCCCAGAGCTTCGGGCTCGTCAGCACACACTAGGGCGTGTATTCATTAACGCGCAGCCTAGCCTGATCGACGCGAGTTGGATAAAGGCGAGATAATTGGCGGCGAGCTTGTCATAGCGAGTTGCGACCCGAGCTCAGTAGAGCTCGGGGCCGGGCTATGCGGGAGTCACGTTCTCCCGCGTGATCTGTTTGATGTTCAGCGCGCCGACCTGCCGCATGATCGTGATGAACTCATCGTCCAGGATCTGGAGCACGCGGTCCACGCCGGCCTCGCCGAACGAGGCGAGCCCCCACACGTAGGGCCGGCCAATGCCGACGGCGCTGGCACCGAGGCCAAGCGCCTTCAGGACGTCGGTGCCACGGCGCACGCCGCCATCGATGAGCACCGGGACGCGGCCGTTCACCGCGTCCACGACTTCGACCAGCACGCCGATCGTCGCCTGTCCGCTCTCTTCGGCGCGGCCGCCGTGGTTGGAGACCTGGATGCCGTCCACCCCGTGGCGCAGCGCCTCCGTGGCGTCCTCACCCGTCATGATGCCCTTCAGCACGAGCTTGCCCTTGACGATCTCGCGCAGGCGATCGACGAATTCCCACGTCATGCCGGTGCCGTAGAGGTTCGTGACCTTGGAAACGCTGATGCCCGAGAAGTTGGCCTTGCGGCTGACCTCGTTGGTGAAGCCCGGCGTGTGACAAGCCGTGCATTCGCGCAGGTCCTGGCGCCGCTCGCGGAACAGCTCCTCGGTGTTGCGGCCGCCCTGCCGGTCGACCGTGAGGACGATCGCCGGGGAGCCCGCGCTCTCGGCGCGCTGCACCAGCGCCCGCGTCACGTTCCAGTCGTCGGTCGGATACAACATGAACCAGGCGGGCCAGCCGTGCGCCTTGTTCACGTCGACGATGCTCGCGTTGTCGACGGTGGAGAGCATCATCTGGTGGTTGCGCTTACCAGCGGCGCGCGCCACGGCGACCCCCGCCTCCGGGTCGTAGGCGCCGAGGCTGCTGACCGGGCAGATGAAGATGGGGCTGGCCCAGGTTTCGCCGAAGATCTTCACGCTGGTGTCGACTTTGCGCGCGTCGATGAGGCGCCTCACGCGGATGTTGTAGCGCGTGTAGGCGGTGTGGTTGGCGTCGCGCGTCACGTCGCCGTCCACGCCGCTCTCGAGGTAGCCCCAGTGCGCCGGCGCCGCGCCGTTGGCCGCGCCGGGGCTGAGCACGGCCTTCTTCGCCGCCGGCTCGAACTCGAAGACGTCCAGCGCATCGGCCGGAGCGGTGATGATGCCGTCCGGGCCGAGCGCTCTTCGAGAACCGCGCAGCACGTCGTAGCTCTGCGCGAGCACTTGATGCGAGCGAGCCGCCAACAGGCCGGCGATGGCGCCGGCAGAGGTCGCCGTGAGAAGCGGGCTGCCGGCGAGAAAGCGCAGGAACTGGCGCCGCGCGATCCTATCGCGCTTCGAAATTTCGGACCCTTTGCGCGTAATCCGGGTCATCAGTACCTCCATTGTGATGCCGAAGAAAGCCGTCGGCAGTTGGTCGCTTCGATCGCGGCGCCAGTCCTGACTAGGTACAGCCTTGCCTTGCCGGCCGCGCGCCTAGCAACGGAGTCTTGGAGCTTGCCGTTCCCCTAACCTTTTTAGCGATCAGCCGCTTTTCTTTCGCTCGCCGCCTTGTCGTCGTTCGCCCGCTGGATCAGATAGGCGCGGATCGCGTCCGCCTTCTGACGATCGAGCACGGCCTCGAACGAGACCATCCCGGCGTCCTTGAGGGCGCCGTTCAAGAGGATGTCGTACCAGGTGTCATCGGATAGGTACGCTGTGGCGCGTAGATCCGGGACCACCCCACCACCTACCGCGGCCTCGCCGTGGCAGACGCTGCAGAATCGCCCGAAGAGGTGCTTGCCGGTGGCGACGGTCGCGGCGTCGGCCGTGGCGGGCGGTGGATTGAGCACCAGCTTCTCCGCCGGCGGGAGCGCCGGCAGTTTGGTTGTGCCTCCGAGCTTGAACGCCAGGACGCGGCTGATATTGCGTAGGTTGCCGGACGTGGCCGCCACCTTGCCCGCCTGTAAGGAGAAAGCCGAGCCCCAGCCGGACAACACGGCGATGTACTGCTCGCCGTCGACCTCGTAGGTGACCGGGCCTGCCATGAGCCCGGATTGGCCAAACGTCGACCACAGCTTTTCGCCGGTATCCGCACGATACAGGTTGAAATTGCCGGCGGCATCGCCTTCCGCGACGAGATTGCCGGCGGTGGTCAACACGCCGCCGTTCCAAGGGCCACGATATTTCACACGCCACGCTTCCTTCTGGTTCACCGGATCCCAAGCGAGGAGATAACCCACTTTCCTTCCTGGCGTACCGGCGACATCGACGCCCAAGTTCCAGCCGATCGGCGCCGTCTCGAAATCCTCAATCGGGGTGAACTGCTTCGCGATCTCCTGTGTCGGGATGTAGACCAGGCGTGTCTTCGGATTGTAGGCCATAGCGTGCCAGCTATGGGCGCCATCTGGCCCCGGCATCATCTGGATCGGCTTTCCGGTGTCGCTATAGCGGATGTCGGAATGCTCGATCGGCCGGCCGGTCTTCTTGTCGATGCCGCTCGCCCAGTTGATCGGCACGAACGCCTTGGCCGAAATCAGCTTTCCTGTGCTCCGATCGAGGATATAGAAGAACCCATTCTTGTTGGCCTGCATCAGGACTTTGCGGCGCTTCCCATCAATGTTGAGGTCGGCCAGAATCAACTGCTGGACCGCGTCATAGTCCCATTCTTCTCCGGGAGTGGCCTGATAGTGCCAGACATAAGCGCCGGTATCAGCATTGAGCGCCATGATCGAGGACAAAAACAGGTTGTCGCCTTTGCCCGCACTGCGGTTTGCCCTACTCCACTCGAGGCCGTTGCCGACCCCGAAATACACGAGGTTGAGTTCGGGATCATAAGAGATGGCATCCCATACCGTGCCACCGCCGCCCAGCTTCCACCACTCGCCGTGCCAGGTCTTGGCGGCGTCTGCCATGGCCTGGTTCTCGAAGGGCTGTGAGGGGTCACCGGGCACCGTGTAGAAGCGCCATGCCAACGTGCCGGTCTCGGCATCATAGGCCGAAATGTAACCGCGCACGCCGTATTCCCCGCCGCTATTGCCGACCACCACGCGCCCTTTGATCACGCGCGGCGCTTGGGTGATGGTAAAGGCCTTGTTCTGATCGACCGTGACGACACTCCATACTGGTTTGCCGCTGGCCGCATCGAGCGCCACCAGTCTGCCATCGAAAGTTCCGACATAGATCTTTCCGTTCCAAGCCGCGACACCTCGATTGACTACGTCACAGCAACCTCTGACGCCAAGTTCGCGCGGCACTTCCGGGTCGTAGGACCAGAGTAGTTTTCCGGTCTTCGCGTCGTACGCCTTGACCATGCTCCACGCAGTCGAGACGTACATCACCCCGTCGATGATCAGGGGCGTCGCCTCCTGTCCGCGGTCGGTATCGAGGTCGGCGAACCAGGCCAGACCGAGACGCTTCGCGTTATCCGCCGTGATCTTGGTCAACGGACTGAAGCGCTGCTCGCTGTAGGTTCGGCCATAGCTCAGCCAGTTCGCGGCATCCCGGTCAGCATCGTTGATGCGGACAGCATCGACATTCGCCGCGGATCCGGCGGCCCTGCTGGGTTGGATCGCGCTTGCCGCCGAGCAAAGCAACGCTGTGGCCAGCGCGCGAACGACATAGCGTTGGCAAGACGAAACCCAGGCCGCCAGACAATGTGTCCAACCGCCTCCTTCGTCCCGCTCTGACTTTGCAAACATATTGGCTTGAGAAACCATCAGCAGCATCGCCAGCCTCATTGCAGAGCCGTTTGCCGTCGCCGCACTAAGTCGCGACAAATCACCAATCCGTACCGCTGCCCGGGTGATAGATCTCACGGGCTAGCGCATCCTGCGGGCCACCTGCCCCCAACAGATCTATCGAACTGCCCGGCAGCGCTCCGGCGGAAGCCTGCCGGTCGATCGTGTGACATGCCGCAGTGCAGACCGTCAGCAGAAGAGCCCTTGCAAAAGCGCCGAAGCGGCCGAGGCCATTGCCGGCTAGAGCCCCAAGCATTCGCCGGTGCAACGATAGTGATACGGGTCGGGCAAGCCGTCCCCTAATGCGCCGGCATCTGACGGGTAGACTGCACTTCTAGTGGAAGCGTAGGTCTGGCGATCCGTCGTGCTGCAGGCTGAGGTGCAAATGGCCAGCAGCACGGTCA
>WNFN01047168.1_pt1 | contig 11035 bp, 10 predicted proteins | sample 5400161 | NCBI WGS metagenome assembly WNFN01 (sample SAMN13153353, study PRJNA577476) | soil metagenome | isolation source: 80 cm saprolite on Douglas fir-dominated hillslope | place: USA:California | collected 2013-09-17
CATCGGTCAAGCCGCATTCGCTGGTAACGGAGCCCGCGAGAGGAGCGTGCTCCCCCCTGGCTGAGTCTGCTCAGATCCGGGCCTGCACACTGAACGGGTCAGCCTGCAAACCTCCGCCTTCAAAGCGGGGGTATCTGACGAAACATATCCTCCATAGCACAGTGAGTTGATGTGTATCATCCCGCAGTGTACCATAGCATTTTGTATCTACAGAATGTGCAAGGAAAAATAGTACCTTCGGCCGATCCTACCTCACCGGGCGCAGGATCGGCAGTTCTGGTCTGATCTCGAAATGCAATAATTGATGGGCCTGACGGATGGCTGCTTCGACGAGGGCGGGTGTGTCCCCTCGGGCAAAGATGAAGCCCAGATAGCTGGCTCCTTCGGGCAAGGGCACGAGGGAGTTGTTGATTTTGGCGGTGATTTCGATACCGGTGATTAGGGGTATCTGCCGGGCCTCTGCGACGCCGCGCACACCCTTGAGCAGGCCGGCAGCTGGAATGGGGATCATCATAACTCCGGCTGCCGCGCTTGCTCGTTCGACATTGGCAATCTCTTCGCCAATGGCGTGGCGCAGAATCAGCTCCTCAAGGCACATGCCCGCGCCAAATTCCAGTACGGTTGAGCAGAGACCGCCGATCGAGCGCCCGGCTATCTCCAGCATCCACGGACCGCGCTCGTTGACGCGCAGTTCGGCGTGAACCGGACCCTCGCGCAGGCCCAGCGAGGCGGAGGCTATAGAAACGCAGCGCGCTATCTCTGCCTGCACGTCTTGCGCCAGGCGCGAGGGGGTGACATAGATGGTTTCCTCGAAGAAGGGACCGTCCAGTGGATCGGGCTTGTCGAAGAGCGCGAGCACCTTCAGTTCGCCATGTGTCAGAATACCCTCCAGGGCCACCTCGAAGCCAGAAATAAAGTCCTCGACCAGGATAGAGGTCTCCATTTCGGAATTGCCTTCGCTGAGCAGCAGGCGCTTCAAGCGCAGAAACACAGCGACAAATTCGCCTGGATCGTTGGCGCGCATGACGCCGCGACTGCCGGAGAGACGCAGGGGCTTGACGACGCAGGGATAGCTGACCTGCGCGGCGATCCTGTGCGGATCAGTGTTGAGCGCGAAGGGGCGGAAGATCGGGCAGGGAGCACCGCCACGCTCCATCAGCGTGCGCATAAGCAACTTATCGCGCGCGGCCTCGGCGGCCTGCGGTGAATTATGCGGCAGCGAGAGCGCGGCACAGGCACGCGCGGCCAGTTCGCTGGCGCTGTCGTCGACCGAGAGAATCGCCGCCAGCGGATGCTCACGCGTGTATTCGACGATGGTCTGGAGGGAACCAGCCGGGTCGGCAAAATCCAGGCCCAGCGGCACATGCCAGTACTCAGCCAGCGTCTCCGGCAGATCAATGCCGACCACAACTTCTAGATCAAGGCTGCGAGCCGCGCTTAAAAAAGCGCCCGCCCGGTAAGTGGCGGGAGACATCAGCAGTAAAATACGCCTGGGTGCCGATATATTCATAGTGTACTATGCTTCTTTCTCTGGATCGTCCTGCATCACTTCGACCTTTAATCCTTTACTCTTGAGAGCAGCGGCCAGCGCAAACAACCGTTCATCCCCCTGCACTACCCATTGCACCTCCGGCCCATCCCACTGACAGGTGAACGTCCCCTGCCACTGGCTATGCTGGACACGCCCCTGATAATGCCAGGAAGAGGCCATCGGGCGCATATGATTAAAGCCGAAACCGCCACCATTGATGCTGGCGAAATCTTTACTTCTGAAGAGAACTTTCATGATTTAGCTTTTCTCGCAAAACATCGCTTCTTTAGGGATCTTGAATAGCTTTATTTTAGCAAATTTGGAGCCATCTTGAAAGCCTTTCTGGTGATTGGCCCAGGGCTTTCCCATTCTCCATTTTCCCCACCCGCCCGCCCTGAAAGAAGAGATGTGGCGGGGACACCCCGCATCCCGGCAAAGGGCTGCCGCCCTCTGCACTCCCGCTCTCATCTAGAATGGGAAAGCCCAGGTGATTGGCCCCACCCCATAAGAAGAGAGATAGCCTGGAAGGGCGCTAAGCGCCCTTCCAGGCTATCTCTCTTCTTATGGGGTGGGGCCAATCACCTGGAAGCGAAAAAGGCTGGGTTTTTGCAAAACCTCAGCCTTTTTTAATGAGATTTTTCCTTGCTCATACGGGCAAAAACGCGTATTATACTCTGAGTCAATATAGAGTTATATCTATTCACTTTCCTCTGAGAAGGGAAATCTGATGGATCAAAGCGTGCAGGAGAGCTATTATACAACACAAATGCTGGAAGAGATCCCTGTAGGGATAGCGCTTCTTGATGCCGGTGATTTCCATATCATCAGCGCCAATCGGTGCTTTCGTACAGTGTTTGCTCATACTTTGCTGGAGAGCAAACAGGCAGGTTATTCTTCTGATGAAAAATATGATCTGCTGAATTCTTTCTCCGCGCCAGGTTTTCCCTTTGCTCTGGAACTCTTTCGCTCAGTGATCCAGACCGGCCAGCCATTGCAAGGCCAGGAGTTTCCCGCTTTTCATCCTGAACGCGGTATAACATACTGGAGCGGCAGCATCACTCCTGTCTACAACGCGCATGGACAGCTTGAGCAATTGTTACTTACGGCCAGCGACGTGACTGAGCAAGTCCGGGCGCGCCAGCAGGCTGCAAACCAACCAGGCAAATCAGAAACAGATATAGAGAATTTACGAACACTCGTCAGAGACGCGATAGCCAAACGCCTCAGCAAAGAACTGGGAAGGGAGAATATCGCGAGAGTTGCAGTGGAAGCCCTGATGGAAACCCTCAAGCCTCTCTGCGCCTGCATCCATCTTGTTCAGCCCAGCGCCCGGGAATTGCGCCTGGCCCACATGGCTATCGACGAGCGCGACCCGGCTGCGGAAAGCCTGCGCCAGATGGCCGATGACCTGCGCATAATCCCTTACGACAGCCCACACTGGATCGCCAGGGCGCGCCATGAGCGCGAGCCAATCCTGTTGCATGATTTACACGATATTCCCGTATATGATGGTGCGCACTCTGAACAAATGCTCACGCAAGGCACTATCTGTATGCCGCTCTGGTTCAAAGAAGAACAGCTTGAGGGCACCCTGGTGCTGCTATTCCGCAAACCACTCACCGCCTATGACACGCTGGTGCATATTCTAGAGGAGTGCTGCACCTGCGTTCCCGCTGCCCTGGCCCATTCACGTCTCCTGGACGAGGTTGAGCGCGAACACAGACGCCTGCGCGCCGTACTCGATCATTCACCAGAGGGCATCTTTCTGGTTGAGGCGGATACAAAATCGATTAGTTACGCCAATGAAGCAGCGGCACGCATTTTGAACTATCCCAGAGAATACTTGTTCAACATTTCGCTGGAACAAGTCTATACACTCGAACGGAAACCCTTTAGCCTGATTCATCAAGGCCAGGAGGTGAAGCCCCCAAATGTTCCGCTCTTGCGCGCCCTGGCCGGCGGCATTGTCGTAGGCGAAGAGATTCAGTTTACCAGACCTGATCGTGCAATGATTACTCTCCTGGTCGCCGCAGCGCCTATCTGGAATGAGGCGGGCGTGATTACCGGCGCGATCAGTATTTTTCAGGATATTACGCGGCGCAAAAGTATTGAGCAGCAGAAAAACGAGTTTCTCTCCATTGCCAGCCACGAATTGCGCACCCCCACGACCGCGATCCAGGGATACGCCGAAATCCTGCAACTCTTCGCGGAACAGAACTTTCAGCCCAGTTCCACACAGGCACTGCAAATCACCGCGAGCATTCTCGAACAGAGCACGCGTCTGGCGCGCCTGATCGACGAGATGTTGGACATCTCAACCATCGAGCACCGCCAGATGGTCCTGCACACCGCGCCACACGACCTGGCCGCGACAGTGAGGCGTGCAATAGAGTATATGACGGTGACTGACCACCAGCACCGGCTCACTCTCACACTCCTGGGGATAGCTCCAGGTGAGGCGCTGCCAGGTGTGTTCGATGAGGAGCGCATTCTCCAGGTGCTCAACAACTTTATCAGCAACGCCATAAAATATAGCCAGCCTGGCAGTGTGATTGAGATTGGGCTACAATATGATCAGGCCAGGCCAGAGCACGCGCGCCTCTGGGTGCGTGATACGGGCATTGGCATCCCGTCTGGTGATCTCCCGCATATTTTTGAACGTTTTCACCGGGCGGAAAACTTTGATCGTTCTATTAGTGGTCTGGGGATTGGTCTCTATCTGGCCCATGAAATTGTTCTGCGCCACGGCGGCTCCATCTGGGTCGACAGCCAGGAAAGCCAGGGCAGTACGTTTTCGGTTAAACTGCCCTTGCATCCGCCCGCTCCGCCAGCCAATCCCACTGCAATGGCCCAACCTGGAGGCAAATAAACATCCATGACGCAACTCGCGTTTCTTTTAGATGTAGATAATACATTGCTGGCGAATGATGAAGTGAAAGATAATCTGAATCATCAACTACGCAAGACGCTGGGCGACGGGCTAACCGAGCGCTTCTGGACCATCTATGAACAGGTGCGTCACGAACGCAGCGTGGTGGATATCCCGCTCGCGCTCACACGCTTGCGCGCGGAGGTGCCAGCAGATCAACTGGACGAGCAGGCGTACCAGCATGTCCACGCACTTTTCGACACGTATCCCTTCTTCCAGAGCCTCTATCCACACGTCATCGAGACGCTGCACTATCTGCGCTCACTCGGCCTGACAGTCATCGTCTCGGACGGCGACCAGTATTTCCAGGCCGAGAAAATCGTCAATAGCCACCTGGCCGAGGCGGTTGAAGGGCGTGTCCTGATCTATGTTCACAAGCAGCAGCACCTGGAGGAGATTCTCCAGCACTATCCCGCTGAGCATTATGTCATGGTTGATGATAAGGCGGGGATTCTGGCTGACAGCAAAGCCCTGCTGGGCAGCCGGCTGACGACAACCTTCGTCAGACAAGGCAAGTACGCGCAGGAACCACTGCCCGACAACTTCACCCCTACGATCAGCGTAGACCATATTGGGGATTTGCGTAACTACAACACACAAGATTTCATGAGGGCCTGATCTGTATGGTTGAGAAAGCATTGCCATGAGACACGAGCCGCGCGCAAAGGTATTGTTGAGCGCCGCTGCCTGGAAAACCATTCTGCTGGATGCCCACGGGCGCCAGAGGATTGAAGCCTGCGGCGCTCTCCTGGGTTGGATAGAGGACAAGGGCAACTGGCATGTAGAAGAGGCACGCCCGCTGCGTAATACCGCTGCCTCGCCGGTCTACTTTGAATTTGATCCCGCCGAATTGCTAAGCATTGATCTGGAACAGCCCGGGCGCGTGGTCGGCGTTTACCACAGCCATCCCGCCGGGCCAGCTCGGGCCAGTTCTACCGATCGAGGCAACATGCGGCGGGTCAACCTGGAACAGCTTATACCCTGGGTCTGGTTGATCGTCAGTGGTCCCTTTAGCCACGTATCCGAGGGGGAAACAGTCCAGAGCGAAGGCATAGGGCCTATAGCAACCATCTCCGCCAGAGGTCTGATTGCCTATCATTATTACCAGAAGACAGGCCTGCAAAAAATCGCCATCGAAGAAAGTCGAGAAGAAGACGACAGGCCGCCTCAACCCCCATGAGCCGAAATAAGACAATCAGCTAACGGTGTAGCCAGATACAGGCAAATGCGCTATAATGAACGCTGGTAATAAGGAGCGGCCATTCCTTCCCGCCAGGAATGCGCGGAAAAAAATAGGCCGTTCTCCGTGGAAAACGCAGCCGGTGCCTTTCCACACTACTCGCTTGAAAGGAGCGCCTGTTTCCTCTCGCGCCTAAGGTAGCGGGTATCCGCAGGCAAAAAAGTTCATGAAGTGCCAGAATTGCGGCAATGAGTTAGGCCAGGAAGAGGTGTTCTGCGGGCAATGCGGGGCGCCAAACGTCACACCAGCCCAGCCGACAGAAATGATGCAGTCTCAGGTGCCCAGAAGCGGGCTTCTTGGTGACACATATCACAAGCATACAAACGTGTCTGCGCCTGATCCCAGCCAATCTAACCGGTGGCTTCTATCAAGACGCAACAGAAGCACTCCCGTACATGCCAGGCACACCCGCGAATTATCCACCCAGCACGTATCCGCAGCAAGGATTTAACAATAGCTCAATGGCCGGAGGATATCCGGGAGCAAGCCAGTTTGGCAGCCAGATTATGCAGCAACCACAGCAGTTTTTGTCCGGCAACCACTCGAACTCGAATTATTCCACGCAAATGGGCTTCCCCAGTGGACAATTCTCGCAGGGCGGCTATGGCTCAGGCGCTGGCCTGAACCAGCAAGGGCCCAAACGCGGCAATGTTGTGATGATCGTAGGCATCGTCTGCCTGGTATTCGCCATTATCACTGTTGGCGTCTTCGGCGCGCTGTTCGCTCTGCGCAGCGGTAATCAATCCCCTTCAACGCCTGTGGCCCAGACCACCGCTACGGCTATCCCCACGGCGACACCTAACCCGACACCTTCACCCACTCCATCGCCTACACCGACTGTCGCCCCAACGGCCACAGCCGCGCCAGACACTAATTTTAACTGGTGTAGCACCCAGTGTGCTCAGAACGGTTTTCAAATCGAGGTCTACCAGGGCTGGACCCAAACGGCTAGCAGCGACCAGGGCATCCAGTTTACCAATGCCGACCAGAGCACAACCTATGCAGCCGTCAAGCTACCCACCGGCAGTTCTTCGACCGGCGACCTGATCAATAATGACCTACAAGAAATCGCCAGCCAGAATAGCGCGAGCGCGGGTCAACTCGGCGATTGCTCGTCGAATCAGGCTATTGGCGGCTCAAGCTGGACCTGCCAGACGGCAACCCTCCAGCCCAACGATAACAGCCAGCAGCTCCAGGCCAACATCTACGCAACCATTTACCAGAATAAGGCCTATGTCATCGAAATCGTCGCGCAGCAAGGCTCGTTTTCGGATGCCCAGGGCACGTACTTTACGCCTATGCTGACCAGCTTCCAGTTCGTTTCAGCGGGACAATAGCCGCGCATGCCAATAGCAGAATTTGACAAATCACCTTGCCGTAGGATAAGCTGATTCGTGGTCAAACACGAACCGCGCATAAACGTCACCCCTCAGGGCAAGTGTGTCCTGGGGATTGGCTGCGAAACAATGGGTACGGCGCCCCAATTCTGGTTCGCAAACCAGGAGAGCACGCGCCGCAAATTGGTGGAAAAGGAACAACACTATGTCGGTACTGGCTATCATTGGGGCCCAATGGGGGGACGAAGGCAAAGGCAAAATCGTCGATGAATTGTCAATGCGCGCAGATTTTGTGGTACGTTATCAGGGCGGCAGCAATGCCGGACATCGCGTCGTCCATGAAAAAGGGGAGTTTGCTTTTCGTCTCGTCCCTTCCCTCAGGGCATCGATACTTCCCACCTGTTTATCAGTGAACGCGCTCACGTGGTTATGCCATATCACTTCCTCCTGGATCGTTTGGAGGAAGAGGCCAGGGGCGCCGATAAGATTGGCAGCACCCAGCGCGGTATTTCGCCAGCGTATGTCGATAAGCACGCGCGCATCGGGATTCGCATGGTCGACCTCCTCGATGTCGACACTTTTCGCGCCAAACTTGCTTCGATTCTCCAGCAAAAGAATCGTATGATTACCCAGATCTACGGTCAACGTCCTCTCTCCCTCGAAGAAATCCACGGCGAATATTTTCGCTATGGCCAGCGCCTGCATCAATATATTGCAGACACGCAGATGATGCTCCACGACGCGCTTTTCGATCACAAAACCATCGTCCTGGAAGGCGCTCAGGGCGCGCTGCTGGATATCGATTTCGGCACCTATCCCTATGTAACGTCATCCTCAACTATGGCCGCCAATGCCTCCAGCGGCGCGGGTCTGCCTCCCCATTCAATCGATCGTGTGATCGGCGTCTACAAAGCTTACATCACCCGCGTCGGCAGCGGCCCCATGCCCACCGAATTATTTGACGAAACCGGCCAACAACTGCGCGACCGTGGCTACGAATATGGCACAAACACTGGACGCGAGCGCCGCTGTGGCTGGTTCGACGCCGTAGCCGGGCGTTTTGTCGCCCACCTCAACGGCCTGACCTCAGCGGTCATCACCAAACTGGACGTGCTCGATACGCTGCCGGTGATCAAGATCTGTACCGCCTATCAACTGCGTGGTAAGCTCATCCACAACTTCCCAGCCACACAAAACGACCTCGCCGCCTGCGAGCCCATCTACGAAGAGATTGATGGCTGGCAGTGCGACACCACCAGCATCGCCACCTACGACGAACTGCCCACCGCCGCCAAAAAGTATCTCAAGCGCCTCGAAGAATTGCTCGAAACTCCTATCTCTCTCGTCTCCGTCAGCCCCCAACGCGGTCGCACTATCCAGATCCAGGATGTGCTGGCCTCCAGCGAAAGCGACGGACGCTATCCACCGAACGCTGCGAAGTAAAGTTGGGGAGATCCCCCTAATGTGAGGAGAGCGGGGCAAAATTGAGGCGGTTCTATCGCCTCAATTTTGCCCCGCTCTTCTCACATTAGGGTGAGGATACGGCGACCATCGGCCAGGCCGGGTAGGGTGACACGCTGGTCGGCTTTGAAGACGAGGCCCAGGGCCTGAGCGGCTCGCTGGCCCTGCTCCAGTTCAGCAGCCAGCTCACCTTTTTTGGGCAGCAGAATCCGTCCGCCGACACGACAGAAAGGCGCGGCATATTCGAGCAACACGGGCAGCGCGGCCACGGCGCGCGCAGTAACCAGGTCAAACGAGCCGCGATAGGCGGGCTGGTGCGCAATTTCTTCCGCGCGCCCGTGAATGACTTCGATGGCTGACAAACCCAGCATTTCGATGATATGACGCTGAAACGCGACCTTCTTGCCCGTGGCCTCCAGCAGCACAAGATCCCATTGTGGGCGCGCAATTTTCAGAGGCAACCCCGGAAAGCCCGCGCCCGCGCCAATATCAAGCACACGCACTCGCTCAGCCTGACTCACCTCCAGCAGCGCCAGCGAATCCAGAAAATGCTTGAGCAGCACCTCCACCGGATCGGTAATCGCAGTCAGGTTGACGCGCGTATTCCAGTCAAGTAATTCCTGGCGCAAACGCAAAAACTGCGCAATGCTCTCAGGGCCGGCCAGTCGTTGCAGCGTAGCCAGTATTTCCACCTCGCTCAGCGCCGGCTCAACCGGCTGCTGAGCAGCGGCGGACGGAGTAACGGAAGAGGCGCCCGCGTGAGACGCCTCGGTAGGATGATCGTTGTTGTTTTTTTGCATATAGTTCTATGGCCATGCCAGGGCGTATAATTATCAGCTTTAAGCCTCAAATGTGTCATCAAACTGCTGCCCAGGGCCATAAACCACTGTCTGGCCCTGGCGATAGACGGTCACTTTGCCCTGACCATAAACGCGCCAGGAGCCTTTACGCGGGCCGGGACCGTCGTCGAGCAGGCCGGTGGCTTCGTCGATGCCAAGCAGGACAACCGGGGCAGCACGCAAGTATTAGGCAGGAGATTCAGTCCCTCAACCGCCTGTTGGCGCTCAGAATCGTAGTAGTATTGGCAGAGTACCATTGCTCCAGCGCTGCTCCCGGCCAAGAGCGCGCCGTCTGCGTATGCCTCCAGCATGACCTGCCAGCAGAGGCTCCCTTTGAGCGTCTCACCCAGATAGCCAGGAAATCCGCCCAGCAGATAAATCAGGCCCGCGTGTCTCAGTTCAGTCGCCAGCGCAGGATCATTGGCGGAAGCAGTATCAATTACAGGAATAGCTGCGACATCGCTTGCTCCCAGTCTGCGAAACCAGTTCACACCGTTGTTACCGGCGCGTTGATGATTGTGATCGGGGGCCGCAGCAGTCGGCAGAATACGCACGGGAGCAGCCAGCCCTCCGGCCAGTTCCATGGCGCGTCGATCTGGCTCCTTCATCAGTCCACCAAATTCCGCTCCACCTTCAAGTAAAAGATAACCCGGCATAGTTTGCTCCTTCCGCTTCTACAGTTAAAACGTTGACAATGTGCTTCCTTCAAAATATACTTTCAGGGAAGTATAGCACTTTTTTGGTGCTGTGGGGATAATCTTCCCGTCCATCTGAGCGTGGCACGCTCAGATGGACGGGAAGATTATCCCCACAGCACCAAAAAAGTGTAAATTCGCCCAAAAACCCCTTGACATCCGCGTTTTTATCGGTTATTATCAATACATAGATAGAGTTGACAAACAACAAACGACTAGTTACTCGTCAAAAAATTTGCCAGGAAGGAGAACCTATGCAGCTCAGTAATCGCACTGTTCACGTCCGCGTCGCCGGGCGTAGCGCAGAAGTAGACCTGACCGCTTTGAATCTACAGGCCAATGCAACCGACGCCCAGATCAAGACTGCTGTGGCTCGTCACCTGGACCTCCCGGCAACGCAACTGGCCAGCCACGTCATTGTGCGCACCAGCCAGGCGATCATCGTTCGCCCCGAAGCCATCTACGGCTAACCTGCGCAATAAACTCAACGCCGGGACATGCTCTCACTGAGAGAGCTTACATACACCTCGAAAGTGTGAACTATAGCTCTCGCGACTTGTACGTCCTGGCTCGTTTTTAAAGTAGCAAAACCTTTTCTGCTCTGTACTCTCACGTAAAAGGCATACACACTGGTATCTTTCTCCGCGAGGAGAAAGGGTGGGTTCGAATCCCTCCGCCTCCACCTTCACGGGGGCGTGAAGTTCTGCCCTTTGGACTTGTACAGAGCAGACCTTACTCCCAATCTGGGAAGAGAACAACGGTATCTCGGCTGGCACGCGCTCCAATCGGATGAGCTTACAAACATTGGACTTCTAATCCGAGGTTGCGGGTTCGAGTCCCGCCAGCAGCTCTTTCATGCTGCTGTAGCTCAAATGGATAGAGCAAACTCGTTTATGCCCATACAACTCGCGCGTGCTGGCCTGGATATAGATCTTGCCTGTCCTGTGCTCCAATCGGAAGAGCTTACATACGTTAACTTTTCTCTTCAACCTTCTGGATTGGA
>WNFN01045415.1_pt2 | contig 11033 bp, 10 predicted proteins | sample 5400161 | NCBI WGS metagenome assembly WNFN01 (sample SAMN13153353, study PRJNA577476) | soil metagenome | isolation source: 80 cm saprolite on Douglas fir-dominated hillslope | place: USA:California | collected 2013-09-17
CAGAACACGCTCCCCCTTGCTGACGCGGTCGCGAATCTCATGCAGAAGATCGTCAATCTGGCCTTTGACCGGACGAATTTCCACCGGAGGATCAACCAAGCCGGTGGGACGAATGATCTGCTCCACCACCACGCCGGAAGATTTCGTCAACTCATACGGGCCGGGCGTGGCGGAGACGTAGATGATCTGATTGGTGCGCTCTTCAAATTCTTCAAACTTCAGAGGCCGATTATCGAGCGCCGAAGGCAGGCGGAAGCCATATTGCACCAGGTTTTCCTTGCGAGAGCGATCGCCGTGCCACATGCCATGCAGCTGCGGAACGGTCTGGTGCGATTCATCTAAAAACATGATGAAGTCGCGCGGTACGTAGTCCAGCAGCGTCGGTGGTGGCTCGCCGGGCTTGCGTCCGCTGAAATGGCGCGAATAATTCTCAATGCCGTGGCAGTAGCCCACGGATTTCATCATCTCCAAATCAAAGCGGGTGCGCTGGTGTATGCGCTGCGATTCCACCAGCCGGCCGTCTTTCAACAGCGCGTCTTCCCACCAAGCCAGCTCTTCCAGAATGGTCCCGATAGCGTGGTTCTTGGTGGTGTTCGACATTACATAATGGCTTTTGGGGTAGATCGGCAGGCGCGTGTATTTCTGCTTCACCGTGCCAAACAGCGGATCGATCTGCGAGAGCGAATCGATCTCGTCGCCGAAAAGCTCGATGCGATAGGCGTTGTCGTCGTAGGTAGGGAAGACTTCAATTACGTCGCCGCGCACGCGGAAAGTGCCGCGCTTGAAGTCCACATCATTGCGTTCGTAGAGAATTTCCACCAGCTTGCTGAAAATATCGCTGCGCTTGATCTTCTGGCCTTTTTCCAGGAACAGCAGCATGCCGTAATAGGCTTCCGGCGAACCCAGGCCGTAAATGCAGCTCACTGACGCCACGATGATGCAATCACGGCGCTCAAACAGAGACCGCGTGGCGGAGAGGCGCAACTTGTCCAACTCGTCATTGATGGTGGCTTCTTTTTCGATATAGACGTCCCCAGCCGGAATGTAGGCCTCCGGTTGGTAGTAGTCGTAATAAGAAACGAAATACTCCACCGCGTTCGAGGGGAAGAACTGCTTGAACTCGTGGTAAAGCTGCGCTGCCAGGGTTTTGTTGTGGGCGAGCACCAGCGCAGGGCGATTGAGCTGCTCAATTACCTTGGCCATGGTGTAGGTTTTGCCTGAGCCAGTCACGCCGAGCAGCACCTGGTGCTTTTCCCCGGCGTAAATGCCGCGGGTGAGCTCTTCAATGGCGTTGGGCTGGTCGCCTTTGGGCGTGTAAGTCGATGCTAAGCGAAAATCCATGAGCCCCTTTTAAAAAAGCGTTTTCACCGCGAAGGTGTGGAGAAATCTGCTTCGGATACCCCTCTAGCTGCCATTTTGACGAGAGGAAATCTCTTTAGTGTGACATGAGAGAGTGTAGAGGAGCAAGTGGCCTGGGTAGCCTGGAAATTGGATGGCCTGCAAATCAGGGGCCAACGGTACGCTTTGGATTTTCTTGAGCGTTGCCAGCGTGTCGTGCGCAGATAGTATCACGGGTTTACCCAGGGGCCGCGCAAATGGATGAGAGTGGCGGGGCACTGCGAGTGAAGCAAATCGACGATGCGGGCACTGCGTACGCCGGCGATGAAAGCAAATGCCAGGCCTCGCTTTCAAATGGAGACTTATTTCCCTTTTTTGTCGCGATGGATATCGCGCCGGTCGTGGCGGATATCCTTCTTGTCCTTGCGAGCGTCTTTGCGGTCCGCGTGCAGGTCTTTCTTGTCCTTGTTAATGTCGCGATTGTCGGCCCGCAGATCACGCCGATCACGGTTGAGATCGCGCTTATCGTGGTTAATGTCCTTTTGCTCTTTGGCCGCGGCCGCGGTATCGCCCTTTTTCAGGTCCTGGTTGCGTTCACGACGATCTTTGGTCAAGTCTTTCTGGTCTTTGTTGATGTCGCGGGCGTCTTTATTCCGGTCAACGCGGTCCTTGTTAAGGTCACGCTGATCAGAGCGGATATCTTTGCCGTCTTTGTTCAGGTCGCGGCGATCTTGCCGTAGATCTTTGCGATCTCCCTTCACGTCAGTTGCTGTGTCTCCGCTCTGCGCCCACAGGCTGGTTCCCAAACCAAGTAAGGCCAAAGCCAGAAGTTGCGTTAGATTTCGTCGAATCATAGAAAACTGCTCCTTTCATATCCTCCAGGGTGAGTTGCTCTGCGGGTATGAACACACGGCAGGGAATTAGTTGCCGCCGAGAGTTTCAGAAAATTATTTGTCTGGACGCAACTATAAGCGCAACTTCCGCGGGGCCTAAGGGTTGCTGCGCGAAGCAAAGCCCGGCTGAGGCGGAACCTTCCGGGGCTTGCGGTCATCACGGTGGCAGAATGATTTGGTACGCGATCGATACAGAAAGCTTTTCTAGCAGGGCCCCAGTTCGTGGGGATAAAGGATAAACATCGGACGCGAGTGTTTTTGGATTTCTTCGTTGATGGTGAGGCTCCAGTCCTCGGGACGAGGGCTTCGAGGCGGCTCAACCTGCATCTTGTAATAGGTCGAAATCATATTCGAAATGGAACGGGCTTTTTGCCGCACAGACTGTGCCAGTCGAGCGTCGGACATGCTATAGGTGCGCCGAGGATCGGCATTCATGACGCTGAGCACAAGGCCGCCGCTGTTCGTGGTCAAGGGGAAGAAGTGTTCATCGCCTGTGTTGTACACAATCTCTCCCACCAAAGGCTCTGACTGCGCCAACCCTTGTGAAGTGGTCGAGGTGACGAATCCGCCGGCGACGCTGTTTTTTGTCTCCACCGGTCCCAATGCCAAACCGAACATGCGAATGTGGCTATCGTGCAGGGCTTTCGCCACCATCCTGGCATTCGCCTTGCGGTTGCCTTCCATATCAGTGGCAATCACCACAATTGCATCTCCCGGTTGTGGCGGCCCGAACCATTCAATTCCAACCATCACGGTATCAAGGACTCCCGGGTCCTTCCCGCGCTTGCCCTCGCCAGTCTGCCCTAATGCCTGACTAATGGCCTCATGGTCTTCAGTAAACTTCACGTCCTGGCCGGGGCCGCGAGCGGGCATGATGGCGAAGGTATCTCCTGCCCGCTCGTTCGAAAGCAGAGTTTTGATCATTTCATCTTCTGCCTTCCGCGAATCAGTGGAGAGTTTCCTGTTTACATCGGCAACAATCAATATCCGGCGCGGTCCGTCGTCATAGGCGAGAGCTTTGACGGTCACCGCCTTTTTTTGAATACGTCCGACAAAATCTTCCACCGCCAGTCCGCGGAAAATATCGCCATTCGGGCTGATCACTCCAACGGGAATGTCCCCCGCTTTGCAGGCAGACTGCTGAGCCGGACCCAGACTTGAAAGAAAAAAAACCACGCTTAGCGCAGTAAGAATGCGGGGGAACATAGGAACTCCATAATGGTTTAAGGATAGGTCGAGCCGATTATAGCAAGACACCCTTTATGCACCATAAGCGTTAGCGTTCTTATGCCAGGGACGGTTTGGTTAGCTGGAAGAATTTAACTAGTTTCTAATTGTGAGTCAGTTCCGACGAGGGAGGGCCTCCAGTTCGGGAAAAATGGAGTTCCAAAATGGAACTCATACTCATCGTCACAGGATGCGCTGTGACTCCAGGAAAAAAGAGAACGTTTTTATAATTGGGTCTTTATTAGAAATCGCCTATTTTTCGCTTTCACTACATCGTGTGGGGCAGTGTCCTGTAGGACATTGTCCATTAGGTCACAGCCCCCATGTGGCGTTCGGCCGCTAGCCACATACGCAAAATAATGCAGTTTTTTGACTGCAATCAAAATAAAAATAATCGGCTTGTAATCATCGACTTAGAGGGAATTATAAGTAACAGGATTCAGAGCTGGAGTACTATGTGTCGGTACAAAAGTTCACTCACACAAGTCATCAGTTCACCGTAAACTTTGGGTTGCTCCAGACCAGAGTTTGCGGCCTGTCGCGTACTTGAACATCGAGTTGAGATGTTGAGGTATCGAGAGAAGCTTTTGCGTAAATGTTTGGAAAGGGCTGGGCACGCGGAACGTGAAGTCAACGCCTAAATCGAGAGAGGTTGTCGCCTCACAATCAGGCTTCACTTTGGCTGAACTGGTTGTAGTGGTTGCGATCATTTTGATCGTGGGCGGTTTATCCATTCCGAATCTCACCAGAGCTATCGATACGTCTCGAATCAAAGGAGCCGTGCAAACGCTGGTGAGTGCGTATCAGGATGCGCGCATACTTGCTACCCAGAAGAATACTTCGTATGAGGTGTTGGTTTCTCCCATCGGGATTAAGCCTGCCCAGATTTGCATCGATCTGGATGGAGACGGAACCTGCGGCGCCGGCGATCCTGTAACCACATTCCCTGCGCAGGTCAGCGTAAGTAACCTTGGGGTACCGGTCAAGCTGGGTCCGGGGCAACTCACGTATTTCACCACGGACACGGAAGATTCCACGGCGCCGGGGAACGGACTTATGTGGAATGCTCTTGGCTTGCCGTGTCAGCGAAGTCCGGGCGGAGCCCAGTGCACAGCAAAGGGTTGGGTTCAGTACCTGCAGTTGCAGCGCTCAAATGGGGACGTAATGTATGCGGCTGTCACCGTCACGCCGACAGGGAGAGTCAAGACCTGGATATTTATTCCTTCGGGCAACGGAAACGGTCAGTGGCTTTAAAACACTATATGTATACGAACCGTCAAATTCGGGAGCCCAGAACAGCAAAAATGTCGCGCGGATTCAGTCTCGTGGAGTTGATGGTCGCCATGGCCGTGCTGGCCGTGGGGCTGCTGGGCGGCATTACGGTAATTGCCGTGGCTACCGCGAATGACGGCCGGTCCAAGTTGCATACCAATGCTGTGACCATAGCGCAAAACACGATGGAAAAGATCCTGGCTATCCCGGAAAGCGCCGTGGGGCCGGCCGCCGAAACCAAGATGAACGACTGCACCGGGAATCCTTCCACCATCGAGACTGCTCAGGGTGGCTCTGATTTGATCCCCGACGGGGAGCCCTTCGCGGGATCGATCAATTTCTCCAAGGATAGTGTCCTGACCTACTCCATGAAATATGCCATGTGCTCGACAGGCACGAGCGTTGTATATGACGTGCGCTGGAACATCAGCGCAGGACCTACCCCTTCCACACAAGTAGTGACGGTCAGCGTCAAACCGATTGCTACAGCGGGGGCGGGGCAGTTCACGCTGCCTTATACGCTACATCAATTGAGGGGGGACTTCTGAGCGTGAAGCGCATCTCCCATCCAATTGGTAGAACGATCAGCAGAACGTCATCAGGTTTCACCCTCATAGAAATGCTGGTCAGCCTGCTGATTCTGGCCACCGTGACGGGGGCTGTCTTCGAACAGATCAACGCGATGCAGAAGAAAGCCAGCATGTATTCGGTGGATCCTCTGGCGCACCCCTTTCTGGTTGCCTACGGTCTTGTAAGGGTATCGCCCACGGAAATCCTGATGGAAGGCGACGTCAACAATGACGGTAGCGTTTACAGCGTGGATATTACTTACGTGGCCAGCGATCCTAATGATCCCAATTGTCCTTGTGTCCGGCGCAGCGCACAAACAAAAATCGATGCAGATTCATTCAGCCAGCCGTTAAATCTTTTCTACACTGAAACGCAGCACGTGCTACCTCCGGGTGCCGGAGCGGGCCAATCCGGTGAAGACTTGTTCGCGTACTACGATGGGAATGGAAATCCGGTTGACCTCAGCACGGGCAGCGATATTTCTAAAGAGCCGGGCATTTCAAATCTAGCCAAGATCAAAACGGTAAAAATTAATCTCAGTCTGCTCTCCAATCAGCGTGATTTGCAAACCGGGGGCTTTACCCGCACGTCAATGTCGGCAAGTTCGAGGTTGAACTACTAAATGGCAAAGATCATTTCCAGGACGAAAAAGCGCAACGAGCAGGGAATGGCCCTGTTGTTGTCCTTGTTCGCGCTTTTGTTGCTGTCTGGCATCGGTTTGTGCATGGTCCTGGCTTCCACCACGGAGACTCGGATTGACGCTAACTACAGCGGCAGCCTGCGCTCGTACTACGTAGCCCGCTCAGGTCTTGAAGAAGTCAGAGACCGCATGAAGCTTCCGGCAGCCTCGCCAGTCAGCCTGGCTAACCAGTTGCCACTGGATATCGCCATGTATTGAACCCATCTGGCGGCGAAACGGTTGATCCTACTGATCCGGCGAGCCCGTATTATGATGACCAGCTATGCCATGACTTCAACTCAGGGGTATCAGCCAGAGACTCTAAATGCACGGTGATACCGGCCACGGTGAACTGGAAGATGCCCTTGCAGTATGCAGCCCCCGCCGGCACCCCGTTGGGTTACAAGTGGGTGCGCATTAACATGAAAACCAACCGCGTTGCCGCACCTTATTTTGTCGACCAAAAGGGTGATCCCACAACACTGGACACGCGCGTTTGCTGGGATGGTCAGACCGAACAACTCTCTCCCGGCGGCGTCAGCCCGGCGTGCGATGCCAACGGAATGCAGCCGGTTTACATGCTCACTTCCCTGGCTATGGCAGAAGGCACGCGAAACTTGTTGCGCGCTGAGGTGGTGAGCTCGTCGATTCGGCCGCCCGGCGCCATCACCATGGACGTTGGCACTTCCACGAGCGCTAACCCGATTCCTGCAACTTTTAACGTGCCTGCGGCTACTAACACCGCGCTGATTCCGTCAACCAGCATCGATGGCCGGCCCCATGACGTTAACGGCTTGCCTCCTACCATAACCTGCGATTCGCTCTTGTGCAGGCGGCCAATAGTTTGTGTAATGCTGACGGATCCCCCGTTACACCCAACCCACCCGGCTCATGCACGGCTCCGCTGGCCTGGGTGCGGGGAACAGGCGCGACTCCTAGATTCTCCACAACCATCGTTTCAGCCGCGCCTTCCCCTACGCCCGTGCCGGTTCCTATCCCCACGCCAACGCCATTTTACAGCGGCGGCCATAGTGGACACGGTGGTGGCGACGATGATGATCCGCCCCCGACGCCAACGCCTACACCGATACCCACGCCAACGCCGGTCACTTCGATCGACTACAGAAGCCTGGATCTCTCGGCGGCACAGCTCAGTTCTGTACCTCTGTTTGTGGGCAATCCGGGGAACTCAGGTGATCCGGCGGCCTATCAATCCCAAACACCGAACATTGTGGCGGATGAGAACCAGGCGGTTCTCGACTATATTGCTGCCCGCAAGGCGTCTAACTCGAATTACTATGAGCTTGCGTCTACAAGCTTGAATCCAGCGCAAGCATACGGCTCTCTCACTCAGCCGGTGGTGCTGGTAATCACTGATAGCAGCCTGAAACTGCTTAGTACCAGCCTGACTGGGTTCGGTATTCTGCAAGTGCCCAATGATTTCGAAATACAAAACTCCAACTTGCAGTGGACCGGAGTTGTGATGGTACGGCCTTCATCCGGACAATCATCCGGACAGTTCCTCATCAACACGGGAGCTACAGGAACTATCAACGGAGCCCTGATGCTGCAGGCGGGGAACCAATTTGTTTTAACCACCACAAGCGCAAACGCCGGCACTTTCACGATTATTAGCAAGTTCTCGACCCGTTAGAGCTATGCCCGGACCCGGCCTCGCAAAACCCGTGCCGGAAGGAAAATGATCGCTTTCACCAGTTCCAGCACACCGCCCACCGCGATACCCACAATCCGGAATGGCAGCAGCACCAGCCAAACCAGGGGATAAATCACCAATGCCAGCAGCGCCAGCGGCCAGCACACCACCAGCAGGATGCACCAAAGCAAAAAACTGAACATAAGCGCCTTTAAGAATCTATACGGAACTCCTCCCAATCAAGTTCCGCTCTATCGCAACAGAAAAGCGATTCGAAAAAGCAATTCGAAGTTAAGCGACTATATTCCTACGATCTCGCCCTTGGCATTGACGTCCACGCTGGCGGCGCGGGAAATTTTGGGCAGGCCGGGCATAAGCATCATGTTGCCGGCGATCGCCACAACAAAGCCCGCACCGGCGGAAAGAGACGCGTCAGTGATGTTGAGCGTCCAGCCTGCGGGAGCGCCAAGAAGCTTGGGATTGTCAGAGAATGAGTACTGTGTCTTGGCGATGCACACAGGCAGCCTGGCAAAACACCAGTCATTGAACTGCTGAAGCTTGGCTCGCGCCTTGTCACTAAAAGTGACTCCTGCAGCGCCATAGATTTTTGTAGCGACGCTCCCAATCTTGTTCTCCAGCGAATCCTCCAACGTATAAATGGGCTGAACGTTGGGGTTGGGATTCTTGTCGATGGTCTCGACCACTTTCTCCGCCAGGGCAGCCGCGCCGTCTCCGCCTTTGGTAAAAGCTTCACTCAAGGCGCTCACCGCGCCTTGCTGCGAACAATACTCTGCCAACCGATTCAGATCGGCCTCAGAATCCGTGGGAAAGCGGTTGATGGCCACAACGGTGGGCACGCCAAACTGCTTGAGATTCTGGATGTGGCGGACCAGATTCGGCGCACCGCGGTCCAGATCGCCCTCGCCCTGGTTGCGCAGGCTCTGGACCGTTGTCACCAGCACGGCGCACGCTGGAGCGATCCCCGACGAGCGCATCACGATATCAAAATACTTTTCCGCGCCAAGATCGGCAGCGAAACCCGCTTCATTCACCACATAGTCAGCCAGGCGAATTCCCATGTTGTGCGAGATCACGCTGCTGGTTCCGTGCGCGATGTTGCCAAACGGCCCTGTATGCACCATGGCCGGAGTGCCCTCGCTAGTCTGGGCCAGGTTGGGCAGGATAGCTTCACTCAGCAATGCCATCATCCCGCCCGTAGCCCCCAGATCGGCGGCGCGCACCGGCTTGCCTGCACGCGTTACCCCGATCACAATCGCATTCAAGCGCCGGCGCAGGTCTTCAAGGCTGTTGGCCAGCGCCATGATGGCCATAATTTCAGAAGCGGCGGTAATCACGAAGCCGCTGTTGCGCGTGAGCGCTCCCTTTTTCTCTCCAATATCAATGGTGATGCGGCGCAGTGCGCGATCGTTCATGTCCATCGTGCGCGGCCACGTGATCTGGGAAATATCCAGGTCAAGCTCGTTGCCGTGAAAAACATGCGCATCAATCAATGCGGCCAGAAGGTTGTGCGCGGTGGTAATGGCATGGAAATCGCCGTGGAAATGAAGATTGATTTTCTGGCTGGGTTCGATCTGCGATTTCCCTCCGCCCGCGGCGCCCCCTTTCATGCCAAATACCGGCCCAAGAGAAGGCTCGCGCGAGGTGATGATCGCCCTTCTGCCAATGCGTTCCAGCCCCTGCGTGAGCCCGATTGAGGTGACAGTTTTTCCTTCACCGGATGCCGTGGGTGTGGTGGCCGTTACCAGGATAAGCTTGCCACGGCGCGGGAAGGCCGGATCGGAAAGGATATCCAGTTTCAGCTTGGCCCCGTGGCGGCCAATAGGCTCAAAATACTGTTCGGGTAATTTCAGTTTTCCCGCGATGGTGTGAATTGGCAGCAGAGATTGGCTCATAGGCAAACAGACGAGTCTAGAACTCCGCCACCAAAGAGGCAAGCGATAAAACAAAATAGAGTGAGTCAGTTTGGATATCGTAGGGAAACGGACTGCCTTTTTTCGCACGTCATCCCGATGGCCGTCAGCGAACGCGCGCATTCGTCAGCGCGTGAGCAGGCCGGAGGGACCTTGCGTTTCTTGCGAAGTTCCAACCACAGGTTCTTGGGCCCTACCTCGGGCTTCGCGCCAGCCAGCGAAAATGGTACTCTAGGTGAGTCCCACCCCTGTGCGCCCGTAGCTCAGATGGATAGAGCGGTTGCCTCCGAAGCAACAGGCCGGGAGTTCGAATCTCTCCGGGCGCACCATTTTTATTTTTCGGACCGAGTGCTTATTTCTCTGCGATCAGCAGTAGTGCTCCAATTTTTTTGAAATCGCGCAACTCCTCGGCATTCTTGAACCACTTTCCGGAATACGTCTCTGGCGTGGGACTGCGGTCAGGGATGCGCCGCGCCTCCACATTTTTGAAACCATGTTTTTGCAGCAGCGTTTTGTATTCCGCCTCTGAGAGTGCCTGCACCGGCACTTTCAGTTCGGTCTGCCAGCGCAATGAGTAATGGTTGTCTTTATACAGGTTAATCAGGATGAACAACTTTGCTCCGGGCGACATTACGCGGCGCAGTTCGTCCAGCGCCTTGCCCTGATCGGCGTAATAATAAAATGATTCCACCGAAAGTACCTTGCTGAAGGCATTGTCAGCCTCCGGAATGTTTTCCACCGACCCCCAGGCATAGCGGACGTTCCTGAAGGCGGATGATGCCTGCTCGGCGCGGCGCAACATTTCGTCCGCTACATCCAGCCCAACAACTTCACCGGCGGTCGCAATGCGTGCCATGCGGCGTGAAGCCCATCCTGTGCCGCAACCCAGATCAAGGATGCGGTCCGCGGGCTGGATATCCATCAGCGCGAGCGTTTGCTCTGTAATGTCAGAGTGGTGGCTTTCCATTTCGTCGCCACGGCCAGCGGCAGCCCACTGGTTAAATTCCTGTTGCAGTTTGTGATCAGCAGATGAGGAAAGAGGATCAACTTTCGTGTCCATATGCCTATGCTACATTGGAATGTTGGACTCGCTCAATCAGATATCGAACCGTCTGACATCGAACAATGGCAGAGCCGCCGGCAAATCCCGAACCGCAGTCGCATGAATCGCTCTATTGCCCCAATTGCGCCCGCCAGGTCACTGACCCGCTCACCTGCGGCGACTGCTCTGCAGTGATCTGCCGGGCCTGTGGCACACCTCTGGAATCTTCCTCCGACCTGGGAATGGGATAAGGAACCTTCATGCTCACCATTGTTTTTCTTTTGATCTCCAACATCTTCATGACGTTTGCCTGGTACGGGCACCTCAAGTACCAGAACGTGCCGCTGTGGAAGGTCACGCTCGTGAGCTGGGGGATCGCATTCTTCGAGTACAGCTTTCAGGTCCCGGCCAACCGGATCGGGAGCCA
>WNFN01076918.1_pt1 | contig 11032 bp, 7 predicted proteins | sample 5400161 | NCBI WGS metagenome assembly WNFN01 (sample SAMN13153353, study PRJNA577476) | soil metagenome | isolation source: 80 cm saprolite on Douglas fir-dominated hillslope | place: USA:California | collected 2013-09-17
CAGCCTTCAATTGATTGGTGTGAAATCGAACCGCGCCGCTTTGGGGGCGCAGGTGACGTTCGAACAAGATGGCGATAAGCACGAAAAGGAAGTTCGGAGTGGCGACGGTTTTATTTCGCAAAGCGATTTGCGAGTTCACTTCGGCCTTGGGAAGGCTGCAAAAGCAGAAAAGATCGTGATCCGTTGGCCTAACGGGCTGGTCGAAACGCTCAAGGATCTTCCGGCAAATCACTACTACGTTGTGCGCGAAGGTAGCGGCATTGATTCCAAACGGACCCGCGGAATGAGTCAAGTACAAATCAAGACCTCGACCCTGGGCGCAACGTAAACCGAGGGTACGGGCTGAAATAGCGAGATACTTCGTTTCGATGAACCAACGAGATCCAGCACGGTTTTATGCCCACCGCATGCTTGCACGCGAAATGCCGAGGTTGCTAGGGCGTAGACCTAATCGAGTGGCACTGTTCGCCATTGCAATCTTCGGGGCCGTTCTGGGGTTCCTTCGTTCTGAACCTGTTGGCCATGCACGCGCCCGCAGTGCGCAGACGGCATCGCCTCAAAGCACAGGTTCGAGCAATGGTTACGTGGGCTCCAAGCTTTGCGCCGAATGCCACCGAGCTATTTTCAACAATTTCTCCCAAACCGACATGGGTCGTTCGATGTCCCTAGTGTCGCCCAAGCTGCTGGAGAAGGTCCCGAATTCCGCGCATATTTTTGATGCAAAGCTGAACCATCATTTCGAAGTTTCCGTCAAGGGCGGCTATCTCTACCAGGATGATTACGAAACTGGACCTGATGAGAAGGAAATTTTTCGTGACACCCAAAGAGTGGAATGGATCATAGGCTCAGGAGCAAATGGGTTCGGCGCAATCGTCCGGCGTGGCGACTCTCTCTTTGAGGCCCCCCTTTCGTTTTATTCCAAGACTCGACGTTGGGCACTATCCCCGGGCTATGAATTCTACGATTATGGCTTCAGCCGTCCGATTCTCCCAGGATGCATTGTCTGCCACAGTGGCCACCCCCAGCCGATTCCGAATGGCAATGGCCGTTTTTTTGACCCTCCGTTCACGGATTTGGCGATTGGATGTGAAAACTGCCACGGTCCGGGCGCATCGCATGTGTGGGAGATGCAAGAAATTGGACCAGGTATAAACGGCGAAGGCCGCTCCATCGTGAACCCCGCCAAACTTCCTTCCTGGCTTGCAGACAATATCTGCGCGTCCTGTCACCAAACTGGAGATGCTCGGGTGCTAAAACCTGGGAAGAATTTCCAGGACTTTCGACCAGGATCAGCACTCGATGACACGCTAGCAATTCTGATGATCCCTCCAAAACGCGGCTCTGCTCCTCAGAGTGATCTTCTCGAGCACTATTTTTCCATGACTCTTAGTAAGTGTTATAGGGGAAGCCGGAGCCGCCTCAGCTGCATCACGTGCCATGACCCTCACGTCCAACCCGCTGGACAGCAAGTATCGGTATATTTCCGCTTGAAATGTCTTACCTGCCACACGGAAAAGAGTTGTGCGGTCCCTTTCGCGATTCGCCAACGCAAAAACCCGCCGGACGACTGTGCGGGGTGCCACATGCCGAAGCGCGACGTCAAAGAGATTTCACACTCCGTGCTTACGAACCATCGAATCATCAGGGAGTCTGGTGAACCGTATCCGGCCGAGGCATTCAACATGACAACGCTTAAACTACCCGATCTAGTCCATCTCGATGCGATCCCGGGACAGAAAGATACGTCACTTCCTTCCATCACACTCCTCCAGGCATACGGTCAATTGGTGAGCGCTCATCCCGAATACCGAGAACGGTATCTGACCTTGGCGGAAAAACTCCGAACGTCTGCACCGGAGGATGTCTCTGTGCTTGAAGCTCTTGCTTACGGCGCACTGGAAAAGAAAAGCAGCCAGGGAGCGGTGGAGGCCATAGATCACTTGAATCGGGCCATCAGCCAAGGTTCCACCTCTCCAGCGGATTTTGAGCTGTGTGGCAGCTTGCTCATACGTGCCGGTCACCTGCAAGAAGCCGCAGACGTGTTGCAGCGAGGCATCAAAATCATCCCGCATGACGGCGAACTTTACCGCTTGTTGGGTGCCTCCTATCTATCTCAGAACAAGTCCACGGAAGCTAGCAACGTCCTCACAAACGCGAGCCAGATGTTCCCGGAAAACACAGCGATCCGCGCCCTACTAGTGGAGTCTCAGAAAGCGATCCAAAAACTGACACACCCCTAGGTGGATTTGGCCAGACTTTCAACTCTAAACGCTCCAACGCTCGAGAACCGCAGCTTGTTTCGCGAGGTTTCGGGGAAGTCCAGGAGCCGCAAGAGGGGCTCAGTTGACTGAAGAAACAGCTTTCTCGTCGGAACGTGCTTCTGTCGTCTCTAAATCGGGCTGTGCAAACCCCATGGCCGCGGAAATCGCGCGAGCGGCATTCACGACTGCCGCAGCGAGTGCGGGTACCTGAGCTGGACTGATTCTCGTCACTGGCCCCGAAACGCTGACGGCCGCCACCACCTCTCGGTTCGCGCCCAGGATCGGCGCGCTAACACAACGCGCGCCCAGAGTTGTCTCCTCGTCATCCACGGCGTACCCCTGTTTCCGAATAATCTCCAGCTCCTGGCGGAATTGCACAAGATTCATGATGGTTTTCGGGGTCAGCGGTTGAAATTGTATCGTGGCCAGTACCCTCTCCTTTTGCTCTCCCACAAGAAAGGCGGCAAGCGCCTTGCCCAAAGCTGTCGCGTGCAGAGAGCGGCGAGTGCCCACCCTGGAAGAAAGCCGAAACTCGTGGGGGCTTTCGATAACTTCGATATAGAGCACAGTTCCTTGGTCCAAGGCTCCCAGATTCACAGTTTCACGTGTCGATTTCCAGATTTCCCAGAGGATCGGGCGGGCCACGGCTTGAAGTGTGGCCCGGTGGTTTGCGCGGGCGCTCAGATGAGAGAACTTTGGTCCGATTAAATACGCTCCGGTTTCAGTCCGAATCAGATATCCGTCGCGTTCGAGGTGCTTCAGAAAGCGATGAGCTGTGCTCTTGTGGACTCCAGTAATGTCGCAAATGGGCTTCAGTGTTAATCCCGAGGAAGAGCCCTGAATGGCTTCCAGGATTCTGAATACCTTTGTGATTACGCCAACAGGAACAAGCTTAACTCTCCCCATGATTCACCTGATCATCAGACTGCGAGATTCTCTCGCCTCACAAGACCCTGGGCGGGTGACTTCGCACCCTAATGAAATGGTATTGTGTTTCGTCTGCTAAAACAATTCCTCCAACATCATTCTTTACGCATTGTCCTGGTCCGCTCACTGTATCGCGCCAAATGGCGAGATTGTGAACTACGGGTGCGTGCATGTCCTAAGCTGGAGCATACCACTATGTGGAACGATGTTCAACTGTATGAAATTTTCTGCTTGACACGATTCGTTATTACTGTTACAGAACTCTGCATTGTCCTTGTCTCGGAGTACGGAAGTGAGGGGGTGGGCCGCCTAAGAAGGCGATTCCAAGTCACATGCAGATGGCGCGGTGCGGGCTCAAGAAAGCTTGCTCGTTCGACGTCAGGAGGAGCGACCATGACATTTCTAGGTTTTCGCAAGGCTTCAAACGTTTCGTCCTTAGGGGTGGGGCTCATCTTGTTGTTTGGTATTTGTGCGTTGCTGCCGGGAACGGCTCGCGGTCAGGCGATCGCCTCGATCAAGGGGACTGTGTACGACACGTCAGGTGGAGTTGTCCCCGATGCGACGGTCGTACTGCATAGTAGGGCTACCAACCTGGATCGGACCACGTCGACAAATAGCGCTGGCATCTACGTCATTCCCGACATTCAGCCCGGAGATTATGATCTGAAAATCAGTAAGGCCGGTTTCAAGTCCGCCGTGGAAGCCAACGTCACTCTGGTCGTGAACCAGACGGCAACGTTCGACGTCACCTTGGCTACCGGTTCCGTCACGGAAAGTGTCACCGTGGCGGCAGAAGCAGTAGCTTTGGAGACTTCTACCTCGGAGCTAGGCGTAGCCGTCGTCAAAGAGCAAGTCAACGCCCTGCCTTTGAACGGGCGCAACTTCACTCAATTGCTTTCCCTGACGCCGGGTGTCAGCACCGTGAACGTCTCGCAGAACTCCACCGCGGCGGGCGGCGTTTGGTCCAATCCTATCGGCACCTTTTCCTATCCCTCGATCAACGGCCAAACGAACCGCAGCAATCTCTACTTGCTCGACGGGTTGAACAACGAGGGCTCTTTTGGAAGTACCTATGCCATTGCCCCGATTCTCGATGCGATCCAGGAATTCAAGGTCCAGTCGCACAATGACGAGGCCACGTATGGCGGAGCCTTGGGTGGCATCATCAATGTGGTCACCAAGTCGGGAACGACCCAATATCACGCAACCCTATGGGAGTTCCTCCGCAACACGAATTTCGACGCGCGAAACCCGTTTCTTTCCAAGGTGACTCCGTTCCAGCAGAACCAGTTTGGCGTCGCAGGCGGAGGCCCGCTCTCTATACCCTGGGGCCACTTCGGGATTCCGAAAACATTCTTCTTTGCTGCTTACGAGGGCTTTCGGCTCCATACTGCTGCGTCAAGCTTATACAACGTACCGACGTCATCCGAACTGGGCGGCGATCTGACAACTGTCGGGGGCGTGCCTTTTGCGGGGCAGGTATTTAACCCGTTTAGCGGTACTCGCTTTCTCTGCGACGCGAGTGGTAACCCGGTTCCGGACAATGGCACCAACATTCAAACCTTCAGCGCCGGCGACGTGCCCTGTAATAAGATTCCGACCGACATGCTCGACCCGCACATGATCGCGTATGCCAATGCCATTTTCCCGCCCGCGAACCGAACCCCAACGGCGTCTTCCCCGAGGAACGCTCAGGACATCACGAAGTCGATTGTCCGCCAGGATGAGTTTAGCGCCCGATTGGATCATCAGTTCACGACCAATGACAACATTTTCGGCCGCTGGAGCCAGTTCCGGCAGCCCGATACGGGTTCCGGCGGATTTACGGGCCTGTCTCACTTTCAGATCACCAACGGATATACCGTGGGAGTGGAATACCTGCACACATTCTCCAGCAGCTCCTTGCTGGAGACTCACTTCGGGCGCGTCCTTTTGAACATCTCCCAGGGTTCCAGCTACTTGAATCCGTCAGGCGCCACCGGTGCCAGCCTGGGCTTCGCGCCTAATTTCGTGGGCAGTTTTATCGGTGGCGTTTCGCTGATACCCAACGTCACCATCAACGGGTTCATCGGCAACTCCGATCCCGCTGCGCACGGCGCAGCCCACACCGACCGTACGCAAGGGTCAAACATCTGGCAATTCGGTGGAAACTTTACCAAGACCTACGGACGCCACACCTTCAAGATGGGCGGGGACTTTGCCACCAACAACGCCAACGCACTCTATCTAAACGGCTCTGAAGTTTTCGACTCTTCAATTACCGATAATCCAGCAGCTCCGGGGAAGGCAGGCAGCTCCCTAGCCTCCTTCCTCCTGGGCCTTCCGAGCAGCTTTAAGCGGCGGAACGTGAAGGAAACCGAACACGGCGGCTGGGTGGATGGCGCATTTTTCACGGACTCCTGGAGGGTCACCAACAAGTTGACCGTCAACTTCGGTCTGCGCTACGACCTGACGCTAATGCCCATTTACGGCAGCCTAAAAGACGGGAATGGATTCCTCGGCGACCTGAACTTTAACAACGGAACATTCATCCTGGCCCATCTGCCCCCGGTCTGCGCGCAAACAAATTCCGTGCCGGGGTGTATCCCGTTCGGAATTGGCCCAGGGGGTATGAACCCACAGCCAGGGCAGAGCTATCTCCCGCCGAACGTGGTTGTTACTCCCCACGCGAACGGGGCCATCTTTCAAAACGACCTCACCGACTTTCAGCCGCGCGTAGGGTTTGCTTACGAGTTGACGCGCAATACCGTTCTGCGAGCCGCCTATGGCAGGTTCTATGACAACTGGGCGGCCGTCACCCAGAGCGCTCAAAACTATGAAGGTGCCTGGCCGGATACCGGTCAGCTCGGTGCCACTTTGAACAAGCTAAACACCCCTCCGAATCGAGGCTCGGCTGAGGCGCCAACAGTCACCGCGGGGAACGCGGCCAGTTTCACGGCGCCATTGATTGCCGGCCCAAGCCCATTCACCGGCTTCGACTGGTATGCCGATCCCCACATGCAAAGGCCTTACGCGGACCAGTTTAATTTCGGCGTTCAACATCAACTGGGCTCGAGCACCGTCCTGACGGCAAACTACGTGGGTTCGCGTGGCCATCGTCTCGATATCGGCATCACGGGAAATACGGGTAAAACACCGTCGGCGGTGGCGAACTTCTTGCCCACTGGCGCCACCACCAGCTCTCCTTACCCGTACATCACGCCCAGTGCTTTCGACCTGGCTATCGGCAAGAGCAGCTACAACGCCCTGCAGGCCTCATTGAACGGTCGGGCCTTTCATGGGCTGACCTATCTGGTCTCCTACACATGGTCGAAAACCCTGGATCTGGGCTGCACCGGCTGGTATGGCGTGGAAGGCTGCAGCATACAGAATCCATACAATCTGAAGAATGACAAGGGCCCAGCCGGCACAGACGTGCCGCAAATCTTCTCGGCGTCCTGGGTCTACCAGCTTCCCTTTGGCAAGGGGCAAAAGTATGCCTCCAGCAGCGGACCTTTGAACTATGTCGTAGGGGGCTGGACGTTGAACGGGATCGTCTCCTTTAGTTCGGGGATACCCTTCTTCGTCGGTGCATCTGGGGATATCGCGCATATCGCAGCCAATACGGCTTGCTGCGCGCTCGGTTTTGGCAACTACGAGAGGCTCAATTTCCTTGGGGGCAGTGCCTATGCGGCCAACAAATCACCTGCTCAATGGCTGAACCCAGCCGCCTTTGCGGTCCCGGCTCCAGGTACGTTTGGCAATTTGGGCCGGGATACTCTGCGGTCGGATAGGTTCAAGAACCTCGACCTCTCGCTGTTCAAGCAGTTCCCGATCACCGAGAGCAAGCGGCTCGAATTCCGGTTCGAGACGTTCAATTTGACAAACACTCCGGTGTGGAATGTTCCGGATGTAAACATCAGTGATGGCAACAAGTTCGGAACGATTTCGAGCACGGCAAACACGGCCCGTCAGTTGCAGTTCGGCCTGAAGCTTTACTTCTGAGTTTGGCGTCGGAAGATCCAGTAGTCTCACTTTTGCCGCGGAAGAGTGGCAAACACCGGGTGGGCGGACAATTCGCGCCCACCCGGATTTTTTTGGCCCTCTTGTTTGGTTGGCAAGCTGCCTTTGCTAGCCTTTATACTCGGGGGAGGCGATCCGCAGGAAGGTCAGGCGCCACATGAAGGATGGAAGCGTGAGTCTCCTGAGGCTGGCTACCTTACTAGTATTCACTAGCGCAAATCATTGCGTCGCGCAGAACCGCGCACCGGTCGCGCGCGGTGACGCCGCTCGCGAGTCCTCACGGGCTTTTCCTAAGTCCTGTCTGGTTCAGGAACATCCGTCGGAGCAGATCAGCGTTTTGCTCGAAACGATTCGCGATCATCCCACGGCCGGTGCATACAACACTCTTGGAGCTTTATACGCCCAGAACAGCCGTGTCGCATGCGCCATCTCAGCCTTCGAAGCTGCGCTGCTCCTGGACGGTCAGAATTGGCAATCTCATTACAACTTGGGCCTCGCGCTTCTGACGAAAGGCGACCGGACTCGCGCCGCCAGCGAATTCCAAGCCGCCATTCGGCAGAAACCCGATTCAGTCGCCTCCCATTTCGCGTTGGGTACCCTGCTTCAGGAAGAGCGAAAGCTAGACAGAGCCGTACAGGAGTTCGAGGCTGTCCTGCAAATTGATCCCAATTTTGCGCCCGCGTACCTCAGCCTGGGTGTCTTATACACTCAGCAAGGAAGGGACTCGGAAGCTGCAGGTCTTTTTCGACAGGCGATCCAGAACGATCAGAAAAACGTCCAGGCTCATGTGAATCTGGGCCTGACAATGGCGAGGCTCGGCGAGTTTTCCGAAGCGGAGCAGGAATTCCGGTCGGCAATCCAAATCGAACCGGAGAATGCGGAGGCTTACACCTCGCTTGGGATGCTCGAAGCCAAGAACGGCCGCGGGGGAGAGGCGATCGCGACCTTTCGAAGAGTAGTTGCGCTGCAACCGGATTCGGCGGACGCGCACTTGAACCTGGGCATTGCCCTCGTGGACCAGTACGATCGGACGACGGGATTCAAGGAGTTTACGGAAGCCGCGCGGCTGAATCCCGAGTCTCCCGGAGTCCATTACAACCTGGGCCACTTCTTTTTTGAAGCTGGCAACTATGAGGAAGCCCGCAAGCAGCTAGAAACAGCCGTGCGTCTGCAGCCCAACTTCGCCAGTGCACTCTATTTCCTCGCTCTCACGGAGAGGCAAGACAATCAGGTGAAACGTGCGATGGAACTCTTCGAAAAGGTTGTAGTGCTTCAACCCGACAACGCGGACGCGCAATACCTTCTGGGCCAATACCTGGAGCGTGCGGGGAAAACAACCGATGCCATCGCGCACTGGAAGTTGGCGCTCCAGGCCGATCCAAATCAATCCGAAACTCTCTATAATCTCGCGAGAACTTTGAATAAGTTGCATGACCCCGAGGCAGTGCAATATCAGGACCGGTTCGACACATTGCAAAAAAACCAGCAGATTACGGACCGCGTCGGCCAATTGGGGAATTTCGCGATCCAGGCCGCCAACGCCCAAAATTGGCCTCAGGCTTTGGAACAGATGAAAGAAGCCCTTGCCCTTTGTGGGCAGTGCGGGGAGGCTGCCCATCTCCACAGGAACCTGGGATTGATGTACTGCCGAACCGGAAATCTAAAAGATGGGGAAAAGGAGCTTCAGGCAGCGCTGGAACTCAACCCGAATGATATTGATGCGAAGAAAGCGATCGGCGTGCTTCAGGACCTGCATGCTGCGAATGACAAAGAGACGGGAGTCAGAAAGAACTGACGGTTGCGATGGAAGAAATCTTTCACGTGGATTGAAAATGCATGAGGATCGTAGACACGCATCAACACCTATGGGATCTGGACCTTTTTCGTTATGCCTGGCTCCAGCAATTGCCTGATCTGAATCGCTCCTTCCGCATGAACGACTACCTCGCTGCAACGAACGGACTCGCTATCGAAAAGTCGGTGCACCTTGAGGCCGACGTTGACGAGCCGTTCATGCTTGAAGAAACAATGCATCTGCTTCGGCTTGCGGATTGTTCAGACAATCCGCTCGAAGGGGTTGTGGCATGTGGACGGCCGGAGAGCAAAGAGTTTAAGACCTACGTGGAAAAGATAGCGGGTCATTCGAAACTGAGAGGGATTCGGCGAGTTTTGCACACACGGCCGGATGATCTAGGACAAAGCGAAACATTCATCGGGAATGTTTGTAGCTTGGCTGGCTACGGTCTTTCGTTCGATATTTGCGTCCTCGCGCGCCAACTGCCGATTGCCATTCGTCTAGTTTCGCAGTGTCCCGATGTGACCTTCATCCTCGATCATTGCGGCGTACCACAGGTGAGGGACAAGATCCTCAACCCCTGGCGCTCGCTCATCCGTGAAATCGCTAAATTTCCGAACGTATTCTGCAAGATTTCTGGGTTGATAGCCTATGCGGATCCCAATAACTGGACTGCGGAAGATCTGCGTCCCTACGTCGATCACGCCATAGAATGCTTCGGCTGGGATCGTGTGATGTTCGGGAGTGACTGGCCGGTTTGCACGGTTTCCGCCAGTTATCGTCAGTGGGTTGACGTTCTTCTGTCGCTCACTCGCAGCGCGGGAGCGGCGAACCAGAAGAAGCTGTTCCACGATAATGCAATTCTGGTCTACCGGCTTACGTGAATGGCGATTCCACCAACTTTGCGACCGCAGGGCGCCAAGGGCTTGTCAGCAGCGGCTGTAACCATCGAGTGAGGAGTTCCTTGAAGCTGAATGGTCGAGTGGCACTCATAACAGGAGCCGGAACTGGCATTGGACGGGCCATCTCCGAGCTATTCGCCCGCGAGGGTGCGCTGATCGCGCTGAACTATAGGCGTTCCCGTGATGGCGCTGAGGAAGTAGCTTCACGGATTCGATCGAAGGGCGGCAGCGCTATTTCCATCGCAGGCGATGTGTCGCGAGAAATGGAAGTCCGCTCCATGGTCGCCCGGACCCATGCTGAGTTTGGACGACTGGATATCCTCGTGAATAACGCCGGCTGGAGCACGGGAGTTCCCCACCACAAGCTCGAAGAGCTCACCGACGAAATCTGGGACAGAACTCTCGACACAAACCTGCGCGGATCCTTTTACTGCATTCGCGCTTCAGTCCCCTTTTTGCGCCAGCAACCCGGCGCATCCATCATCAATATCGCTTCCACTTCGGGTACAACTGGTGTGGGCAGTTCGATTGTGTACGCAGCATCGAAGGCGGGCATACTTACAATGACCAAGTCGCTGGCACGGGCCCTAGCACCACAGATTCGCGTGAACGCGATCTCGCCAGGCCTCATCCGAACGCACTTCGCCAATCGGCAGGATTCCGATCCGGCGTTTGAAGCGGAGGCGAGAGCCACTCCCCTCCAAAAGCTAGCAACCGTCGAGGACTGCGCGGCCGTCGCACTGTTTTTGACCGCCGACGCTCCGGCGATTACGGGACAAACCATTCTTGTCGAGGGCGGACTAATTACCCTCGGGGCTGTTCGTTAGCCGCGAATGTTCACATGGGCGGCATCACTATCTTCAGCGCGCTGTAAGGAATCTCGCGTTACCGATGGAAGGGCGCGGACCAGCGCACGAAACTGATGGTCGCGCTCAGAATGGAGTGCTGGTGAGTCCGATAATTTCTGTGGATTACGAGAACTATCTCAGAGCGGCTGATACCATAGCCGAGGCAGATTCCGCTCATGGAAGAATGCGGGTCCGCACCTGGACTTCCGGGCCCAAGCAACCAACCGGCGATGCCTAAAGGACTACGCACGGTAGCCTCTCCCCGCGTCATCAACATCGAGGATCTCCGTCGGCTGG
>WNFN01120663.1_pt1 | contig 11028 bp, 5 predicted proteins | sample 5400161 | NCBI WGS metagenome assembly WNFN01 (sample SAMN13153353, study PRJNA577476) | soil metagenome | isolation source: 80 cm saprolite on Douglas fir-dominated hillslope | place: USA:California | collected 2013-09-17
TCGACCAGCCAGCGCGACGACAGATAGGGCGTCACCAGATCATAGCGGCCGTTGACGATCAGCAGCCGCGTCTCCGGATATGCCAACAGCGAATTCTCGAGCGATGACAAAGGCAGGCCGAGCCCGCCTCCCCCTTCGCGCGCCGCATCCCAGTTCCATTCCCGCGAGACCTCGCGCGGCAAGACCCGGTAGGGCTGCTCGGTGCGGTAGCCGAGGGCGTCCGCGGCATAGGTCTGGAAGGCGGCGGTATAGGCGGCAACCGCCGCGTCGAGCACCGGATCGCCGGCATTGTCGTTCGCCGGATCCGCCCCGCTCGGCCGGGTCACAGTGCCGTCATAGAGGCTCAGCACCTCGCCCTGGGCGCGGCGCAGCTCGCGGGCGAAGAGGTGCCCCGAGACGCGGCCGCGGGCGCGCCGAACGACCTCCTCGGGCAGCCCGATCAACTGCGCGACACGGGCGATGAACGGATCGGCCGACGTCGGAACACCCCGCAGCGCGGCGAGCCCGGTCGGGTAGTCGGTCAAGGCAAACCGTTCGACCTCACCCGCGCCGTCCGGCCCTAGCGGATGGCCGGCCAGCGCCGCCGCGGTCGCGGCGAAGGGCGGCAGGCTGAAGGCGGGCGCCAATGTGTTGCTGATGTCCGGGTGCAGGATCGCCGTATCGAGCGCCGGCGAGACCAGCACCAGCCCGCTCACCGTGACTCCGACATCGCGCGGCAGGCTGCGCGCCATCGCCGCCGCCCGCAGCCCGCCATAGCTTTCGCCGACGAGGTAGACCGGCGAGCTCCAGCGCTGGTGCCGGGTCAGCCAGCGCCGCACCACCGCGCCCAGCGAATTGACGTCGTCGCGCACATTCCAGAACGGCTTGTCGGGGTTGTCCTCCTTCCCCTTGCCGCGGCTGAAGCCGGTGCCCACGGGGTCGACGAACACCAGATCGGTGAAGGCGAGCCAGGTCGAGGGATTGTCGGCGAGGCTGATCGGCGGGCTCGGGAAAACAAAGGCGACCGGCCGCCGCTCTCCGGCCGCCGGCTCGGCCAGGTAGGAGACCGTGAAGACCGAGGCGGTCGGCTCGCCCTTGCCGTCGGTCAGGCCGATCGTCTCGGCGACCGCGCGGTAATCGAGCGGCCGGCCGGCTACCGTGATCGTGTGGCGGGTTTCGACGCTCGCCGGCGGCTCAGCCGATGCCGCCGGCTTGTCATCGGCCGCAAGCGCCGGGCCCGCCAGACATACGGTCGCCAGCAATCCGAGCGCGGCCAACACCCGCCGCCCCGGTGACCTTCTGATTTCGCGAGTTACGCTAAAATCTTTCGGTTCGTTCGCCGCTATGCGAAGGTTCGGGGACATAAACGAAGCAAACCGTTGGTACGGGAGGATAGCGCGATGCAGGCCGGCGCCCGCCCGCCACGGGCGGCGCGGGGTCCGGTGAAAGGGCATCGCCGCGAGGAGAGCCTGGGAGGAAAAGCACATGGCCATTGACGCCCGCGCCGTCGCGGCGCGGCCCTCGGCGTTTCGCTGGCTGCAGCTGGCCTTCGGCATCGTCTGCATGGTGATGATCGCCAACCTGCAATACGGCTGGACGCTATTCGTTTTACCGATCGATGCCAAATACCATTGGGGCCGCGCCGCGATCCAGGTGGCCTTCAGCATCTTCGTGCTGACCGAGACCTGGCTGGTGCCGGTCGAGGGCTGGTTCGTCGACCGTTTCGGCCCGAAGATCGTGGTCCTGATCGGCGGCATCCTGGTCGGCATTGCCTGGGCCATCAACGCCATCGCCGATTCATTGACCATCCTCTACATCGCCGCGGCGATCGGCGGCATCGGCGCCGGCGCGGTCTACGGCACCTGTATCGGCAATGCGCTGAAATGGTTCCCCGACCGGCGCGGCCTGTGCGCCGGGCTGACCGCCGCCGGGTTCGGCGCCGGCTCGGCCCTGACCATCGTGCCGATCCAGCAGGTGATCGCCGGCCAGGGATACGAAGCCGCCTTCCTGTATTTCGGCATCGGCCAGGGCATCGTCGTGGTCGTGCTGTCGCTGCTGTTGCGCGCGCCGCGCCCGGGCGAGACGCCGGCGCCGCAAGCCAAATTGCAGCAGAGCCTGCGCGACTACACGCCGTTGGAGATGATCCGCTCGCCGATCTTCTGGGTCATGTACGCGATGTTCGTGCTGGTCGGCGCCGGCGGGCTGATGGCGACCGCGCAGCTGGCGCCGATCGCCCAGGATTTCAAAATCGACGCGGTGCCGGTCAGCCTGCTCGGCATCACCCTGCCGGCATTGACTTTCGCGCTGTCGATCGACCGCATCCTGAACGGCGTCACGCGCCCGTTCTTCGGCTGGGTGTCGGACAATATCGGGCGCGAGAACACGATGCTGATCGCCTTTGGCCTCGAGGCGGTCGGCATCTGGGCGTTGAGCCTGTTCGGGCAGGACCCGGTGCTGTTCGTGATCCTCAGCGGCCTGGTGTTCTTCGCCTGGGGCGAGATCTACAGCCTGTTCCCGTCGACCTGCACCGATGTCTACGGCGTCAAATACGCGACGACCAATGCCGGGTTGCTGTACACCGCCAAGGGCACCGCGTCGCTGCTCGTGCCCTTGGGCAATGTCCTCGCCCAGGCGACCGGCGGCTGGCACTCCGTCTTTCTCGCCGCCGCGGCGATGAACCTGGTCGCGGCATTGGCCGCCCCGCTCGTATTGCGGCCGTTGCGGCTCCGGCATGCCGCCTCGCTCGCCGCTTCCGGCGCCGCGACGGGGCGGCCCTCCCTCGCCTGACGCCCCTCAGTCGGCCACTGCGGCGGCGAGAGCGGGCCGGGCAACGGCGCGGCTGCGCCAGCGGCAGCGCTTCTCGATCAGATGCCAGGACAGGAAGGCGATCGCCGCCGTGACCGGGGCTGAGATCAGGAACACCGCCCACCAGGGCGCCGTCCCGCCGCTGAAATAGACGACGCATTGCTCGATCGGCCAGCCGTAGATGTAGAGGCCGTAGGACAGATCGCCGAAGCGCGCCGCCCGCACCACCGGCAGCCGTCGGCTCAGCGCGAGATAAATCACGAGATAGCCGCCGAACAGCGGAAAGCCGACCAGAAACAGGTGCGCCGGAATGCTGAGCGCGAGGCCGATCAGCGCCAGCACGGCCCACTGCCACGCGAACACCTTTGGTCCTAGGCCGCGCAGCCGGTAGAGGCACATCCCGGCGGCGAAAAAGCCGAGCAGCCAGAGGGCGCTGCCGAGAGTCTCGCCGGCCGTGTCGAACCACAGGGCCGCGATACCCGCTGCCAACAGCAGCAACGCGACCGGCAGGGTCAGCAGCCGGCACACACCGAGGCCGAACAGCATCAGGTACAGCAGCGCCTCGCAGGGCAGGCTCCACAGCGGGCCGTCGACGATGCCGCCGATATTGCCCGGCCAGAACGCCACGCCCGGCAGCCGGTTGTAATCGACGTCAAGCACCGCGTTGTGCAGCAGGAACAGATAGGTCTCCGGCCGCGCCAGGTATTCGCCGAGCGGCAATGCCGTCACCAGCGGCCCGATCACGAAGACGCAAACCAGGAGACAGCCCAGCAGCCCGGGAAAGATCCGCAATGCGCGCTTGGCCAGGAAGACGAAGGGCGATTGCGTCGTGTCGAAGCTCTGGCTGATCAGATAGCCGCTGATCGTGAAGAACACGAAGACGCCGGCGAGGCCGAGAATCGCCTGGCCGCCGGTCAGGATCATCAGCGGATCATGAGCCTGCGAGTTCTCGGCCAGCAGGAAGGCGTGCGAGAAAATGACGGAGAGCGCCGCCACCAGCCGCAGCAGATCGAAATTGTTATGCCGCTCCAAGTGCTGCTCCAACCACCGCTCTCCGGGTCGCCCTGCGACAACGCGCGACGCCGGCCTGTCATTCACGCCGGCGGGCGCCCGATTTGCCGCGGCGCTTGCCGTGCCGCGCCAAATCAGAGAATAGAACGCACCTTTTGCTTGACCCGCCGCGGGAGATGCGGAAGAGATTGGTCTCCGCCTGCCCTCGTCCCCGCAGAACGTCAGCAGGATTCGAATGGACGAAATATTTAAAGAAGAAAAGCCTACCCGTTCTGTTGATTTTCGCGGGGAGCTTATCGACGGGACTGAGAACAGGCTGAATTCAGTCCCGGTGGAACTCGTCCCCTTGACCTCTCAAACGAATTCCGCATCGTTCGACGCGCAGGCGGCCGCAACCGAGCTTTACCCGCCGATCGTAGACGAGCTGCAGTGCCGGAACGCAGCGCTCGAACAGAGGCTTGCAGAGCAGTGCAGCATCATCGAGCGCCTCGAAAGCGATAAAACCGAGCTCCAACAGAGCCTGGCCACGCTGTGCGACAGGAACCGCTCACTGCTAGCGAGAATCGACCAGCTGCAGGTAATCGAGGCAAGCACGATTTGGTACGTCACGTCTCGATTGCGCGCGGCGGCCGGTCGGTTGCCGCAGCCGGTCCGTCGCCATCTGCGGCGCGCCGCGAAGGCGGGGTATTGGGCGCTGACCCCGCACAAAATGCCGGCCCGGCTCAAGTTCTTGCGAGAGCGAAAGCGCGCGGAGCCGGTCTCGGCAGCGAGCCCCGCCACCCGGCCGAGCCCCGCCACCCGGCCGAGCCCCGCCGTCCATCCGAGCGATGCCACCGCGGAGTATGCGAACTGGCTCAAGCAGCACGACACGATCACCGACAATGACCGAATTGCGATCAGGGAGGCGATCGGTCGCCTCGTCGATCCGCCGCTGATCTCGGTCGTGATGCCGGTCTATGAGACGCCGGAACGTTATCTCCGCGCCGCCATCGACTCGGTGCGAACGCAGCTTTACCCGAATTGGGAATTATGCATTGCCGATGACGCGTCGAAATCGCCGCATGTCCGGAGCGTGCTCGAGGAATATCGTGCCGCCGATAGCCGCATCAAAATCTGCTATCGCAGCGAAAACGGCCATATCTCGGAAGCCAGCAACAGTGCTTTCGCGATGGCCGGGGGAGAGTTCGTCGCTCTTCTCGATCATGACGACCGATTGCCCGAGCATGCGCTTTACACGGTAGCCGCGACGCTGGCGCAGAAGCCGGAACTCGATCTGATCTTCAGCGACGAGGACAAGATCGACGCTCAGGGCAACCGATACGATCCGTATTTCAAATCGGACTGGAACCCCGATTTGATGCTGTCGCAAAACATGTTTTCGCATCTCGGGGTCTATCGACGCGCCCTGATCGACGCGATCGGCGGCTTTCGTGCCGGCTACGAGGGCAGCCAGGATTACGATCTGGTGCTGCGCGCCAGCGCCCGAACCAAGCCCGAGCGTATCCATCACATTCCCCACATCCTCTACCACTGGCGGGCAATCCCCGGCTCAGTGGCGCTCAGCGGCGATGAGAAGAGCTACGCGGCCGAGAATGCTCGCCGAGCGATCGCCATCTATCTCGAGGAAAAAGGCATCGCGGCGACGGTCACTGCCAGCGAGGCTCCAGGCTATCATCGCGTGCGCTACCCGGTGCCGGACCCGGCGCCGCTGGTATCGCTGGTCATCCCCACCGGCGGCAAGGTCGAGCTTCTGCGCACCTGCGTCACCGGCATTCTCGAGCAGACCGATTACCGGCCGGTCGAATTGATTATTCTTCACAACTCCGAGACGCGGCGCGAAGTCTTTCCCTACCTGGAAACACTCGCGCGCGATCCGCGCGTGCGCATCGTCGATGCCCAATCCGAGTTCAACTTCTCGCGTATCTGCAATATCGGCGTCGGCTATGCGAGAGGCGAGCTGATCGGCCTGATCAATGACGACCTCGAGGTCATCGATCCTGGCTGGCTCCGCGAAATGGTAAGTCATGCCGTCCGGCCGGGAATCGGTGCCGTCGGCGCGCTGCTTCGTTACCCGAGCGGGCATATTCAGCACGCCGGGGTGATCCTGGGGCTCGGCGGGGTTGCCGGACATGCCTATTTGCACCGCCCGCGCGGCGATTTCGGCTATTTCGGCCGCGCCGCGGTGCTGCAGAACATCTCGGCGGTTACCGCCGCGTGCTTGGTGATGCCGACAGCCGTCTATCAGGAAATCGGCGGGATGGATCAGCAAGACCTTCCCATCGCATTCAACGATGTCGACCTTTGCCTGCGCCTCACGGCAAAGGGTTACGCGATCGTGTGGACTCCGTACGCCGAGCTTTACCACCACGAATCGGCGACGCGCGGCTCCGACCATGACCCCGATAAGATCGAGCGCTTTCATTCGGAGGTTTACCGGATGAAGCGCCGTTGGGGAGAAACCCTCAAGAATGATCCCTGCTACAACCCCAATCTGTGCCTCGACCTGCCGGGGTTTCGTCTTGCCTTTCCGCCCCGTGTAGCAAAGCCGTGGCACGGCGCCGGAGATGGCAAATCTTGACGGGGCGTCCGAGCGGCTCAGAGCCATACTGTTCCAAAGCCGCCAACCGACCGGCGCTCCAATAAGAGCGACGCAAGCCTCCGTTTAGGGACAGACACAGGGGATGAGCGGGCCGATGGCGACGTGCCGATTAGGGCTGGGGTGACCGTCGACCGGTCATCGTCGGGCGGCGCCGGGCCGGCAGCAGGTTCCGCGGTTCTGGCACACGCTGCGCCCTTTGCCGTCGCACGGCCGGGCGTGCTGATCCGCTGGGCCGAGCTCGGCATCGCCTTGCTGGCGCTCGCGGCAGGCGGGTACATCTTTTTCTCGACACTTCGCATGGTCCTCCAGTGCTGGACCGCGGTGCCGTATGGGGACCAATGGGACAATCTGATCCTCGAGCTCGATAAGCTCTACTGGCACACCACTCCTCTCGACCTGCCGCACTGGGTGTTCTACCAGCACAATGAACATCGCATCGCGGTCCCGCGGCTGATCTTCGTGGTCGACCGGTTTCTGTTCGCGATGAACAACAAGTTCGCTTTCTTTTGCAATGTAGCGATCCAAGTGTCGCTCGCCGCGCTGACGATTTGCGTCGCGCTGCGGACTGCGCGCCGGCGAATTGCCGAAAGCCTCTGGATCACCGGGGTAGTGTTGGCGCTGCTGTTTTCGGCAATGCAGTGGGAAAACTTTCTGTGGGGTTTCCAAGTCCAATTCTTCGGCGTGACGCTCGCGGCAGTGGCGACTTTCGCGGCCGTGGGGCTGGGCCCGCCGAGCGTCACCAGGCTGGCTGCGGTAATCGGACTGGAGAGCGTCGCCGCCTATACGCTGGCGAGCGGCATGGCGGTTCCCTTTCTCGCGGTCCCGCTAGCGATCTGGGTCGGCTGGCCGCGTCGCCAAATCGTCATCCTGAGCGTGGCCGCGATCGCGCTGCTCGCCTCCTATCTCTCCGGCTACGAGACACCGACACAACTCGGAAATTCGGCGAACGCTATCGAGCAGATGCGCGAGGGTCTCTCTTATGTTCTGAGCTATATCGGCGGCCCGTTCGGCACCGCCTTCCAGGAAGCGCACGCTCGTCATCCGAGAAATTGGGGCCGGGTCTGCGGCTTCATCGGCGTTGTTTCCTTCGTCGCATTGGCGGTCGGCGCGCTGCGGCGGCGGGAGCGCGATGGACCGGTCCCGGTCCTTATCGCGGCCGCTTTGTTCGTGCTTGGGATGGCGCTGCTGACCGCGCTCGGCCGATTGAGGTTCGGCGACGCCCAGGCACTGTCGTCGCGCTATTCGTCGGCGGCCCTGATGTTCTGGGCGTCGCTGATCGTAATCGCGACGATTCGTCTCGGGCGGCACGCTGCGCACCTGCGCGTCGCCGGGATGGCCGCGATGCTGCCCCTGCTGTTGGGGTTGGCCTATTATCAGACGTCCTTCGCGGGCCAGGGACGGGCCTGGACATTGCCCCGTCTGGAAGCGACCACCGCGCTGCTCGCCAATGTCGACGACCCGCAGGCGCTCGTTCGCATCTATCCGGTTCCGGCCGTCCCGAGAGACCGGGCGCCGATGCTGCGCGAGCACCATCTGTCGGTCTTCGCCGAGGCGTGGAGCGGCTGGCTCGGCACGCCGCTCGCCGACCATGCCCGCCTCGTCGATCCGGCAGAATGCCGGGGCGGCATCGACGGGATCGCTTCGGTCGGCACACCGGACCCGAAGGGATGGCGTGCGAACGGCTGGGCCTGGGATGCCGAGCGTCGCGCCGTTCCGCCGCGGGTCGTGATCGCCGATGCGGGCGGCCGCGTCATCGGCTATGGGTTGAGCGGGTTTCCGAAAGCGAATGGCGGGGCAGGCGGCGGTTGGCGTGGCCATTTCGCCGCGGCGCCACCCGTCTCGGTGATCGCCTACGCGCTGCTCGACGATGGGCGCACGGCCTGCCCGCTGGGACGCTGGCCCGCTTCGCCCTGAACCTCGTTGGGTTCGAGCCGCGCCCCGCCGGCGAGAGAAGATGGCGCCGCCGCGGCTGGGCCGCCTCGCCCATTGCCTTGCGGCGGCTCTCCGAGGCGATCAGCAGCTCGATCGCGCGACGCCACTCGGCGGTGTCGCGAGCCAAGAAACCGCTGATCCCATCCTCGATGGCAGCGCGGAAGGTTTCCGTCGCCGAAGCCACGGTCGGCACGCCGACCAGCCCCGCCTCGAAAAACTTGAGCTCGCTTTTGCCCTCGCAAAACGGATTGCCGAGCTCGAGCGGGGCGAGATTGATGTCGGTCTCGGCGATACGGCGCAGCAGATCCGCCGGCCCAAGAAAGCCGATGCGTTCGACCCGGTCGCGATAGCGCGTCCATGCCGGCCCGAGAACGAGATAGCCGACGAGCCGAAAGCGAATTTCGGGATGGCGCTCCATGAAGTCGAGCAATGCCGGCTCGCATTCGACGAAATCGCGCTGATGGGTGGTGGAGCCGCTGAAATAACCGATAACCACTCCTTCATGCGGGCGCCGCGGCGCCGCGGCCAGCGCGGCGGCAACCTGCATCTGCTCGCCGTTGATCGAATTCGGAATGACGGCGGCCGGACGCCCCAGGCGTTCGGCGATCTTCGCGAGCGGCGCGGTGCTGACCGTGACCAGATCGCAGGCGAGCAGCAGCTCGCGGCGGCGCTCGATCGCTCCGATGTGAAGCCGCCGCTGATACGGCCCCATTCGGCGCAACGCATCGATGCTGTCGGCATAGGAGGGATCGAAGACGAGATCGTCGATATCGTAGACGAGCCGCATCCCGGCGCTGCGGGCATATTCAAGAATTTCGGCCACGCCCGCCAAATGGTCGTGTTCGGCGCGAAACAACACCAGCACGCTCGCCCGCCACCGATGGCGGCGGATGTCGTCGAGGCGGTCGAAATCCATGACGTGGACCGCGTAGCCCGCCGCGCCGAGGCCCTCGGCCATGTTGAAGACTCGGTAGCGTTTCGGCGTGCCGTACCAGAACCCGATCGCATAGATGACGTCGAATTCCGCCCCTGGGGCGGGCGTCCCATAAGCGCGGAGGTCCTTGACGACTGCTTCGGGGTCGCCTGCGCGTGGCCCGGCGAGCCGCCGGGCGGCACGGATCGCGAGACCGCGCCAGCCGAACTCATGCCGCCGTTCCCAGGCTTCTCTCCCGAGCCGGATCGCGGCCCGCGTGCGCCGCAAGGCCATGCGTATGATAGGCTTCGCGGCAGCCATCACTCGAACCGACCCGAGAATTGCATCGGTCTCGCTGCTAGCCTGAGCTAGCGCTCAACCGGCACGCCATGCGCTCTTTATCGACGAGAGCATACGCAATCGCCGACCGGGCTTCGGGTGCCGCGAAATGGCCGTGCCAGCCGCTGCGCTTCCAGCCCTTGCGGTGCGGCGGCTCGACCGTGTCGGGCGCAAAGCCGGCCAGGCCATAGCCGATGACGCGGCCGGTCTCGTCGGTCATCACGATTTTGTCCGGAGCAGCCTCGCGATCATTGTCCCAAGCCCAGCCGCTGGCTCGCCAGCCCGGCCGGTCGGAACCGGGCAGCCGGGTCGCGACGGTAACAGCGCCGCGACAGCGGCTCTGGTCGGCGATCCGGGCGTGCTCGCTCAGCGGCGTGCCGACCCATCCGCTCCAGGGATCGCCGAACAGCGACAGATGCCGGGCACGGAGCTGAGCGGCGAATTCGAGGAGCTTTGGGATATCCGGGTACACCTTTGCAAGCGTTTCGGGATCCAGCACGTTCGCAAGCAGCGCGGTGGTCGCCTCACGGCGTGGGAGAATCCATTCCGTGCCCTCGCGGACAAAGCGAGGCTGGCCCATCGCAACCGTGCCCAGGCAAAACAGACCCAGACTCATGGCTGCCAACCGTGGAACGGGATAACGGCGCGCGACGGCGACGAAGCCGATCAGGCCCATCGCCGCCCAAAACAGCAGGACGACAGTGCTGTATCTCGACGATGTCGCCTGATCGGGCCCAAATCGAACCCGCCCGAGCGCCGTCAACAGAGCCGTACCGAGCACAAACGCGGCGGTGGCGACAAAAATCGGCCCGGAAGCCCCGATAGTCTTGCCTCGCCGCAGCATGCTGACGACGGCAAGCGTGAAGAGGGCAATGCCGATCGCCCCGCAAACCTGCGTCCAGCTTAAATAGTTCGATGGCGTCCAGGGCCGGATTATCGCCCCGACCGGATTGCCGATCTCGCTGATGACATAGGCGGCAATGGCGCCGGGATACTGATAAAAGCCTAACGGGTCGGAATGGTATTGCGGCGTCACATATCCGTTGAGGTATGAGGCCGCCAACGCGAACGCCGCAACAGCTAATATCGCGAGGTGCGTTCTGGGTCGGCGCAGCCAGATCGCGAGCGCCAACGCGATGAACGGAACCAGTATGCCGCTCGCCAGACTATAAACGGCGATCGCCTCGCAGGTAACGGCTCCGGCAAGCTTGCGCGATGTTGGCGTCCCCGACGCGACCAGGGTAAAGCTGGCGACCGCCGCCAGTTCGACGAGAAAAAAGCCGACGTTGTATCCCAGCGCAAAATTCTCCCATTGCATCGCCGAACACAACAGGACGAACACCGCGGCACCAGCCCAGACGCGATCGCTCCGGCTCGTCAGGTCGCGGGCGGCGACCGCCGTCAGCAACAGTGCCAAAGCAAACGTGATGGCGATATTGCAGAAGTACCC
>WNFN01226397.1_pt1 | contig 11028 bp, 8 predicted proteins | sample 5400161 | NCBI WGS metagenome assembly WNFN01 (sample SAMN13153353, study PRJNA577476) | soil metagenome | isolation source: 80 cm saprolite on Douglas fir-dominated hillslope | place: USA:California | collected 2013-09-17
TGAAGACGTTCCGCCATCCGCCAGCCGATAGCTTCATAGTTCAAGCTGGTCTTGCCGTCAGAGGGTGTTTGGTTCACGCGCAGCTTGATATGTTTCTCCTTGATGACCCTGGGCGGCAGCAGAAGGTTGACCCTGTGGCTGGCAAACACCGGCTCCGGATTGCCCTGACCGAATGGTTCGAGCTGGGTCAGGCACTCCTGGAGCATTGGGGTCACCGTGTGCAGAGCAAGCTCGGCATCGATCTTCATCTCTGGGACAAGATCTTCCAAAGACAAATGGTCTTGGGAAAATTTATTCAAGCGTTGCTTTAATTCAGGCAGATGGGCGCTGGGCAGGGTGAAGCCGACTGCGTGGGCGTGCCCACCAAAGCGCGTGAAGAGATCGCGGCAGGATTCCAGGGCATCCAGCAGATGCAAAGCAGAGATGGACCTCCCGGAGCCGTGCGCCTCGCCGCCGTCCTTGGCCACAACCAAGGCGGGGCGTCCCGTTTTTTCGACGACGCGCGAAGCCACAATTCCGACCACGCCGCGGTGCCATCCATCACCGTCAAAGACCATGCAGAACTTGCCGGTGAGGTCAGGTTCGGCGGCAAGCTGGGCTTCAATCTCCGTCAGGATTCTAGCTTCTTCTTTCTGCCTCTCCAGGTTGAGCTGGTTCAGCTTCTCGGCAATTTCGCGGCATCGTTGCTGGTCTTTGCAGGTAAAGAGTTCGATCACGTCCTGGGCTACGTCCATACGTCCGGCGGCGTTGATACGCGGGCCCAGGCGGAAGCCCACGTCGCCAGCCGCCAGCCTGCGCCCAATGCCGGCCAGTCCAGAGACCTCCATCAAGGCCTTGAGTCCTTGGTTCACAGGATGGCGCAGCTCTTCCAACCCCAGTTTTGCCATGGTCCGGTTCTCGCCCAGCAGAGGTACTGCATCGGCAATCGTCGCAATGGCGACCATTTTGAGAAACGACGGAATGAGTCTTGCCTGGTCGGACGGGTCTTTGAATTTGGCAAACAATGCCTGCACGACTTTGAACGCCACGCCAGCGCCGCAGAGAGCTTTGCACGGGTAATCACAGCCCTGTTGGTTGGGATTCAAGACCGCCAGCGCGTTGGGCACGCCTTCATGAGCTTCCGGCAGATGGTGGTCGGTGACGATCAGGTCCACGCCCGCGCGCCGCGCCGTTTCCGCTGCCTGGAAAGCGCGTATGCCGGTATCCACGCTGATCACCAGCTTCACGCCGGCCGCAGCCGCCCGCTCAATCACGTCATCCTTGATTCCATAACCTTCCTTGATGCGGTGAGGCACATGGAAGTCGGCAGCCCCGCCACAAAGCTCGATGGCCGTCTTCAAAATGACGACTGCTGTGGTTCCGTCCACATCGTAGTCGCCGTAGATCAGGATTTGTTCCTGGTTGGCGATGGCGGCGCTGATCCGCTCCACCGCTTCCCGCATGCCTCGCATCAGGTAAGGCGAGTGCAACCTGTCGAGTGACGGCGACAAAAAGTCTCTCGCCGTCTCCGCCGTGTTGATCCCGCGAAGGACAAGCAGGCGGGCGATGAGGGGCGGAACGTTGGCTTCTGCGCAGAGTTTATCGATTGTGGCCGGGTCGGGATTAAGAAAGTTCCAACGCATGGGGCTTCTAACTTCGTCGCTTGGCCAAACCGCTCGTGCTGATTCTACCGCTCAGTCTGTAGCCGGCGCCTAACGCGGCGGCGAGGCAACGCGAGCCAGCCTCGCCGCTTACGTGTTTGGAATTCAGCTATTCTTCTTCCTGCTCAGAGTCGTCGATCAGGATGCCGTCGTAATCGTCGGCGGTATTTTCTAGCCGCTGGTAGGTCTCATACCACTCGGTAGAGATTTCATAGAGGAACACCACGCCCTGGCAAGGGAACCCGATCTGGAGAAAACCGACTTTGCCCGCGAAATTGCGCAGCCAGCGGGCCTCTTCCAGGTCTTCTTCATTCATGTACTCGATTTCCTGGAGCCGGTTCAGGAGCAAGTCAACGTCCTCTTTCTCCAGTTCAACAAAATTCATGGTGACAAAATTAACGCCGGAAGCTTTGGCTAACTCAACAAAGTCCTTCCATGCGTCCGGATGGTCTTCATCCACCGTCCAGGGCACGGTGGGCACCTCGTCGCTGACGTAGGCGTTGAAGCGGCGCAGGCCGTGGCCTTCAATGAAGGCAACCATGTCGTCTTTCAGGTTGTGCAGGTCTTGTTCCATGAGTTGTCAGGAACATGATATCGCGATTTTCGAGTCCAAACCTAGGCGGGCCTGTGGAGGAGAGGAGTAATTCTCACGGAAACCCGTACTGCAACCGTACTGAGGGAGTAAACACAAAAATAATGACCTCTGCGGAGTTCATGCTGGGCTTTGACGTACAATGGAATCACCCCGCCAAGGAATTGGCGGGATTTTGTTTTGCGGTCCACAAGGACGGCAATTTAACAAAATGGAAAGGGGGCAACTTGGCCCGAGGATCTTTGAAAACTGAATGTCTGCGAAAATGATACCCGGAGCAAATTGCACACCCGGTTTTGACTTGCATCTAAGTCCTTCATTTTCTTAGGCTGGTGAAAGAAACACAGGAAGTGGGTATTGTAAATCGAGCGAAAATGGCTAAAAAGAGCACATCAGACTTACGCCAGCAAGTCGGCCAACTCCTTATCCTGGGTTTTGACGGGCTAGAGGTGGAGAGAAATCTGACCGTCGCGCTCAGCTCGCTCCAGCCTGGCGGCGTGATCCTGTTTGCCCGTAACATCGAGGACCCAAAGCAGACCTGGAAGCTGCTGCGCGACTCCCAAGCCACCACCCCAGTGCCGATGTTCCTCTGTGTCGATCTCGAAGGCGGCACGGTGGACCGTCTGAAGAAAATCATTGCTCCGGCGCCGTCCGTCGAGCAGGTATTTGCCACCGGCAATCGCAAGCTGTGGAAGATGCACGGCAACATCTTGGGTCTGGAGGCGCGCGCCCTGGGCTTCAACACGAATTTTGCTCCGGTCTTCGATCTTGGCTTGCCGGCTTCGCGCCCGGTGCTGGCCTCGCGCACAGCCTCGGCGGATGCGAAGGAAGTCGTCCGCTACGCGCGTGAATTTCTGCGCGGGCTGAAGGCGGCCAAAGTCCTGGGATGCGGCAAGCACTTTCCTGGCCTGGGTGAGGCCAATCTGGACAGCCACCACGACATGCCGGTGGTGCGCAAAGCGTGGAAGAAAATGTGGGCCGAAGACCTGCTGCCCTACCGCGAGTTGCACCGCAAGGTTCCCTTTGTGATGGTGGCCCATGCGGCCTATCCCAGCGTCACCAAAGATAATCTGCCGGCTTCGCTTTCCAAGAAATGGATGAAAGATATCCTGCGCACCAAGGTCGGTTATCGCGGGCTGATCATCTCCGATGATCTGGAGATGGGCGGCGTGCTGGCGGCGGGACCAATCGAAGAAGTTGCGGTGGAGACGCTGCGCGCCGGCGCTGATATTTTTCTGGTCTGCCACAACCAGGAGCTGGTGTGGCGCGGATACGAGGCAGTGCTGCGCCAAGCCGAGAAAGACCGCAGGTTCGCAGCGCAGGTGGCCCAAGCGGCCAAGCGCGTCCTGAATCTCAAGAAGCGGTCGGCCGAGCTGCGTGGATTTGCCGGAGAGCCCAGAATTGAAGTCGTAGAAACGTTGAAGAAGTTCATGGAGGAGTTTCGCCAGCTGATTGATCCGCTGGAGCATGTAATTTCTTCTGTCAAAGAGGTGCAGGCTTGATCGTTGCCGGCGTAATGAGTGGAACTTCGGCGGATGGCATTGATGTTGCCCTGGTCGCCGTCGCCGCAACGGGGCGCGGCTACCGGAGGCACTTTGATCTGCTCGGGCACCAGCACTTCAGCTATCCCAAAAGCGTGCGCCGGGCTGTGCTCTCGGCTATGAACGCCGGGAGCGCCAGCGTGGCCGAACTCTCCCGCCTGAATTTTCTGTTGGGCGAGCTCTACGCTGAGGCTGTTAGGAAAGCGCAGCGGAAAGCAAGGATCAAGGAAATAGACCTGGTCGGCTGCCACGGCCAGACGATCTACCATCAAGGCGAAGCGGCATCCTATTTGGGGGAAAAAATCGCCTGCACCTGGCAGACCGGCGAAGGCGCCGTGATCGCCGCGCGGCTGGGCGTTCCCGTGGTCTCTGATTTCCGCCCAGCCGATATGGCTGCTGGCGGCAAAGGCGCGCCGCTGGTGCCCTTTCTCGACTACGTGATTTTCCGCAACTACGGTCTGGGGAGGATTGTGCAGAACCTCGGCGGCATCGCCAATCTCACTGCCATCCCCGCAGACGCAAAGCCGAAAAATGTTATCGCGTTCGACACTGGTCCGGGAAATATGGTGATTGACCAGCTTATGCAGATGCTTTTCGGTAAGCCGCTTGACCGCAACGGAGAGGTCGCGCGGCGCGGGAAGATTCTTCATCCGGTACTGGAAGAAATGCTGCGGGGCCCGTATTTCAGGCGCAAACCTCCCAAGACCGCCGGGCGGGAAGAATTTGGTCTGGCCTATGCCCAGACTTTCCTTCGCCGCTGCGGCCGGGCAGTGGCGCAAGATGTCATCGCCACGGCGACCGCCCTCAGTGCGCATTCTGTGGCAAACGCGATCAGGAAACTGGTGCTTCCTGGCGCCAACTATCGTGATTACATCGTGTCCGGCGGTGGAACAAAGAATCGCACCCTCATGCGCATGCTCTCTGAAGAAACGCGCCCGCTGGGGCTCAAGCTCCGCCATTCTGATGATTTTGGCGTTCCCAGCCAGGCCAAGGAAGCTATGGCCTTTGCCCTGCTGGCGTTTCAGAGCTGGCACCGGCTGCCGGGAAATATTCCGTCCGCCACCGGGGCGGATAAACCGGTGGTGTTGGGGAAGATTTCGTATGTTTAACCACAGAGGATGCAGAGGAGCACGGAGCAGCTTCCGATCGACCAGGAATGATCTCTGTGTTCCTCTGTGTCCTCTGTGGTTGATGGTTCTTCTTTTTGTGTCGTGCGTGATGTTTATTTCCTGCTCCAGCCGCACTGATCCCAACACGCTGGTGATGATCATTGAGAGCAGTCCTGCCAATCTTGATCCGCGCGTTGGTACCGATGCCCAGTCGGAACGCATAGATCAACTGATCTTCGATTCGTTGGTGCACCGCGACGAACATTTCAACATACGGCCCTCGGTGGCCCAAAGTTGGGAGGTTCCCGATTCCCGGACTTATATCTTCCACTTGCGGCAGGGCATACGCTTTCACGATGGCCGGCTGTTGACTTCGCGCGACGTCAAGTGGACCCTGGACACGATCCGTAACGGCTCACTCATCACTCTCAAAACCACCACCTACGCGCTGATTGACCGCATCGAAGCCCCGGATGACTCCACGCTGGTGGTCCACCTCTCCGAACCCGATGGCACGCTGCTGTACAACGTCTCCGACGGGGCCTTCGGCATTGTGCCCTTTGGCAGTGACAAGAAGTTTAACAGCAACCCCATTGGCTCCGGACCGTTCCGGTTCGTTCGCAGCGATCCTGACAGCCAAGTGATTATCGAACGCAATGGCAGCTACTGGGGCCAGCACGCGCGCGTGGAGCGGGTGCGCTTTGCCGTAGTCTCGGATGCCACCACCCGGGCGCTGGAGTTGCGCAAAGGCAGCGCTGATATTTCTCCCAGCGGCTCGCTGAGCGCGGATATGGTGGGCACACTCCGCCACGACCCGAATCTTGAGATCGAGCAGCAGCCGGGCACTGTGCTGGCCTATCTCGCCTTCAATCTGCGCGATCCTATCTTGAAAGACGTCCGCGTGCGTCAAGCGCTCGCTTTTGCCATTGACCGTGGCGCCATGCTGCATTACCTGTTTGGCGACCAGGGCCGCCTGGCGGACAGCGTGCTTCCGCCGCAGCACTGGGCGTACAGCGGTGATGTCCCCCATTATCCATACGATCCAGACAAGGCCAACCAGATGCTCGACGCCGCTGGGTATTCCCGCGGCAAAGATGGAGTGCGCTTTCGTCTGCTGATGAAGACGGGGACCGAAGAGACTACACGACTTCTGGCCGCCGTGTTGCAGCAGCAACTGCGGAGGATCGGCATTGCCCTGGAGATTCGCAGCTTTGAGTTCGCCACATTTTATGCCGACGTGACCAAAGGCTCTTTTCAGCTCTATTCGTTGCGCTGGATTGGCGGCAACGAAGATCCCGACATTTTTTACTATGCCTTCCACTCCTCCAGCTTTCCGCCCAAGCACGCCAATCGCAGTTACTACGTGAATCCTGAAATGGACCGCCTCATCGACGCCGGGCGCAACACCGTGGACCAGGAGAAGCGGAAGCAAATTTATGCTCAAGTGCAGCAAATCCTGGCGCGCGACCTGCCGTACATCGATCTTTGGTATTTTGACAATGTCGTGGTGCATTCGCGGCGGGTCAGGAACCTGCGGCTCAATCCTCCGGGGAACTACGATTTTCTGGCGACTGTGGATCTGGCGCGTTGACACTCATCTCGCGAAATGTTCACTGCTGCCAAAGTGTTAGCATCGAAAGGTTCAGGTTATGCAAGTACTCTTCATCGGCGATATCTTCGGCAGCCCAGGGCGCAAGATTGTCCACGATCATCTCTCTCACGTTGTGGAAACCAACCACGTCGATCTGGTGATCGCCAACGCCGAGAATGCCGCCGGAGGTTTTGGCCTGACCGCGGCCATCGCCAACGAACTGTTTGACCTGGGCTGCGAAGTGCTGACCACCGGCAACCACATCTGGGACAAGCGGGAGATCATTGACTACTTCAACTCAGTCAACGGCGATGCGAGCGGGCGCGTTCGGCGCGTACTTCGTCCGGCCAATTATGCCGAGGGCGTTCCCGGCGTTGGCTTGTATGAAGGTACAACACAGAAAGGCCAGCGCTACGCTGTGATTAACCTGCAAGGGCGAGTCTTCATGCAGGATACCGACGACCCCTTCCGCAAGGCAGACGCTCTGTTGCGCCAGGTCACCAGCAAAGTGGTGATCGTCGATTTCCATGCGGAAGCAACCTCAGAGAAGATGGCCCTGGGCTGGTACCTTGACGGCCGTGTGACCGCTGTCCTGGGCACGCACACGCATGTGCCCACCGCGGACACGCGCGTGCTGCCCAGCGGCACCGCGTACCAGACCGACGTGGGCATGACCGGCCCCTACGACAGCGTGATCGGCGTACAGAAGGAACAGGTGCTGCAACGGTTTCTAACCGGACTTCCCGGGCGCTTTGAAGCGGCCAAGGGCGATCCGCGATTCTGTGCCGTGCTGATCGAGTGCGACGAGACCAGCGGGCATGCGAAGTCTATCCAGCGCTTGATGCTAGGAGAATGATGCTCGGAGAATAAGAAAGGCAGCCCCCGAGGGAGCTGCCTCACTTGGAGTTCTTTGACAACTCAATTATTTCTTTTTTGCGGCCGCACGGTGCACCGGCGGCTTCTTCACCGGAGGCTTCACGCCCGGTAGCTCACCCTGGGTCATGATGAACATGAACGGATTGAGAGTGTAATCGGAGATCGAACCGACGATCTTGATCATCGTTCCTGGAACCGGCGGCTTGAGCGTAGGCTTCTCCAGGGTAACCTTCAAGTCGGCCTTGTTGTCTTTCTGGTTCTCATCGGCAAAGGCAGCCTGAATTGTGTCTTTATCCGCCGAAACCACTTTTACCTCGATCTGCAGCTTGGCCGGCTCGCCTTTCGCGTCCTTTTGCTTGTTCAGGATGGCCTGCCAGACTTTGTCAGCGGCTGCCTTGCCCTTGGGGGCGCAATCGCGTTGCGCGAGGACAAACGCCCAATCACTGAAGGAAAGAGTGGCGGGGTCGTTTTTCGCCACGACGTCTGCGGCGATGTCACAGTCTGTTGGCTTAGGCGTAATCAGTTTGCCCAATTCATCGAGCGACGGCGGAGCGGTCTGACCGGCGGTGGTGGCCACGAATTGGTCCCAATTGTCGGTGTTGCCGTGATAGCGCTTGTACTTGGCCTTGGCATAAGTTGCAATCCCTTGCGCGGCCGCATCATTTTTCTGGGTCTTAGCGAGATTGATGGCCTTGCCAGAAAACCAAAAGCCGTTCAAGTCAATGGGGTTCGTCTCCAGATAAGTCAAGGCAAGCTGATAGGTGTCCTGCATGTTGGTGGGATCAAGCTGGAGCGCTTTCAGATAATAAGGGCGGGCCTCGGTGTAATTTTTGCTTTGGAGAGCGCAAAAGCCAGCCGTACCGTTGAAGAAATCCGCCATTTGGTTCCGTTGCTTCTCAAAGTCGGCGTCGCTCAAACCCTCCGGCTTCTGCGCATTCGGCAATTGCTGCAAGCCGGACTGCGCATACGCGCAGCCTTCTTTTAGCGCTGCAGCATTACCACCCGTAGCAAGATCGCGGTCGATGGCGGTGACGATGGCCAGGACGCGAATGTTGTTCGGAGTCAGGGCCAGGATGCGTTTCGCTAGTTCCACCACCTTAGGACTATTACTTGTCTGCTGGTATGCGGCCATGGCCAGATCCAGCGCATCACTCAGCACAATGCTCTGGGGATACTGAGCGATGAAAGCTTCCAGTGCCTGCGCCTTGGCGGCGGGGTCTTGGGTGTTGTAGGCGGTGATGTAGGCGTTGTACTCCGCCGGATCCTTAATCACCTTCTGGCTCGTGGGCGAGTTTGTCTGTTGGTCAGACGCTGCTGGCTGGGTACTTCCCTGCGCCAGGACCGCCCCGGTTAGCGCAAGCACGAAAGTGACAATCACTTTTCTCATTGAAATCGCTCCTCCAAATTTATGACTCCCAAGTAGGGCCCACGCCCCTGACCGTTGTCCGGCCTTTGCAAATCCCTGGACCTGCCGCTTTGACGAAAATCTGAGCCACCGGATTATAAAAGACGAACCCCTCTTTTACGCAAGTGGCACATAAAAAAGACAGCTTATTTAATCAGATGCAAAGTCTTTCCTGACCGTTATCCGCGGCCTATTTCCCAGACCTGTTGCCCCAAGGTGAATAGACACCAAAAGTCAGCCGCTTCGGCCTGAAAAAGCAGGAAATTAGAGAAAAAACCTGCTAAAGACCATGGCTGAAATCGTTCAAAGGGAAGGGTCTTTTCAAGGGTTTTCCGCCTGTGTCTGAAGCGCCGGCATAGGCACCAGCAGTTGTTCCTTGCGATACACCAGGTTGCTGGCGTTGTAGGTGGCCATTTCAAAGCCGTGCCCGTGGGTGATGGCGTCGGTAGGGCAGGCCTCGACACAATAGCCGCAGAAAATACAGCGGTTGTAGTCGATGTTGTAAACCTTAGCGTAGCGCTCAGCGCCGCTGATGCGGTTCTCTTCCGTGTTCTCCGCCGCTTCAATATAAATGCAGTTCGAAGGGCAAGCGGCGGCGCAAAGAAAGCAGGCCACGCATTTTTCCAGGCCACTTTCATCGCGCTGCAGCACGTGCAGACCGCGGAAGCGCTCCTGAAACACCGCACCGTTCATGGGGCCGGGACCGTCAGGATAATTCTCCACCACGGTGGGAGCAAACATCTCCCGAAAGGTTACGGACATTCCCTTGGCAATGCCGGCGATATCGCGGAGGATCGACATGGAACCAGTATAACGACTTGTCTGAAAGTTGAAAACTACAGAGAACACAGAGTTCGCATGGGCCACGCTACTCATTTCCGAGATCTAAACCATTTACGAGCTGCCAAAGTTCTTTTTCACGAGCTCAAACGCCGCCTGGTAGGTATTTCCCAGCAGCGTTACAAGCTCATTTTCATGTTCCGCCGGGCAATCGAATTGCGAAGTGATCTCGGCGAGAGTGCGGCCGCTATCGGCGGGCGAGAGCCGGACCGTGGCCTGATAGTTTGACAGAGGCATTGGGCCCTCAATCATTTTGTATGTGCACGTATGGTCGTGGTCGGAAAGCGTAAGCAACTGCTCCCGTATGCGCGGCCCTCCGAGACCAAAGTTGCGGACACAGCCAATTTGACCGGAATTCATGCCGGCTTCAATATGGCTGTCAGTGACACCGGGAAACCATTTCGGCAACCCGTTGAAATCGCGGATGTACTCCCACACGCGCTCAATCGGCGCCGGGATAAGACTTGATTTATAAACTTTGGCCATGGTTTTTCTCGGAATAGTTGTGTTGTGTTCTGGCTCCCGCTTAAAATTCTAACTGAATTCACAAAATCCTAATCGCCTTCGCCCAGAAAGATGTATGCTTTCTGTTTTCAGGGGAGACCTTCATGTATGACGCCATCATTGTAGGCGCTCGTTGCGCCGGTTCGCCCACCGCCTTGTTGCTGGCCCGCAAGGGTTACAAAGTCCTGTTGGTGGACCGCGGGATCTTCCCCAGTGATATGCCTTTTTCCAATCATTACGTCCATCAGAGCGGTGCGGCCGCACTGAAGCGCTGGGGGTTGCTCGACAAACTTGCGGCCACGAATTGTCCTCCCATCACCACCAATCATTGGGATTACGGCGCTTTTGCTCTCACTGGCTCGCCGCCTCCGTCCGATGGAGTGACAACAGCCTATGCGCCACGGCGCATCAAGCTCGATCCGGTGCTGGTGGACGCTGCCGTTGCATCAGGAGCCGAGTTGCGGGAGGGCTTCTCCGTCCAGGAACTGGTGTTTGATAAAGACCGGGTCACAGGAATTCGCGGGCACCAGAAAAACGGAGCCATGGTGACGGAGACTGCCCGCATTATCGTTGGCGCGGACGGCATGTTCTCCACCGTGGCCAAAGCCGTGAAAGCAGAAGAATACAACAGCAAGCCTCCGCTGGAGGGGTCGTGGTATGCCTACTGGAGCGGCGTGAAGATGCAGGGATGGCATTTGTGGCTTCGGCTCAATAAGGTCTTCTTCGCGTTCAACACCAATGACGATCTCACGCTGATCGGAGTGGCCTTTGCTGCTCGTGATCTGCCATCAGCCCGCGCGAATATTGAAGGTGAATATTCCCGGGCCATTGCTGAGCATGTGCCGGAGCTGGCTGAGCGTATGCGAAGCGGCCGCCGTGAGACGCGGTTCGTGGGAGGAGCGATTCCCAGCCATGTGCGCAAGCCCTATG
>WNFN01178100.1_pt1 | contig 11027 bp, 10 predicted proteins | sample 5400161 | NCBI WGS metagenome assembly WNFN01 (sample SAMN13153353, study PRJNA577476) | soil metagenome | isolation source: 80 cm saprolite on Douglas fir-dominated hillslope | place: USA:California | collected 2013-09-17
CTCTGTCGCCGTACCTCCTTCTGGCCAAGAAATGATTGCGCTCCTAAACAAGAAGTCGCCCAAGAATCTTTCTGACCCCAACTCCCTGAAGGAGTAGTCCTTAAGCAATACTTCTGAGTTTCTCGGAACACCCCGGTCGCGACCGGGGTGTTTTGCTTTGTGGCTATTGCGTCTCCTCGAGGCCTGCTGCCAAGGCGAGGACTAGAATTCAGGGCTTGACAGCTGGGTGAACATGACTTATAGTCATTTATGGTTTACAGTCACTATGACTCCTGATTCCAAATTGCTCTTCACTAATCTTGACCCGCTAGCCCCGCGCTCGACTCCCGGCCGACGGCAGCGCCGCAGTGCCGATATTCGCGAACGACTATTCCGCGCAGCTCTGAATTTATTCGCCCAGAAAGGATTTGCCGAGACAACTGTCGAGGACATTACCGAGTCTGCTGACGTCGGTAAAGGCACCTTTTTCAATTACTTCCCGAGCAAGGACCACATTCTGCTGGCTTTCGGAGAAATGCAACTCAGCAAGCTGGAAGCAACCATTGAGACGGCTCGCCGCACTGGCGAGCCCATGCCGGAATTCCTCGGTTCGCTCGGTCTCCGCATGACCCAGGAGCCCACTCGGAATCCCGCCATCATCCGTGCGCTTCTCCAGGGCTATCTTTCAACGACTCCGGTTCGTGAGGCCATGATGGACTTGCAAAAGCGCATGCATGCCCTGCTTAGCCAGATGATTCAGCTCGGTCAGGACCGTGGCGAAATCCGCAACGACCTCCCTGCCGCGGAGATCGCCCACGTTTTTCGCCAAACCATTTTCGGCACGCTTCTGATTTGGTCGCTTTACGCCGACGCGACTTTGCACTCTCGGATCGAAACTGCATTCAACTTGCTCTGGTCCGGCTTGGCGCCTCCCGGGACCTCGACGCCGCCGTTGACGGTCCCTTTCTTCACGTCAGGAGACTAGTTTTATGAGCCGCAAGCGCATCCTGATTCTTCTCGCTGCCGCCGCCGTGCTGACCGCCACTGTGCTCTATGCCGGTTGGTTGCGCCGCGACACCGCCCTGCAAGGCTCCGGCACCGTCGAAGCTCGCAACATTCGCGTCGGCTCCAAGATCGGCGGCCGCATCGACAAAGTTTTGGTCCGCGAAGGTGATTCCGTTCGACCAGGCCAAGTTCTGATTACCTTCGACGACCATGAATTGCGGGCCGCGCTCCAACAATCCCGTGCCAGCGCTGAAAAATCCCGGCGCGGCTATCGTCCCGAGGAAATCGCGGAAGCACGCGCCGTCGCGGCTCAGTCCAAGGCCGAGTACGAGTTAAAAAAGAACGGCTATCGCTCGGAAGACATCGCCACCGCGCAAGCCGATCTTGACCGAGCGAAGGCCGACGAAATCCGCACGCATCTTGACTTTGACCGTTACGCCGCACTCGCAAAAAAAGATCTCGTCTCCAAGCAGCAACTCGATACCGCCGAGGCCAATTGGAAAGTCGCCGCCGCCCAGCAACAGAGCGCCCGGCACAAGCCCGATGAACTCCAGCGCGGCTACCGTCCCGAGGAAATTGCCTCCGCCGAAGCGCACTACCATCAGGCACAGGCCAACCTGGAAAAACTCGAGCGCGGCAACCGTCGCGAAGACGTCGACCTCGCCAAAGCAGCCTACGCTTATGACGAAGCGCGTTTCCGAGAGCGCCAAGTCACCGCTCCCTCCGCCGCCATCGTCGAGGTTCTGGACGTTCGCCCCGGCGACCTCATCGCGCCCAATACGCCCGTCGCGACTCTTCTTGAAAAGGATCAGATCTACGTTCGCATCTACATTCCCGAAACCGAAATCGGCCGCGTCAAGCTTGGCCAAAAAGCCGAAGTTCGCGTCGATTCTTTTCCGAACACCGCTTTCGATGGCCTCGTCGAACAGATCAACCAGCAGGCCGAATTCCTGCCGCGCAATGTTCAGACCCGCGAAGAGCGCGTCCACCAGGTCATTGGCATAAAAATTCGCATCAATGATCCCGCCGGTCGTGTCCTAGCCGGCATGGCCGCGGATGTGAAACTGAAAGCCCAAAGCTGAGGCCATGGCGACGCACCCGCAACCCCTCTCGCAAGCCGCCATCTCCGCCGAACATCTCGTGCGGCGCTTCGGCAACTTCACCGCCGTGAACGACGTGAGCTTCCGAGTCGAAAAAGGCGAAATCTTTGGTTTCCTCGGCCCCAACGGCAGCGGAAAGACCACCGTCATCAAAATGCTCACCGGACTTTTGCCGCTCAGCGGAGGATCGGCCTGGGTCGAAGGTCTGGACGTGCGGACCGAATCGGAAGCCATGCGCGAGCGCATCGGCTACATGTCGCAAAACTTCAGCCTCTACTACGATCTTACCGTCGCGGAAAACTTGCAGTTCTACGGCCGTATCTACAGCCTGGAACCCGCGCGCCTAAAGCGCCGCATGGACGAAATTGTCCAGCTCAACGGCCTGGCACCCTATCTGAATCGCCTGGCCGCGCAACTTTCCGGCGGCTGGAAGCAGCGCCTCGCCCTCGGCTGCGCCATGCTCCATGAGCCGACACTCCTCTTTCTCGACGAGCCCACCGCGGGCATCGATCCCGTCGCGCGCCGCCAGCTCTGGGATCTTCTCTTCGAGCTTTCCGGTCATGGCATCACGTTTTTTGTCACCACTCATTACATGGACGAAGCTGAGCGCTGCAGCCACGTCGCTTACATTTATTACGGCAAGCTCATCGCCGACGGCACACCCAAGTCGCTTAGAGAGCTTCCTGACGTTCAGCCACCGGGCCCCCTGCGCGTTGAAATCACCACGCCGGAAGTTACACGCGCGCTCCGCTTCGCGCGTCACCTCCCGGGCATTCTCAGCGCCACCATTTTCGGCCAATCCATCCATGCGCTCATCGAAGACCATTTCAATCTCGACGATCTTCGCGAACAGCTTATGAAAAACGGCATCGCCGTCACCGAAATTCGTCCGCTTGCTCCCAGCCTCGAAGACGTCTTCGTCGAGCTCACTTACAAGCATCAAGCGCTCCTGGAGGCCGCCCGTGCGTAACTTCTTTCGCGGTTTCGGCGCTGTCTTTTACAAAGAGGTCCTGCATGTCCGCCGCGACCCCGCGACTCTTTTTTTCTCTCTCGTCATTCCGCTGCTGCAAATGGTTGTGCTTGGTTTCGGCATTGACACCAACATCCGCCAGATCAATACCGTTGTCCTGAATGCCGACGGCCGCCGCGAAAGCCGCGAGCTGATCGACCGCTTGAAAAACTCCGACACCTTTCATTTCATCCGTTACGTCCAAAACGACCGCGATCTCAACGACGCCATCATTGCCGGAAAGGCCCGCGTCGGAATCAAGATTCCCGTGGATTATTCTGACCGCCTTCTCCACAACATGAGCGCCCAGGTCCTCGTCCTCATCGACGGCTCGGACTCCTCGGTCGCCGGCCAGGCCATCAACGTGACCACCGCCATCGGCCTCGACGAATCGCTCCGCCGCGTTCTTCAGGATCGTTCCACTTTTGCGGTCGATATCCGCCCCAAGCTGCTCTTCAACCCGGACTCCCGTTCCCCGAATTTCCTCTTGCCCGGCTTGACCGCTATTCTCCTGCTGAACGTCACCACATTCCTCACCGCTTTCTCTATCGTCCGCGAGAAGGAACGCGGCACGCTCGAACAGCTTTTCGTCACGCCGGTCCGCCCCATGGGCCTCCTTTTCGGCAAGCTCCTTCCCTATCTGGCCATCGGTTTTGCCGAGCTCTGTCTGATTCTCACCTTCATGCGCTTCGTCTTTCAGGTTCCCATTCACGGCAACGTCCTGGTTCTCGCGTTCCTTTCTCTCCCCTATCTTTTCGTTTCGCTTTCCATCGGCATTCTGGTCTCCAGCAAAGCCAACTCGCAATCCGAGGCCATCCAGCTCGCCTTTCTCACGTTTCTCCCCAGCATCTTCTTCTCCGGCTACATCTTTCCGCGCGAAACCATGCCCGTCGTCTTCTACGTCATCAGCTATTTCATTCCCGCCAGCTATTACATCAACATCACCCGCGGCATCATTTTGCGCGGCGCCGGCCTTTCTCATCTCTGGCTCGATGGCCTGGCCCTCTACGCCATGGGCTCCATTCTTCTTCTCATCGCCGCCCGCCGCTTCCAGAACAAAGTCATCATGGCGTGAGTTTTCGCCCCGTTAGCGGGTCTTTTTGAGGTAGCACACAAGTCGCTGATTCCCACTTCTCCGTTCGTGGTCAGTGGGGGCGAGATGTCCGGAAACCTACCGGGACTTAGCTCCTGGCTCTACGACGGAGCTCCGTAACCGACGCGGCATAAATACCAGCGTCCAGCATCGCAAGCGCGGCTAGCCTAACTTCCGCGCTCGTCGGAGCGAACTGTTTTGTTTGCAAGGAGTTGTCATTTCATTCCGTCACTATGTTGCGGCTTCATGCCAAGTCTTGACCGGCAGCGGAAGTGGATCCCCTGGTAGATGCGGGCGTTAACCACATCCGCGGCGGCATCCGAGAAGCGGTTATAGGTGCGCGTCTGCTGAGGGGCTGCCGCGTTCGTGGTGGTTACCGTGAAGGTCTTTTTGTCAGTCCCGAAGAAGAGGGCAAGGACACGGGTTATGGCGCCCGTGACGTTGTTGGCGCCCGAGGTGTAGTCGGGATAGTTTGGCGTGTTGATCATCGGCTGCCAGTTCGGGTCGCCGGCCGTTTCTGGGTTCCCGTCATTGTCTCCCTCTTGAATGGCCGTGAGGGGTCGCCAGAAGACGAAGTGGAACTTGCTGTCCCAGGCAGTGATCCCGGCATCGCCCATGGCCAGGCCGGCCAGCGCGAAGATCCGCGCACTGTCACCGATGTCGGGCACGTGCAAGCCGACGATGTCCCTCAGTGCCCGGTTCCACAGCACGAGGAAGTTGGAGTTCCAGAACTTCGCGAGGTCAGTCTGCTCGGGCGTGCGGGTGCTATGGGGGTCGGCGGCGCCCAGGTCCTTGACCTCGTTATAGGCTGTCGCGTATCGCTCGCTTGTCAAGGTTGGCGGCGCCACCGGACGAAACTGGGAAGGACTCTTCAAGGTGAACGGAGTGACAGTCGCGAGCCACGGCGCGAGTGCTGCCGAGAGAGTTGGAGGTGGTCCGGGGAGGTATGAAGGCGTCGGGCGCCAGACGCCGGGATCGGTGCCGCCAGTGAAGGGTGGTGGATTCAGCGGAAAGCTCCCGTCATTGGCTCGCAGGGCGATGATACCGGCAGCAGCCTGCGCCCCCACTGCGACGCCGGGGTCGGTCTCCGCCAGACCATGCGCGTTCAGATAGTTGTGATAGGCGGTGTCGAGGGACGCCGTTTGGGCAGGGAAGCGGTTCACGAGCACATCGTGCGCGGCCTTGGCGGCTGCGGCCGCCGGCGAGCCCGACGCTCCCGGGATGTGCACGTGGTACGGTTTGAATCGGCCGTCGATCGCCTCGACAGCGTCATACACGGCAATCTGGACAGTCGCGTTGTCGAGGAAGCCCACTGCGCTGCCATGGGTGGGACCGGCGTTTACGATCGTTTGTACAGCGATCGCATTCCAATCCGTTACGGCGTCGGCTCGTACGACTGACGGCATAGCGAGGGGCATCGCTAAGCCAAGTATGAGTACACAAAATCTTTTCAGTAGTCGCATTTCTTGTCTCCTCTCGAGGCCGATAGGGATTCACCAAATTAGGGCAAAGTGAAGCAGGACGCTGTCAGAATGGAGGAAGGGCCCCGGTAGGAAGACCAACAGCTCCGCACCTAGTCGCTCTGCCAGTTTGCAAAACGGACCATACGCCGCATTTCGAGCGAAGTAAAGTTGTTATTTGTAAAATGCCTGTCGCCCGGCATACCAGACTCACATTGCAGAGGCGCTCTAGTTCATCTAGTACTTCCGCCTGCCTGTTTTGTCTTTTATTGCCGCACCGCGTATTCTGCTGAACTGTCCCGACGTTCTCAGGAGATTCCGTGTCCTGCCCCATCTGCGAAAAGCGCAAAGCCGCTCGCTTCTGTCCCGCGAAGGGAGAAAAGATCTGCGCCGTTTGCTGCGGCACAGAGCGCGAAGTCTCCATCGACTGCCCCTCCGATTGCTCCTATCTCGTCGCGGCGCACCGTTACGAAAACGAGCACCGGCGCTCCTTGCCCGCGGACACGCCGTTGCTCGACGAAAAAATCCCCCAGGATATCGTCTACGCCCACCAGCAGCTCATGGCTGCGCTGGCCTTCTCCATCGCCAAGTTCTGCGCCGTCCAGCCCGCTGCCGTGGACGCTGACGTCCTCGCCGCCATCCAGGCCCTCACGCAGACCTACAAGACGCTGAGCTCCGGCATCATCTACGAAAAACCGCCGGACGCGCCGCTCCCGCGCGAACTCTACGCTGCATTGATGGCCCTTATTTCCGAACTCAAAAAGCAGCAAGCCGAACGCGCCAACTCAGCCGGCCTCAAGGACGCGGATCTTTTCTATCTGCTGGTTTTTCTCTACCGGATGGGTTTGCTGCGCACCAACGGCCGCCCCCGCTCGCGCCGCTTCATCGAATTCCTGCGTGGCCAATTCCCGCAATCCCCCGAACTCAAGCGCGAAGAATCTCGCATCATCGTCCCCTAGCAGGTTTTTTTGCGGCACAGCGACTCCTGGCTGGGCGTCTTCTTAGCCGCCTACCCTGCCGCGCATGACCGCGTAGGTTGCATCTGTTGCGCCACCAACGCCGCGTCCCAGCCCAGAGACAACTGAGAGCAAGGCGTCGTATGCTTCTTGTCCACCCACGGCCGCGACCGAAATCCATACTTCTCACGGATTCGCGCCACCCGTTCGCTGGCCGTCCGCCGGTATTTCTCAGGCGCATACCCGTTCTTCGCGTACCACTGTTCGTACTGCTTCGCCAGGCGCGGAAACTTCTCCCGCACAAACGGCAGGAACTGCTTCGCCGACGACGGCATCAAAAACAGCACTCCCGAGAAAAACCACTGCGCGCCCGCTTCTTTCGCGGCCGCCGCGACTGCCTCGAGCTCGCCCTCGCCGTCCGTAATCCCCGGCACCAACGGCGAAGCGGAGACACCGACAGCCAGCCCCGCTTCGTGCAATTCGTTCACAGCGGCGATTCGCAGATCCGGCCGCGGCGCCCGTGGCTCCAGCAATCGCGCCAGCCTCGGCCGCATCGTCGTCACCGTAATGTCTATCTGTAACGAGGACCGCGCCGCAATCTTCGTCAGCACGTCGATATCGCGCACGATCTGATTCGACTTCGTGATGATCGAAATACTCAGACCTTCGCGCTTCGCCAATTCCTCCAGGCACGCCCGCGTCACCCCGTGTTCCCGCTCAGCGGGTTGATACGGATCGGTGGCCGTCCCAATCGCGATATGATCCGGCTTTTCGCCGCCCGACCTCTCCGACGCATACGAGTACTTGCGCGAAATATCATGCGCCAGCAAAGGCGCGGCATCCTTCTTCACATAAATCTTTTTCTCGAACTCGGACCCGTCCAGTTCCATGTATTCGTGCGTGTACCGCGCGTAGCAATACTTGCAGGCAAACTCGCATCCTCGATAAGGATTGATCGTCCATTCGAACGGCACGCGGTCCGAATCGCACCGGTTTAGGATCGATTTCACCGGCAGCACAAAATACTCCGGCCGCTCCGCCGATTTTCTTTGCGTCTCCGCTGGCGGGGAGGATGCTGCGAGGCGGGCAATGCCAACCAGTCGCGCGCGAGCGCGTTCAAGGGGCGCCGCGGAATCAATTCGAACCGGACCTGATTCACGGTTTTGGGTTCCGTGCTGGTTCCTGGACGCTGGGGGGCAACCCGCCGTCGCCTGATTCGAATTGCTGCCGCGTTGGTCAACAGCCGGGGCAGGGCTACTGACCATCTTCATTGGGCTTATGGCATCAGGGCACTCAGGAAAGAGTCCTGCTGTGGTTGGTGAAGCGCGGCGGCGTCGAATCCGAAAACTCGGCGCCGATGGGGAGTGAACTGGAGACATAGCCCACCTCGAAGCACGCCGCAGTATTTCGCTTTTTGTTCGCTTAGTCAAGGACTATTTTCGCTTTTTCTTCATGCGGCTTCCCGCCCTCGCATTCTCCCTTTCCACCGTACCTCCATGGATACGGCGCCTCTTCGCGAAAGCTCGCAGACAATTGCCTCCCTTGCTGTCACAAGGTATTCTCAATGTCCGGGGGAAGCGTCGTCGGCATGCTTGGTAGATCCAAACACTTTCTGCTCGCGGCATCTGTGCTGCTTGCTGGCCTGCCAGCGCTCTCCCTCGGCCAGAATGCTCCGCCGGCAAAGAAGCTGCCTGCAGGTCCCGCCGCCCCGCAATCGACCCACTATCCCATTCTCCTCCTTGCTTTTGGCAACGATCCCAACTGGAGCCTGCGCATCGGCCTGAAAGGGCCGGAACGCTTGGATCGCCCAGGGTACCCGCCGATCCCTCTGGAGCCGGCCGAAGTAACGCATGAAGCCGGCGCCGACTCTTGGACCTATCACGCCAAGGATGCCGCTACCGGCGCGATCGTCGTCGTCCACCTCACGCGGGAAGCGTGTACCGACGCCACCAACGATACGCTGACTCCCGCGCCGCCCCCCTCGGGAAAATACTCCTTCCGCGCCTCCGTCGATCACGCCCAAATCGGCTCCTTAAAGGGCTGCGCCCGCGTCGCCGCCGAGATCTTCCCCAAGATTAACAATCAACCCGACGACGAGGAGGACGCTGACAAAAAAAAGCCACCCGCTCCAACCGTCACCAACTTCAATCCCTCCGTCGCCGTCGCTTACCTGAATTCAGCAAGCGGCGTTGTACTCAGCCGCGGCAAGACGAAGAAGATCGCGGCGCCAGCCGGCACCGAGCTGGCCCTCTCCCACGACGGCAAGAAGCTTCTTTACACGCGCTCCGATTCAAAGAGCAGCCCCGACCGCACCATCGTTCTCTACGATTTTGACTCCGGCAAATCGCTGGATTTGGTGCACGGTCTCGTGCGGCAAGCCTTCTGGTCGCCCGATGACGGCCGCGTCGCTTTTCTCAAAGCTCTGGATAACTCGTGGCAGGTGTGGTCTTTCCCCGCCACAATGCCCGAGGCCGCCGCAGTTTTTTCTCCGCAGTCCGTGAATTCTCTCCATGGCTGGGTCGACAGTCACACTGTTCTCGCCACGGACATGCAAGACGCCTTCTGGCTTAGCGAAGACAACCAGCCGCAATCCGTAGCGCTGAAAGATATCTACGGTGCCGCATTTCAAATCATGAGTTCAGATACAATCCGCGTGAATCCCGTCAATTCAGACTTGCTGTTGATTTCGGCCGCTTATTTGTCGGCGCCCGCCGGTGCTCCAGGTGGTTCCACGGGCTCGACCGCGGGTTTTTTCCTTTACGAAATGCGTGCGAAGCGCCGCGTAATTCTCTGCCCGCCTGAGCAGTCGGGCCGCGCTGCGGAATGGTCGCGCGACGGCCTTCAAATCTTTTTTTCCGGGAGCGATTCCTCGCATCGTCCAATCGTCTACCGAATTTTTTGGGACGCCACAGGGTTGCAGCGAGTTCTTACCGGCAGCAACTATGTAGTAGGGCAGTAGCCTACTCCCCCGAGGGTGCTGATAGGTTTTAGATCACCCTTGCCTGATACGCCGCAGTCGCTTTATTCGCCGCCTCTCACTACCATCTTGGCGTATACTGAGTTTTATGAGTACTGGTCCCACGCCCGCTCTCACGCAGGTGGGTATACTTGTCCTCGACGAAAATGCCCCGGGCGGAAGCGCGGTAAAGCAGATCCTGGACTCCGAGGGGTGGCGCGTACGCATAGTCCCCGACACCCAGATGCTCCTTGCCGAGCTGAAAACCGGGGAATGGTCTCTTGTAATCGCTGATGTGGCTCTGACCGGTGTCGACGGTCCCGCCTTCGTCACCCTGCGCGAGCTTGCCAGTGTCTCAGCGGCTGACGGTGGGCGCGTCCGCGTCCTGTATCTGATCCCGGAACTGGCCAGCGGCCAATACATTGTCCATCTGGAAGCCGCGCGCCTTCCCTACGTACTTCGTCCCTACCACCTTCACGACTTTCTCGAAAAAGTCAGCGATCTGCTCGTCGAAGTGAAGGCCATCGAGGGTCCCATCCGTCAGGTCCGCCATGAATTCGGCGCCCTGCGCAAGAAGAAGAAATTAGCCGCCCGTTCCAACTCCATGTTCGCCTCGCGCGACTCTTTTTCCTACACCGACGAGGAACTCGCCGAATACGAGAAACAGGAAGGCGAAGCCTCCAAGTCCAGGCGCAACAAGCCCCGCGTCAACCTCGGCGATCCCAACCGCTGAATGGGGCAAAGCAAGTTCCAAGTCTTAGTTCTTAGCAACGGACCCGCGATGGGCGGGTCAAACAGGTGAGGAACAGGGCTTCCGTAACTAGCTGATAAAACATGGGTTAAAATTTGTTCCTCAAGAGAGCCCTTAGTTCTCAGTTCTCAGTTGTTACTAGGCGGCCTCACATTCTAGTTTGTCCCTCTGCCTTTACCCGGTTCACCAGGCCGGCTCCTTCTTCCTGCTAAGAACTAAAAACTAACAACGAATAACTTCCACCAGTGCAAGGAATTGTTCCCTCCCCGTTCTAATCCTGAGTCGTATCCCCGCTGGTTCGCTCTGACCGGGTCGGGGTTCACGCACAGGAGGCTTTCATGGAACGGTCGATTTTTGCCGCCCTGATCGGCGGTCTACTCGGTATCACCACTCTTGGGGGCTTGGCTTTCGTCGGCTCGGCACCGGGCTCCCCTGCCGCTCCCTCGTCTCGGCCTGAAGGCGATTGGCGGCTCCTCAATCCCGTCACCTACGAGAACATCTCCGTCTTCCCCGTCGTCAGCTCCTACAGCCAGGACACCAGTACCTTCCTCACCCTCGAGGAAGGTCTCGCCACCGGCAACGTGGCCGTCCATGAGCAAGGTTCCGAGAGCATGGTTCGCGGCCGCGATGGCCATCCCGTATATATTCCGCAGCCCGGTACCAGTGCTTCCGTCAACCAGCTTGTCCTGATCAATCGCAGCAAGCGCCCGCTGTTGCT
>WNFN01205914.1_pt1 | contig 11024 bp, 10 predicted proteins | sample 5400161 | NCBI WGS metagenome assembly WNFN01 (sample SAMN13153353, study PRJNA577476) | soil metagenome | isolation source: 80 cm saprolite on Douglas fir-dominated hillslope | place: USA:California | collected 2013-09-17
TCTGCACCTGGTTCACGCCGTGCAGCTGGAACTCAACCGGATCTTCCGCAGTAATAATGTTGGTGTCGGGCTTGTTGAGTAGTGAAACCGAAGAATAAAGAGTGTTGGTCTTGCCCGAACCGGTAGGGCCCGTGACCAGCACCATGCCGTAGGGCTTGAGCACCGCGCGCTGAAACTTTTCCAGCGACTCCGGCTCAAAACCGAGCTTGGTCATGTCGAGCCGCAGGTTTTCTTTATCCAGCAGCCGCATGACAACTTTTTCGCCCCAGAGCGTGGGCAGGCAGTTGACGCGGAAGTCGAGCTGCTTCTTCTTGCCGCCAATCTGCATCTTCAGCATGATGCGCCCGTCCTGCGGCAGGCGCTTTTCGCTGATGTCCATCTTGGCCATGATCTTGATGCGCGAGGTGATCGCGTCTTTCAATTTCATGGGCGGCGACATAATGTGTTGCAACACGCCGTCAATGCGGAAACGCACACGGTATTCTTTTTCGTAAGGCTCAATGTGGATATCACTGGCGCCGCGCTTCACCGCGTCCGTCATCACAATGTTCACCAGCTTGACGATGGGCGCTTCGTCGGCCGATTTTTCCAGTTCGGCCAGGTCCATCTCGTCCTGCTCGGCCTGTAGTTCAACGTCAGCCTCTTCACCCATGGAAGCCAGTAGCTCATCGACGTTCGATTCCTGCTGCGAACCGCCATACGCCTTGTCGATGGCGTCCATGATGGCGGATTCAGAAGCGACCACCGGCTCAATATTGAAGCCGGTCATGAACTTGATATCGTCCATGGCGAAAACGTTCGTCGGATCGACCATGGCAATGGTCAGCGATGCGCCGACGCGGCTGAGCGGAAGAATCTGGTAGCGCTTGGCTGTCTCTTCCGGAATCAGCTTGACCACGGAGGAATCGATTTCAAAATATTGCAGGTTAATGGCGGGAACGCCGTACTGCCGCGAAAGGAAATTGGTGACTTCCTCGTCGCTCACAAATCCCAGGTGGACCAGTGTGGAACCGAGACGCGAATTCGGGCCGGACTCACGCTGCGTCTTGAGCGCCTTATCGAGTTGCTCGTGCGTGATGATCTTCTCTTTGACCAGAAGATCGCCTAACCTTTGCGACATAGTTGGTAACAGGTCCTGGATGAAATTTGCCTCAAGCGCACCATGTCTCAAAGAGGCCGGGGGACAGCCGCTGGTCGTGGGAAGAACTTGAGTAGCCCGATTGTGTGCCGGGTGACAGAAATTGTCAATTAGCCGTTCCCCTCTAAGGTTCATGCACTTACGGGAAGAGTAAACAGGAACTCTGGAGTATTAAGGGGAAGCGCTGAGGTGCTCTTGCCGGAGCGATGACAAAAACGGGGCCAGTTCGGGACCATGAGTTAGCGGGATTACCCTAAACAAAGGTAATTCCGCCCCACCTACAGTTCTTAAGCCCCTCTCCTCGACCAGGGAAACACCAACAATGCCTTTCCAAGCGACAACGTTCGCAATAACAAAATAAGGATGTCCGGCGAAACGATTGTCCGCGCTGTATCACTACACACTTGTAAGTACTAAGGTCCGGTGAAATAGTCATGGCTTGTCCTACAATCATTGTCACTCCGGGATCATCTGGCGTAACTCCTGCTCTGTGGGGAGGTCAAGTAACACTTTCCACCACTGATCTGGTCGGCTTCGGTCCAACTTCAGGCAAGGTGTCCCTGAAGTGTAGCGATGGGCGCACGCTTGTGGATGCGCTGCCCATTGTTTCATGGTTCCCGCAGACCATTGTTGTTACATTGCCGGCCCAAAATGCAGTGGCAGCCTGTGACTCGCCTCTGTTTTACGAACTCTTGGTGCACATCCCGCTTAGCGGGATGGATTGCGGCCCCCTCACCATTGACATTCTTCACAGCATCACCGATCCCACTCAGCTGACCGCCAATGATCTCACCGAATTGGCAGGCCAGTTCCGGATTTCGCTGAGTGTCCCTGGGTCAGCCATGACTCCAGCTACCGGGGTGCCGGTACGGGCTCAGATCGTGCCACCATTCGGAACAGGTCTCCCCTTCACTGACGTCACCGGCGCCCCGCTTCCCCGTATCCTAAAATGGAATCCAGGAATCGGCGGTCTGCGGGTGGAAGCTATGCTACTCGCTGCCCGGGCACAGCGCGCCAAGCTCCCGCCGCTCGTGCTTCGGTCTCACGCCACCGTGGTTTCCCTGGTCAAAAATCATACTCGAACGCCTCCCGTCGCAGTTCTTCCACCGCCGGCGCCATCCGTCACGGTTGAGGTCGCGTGGTCCGTCACCGCCTTCTCTATCTTTTTTCCCAACCCGGTCACGGTGCAGGAAGGGACCCTTTTCACCCTGGCCGACCCCAACGATCCGTTGCATGGTGTTGCGCCAACCCTCTCTTCCGTTCTCATCGGCATCCTTTTTCAACCTTGGATCACACCACTCACCGATCCCCCCACCCCAGCACGTCAGGCAGTGTTTTACTTCCTTAATGCGCGTGTCCGTTTAGCCGTGCCTGCTACGCAGATCTTTGGCCAGTGGATCGATTTGCCTTCGGTCCAACTGCCGGTACCCACCCTGGAAGTTCCGGTCGTGCTCGCCCTTTTCGCTGATCCGAACTTTACCGGACATATCCTTCCCTGCGTCCCCGCCAATGCGGCGCTCCGTGATCTGCAATCGATGATCAACAGGCTCCAGACCATACAGGCTGCGCTTGGTGCACTCGCTAACCTGGCATCGGTGGCCTCCTGGCTTACCGGACTGGGCAGCCTTCTCGGCAAGTTGCCTGCTTCGCCCGGGGCGACCACCCTGGTCGTTGCCAACGATCAGGGAAAGATCGATCTCGATGACTGGATCATGGAAAGAGGTGGCACCTTCGGCTGGGATACCGACTGGGAAGATCAGGTCAGTTCCATCATCTTCTTCGGTCCTCAGAACACCTCGGCCGTCTTCTACAGCGCTCCCGGCTGGGTTGCGGATGAAGGCCAGTACGATATTACGATCGGATTTGAACTAAACGCCTCTGTCCGAAATCTCTCCAGCAAGTTCCCTGGAAGCGTTCCCGCAGGTGCACTGACGGTGGTTAACCGCACTTCCGATGATGATTTCAATGACAGACTGTCAACCCTGCAATTCTGACGCGCGGGTGCCTCATCCTTTGCGGCTCACGATTCGATATGTCCTTAACAAAACACCGAACGGACGGCAAAGAGCGGAATCCGCTTCGTGTGGCACGGGCACTCTTTGCCCGAGGCCATTTCTCCGCGCCTCCGCGTCTCCGCGGTGAAGATTTTCCTGGCCTCCGTGCCTCCGTGTTTCAAAGGTTTTTCACTTTGGCGATTTTTCGCAATCTTGGCAATTTTGGCAATTCTTCTTCGTCGCCAGTGCTTCCACTACACTCTTCAGCTCAATCACCTCCAGCGGACAATCCGGCCAATTGTGTATCCAGCACACAATCCCATCGCATCCATCCAGCGGATGCATGTGCAGCAGAAAATTCTTGCTCTCATACTCAGCTTCCAGGTGTACCGGCTGGCACTTGTTCGGCCCTACCTCGCGCATCGCCTCTATGTCGGGAAACTGCATTTGCACCCGGGTAACGGAAAGCCCCAGCTCATGCGCCACTCCGCCAAACACAAATATCACGCCCTGCTCATTCGTCGGCGCAAAGCTGAACGGCGCAAACATCGGCTTCCCATAAATTGGACGATCATGCAGCACCTGCGCTCTCCTCGCCGCCCTCCGCGGTTCCGACGTCTGTGACGGGTTCCCTTCTGCTTTCACTTCCGCCGCAACCATTTCCAGCACGTCTTCCCACTCCCTTTCCAGTCCTTCTTTCCTCCCGTACTCCAGCATTCCCGCCGGCACGTTCACCCAGAACCCAAATCGACGCACCAGCGGCCTGGGGCTATATTTACTGTGCAATTCATAGTCCGCCAGCGTGGGACACTTCTTCAGGCCCCGGACGACTCCTGCCCAGTCGGCAAAAAGCGCTTTCATCTCCACCATGTGTCCTGACCCGCGCGCTTCCAGTCCGCTCGCCTCCAGCAGTTGCCCAAACGTGCCAAAATGTTTCCGCACATGCCCTTTCCCAATTGCCGTCGCCTTGCGAAACTCTGCCATGCTGGGAGCATGTCCGAGTTTGGTTGCGCATTCCTGTACCGCTGCAATCACCTCTTCTTTGGTCATGGTCTTCTCCTTAAAGCCTTTCTCCTTAAAGTTTTTTTGCCTGAAGCTTTGTTCCAAAAAAAAAGCCACCCTAAGTTGGCTCAAATTCATAATTTTTGGTTTTACAAAGACGTATTGGAGCGCAGCCGCCCTCGGCTGTGGGCTTGTTCTTCAAAAACGGTCGTGGAGCGCAGGCCGGGCCCCAATTAAGCCCGGTTCTGGCTTGATTGGGTAGAGAAGCCCTCGCCTGCGTGCGATACTCATGTAGCACAGCCGCCTCGGCTGTGTTTTTTGGATTGCTTGAATGGGAATTTAGAGATCGAATTGGATGACTACAGCTAAAACACAAAGCCAAGAGCTAAGAGCCAATGGCTAATAGCCGCTTCTCCAACAGCAGCTTTTTCTCACACTCCCGCGACCTATCCAGACGACGGTGTACAGAGCAGAAGTGCAGCTTTCCCCACACTTCAGGTCGTCGGAGGCCGCGGAAGCTGGGACCCATACGGGAGGCCACAGTCCACAGAGGTGCAGGCCTTTTTGGGTTTCCCCGGCCAACCAGCTTTGATTGCTGATTGCTCCTTCCGCCGGCGCCGCTCCCGTCAGAAGACTTTCAGAATATAGCAAAATTAGAGCGAACAAAGCAATAGAAAAATACGAAGAAAATTCGTTTCCAAAGAATTCGCTGCCCTGGACAAGACTGGCGTCGGCGGCGCCGCTATTCCCTGAGCGCGGCATCAATCTTATCGGTGTCGAAGCCAACAATCACTGTGGAATCGATCACGATCACTGGTGTTGTCATGTATCCCAACTTCTTGAGATCATCCAGCGCAGTGGGGTCTTGAATAATATCTTTTTCCAGGAACTGAACGCCCTTTTGCGAAAGATACTCCTTCGCTCTGTCGCAGAACATTCAACCCTTCTGGCTGTACACGGTAACAGTTTTCATTTGTCATTTCCCCATCAGTTGGTTGATGGCTTGTTTCGCGCCGCTGGTAACGTCGGCTACAGGATGCCCAGAATAGGTCGGCTTCGGTGGAGCTTCATTCCACATCGCACCGGGCGGATATACCGCAATGTAGTCCCAAACCACGCTGGCGCGATCATGTTCGCCCATGACATGCGACAGTGCCCGTCCTTTATCCCAATACTGCGAAGCTCGGGTGTTAGAAACACGCCTTAACGTCGCGGTTGATGGCGCTGCAAAATCAGTCGCCAAGACAGGCTCCCAGACTACGAACACGCGCATGTTTGCGCCGCTCACGTCTTTTAGCAGCGTTTCAGTTGCGGAGGCCCCCCGCAAGCAATACGCTCAAGTTGGCGAGAGCATTACCATGACCCGCACAGACGATGCAGAGTCATTGAACGACGTTTTGAGCGTAGACATGTTGTTGGCATTAAGGTTGACAAGTGGCGACTGCCCCCTCGGGGTCGAGCCACCACCATAAAAGTAGTAAGCGACGCCGAGGGCGATCACGATTCCTGCGCCCCAAAGAATCTGTTTCCGGTTCATGATCCACCTGCCAGAACATTGGCTAAGAAGTTGGCGACTATCTGCGGGAAAAAAATAAAAACAAACACCACAACCGCCGAGAACCACAGCAGTACGGTGCTGACGCGGCTCGGCTTGCAATTGCACTGCTTGGCCCGCCAGGATTTATAAAACGCGAATGCAATCAGCAGCACGGAGATGACCAGCAAGTAAGGCCGAAGCTTGCCTACGAACGCCGAGGTTCCCGCCGCACCGGCTGCAAATAGAAATGGCAGAAGTGGTAGACAGCAGCTTGAAGCGGCGATCACGCTGGCGAGGGCGCCCAAGCTCGCAACGACCGTGCCTTTCGAACCCGGTTTATTTTTTTGCTCTGTGACCTTGCCCTTATGGCGCAGCTCGCGCTTACAGTCCCGCAAAGCGCTGCTGAGTTCTTCCTCCAGATGGGCGAGGCTCCTGATTTTGGCTCGAACATCCTTCAACTTCCGGTCCAACACCGTTTGCACTTCTGGGCACAGGTGCTGTTTCTGGCGAAGCGACAGCAGTTCCTTAATTTCAGTGAGCGAGAAGCCCAGTTCTTGAGCGTGCCGGACAAATGTGAGGTCACGAATCTGATCACCGCTAAACAGGCGATACCCGCCAGTGCTTCTGGGGATGGCCGCAATGAGTCCCAGCTTCTGGTAGAAACGGATCGCGTCCACGCTCATACCGGCCTGCTTCGCCGCCTGTCCAATGTGCACTGCGTCCACCATCATATAAACAGGATAAACCCTGGAGTTAAGTCCAGAGTCAAGGGAATTCGCCACCAATGTGGGACTGGGAAATGCTCTCCCTCAGGGCTTTGTATTCTTAAACTGCAAAAGGCATTTTAAGATATTTCTACCTAACAATATAAAGCGCATTCATTGGTATATTATTTTTTAATTGAAATTATCCACCAACTATCTTATAAACATAATATGGCTCGCCGTCAGTGTACGCAGTCAGCCCCACCAAATCCGCCTAACTATGGAGGCAAACTTGGCTGAGATCGATGTTTCCCAAAAGGCCGAGATTTACCACACCTTATATCTCTTGAATCTTTCATTTGCCTCAATCGTGGGATACTGCCGGACCTTGCAGCAAACCGGAATTTTCAGGCCTCAGTTCGTCCGGTTGTTTGAGGGGTTCACGCAGGAGTTGCAAGCAGAGATCAACCAGGAATTTTTGGGTTCCCTGGAAAGCATCGAAATCGATCACTGGAACCGCTTCGCTAAGGTCCGGGAAAAGCGGGAAAAATATCTTCTGGGCGAAGACGCAAAACCAAAGAAAAGAAAGTCCCGTAAATCGTGACTAACTAATACCCAGACTCGTCCGGCCCGAACACCCATGGCATGCGGGCGGTTGCTACTCGCTGGTAAAGTAATCCACCGCTACAGGACTCTCAAACAGTGAATAATCGCGCGTCACGATGGTGATGCCGGTCTCGGTAACGATGTAGTTCTTGGCGTCTTCTTCAGGATCAAAGCCGATGACGGTCCCTTCCGGGAGATGCACGTCGCGGTCAATAATCGCGCGGCGGATCTTGCAATGCCGCCCGATGTTGACATGCGAAAAGATGATGCTGCTCTCGACCTCAGTGTAAGAGTTCACGCGCACGTCGGGCGAGAGAACGCAATTGCGCACATAGCCGCCGGAAAGAATGCTGCCGGGACAGACGATGGAATCAATGGCCATACCGGTGCGTCCGGGCTCGCCGAAAACAAACTTGGCCGGCGGATATTGCCGCTGATGCGTACGGATGGGCCAGTGCTTGTCATACAGGTTGAACACCGGTGAGACGGAGACCAGGTCCATATTGGCTTCGTAATAGGCTTCAATGGTGCCCACGTCGCGCCAGTACTGCGCTTCCTTCATGTTCTCGTCAATGAAGTTGAAGGAAAAGATTTTATACTGGTCGAGGATGCGGGGCAGGATATCATGCCCGAAATCATGCGATGAGTTGGGATCTTCAGCGTCTTTCAGCAGCACGGGCAACAGCACGTCAGTGTTGAAAATGTAAACGCCCATGGAGCCGGAAACCATCTCCGGGTTGTAGGGCGAACGCAGCTTGGTTTGCTTGGGCTTTTCTTCAAAGCCGGTGATGCGCCCCGAGCGATCAATGTCAACGATGCCGAATTGGTAGCACTCTTCAGGAGAAATAAGGATCGTGGCCAAAGTCACGTCCGCGCCCGCGGCCAGGTGCTGGTCCATCATGAGCTGGTAATTCATTTTGTAAATGTGGTCCCCGGAGAGGATCAGCACGTGCTTGGACTGCTCAGAGCCGATGGAATAAATGTTCTGGTAAACGGCATCCGCGGTGCCGAGGTACCAGCTGTCACTCACGCGCTTCATCGGCGGCAGGACTTCAATGAACTCGCCCAGTTCGCGCGCCACCACTGAGCCCCAGCCTTCGCGAATATGCCGGTTTAACGACAGTGCTTTATATTGGGTGAGAATATAGACCTTGCGCAGGTCTGAATTGATGCAGGTGGAAAGCGTGATGTCAATAATGCGATAGTTGCCGCCGAAAGTCACCGCCGGTCTGGCGCGATCGCGCGTAAGTGGGTAGAGGCGTTCTCCCGCCCCGCCAGCGAGTAATACTCCAAGTGTATCCTTCATATTTTTTGCGGACCATTTACTTGCAGATCATTTTCTTGCGGGCCATTTCTTAATGGCCCCTGGAAACAGCAGGGGAACTCTTGGGCACCAGAAATTTATGCTAGCAGAAAAAAGAAAAACCGGCGCAGCACTGCTCTCCGCCGGAACATCCGGGGGCTTTCAGCTATGCAGCTTCGTCGGTGGAGATGCGCAGAGACTTCAGGAAGCGCACATCGTGGGCGTTGATGCTGAATTCAGGTTCGGCATGTTTTTTGCGCGAGCTCACCAGCTGCGGCGCCGTCTCTTCGTCATGCTTGTTGAAGCCGATGGTAGCTTCCAGCACCAGAAAAACGTCAAAGCCTTCGTCTTTTATTCTGGCAATCACCTGCGCGATCTGCTCAGATTCAGAAAGAGACACGTTGATGGCCTCTCCCAGGTCTTTCATCAACTGCTTTAATTGTGGATTCACGCAAACTCCTCTGGACTTCCTGAATTAGATGCCCGTGAAGTTACCGGCGTTTTATTCTTTCGGCAGGATACGTCGATTTTCGCGCTACAATACCCAAAATGACACAAATTTCCGCTGTTAAAAATGCTTTGCAAAGCGTTGTAAAGAAAGACCGCTTGCTCAATGCGGTCTTTGCCGGCGGAAAATCGTTTGTTGTCTCAGTGAGCCGCACCTTTTACGCCTTCTATCTCCAGACCACCGGATTGATCTTCCTGATGTTTACCGGCTACGGTGTATGGAACCTGTACCACCATTACCGCCTTGACCACTTTGCGGACCGCATGCGCCTTTGGATTGTGGCTCCCGTAACTTTGGTCCTGGCATTTTTCACGGTGCATTCTTTCGTAAAAGCCAAACGCACCCTCAAGCGGAAATAACTCTCGCCGATAGCAGATCGAACTGAAAACTCAAGGTCCCTCACTCCGAATCCTTGCGCTCGCCCCTTCACGCCAAAAGCAGGCGTGAACGGGTCCCGAAAACGCGCGCGGATTTGAGGAGTTCGGGATGACGTTTGGGTGGGAGTATCATGGCAGAAGAGCAGCCCTGAACATGCCCCAGGACACCAAACTCGAACGCGACGCCGAGCAGTTGAAAGACATCACGCCGCATCCTCTTTACACGCCTGCCGATCTCGAAGGCTGGGACTACGACGCCGATGCGGGCTATCCCGGCGAGTTCCCTTTTACACGCGGCGTGCAGGCCACCATGTATCGCGGCCGCCTGTGGACCATGCGCCAGTATGCCGGCATGGGTGACGCCGAAGAATCGAACAAGCGTTACAAATATCTTCTTTCCCACGGAACGACTGGGCTTTCTGTGGCGTTTGATCTGCCTACGCAGATCGGCATGGATTCTGACCACGCCATGGCCGCAGGTGAAGTCGGCAAGGTGGGCGTGGCCATTGATTCCATTGAGGACATGGAGCGGCTCTTCGCGGGCATCAACCTGGAAAAGATTTCCACCTCGATGACCATCAATGCCAGCGCCGCGATTCTGCTGGCGCTCTATATCGCAGTGGCGCGGCGCAATGGCTCTGATACGCGCAAGCTCAGCGGCACCGTGCAGAATGACATTCTCAAGGAATACATTGCGCGCGGGACATATATCTATCCGCCGCGCCAGGCCCTGCGCATCATCACTGACATGTTTGCCTACGCCAATGAGCACGTGTCGGACTGGAACCCGATTTCGATTTCCGGCTATCACATGCGCGAAGCGGGCTGTACAGCGGTGCAGGAGGTGGCGTTTACGCTGGCGAATGCCATCGCTTATGTTGAACAATAATTTTCTGGAAGAAGTGGCCAAGTTCCGTGCGGCTCGACGGATGTGGGCCCGCATCATGCAGTCGCGCTTTCATGCCAAGAATCCGCGGTCGCTGATGCTGCGCTTTCATACGCAAACCGCGGGATCAACGCTCACGGCGCAGCAGCCGGAAAACAATATCGTCCGTACCGCGTTGCAGGCGATGGCGGCCGTGCTGGGCGGAACGCAGTCACTGCATACCAACGGCTTTGATGAAGCGCTGGGCCTGCCAACGGAAGAAGCCGCGCGCATCGCGCTGCGCACGCAGCAGATCGTGGGACATGAAACTGGTGTGGCTAATACTGTTGATCCGCTGGCCGGGTCTTATTACATTGAGTCGCTGACGAATGAGATCGAGCGCCGCGCACAGCTATATCTCGACAAGATTGAGGCTCTCGGCGGAACGCTGCGGTCGATCGAGCAAGGCTATATCCAGCAGGAAATCCAGAACGCCGCGTACGATTTCCAGCAGGGTGTCGATCGGCTGGAGAACGTCGTGGTCGGCGTGAATCGTTTTCAGACGGAAGACGATAAATCCGTGCCGGTGCTGCGCATCGACGAAGCTCTTGAAGGCCGCCAGGTGGAACGAGTGCGCGCCCTGCGCCAGCGTCGCGATAAGACGAAGTGGGAAGCCGCGTTGCGCGCCGTGGAAGACGCTGCCCGCAGCGAGCAAAACCTGATGCCGCATATCATTCATGCGGTGGAGAGCTACTGCACCGTCGGGGAAATCTCTGATGCGCTGAGAAAAGTTTTTGGGGAATATCAGGAGACGGTGGTGATCTAGAAGATTGCCAGGATCGCCGAAATTCCACCCCAACAAGCCAAAATCGGGCTTGCCGGGGACCCCGGTTGCCAAAAATTGCCAGAATTGGAAAGATACGGCGTACCCGGCGCTCTCATTGACCATTCAAGAAAGCTTCCAACACCTCAACATACTTATCCGGCTCT
>WNFN01271372.1_pt2 | contig 11022 bp, 14 predicted proteins | sample 5400161 | NCBI WGS metagenome assembly WNFN01 (sample SAMN13153353, study PRJNA577476) | soil metagenome | isolation source: 80 cm saprolite on Douglas fir-dominated hillslope | place: USA:California | collected 2013-09-17
GCTGGAGCACGTAGCCGCCTGGCCGTAGAGGTTGCACTGGGGCCGTGTGGGTGTCGGGCGCGGTGATGGTAGGGGCGACAAAGACAGCCTTACTGGTGATGCATGTTCCCATCCCTGGTCGCCCTGGGATCGGCACGCGAGCTGGATCATTGCTCGGCGAGATGAGCACGGTCGCAGACACCGGCTGACCTGACAAGGTCCACGCTGAGTTCGTGATCTTGATGGTAAAAGCCTCGTCAGCGGGCGCAACATAGGTATCTCGGTCGAAGCAAGAAGCATTGCCGCGGAGGGTGACCCGGAGGACATGCATGGTTCTCATCCCGCAGACGGCAGCGCACACACTGTACGCGGCGTCTAGCCGCGGGTGGTGGGCAGTGACGACGGTTTTACAGGGAGGCGGCAATCGCGGTCCCATCGGTGGCTAGACCTGCTGTGTTGCGGTGATGAGCACGTGGTGCCGTTGGTGTTTCGCCATGGTTGCGACTAGCACCGGCCACTGCATCCATGCGCCGTGTCGGTGTGCGCAGCTCCGGTGCAACTGAAGTGTCTAGCCCCGATGCGAGGCGCATGCGCATCTCAGGTGAGCGCCGTCTGTATCTCCCGCCTGCTCAGCTGCAATACTCAGGATCGCAGAAGGGAACGGCAGTGGACGTGAAGACGACCATCGAGGAGGTGAACAACGCGGTCACGTCTGCCGCGGTAATTATCGGTGGAACCTGGGCGTACTTTAAGTTTATCAGGGGCCGCACTTTCGCGCATCGAGCTGAACTCGATGTCTCGGCATCGCTCGGTACAGGCACTAATTCGTCATATCTTTCTATTACCATAACGCTCAAGAATACCGGATTGTCAAAGCTCCAGTTGAATTCGAATATGAAGGCTATACGGCTATTTCGCATCGCTGCAGAGGCAGACGATGGTCCGAGCCTGGTAAGGTGGCAGCGAATCTTGACGTCTCCTATCTTTGAGGCGCATGCATGGTTGGAGGCTCAAGAGACGGTGACTGACACTGTCGTCTACGACGTGCATGGCTCCGGCGTGAGCGATGCCGACCATGCTGTGTACCAGATGGAGGCTATAGTCGGTGCTCGCCGAAGATTGATTACGCGACGGGGTACGATGTGGACGTCACGTGCAGTGGTATTTATGCCAACAAACAATTCCGCACAAAGTCTGCCGCAGAAACCCGACGCGGTGGCATGGTCAAGTGGCAAGCAGGCACTACTATGCCGGGTTTCGTATCTGCTGAAAGGACGAAGGTGAAGTGATGTCGGACCGCAGGCCGCCCGGCCAATCAAAATATGGCAAGGAAGAAGAGGAAGAACTCGGCGAGGAGCTGCAGCAAGAGGTACAGCGTCAAAAGAGTTACTCCAAGGATGACGAAGATAGAATAAGGCTCGAAATGGATGCTGAAACAGAGACGACCAGCAAAACGGAGGAAGAGGATAAGTAGAGGATGGTCCAACTGCGCGCAAGCACTGTTGAGATCCTGGCTCAAGACTGGAGCGCGGAGAAGACCGTCCGGACCCCAGGGCGTGTGATCCGTGCATAAGTCGATGTGAAGGGCGTCAAGCAGCCCACCAGGGCCCGGTAACATGTTGGCCAGTCAGGTCAGCGGGTGAAACCGCCAGGCTGAAAAGCGGAAGGTCGGCGATTCGATCCCGCCCCTGACCACTAGATTTGCAGTGACTTGACCTGGGCTAACGTGCGCGAGGTGTCCGTCGCGCCGGTGCTGCTGAATGACCCCGATGACCCGTTTGTGACTGCGGCTGGCCGGACGATGTTGCACGCGGATTGCACGGTGTGATGAGGGGTGTGGCTCGATGGAGCCTATTTGGATTTCGGGATCAGCAGCCCGGCGCCGGCGGGACTGCCGTCTGCTGCCGGAGCTTGCCGACCGCGTTCAGCACCACGTCGGCGGCCGCCTGGGGAGTCCGGCTGGGTCCCGTTTCGGCGAACGCGGTCACCACCGCGCGGCAGAACTCGATCGGCTCGGCCGGCGGACTAGCGAGCCGGGCTGCCATGCCGGGAGCGAGCAGCGCTGAGGCTGACGAGACAGCCAGCCGCGCCCGGCCGAGCTGAGCGGGGACCTCAGCCTCGGTCACCTCGGACGGCAGCCGAACCTGCCCGCCGCGGTCGATGTCGGCGTAGAGGCCGCGTTGCTTGAGCCGGTCCACGTCCTCCGCGAGTACTGGCGCGTCCTCCAGGATCCCCGCTACCCGACTCGAGGGCATGGCGGCGAGCTGGACGGAAAACGTGTCCAGCGGTACCGCGGTGATTAGCAGGCCGACGACGAGCTTCAGCTGGTGCCATTCGAGCATGCGCCCTACTGGCGCTTGCGCCCGCAGGCTTACTGACATCACGGCCAGGGCGGCTAGGTCGGCGGCCTTGCCGGCTTCCTCCACGGCCAGTGCCGCGAGTGCGTACGCTCGCGCGTGCCGCCCGGCCGCGGACAGCAACTCGGCATCATCGAGCAGGCCTTGCGCATTGACGGCGGCCCCCACGGCGCACTTGACGAGATCGGGCGTCGAGGCCGCCTTCACCGCCTCAAGATCCACAACTCAAGCCTAGGCCGCTGGACTGCGGGCCCCTCAGCAGGCCCGCTCAGTCATACCAGGTCGGCCCTTCACGGTTCTCGGCGGCCGGTCCATGCTTCTCTTGGACCGCGAAGGGCATGCGGGCGCGGCCAGTTACGGGAACCTTGATCTCGATATCCCCTACGGCCTGTGCTTCAAGCGGATCGACTGCGATACAGAGGCGATCTACTTACTGCGACCGGCGCATGGTGCACCTGCAGTGCATCCTCAAGCATGGGCTCGACCCATACACCTGGATACACGCCCACGGCAGCCCTGCGGCCAAGGACCGGCGTGCCGCCTCCCGGCAGCACGGGCGCCGCTGCACCGCCACGACCGCGAGGACGAGGCGTTCTATTTGCTCGAGGCGGCATCCAGGTCGATTGCGGGGACAACTGGGTTCCGGACGTGACCGCGGAGGGGTTCGTGGCGCAGGCGCGCCGGCAGGTGCGGGCGGTGGCTGCCGGCGGCGGGATGGCAGCGATCGAGGAATGCCGGGGCATGTCCGGCTCAACGGCTGCACCTGGGACCAGATCGCCCGGCCCCTGGCCACCAACCCCGAGGAAGCACAGCTGCGCTACGGGCCGACGTCGTCCGTGAAGGGCGGATACTTGCCTGCATGAGGCTGAGCCGACGGTTTTACAGACCGCTGACGGCCAAGGTCGGCTTACCTAGTTTCACCTGGAGCGATGGCGGAGAGCTAAGCAGCCGACCTGGCGGTATCCCACGTATGTCTCACGCGCGGGATACGTCCGTGCGGTTGTTTGATTCTCCTCGCCCACCGCATCGCCTAAGCGCAGGTCGCCAACTAGCGTAGCCTCGTGGTCACAGCTGTGCTCGGGCTCCGGGGTCGGGTAGGAGCACAGTTGCCCAGCCGCTGGCGTCACTGCTGCCGACCCACGCCGTGCTGGACTGGGATGCCTTCATGATCCCCGCGTCAGCTCTCGCGGGACGGGAGATCGCGAAGTCCCCGGAGACCTGGCCCGCCTACCGTCAGCTCGTCCATGCGGCGCGTAGGCTTGCTGTCACGGGACCGGGCTTGGTACCTGCTGCCAGCTGGTGCCGTTCCATTTCTCGACGAGAGCGATGGGCCGGTCGTTCCGGTTACGGGCGTAACCGACCACCCAGGCGTAACCGGGTTGAACCGCGGCGACTCCGGATAGGGTCGGATCGGTCACTCCCGGCTGGAGCCGGATCGGCATGACCGTCCAGCGGACGCCATCCCAGCGCTCGATCAGCGGGATCGATCCGCGACTGCCCCAAGCGCTTCCGACTGCAAAGGCGCTGGTAGGGCTCAGGGCCGCGATCGCGTCGAGGCCAGTTTCGCCATGGGCGCCTGTAGGGTTCGGACTCGGCTGCAGTTGCCATCTTCTGCCGTCCCAGTGCTCGACCAGCGGGCTGATGTCTAGGCCGGTCGGGCCAGACTGATAATGGCCCACGGCCCAGACGTTGCTGCTAGACGAGCCGCCGAAGGGTGCGATACTTCGGCACGGACTTTGTCGCCCCTTGCTCTCCCACCAGCCAGATGTCGCGAGCGGATATCACTCCCAGGCCGCCGGTGGTCGTGCCGACAGGTCTGGGCAGGTACCGCCATCTGGTGCCGTCCCAGCCCATGAAGACCGGGACGGAGTGTCCGCCGGCGACGCCTTCGCCGATGGCCCAGGCCGCCGTCGGGGAGACCGCCGCGACTGCGGTCAGGTCTAGGTCCGTGACGTGACCGCCTGAACTCGGGGCGGGCACGATGCTCCAGGCAGCCCCGTTCCAGTGCTCGATCAGCGGATACCTCCGCGCATTATGTTCTATTGGCGACCACCTGCCCACCGCCCAGGCGTCGCCTGGCGCGTCGATGGCCACCGCTTCCAAGCTGCTGCGGGTTGGGTCTGCGGTACCCCCCGGGCTCGGGCACGGCACCGCCCTCCAGCGCTGGCCGTCCCAGTGCGCGGTCAAGGGGTAAATCCCCCTGGGCAACGGTGTATGCGTTCCGACGGCCCAGGCGTCAGACTCGGCTAGAGCCGCGACCGCACTGAGGCTCCCGGCGCCTCCAGATGGTGCGAACCCAGCGTCAGTCGCGGCCGGAGAAGGAGCCGGAGCCGGGGGTTGCCTGGAGACTGCGCACGCCGCGACGGCGAGCATCAGCATGCCCGCTGCCAGCGCATAGCGCATCGATCGCACAGTGATCACCACTCACGGCTGCGTACATCAGACGGTAGCGGCCCGGCGGGTCGCTGCCCAGCGGCCCAAGCACCTGAGGCTGCGCAGCGGTCGGAGCGCTATGTCCAGCCGTGTGGTCTCCCAGGGGCCGGGTGAATGTTGGGCTCGAGAATACGGCACCCTACCAAGCCGCCGCTGGCGCGGCTCCTCTGTGATCTGATGTGAGACATAGACCCCCGCCCGACGAAGAGGACCCGCGTCCATGCGATACGCGATGTCCGGCAATTGGTGGCCAGAACGCTTGACGATCTCAGACGATGCCGGGAGCCCTCGGTTCGAGGTCCGCAACCGTCCGGGGTTCGGAGCGATGCTGTCGGTCAACGTGGCTGGTGGCGAGCAGGTCGCCACGATAGAACGGCGGAGGGGTGGGCAATTCCAGGTCGTCGTCGGCAAAAAGGACGCCGGGCTGGTCCGGCGGCAGGCGGATCGCTACGACATCCTGGGCACACCCTGGTCGCTGGCTGCGGCCAGCAGCGTGCGGGACGGCCGGTATTCGATCACCCGCGACGACCTGGCGCTGGCGACGGTCTCACGCCAGATCACCGAGGGCGTGCGGCCAATGCAGACGATCAGCGTGGACATCGGCGCCGGGGACGCGGTAACGCTCCTCGCCACGGTGCTGGCCGTCGAGGCGGTGCGATACGAGCATGCTGGAGCCCAATTCAACCCTCGCGCACTGCTAGACCTGCCACGGCAGCTGCTGCCAACCTGCTCAACCCGCTCAACTGGTTGGGAGGATAGGTGGACTGATGACGCCCAATCGTGGCACCCGTTGCGGGTCCTGCCAACTCTGCTCGCGTCTCCTCGATAGGCGCCGGATCCATGGGAGTGGTCGCTCTGTCAAGGGTCTGCGCGAAGCGACGGCCCGCAGGGACGCCCTTGACGCGGCGGCCGCGAGCTGGACACTCGGGCGGCGAGGAAGACGTTCCGATGCGGTACCGACTGAGTGCCGGGTGAGCCGGGCTGGTCTGCGGGAGCTGAGGCGTGGGGCCAGGCGCCCGGCCGGGCCTTCAGAGGCAGAGGCCGGAGCGCCTGGCCCCGGCGCCGCGCAGCGGCGCCGCTTGATCTAAGTATGGCGGAATTCGGCAACGCTGCGCGGTGATGGATGCGCGGTGATGGAAGCTAGCTAGGGCAGGACTCCGAATCGCTCGGCGAGTTCGCGTAGCTCGGGTCCGGGCCGCAATCCGGAGAGCTGGAGCAGGTCGCCGGTGACGTCTCGGGCGACCCGGTGAGTGCGGGTCTGCTCGGGCGTGATCTGCTCGGCGAGCTGCAAGTCGTGGATGGCCTCGCCGATCTGGGGCTGCATGGCGTGCGCTGCCGCCAGGTCAATCAGGATCCTAGACACTCCCGCTCATGCTGTGGGAGCTGAACGTGTCGAGCTGGGGCCGTCAGCTGCGTGGTCGCGGTAGAAGCCCGAGGGAGCGTGGACGAGCGCCGGGCTTGCCCGTGAGATAGCGTCTTGGCGGCTGGTGGCCTTTGGCCTGCCGCCAGTCTGCAGGCACGCCTGGCCGTGTTCACGTCCGGTAGGCGACGATGGTGATGCTCCAAGTGATGCCCTGCTTGGTCTGGCGGGCTGCGAACAGGCGGGTGCCGTCGCCGCTGAGCCCGATGATGCCCGACAGGATGCCGAAATCCGGAAAGTTGCGGTTGTAGCTGGTCGTCCACCGCACGGTGCCGTCGGCGACCGAGTAGGCCGTGGTGCGGTTGCCGCCGATGAACATCGTGTCCCCGGACGGGTTGATGACCAGCCCGGACGGATCCCCAGAGGTATCCGGCGCCAGCCTTGCCCACCGCGTCACGCCGGTGCTCGCGTTGTATGAGGCGATCGCGTACGAGGTACCGTGATTCAGCGGCACGGTGAGGATCACCGTCTGGCCACCGGGAGTCACGGCGATATCCGGCACCGGCCCCGAGATGCGTGCGTAGTGCCGGTCCAGCCACATGCTCCTGCCGGTGGCCGCGCGATACGCGAACGTCGCGACGTCGAAGTGCCCGTTAATGTTCGCAGCCTCGCCCGCGACGTAGACGGCGCCCCCGCCGGGTCCGGCCACGATCTGAGAGCCAGCGGCAAAGCCGTAGGGGTCCTTGTACCGGGTCGCCCATTTCAGGGTGCCGGCCGCCCCGTACGCGACGGTGAGGGCGGCAGAGCCGGCGACGCCCGTGGCGTAAACCGTCTTCCCGTCCGGGCTGACGGCAACGGACTCGGCGTCGCCGCGCTTCCCGGTGGAGCAGCGCAGCCACCGCTGCTTGCCGGTCGCGGCAGCGTAGGCGATGACCCCGAAGAACAGCGAGTGCGCCTCGCCCAGGGTGCCCGCCAGGTACAAGGTCGTGCCGTCCGGGCTCACCGCGAGCCCGCTCACCCCGGCGCCGCTGTCCTTCGGCCTGTACCGGCTCGCCCACAACTGCCTGCCGGTGCGCGCGTCATAAGCGAAGATCACGACACCCTGGAAGTGTCCGGTGAAATGGAAGTCGGTGGTCACGTAGACCCTCGCCCCGTCCGGGCTCACCGTGAGCGCGACCGGGTAGCTGTAGATATTGCCGCCAGGCTGATAGGAGCTAGCCCACAGTCGCGCGCCGGTCGCGGCGCGATAGGCGGCCGTCTCGTAATGCGGCTTAACTAGGCGACCCTGAACCAAGCCCGAGACGAACACCGTCGCCCCGTCCGGGCTGACAGCCCCGACGCCACCATAGGCGCCCGGCAGCGAGCTGACCCACAGCTGCCGGCCCGACGTGGTCTCCGGGCTGGTGGCAACGGCCGTGCTGGGCCTCGCCGACGACATGCCGGCCGACGATGGCACCGGGCCAGCCGCGGGCGAGCAGTGCACCCGGCCGGCCGCGGGCGAGCACGACGCGCAGCACCACGCCAGGCCCAGCGAGATCAATGCCGCGCCCGCGACCCGCAGGCCACGCAAGCACTTCGTCACTCGCACAAGCCGGCCCTTCCTTCCCGCGTCCCGGGAACTGCCCGCGAGGTGGTCGCGGTCGTGGCCAGGCGCGACCTGGGCGGCACGAGGAACCCGAGCGCGGCCGACAACCCGGCTAGCAGGCCGAACAGGACATAGCTACTCCATGGCAAGGCGACCGACCTACCTGCCCACCGGAAGCCGACCGGCGGTGCACCATGCTATATCACCTTGTCCGGCCCGCCCCCTGGCCCAAGAAGGACATTGCTCACGGCCTTTCGCATGGCGAGCCAGTGTGCGGTGTAGTCGTCGCAATGCCGCCGGGCGATCACGCACACAGCCCACCTGTCAGAGGAGCCTGTCGGCGTGAGCTCGATGACGCGCTCGCCGTGTGCAACCTCGCGCACACCTGGATGTTGACCCCGAGCAGCCGCACCACTAGCGGGGCCGAGGCGAAGCGCGGAGGGACCGTCTTGGGGGCAGCACGACCCGTCACGCCAAGATGCCATGCCGACCTGAGGTCGCTGGGGCTACACCACGGCTGCGGACCTGGGCCATACCTACAAGAATGGGAGAACGACTCGTGGCTGGAGAACAGCGTGCCGAACGCCAGGCCCGCTGTCAGGCCCACGCACCCGAGCAGCACGACAACCATGACCCTGTTGAGCACACGCGTCGATGTGCGCCGCGTCATCGGCCTGCGCGACCAGGCCGGCCAGCCGGTCACCGTGACCGGCCACCAGTTTCGCCACACCCTGGGAACCCGGCTCATCAACAGCGGCGTCCCTCAGCACGTCGTGCAGAAGCTCCCCGGTCACGCCAGCCGGCGCATGATCGCGCACTACGCCCGGATCCACGACTCCACCATCCGCGAGGCGTTCGACCGTTACCAGCGCCAGCGGGTCAACATTGCCGGGGCGGCCATCGGCTACGACCCGGACGCGCGAGTCCCCACTTCCTACCGGACGTCCCGGGCGGACGACAACCGAAAGCATGACACCTCGGGCCTTCCGGGCGCTAGTTAGACGGCATGAAGGCGAACATTTCTGTTGATGGCGATAATGCCGCCACACCTTGCCCTCTACGAATCGCTCGGCTTTCCTAGGTATTCAGAGCCTTCCTAGCGGAGCCAGAGCGGGCTGAAGGTCGTTCGTGCGGCGGAGGAGCTGACGATGAGCACCGGTTGCACCCCTGACCAGCGCCAGATCTTCACGGCGTGCAGGCCACCTTGGATCAGGACGGCGCTGCCCGCCCGGTCCGTCGCGATGCTGGCGGTGTCGTAATCGCTTTGATCCCGGGTGAGTGCGACCAGCCGGGTCAGGTGGCGGTGCCGCCACCTGACCACGGATTCCCGGCTCCCGGCCTGATTCTTGAATCTGAGAAGAGTCAAGCGGCCGCGAATGTCAAAGGCGGGATCGAGGCAAACGGTGTTCCGGTCAGCGCAGGGCCTGATCGGCGGCAGGTTGAGGATGCTGGTGGCCCGGCGGGCGTTCACCAGGTACACGAAGCTGAGCACTGGCGTCCGGGAGAGCCCCACGGCCAGGTGCTTGTCATCGGGAGCCCAGCTGAGCAAAGGGAAGAAGTCAGGGGCGGAGGCCGTTGGTGCGTTGTGGTCTAGGACGATGGTCCTGACAGCACCGGTGCGCCGGTCCTTGACCACGGCGAGCATGATCCGGCCGCAGTGCCTGACTGAGGCGTGCGCCGCCATGCGCCCGTCTGGGCTGAAAGCGATGTTCGTGGTCCGGAGTCCGGTCCGCTGGGGGCGTCCCCCGCTGGCCCTGACCCGCCAGAGGGTCGGCTCGGCGAAACCTGTCTTCGGGCATCCGCCAAGCGGCAGCGTCAGCGAGTTGTAGTAGTAGACCCAGCGGCCATCGGGGCTGATTGCGATCGGCAGCGGACCGCGAGTGCTGTGATGGAGCCACTTCGTCAGGTGGCCGTCGACGGTGGAGAACACCGCCAGGCCGGACGAGCCGCGACCGCCGGATACGGCTGCGACAAAGGACGACGGATAAGATGCGCGTCCGGGTCCTGGTCCTTCCCCAGATGCGGCCGTAGATGTGCCGAGCGCGGTGATGAGCGCCACCGCGCCGACGAGGCCGCCTGTCCTGATCGATGTCGTCGCTTTCGCCATGTCGGCCTCCCGCCGTGGAACCTTCGGGTGCGCCAGAGGTCAGTCAATGGTCCCATGGCTGGGCTGTTGGCCGCGCCGCCCCACGCGCTGTGACGCCCTGGGCCGCGCCAGGCTCAGGGCAGCGCATCGAGCGCGAACAGGTGGCTCGGGTTCTTCAGCTCTGCGACGCTTGACCCGTACGGGTACCTCTACCCCGGCGAGATGGACCGCGACGCCGTTCGTCTAGTCCAGGGCGACGTGGATGCCGACGCCGTGGATGCTGCGGCGGCCAAAATGAGGTCAGTTGAGTCACACGACGACGGCGACTTCCCCAGTTACCCGGACTGCTTTGAACCTCCGCAGCTGCTCACCTTGAGATCATCAGCTTTGTCAGTTGACACTCGGTGGAGCTATGCCTAGCTTTCTAGGTATGGACCTGCGCGGGCATTTGGACTTGATGCTGCTGGCAACCTTGCGTGACGTCGGCCCAGCCCATGGATACGCCATCATTGTCAGCCTCCGGGAGCGGTCGCTCGGCGCCTTCGACCTGCCGGAGGGAACGGTCTACCCGGCCCTGCACCGCCTTGAGCGCGACGGCCTTATCGGCAGCGAGCGCGGTATGCAGGTCATTCTCGGGTACGGGGCGACGCAGGAGTTCGGGTGAGCGAGATCGAGCGGTACCTGGACGAGTTGTTCGACCGGCTTGCCGGCCAGGGCGCCGCAGGCAGGCGCGCGCTGGCCGAGGCAGAGGATTACCTGCGCGCCGCTGCCGCCGACGCCGTGGCAAGCGGCCTGCCCGCCGAGCAAGCCGAACATGATGCGGTCACCCGATTCGGCTCAGCCGCCATGGTGGCCAGGAAGATGCGGTCAGCCCACGGCGTCAGGCGCCTCAACCGGGCATTGTCAGCGGCCTGGCTGCTAGCAGGCCTGACATTCGCGGGGCTCGGCGCGGGCTACCTGGTCGCAGCGCGACGGCTGGTCTGGCAACCTCTCGGCTGCGCCCCTACCGGGACCAGTTCCTGCTACTTGCGCGCTCATCTGGTAAGCGGCACCTCGAGCGCGGGGATCGCGGCAGCCGCAGGCGCCGCACTGCTGCTCGGCCGATGGCTGGCGGTCAAGTACGCCGGGCTGGCACCAGCTCGCCGCGGTTTCGCGTTCACCGCGGCCATGCTGCTCGTCTTGCCAGCCGTCGTCTTCGGGACAATGGGCTGGCCTCCGGCCC
>WNFN01000683.1_pt1 | contig 11021 bp, 12 predicted proteins | sample 5400161 | NCBI WGS metagenome assembly WNFN01 (sample SAMN13153353, study PRJNA577476) | soil metagenome | isolation source: 80 cm saprolite on Douglas fir-dominated hillslope | place: USA:California | collected 2013-09-17
CGAGTACCGAGCCCGGAGAAGAGGGGTCCACCCGGCGCATCGCAACGGTCGTCAGCTCCGTGCCCGAAGCCGTCAGCGCGCGGCCGAGCACGTCCATGCTTGGCGCACCACCCGTTCCCATGATCAGCCGCGAGCCGAATTTCTGCCCGCCGAGCACGAGCGGGTCGTCGGCTACCCATTCGCTCACGTCTGCCTCCCTAGAGCGGGCCGGCTGGTCTGGATAGCACACATCAGCCTCCCTGAACCGCCACCAGCACCTCGACCTCGTCCCCGGCGGCGAGCCTGGTCGATGGCCAGGATGCACGGCGCACCACCTCGCCGTTGACCGCTGCGGCGATTCCGCTCACGGCCTGCGATATTAGCGAAACGGCCCGCTCCAGTGACATCTCGTCGGCCACCTGATGCGGCGTCCCGTTGATCACTATCTCCACGGCAGCTCCTGCCGTGCGAAGCGCTGCGCGCTGAAGGGTGCTGCGGCCTCGCTCATCGTTCCGGTCACCAGCTGGTCGGCGATCAGGTCGGCGGTCACGGGCGCGAGCAGCACGCCGCTACGGAAGTGGCCGGTCGCCAGGACCAGCCCGGGCAGCTGCGACGGGCCGAGCACCGGAGCGTTGTCCGGGGTACCGGGCCGCAGGCCGGCCGCCGCCTCGGCGAGCTCGAGCTCGGTGATGCCGGGGACGATCGCCCGTGCGTCCCGCAGCAGCTGCCAGACCCCGCCGGCCGTGACGGTCGTATCGGCGCCCATCTCCTCCTGGGTGGCGCCGAGCACGAGCTCGCCATCTTGTCTGGGCACGAGGTAGACCGGCGATCCCTGCACGATTCCCCGTACCGTCCGGTTAAGCAGCGAAGGGGAGAGTCCGGATGCGAGCGTGGCCGCAGTGGGGCGCAGCCGGACGATCTGGCCCTTGACCGGCCGCAGCGGCGGAACGACGTCCTCGGGAAGGCCGGCGATCGCGGCCGACGACCAGCCGGCGCTGAGGACGACCTGGGACGCCGAGACCGCCGTGCCGTCAGCTAGGTGGGCCCCTGACGCCCGGTCGGCATCGAGGCGCAGCTTCGTCGCGCGCTGCGGCAGATGCACGACGCCCGCTGCCCTCGCGGCGGCGAGCAGGGCGCTGGTGAGCAGTCGCGGATCGACTGACGCGTCATCCTCCACCAGCAAGCCACCGCTGATTGCCGGTCCGAGCAGCGGCTCAGCCTGACGGCATTCCCGGCTGGACAGCCGGTGGGTGGCGACGCCGAAGGACTCGCGCAACAGCGCATGCTCGGCCAGCATGGCCATGTCGTCGGCGTCGTAACCGACCTGCAGCGTACCTGTCTGGCGGAAGCCGGTTGGCACGCCGGTCCGCTCGGTTAGCTCCGCGGCGAAGGCCGGATACAGCCGCAGCGACAGGCTGCCGAGCCCGAAGAGGTGGCGCTCGGCGTAGGCGGCCTCAGCGACCGGCGTCAGCATCCCGGCCGCCGCGTGCGACGCGCCGCCGCCGGGATCCGGATCGGCCACCGTGACCCGAAGACCCCGCTGGGCGGCTCGCCACGCGATGGCCAGGCCGATGACGCCGCCGCCGATGATCAGCACGTCGGCCGTCAGGCCACTGCCGGCTGGGTTCGCCGCGTGTGCTCCGTTGGCCGATGACATCGCGCTCCCTTCGCCGGCATGACCCGGATCAGGTTCTGCGGTCGGCGGCTCCCCAGCCGCCCTCTCAGTCCGGTCTGCACCGGACTCCCGCGCGTCGAGATCCAGCTTAGTGCCCCGATACGATGCACCGGACGCGATCGGCCGCCGGCGAGCAGGGTCCGGGCAGCCAGAGCAACACTGGAGGGCCAGATGACGTCGAACGCCCCAGACGCGGCCAGGATCGTCATCGCGGGCGGCGGTCTGGCTGGCCTGCGCACGGTCGAGGAACTGCGCGCGCTGGGCTATGCGGGCGCGATTACCCTCATCGGCGCCGAAAATAGGCCGCCGTACGACCGGCCACCGTTGTCCAAGCAGCTGATGATGGGCGCGGTCGATGACACCTCGCTGCGTGCCGAGCTTGATTCGCTCGGTGCCGACATCCGGCTCGGCGAGCGAGCTAAGCAGCTGGATGACGGAACTGTCCGCACCGAGCGCGGTGAGTACCGCTTCGACCGGTTGGTGATAGCGACCGGAGCGCGGCCGGTCAGGCTGGCTGGTCCTGGCAGGCAGTGGCTCCTGCGCACGATCGACGACGCGCTCGCGCTGCGTGAGACGCTCGTGCCCGGTGCGCGGCTAGTCATCATCGGCGCTGGCTGGATCGGCGCCGAGCTGGCCACCGCGGCAGCAGCCAGGGGCAGCGACGTGACCGTGCTGGAGGCTGCCGCCGCGCCGCTGGCCGGAGCCGTCGGCACCGAAGTGGGCGCCAGGACCGCGGAGTGGTACATCGTCACCGCCGTCGGCGTCAGACCGGACGTCGCCTGGCTGGAGTCCTCCGGCGTGAAGCTCGAGAACGGCGTGGCCGTCGACGAGCAGCTGCGTTCCTCGCTACCGAACGTTTACGCAGTGGGCGACTGCGCCGCGTTCTGGTCAGGCAGGTTCGGCCGCCGGATGCGTACCGAGCACTGGGACACGGCCTTGCGCGCGCCGGCTGTGCTGGCCGCCAACCTGACCGGAGCGGCGCAGCGTTACGACCCCGTGCCGTACTTCTGGTCCGAGCAATTCGGGCGGATGCTGCAGTACGTGGGCGATCACCGTGGCGCGGACCAGCTGGTCTGGCGCGATCCCGGCCACGGACCACACTGGGCCGCGTGCTGGCTGGCGGGGGAGCGCCTTATGGCCGTGTTGACCGTGGGGCTGCCGCGTGAGCTGCAGCAGGGCAGGCGGCTGATCGAGTCGGCCGTCCCGGTTGATCCTGGGCGGATCGGCGATCCCGCCATCCCGCTCCGCGATAGCGCCCGATGAACCGTCAGAATCGCTGGTTTCGCTAACGGCCTAGGTGGGGAAAGGATTTGAATGTGGCACAGATCGACCCCCGGTCCGACGCCATCGTCGGGCAATGGTTGACGATTCCCGAGGTCGCAGCGCAGCTTGGCCTGCCATCGAACAGGGTCAAGCAGTATCTACGCGATCGCAAGCTGCTCGGCGTCGAGCGCCCTGACGGGTCATTTGCCGTGCCTGCGGCGTTCCTCGACGGCGATCAGGTTGTCCGCGGGCTGCACGGCACCCTGACATTGCTGGTCGACTGCGGCTTCGCCGACGTCGAGGCGATGCGCTGGCTGTTCACCTCGGACGATTCGCTGCCGGGCAGCCCGATCGAGGCGATCGCCGCGCACCGCTGCAGCGAGGTCAACAGGAGGGCCCAGGCCCTCGCCTTCTGACCTCAGGCGTCCTGCGACGCTGACGGTCGTCGCGGTGACGCCGGGCGCGGCCTTCTGACGGCCAGATCAGCCGGAATGACAAGATGGCAGCGTGAACACCGCCGCCGAGGTCAGTCCCGATACCCTGCGCGACCGGCTCGCCGCCGCGCGCCTCTACCTGTGTACCGATGCCAGGCAGAACCATGGCGACCTGGCCAGGTTCCTGGACGCCGTGCTGGCGGCAGGCGTGGACATCGTGCAGCTCAGGCAGAAGGCCCTGGAGGCTGCCGAGGAACTGAGCTACCTCGAGGTGTTCCGCGCGGCTTGCGACAGGCACGGCAGGATGTTGGCGGTCAACGACAGGGCCGACGTGGCGTTCGCTGCCGGAGCGGACGTGCTGCACCTCGGCCAAGGCGACCTGCCCCCTGCCTTGGCGAGGCAGATGCTCGGCGCCGGACCCGTCATCGGCCGGTCCACGCATTCCGAGGCTGAGGCCGCTGATGCGGCATCGGACGCAGCGATCGACTACTTCTGCGCGGGCCCGGTCTGGCCGACGCCGACCAAGCCTGGCCGCCCGGCTCCCGGCCTCGGCCTGGTGAGCTACGCGGCGGGCCTGGCCGCGACAAAGCCGTGGTTCGCGATCGGCGGCATCGACGAGGCCAGGCTGGGCGACGTACTGGAGGCCGGCGCCCGCCGCGTCGTGGTCGTGCGCGCGATTACCGATGCCGCCGATCCCGGCGCGGCTGCGGCGCGTCTGGCAGGCAGGCTGGCTGCGTTACGGATTGACCGGCGTCTGAATCCGCCAGCCGGCGCCGGCGGGGAGGCGCCAGCAGGAAGCTAAGCGCATCAAGGTACCCGCAGCGCCGCACAGAGCGGCCGGTGCCCGATAACCTGTGTCAATGGCACCGTGGCTGCCCAAGCAAGCGCCGCTGATCAGGGATCTACTGGCCGCTGGAGGCCGGTCGTTCTCGTTCGAGTTCATGCCGCCTAAGACAGATGCCGATGAGCAGCAGCTGTGGCTCGCGATCAGGCGGCTTGAGCCGCTGCGGCCCACCTTCGTCTCTGTTACCTACGGTGCGGGCGGCACGACCAGGGACCGCACCGTGCGGGTCACCGGCAGGATCGCGGCGGAGACGACGCTCACGCCGGTCGGGCACCTCACAGCGGTCAATCACTCCGTCGCCGAGCTCAGGCATGTGGTCGGCTCCTACGCGGCAGTCGGCGTCAGGAACGTGCTGGCATTGCGCGGCGACCCGCCGGGCGATCCGGCCGCGGAGTGGGTGGCGCACCCGGAGGGGCTCAGGCAAGCTTCGGAGCTGGTCCGGCTGGTCCGGGAGGCCGGTGACTTCTGCGTGGGCGTTGCCGCCTTCCCCGAAGGGCACAACCGGGCCGTCAGCAGGCAATCTGACGTCCGGTTCTTCATCCAGAAGTGCGATGCGGGGGCGGATTTCGCCGTCACGCAAATGTTCTTCTATCCGGACGACTACCTGCGCTTCAGGGATGAGGTGAGCGCGCTCGGCTGCTCGGTACCGATCATCGCGGGCATCATGCCGATCACCAGCGTGCCGATGATAGACCGTGCGCTGTTGCTGTCAGGGGCGCGGTTCCCCGCCGAACTGGCCGAGCGGCTGCATGCATGCGCCGACGATCGTGCGGCTGTGCGGCAGATCGGCGTGGAGTACGCGGCCTGGATGTGCCAGCGGCTGCTGGACGCCGGCGTTCCCGGCCTGCACTTCTACACGCTCAACGGCTCACGGGCGACGAGCGAGATTTATCAGACCCTTGGGCTCGCCGAGCGGGGCAGGCTGACGGCGACGGGATCACGCAGCGGCAGCACTGCGCCCATGACCGCGTAGGGCGGGCTGCCGCCAGGAAAGCTGTATCCGGTCAGCAAGTCGTAGAAGCCCATCCGCCGGTACAGCCGGCGGGCGGTCGATTCCCGGTCCGGCGTGGAGAGCAGGGCAGTGCGCTCCGGCCGGCCGCCCGTCAGCGCAGTCAGCATGCGGGTGCCGATGCCGCACCGCTGCTTGTCCTTGCGCACATGCACCTCGGCCACTTCCAGGCAGTCGGCGAGCCAGCCAGCCGTCGCCGCCGGACCTATCGTCCGCACCAGCGCCGCAGAAACGGCGTCGTACCACCACTGACCTGGCTGGCCGTGGAAACCGTAGCTAAAGCCGACCACGGCGCCATCGTCATGCCCGCCGCCTGTGGAGCGGGCCTGCAGTGCTTTGAAATCGGGATATCCGGCGTGCCGCCGCATCAATTCCCTGCGCCCGGGCAGCAGTGCCGCGTCGGCGTCCATGGCGTCGGCGTAGATGGCGAGCAGGGCATCGACCTCGCCAAGGAACTCTTTCGGCCCAAGGTCGCAAAGCACAGCGGCGGTCGCCATTCCGCCCAGCGTACGCGACCCCAAGCGCTGGTCGGCTGGCTGCCCGCCGCCGCGTGCTGCACTGACTGTCGGACCCCTTCGATACATTCGAACGCAGCAGCAAACGAATGGACAGTGAAGCGAATTTATGTTCGAATACGAGGGTGGAAGCGCCCGGGGACCGGCACAGCCGGGCGAGCGGGTAGCAGCCGGGCGAGGCGTGGGGAAGCGTCGCGCCCGGCCCGCCCGCAGGAAGGGGAGGACATTGCCATGAGCACGATCACGCAGGTCGGCCAGGACCGGATGCGGTGCAGGGTTGCGCCCTCGGCTTTGGCCCTGCTGGAATCGGCGCGGCAAGGTCTGGCATCAGCCGAGAGCGAGGTGTCAGCCGGCGCCAGGTACGTCGGCGCTCACCTCGCCGCGCTGCGCGCTGCTGCCGCGATTGTTGCGGCAAGGGCTGAGCCGTCCCCGCCGCGCCGCAGGCGTCCGCAGAGCGTGTGGGAGCTGCTGCCCAGGGTGGAGCCCACGCTGAGCGAATGGGCCGCATTCTTCGCCGCTGGCGCGGGCAAGCGCGCGGCCGCAGAGGCTGGCCTGCCGCGCGCCGTCTCTGGCCGGGAGGCCGATGAGCTGCTCAGGGACGCGGGCACTTTCGTGGCGCTGGCTGAGAGCGCGCTCGGAGTCCCCGCGCAGTCGCCGCTGCCGCTGCAGACGGCGATCTAGCGCCGCCTCTGCGGCGGCGTCAGGCGTCAGGCGGCGTCAGGCGGAATCGACCGCGCCGCGCGCTGCGGAGTCCAGGATTCCCCAGCTGATCAGTTCCTCGGTCAGATCGGCAGGCGTCTTGTCGTAGATCACCGCGAGCGAACGGAGGTCTTCCTGGCGGATGGAGAGCACGCGGCCGTTGTAGTCGCCGCGCTGGCTCTGGATGGTGGCCACGTAACGGGCCAGCGGACCAGCCTGGTCGCGCGGCAGCTGAGCCATCTTCTCCAGGTCGATGACCAGCTTCGGTGCCGGGGTGAGCACGCCAGGGGCTGCATCGCCAGGCAGCAGTTCAGAGACCGGCACGCCATAGAAATCGGCGAGTTCGGCCAGCTTCTGGACGGTCACTGACCGGTCGCCGCGCTCGTAGGAGCCCACCACCACGGCCTTCCACCGACCCCGGGACTTCTCTTCCACGCCATGCAGGGACAGGCCTTGCTGGGTGCGAATGGCGCGGAGCCGGGCGCCGAGGGTCTTCGCGTAGTCAGATGGCATGGTTAGGGATCCCTGGCGTTATGAACGAATGTTCTGATGGTTACGGACAGTGACGGTAGGCCGAGAGCACGACAAGGTCAAGCCGATTGGCAAAAAGTGGTCTAACTTACGCGTCACAGCTCAACATGGGGGCAGGCGCGCAAGTCGATTACAGCCTAGCTTGGATCGGCTTGTCACCGATGTCCTATCCGGCCAAGGGGTGTGCCGGCCGGCAGCGACTCCGAGCTGCGGGCAGGGACGTTCCGGCCCGACGCTGCGAACTGGCTGGCGACGCCATCGTAGTGCTGGCAGGGATAGATGTGACTTGCTGGTAGGTTGGTGGCGTTCGACGTCCTTTAAAGCCCGTCCCGTGAGGCGGGGACCCCTGACACGCGTGCGGGCGCCGCTCGCGCAGGCAAGTCGGTGTTGGGACCCGACGAGATCCGCCGCGCGCTTACCCGTATCGGGCACGAGATCCTGGAGCGCACGGACGGCGCCGGTGACGTGGTGCTGCTGGGCATACCGACCAGGGGAGTACCGCTGGCGCGGCGCCTGGCTGAGCGGCTCGCCGAGACTGAGGGCGTTCGCGTTCCTGTTGGCTCGCTTGACATCACCTTGTACCGCGACGACCTGCGGCTGCGGCCGGCCAGGACGCTGGGGCATACCGAGGTGCCAGGTTCTGGCATCGATGGGATGGTTGTCGTCCTCGTCGACGACGTCCTGTTTTCTGGCCGGACGGTGCGGGCGGCGCTCGACGCGCTCGGCGACATCGGCCGGCCGCGGGCCGTCCAGCTTGCCGTGCTGGTCGACCGGGGCCACAGGGAGTTGCCGATCAGGCCTGACTACGTCGGGAAGAATCTCCCGACCGCCAAGCGCGAGGTGGTCCGCGTGCTGCTGACCGAGACCGATGGCGAGGATTCCGTCACACTCGCGCAGCTTCCGGAGGAGGTCGAGGGCCGGTGAACAGGCACCTCATCTCAGCCGCCGACCTTAGCCTGGACGACGCCGTCGCAATACTCGACACCGCCGAAGAACTCGCGCGCCTGGCGGAAAAGCGGCTGTCCGCCGACGTGATCAACTTCTCGGCCAAGGGGTCGAGCGTTGCCAAGGGTGAGAGCCTGAAGGACACCGCGCTGACCTTGCAGGCCATGGGTGCCGACGCCGTTGTGATCAGGCACGGCGCCTCCGGCGCGCCGCACCGGCTGGCCCGCTGGGTCAGGGGCAGCGTGGTCAACGCCGGCGACGGAACCCACGAGCATCCGACGCAGGCGCTGCTCGACGCGTTCACGATGCGGCGCAGGCTGGGCAGGCTCGAAGGCCTGCGCGTGTCGATCGTCGGCGACATCCTGCACAGCCGGGTCGCCCGCTCGAACGTCTGGCTGCTGCGGACGCTCGGCGCGCAGGTGACGCTGGTCGCGCCGCCCACGCTGCTGCCGATAGCCGTGGACGGATGGCCGTGCTCGGTGAGCTACGACCTTTCCTCGGTCCTGCCGGGCAGCGACGTAGTGATGATGCTGCGGGTGCAGCATGAGCGGATGTCAGACGCTTACTTCCCGAGCGTGCGCGAGTACCGGCGCAGGTACGGCCTCGACGGTGACCGGATGGCGCTGTTGCCCGACCACGCGATCGTGATGCACCCGGGCCCGATGAACCGGGGCATGGAGATCGCGGCCGAAGTCGCCGACTCGCCGAGATCGACGATCGTTGAGCAGGTGACCAACGGCGTCTCGGTCCGGATGGCCGTCCTGTACCTGCTGCTCAGCGGTTCGCGAGCGCCCGACGAACCCGCCGTTGCCGGCGACACAGAGCTGGTCACGGCCGCCGAGCTGACAGCTACCGCCGCAGGATCGCAGGTCAGGGTCGAGGTCCTGTGAGCGCCGCGAGCGGGAGCCACCGGTCTGCCGCGACGCCGGCCCAGCGCCGTTGGCTGATCAGGGGCGCCAGGCCGCTCGGCGGGCCGCCGGCCGACATCCTCATCGATGGCGCGGTGATCACCGGCGTGGCAGCCTCCGGGCGCGACGGCCGCCAGCTCGCGGCGGGCGCCGACGTCACCGTGCTCGACGCCAGCGACCTGATTGCGCTGCCCGGCCTGGTCGATCTGCATACTCACCTGCGAGAGCCGGGCAGGGAAGACGCCGAGACGGTAGCGAGCGGCACCGCAGCCGCGGCGCTCGGCGGGTTCACGGCCGTCCACGCGATGGCGAACACCGAGCCCGCCGCCGACACTGCGGGTGTGGTCGAGCAGGTCTGGCGGCTCGGCAGGCAGGCCGGGTACTGCGACGTCTGCCCGGTGGGCGCCGTGACCGCTGGCCTGCACGGCAGCCAGCTCGCCGAGCTCGGCGCGATGGCGGACTCGGCGGCCAGGGTGCGCGTGTTCTCTGACGATGGTCAGTGCGTGTCAGACGCGACGCTCATGCGCCGCGCCCTGGAATACGTCAAGGCGTTTGACGGTGTGATCGCGCAGCACGCACAGGAGCCGAGGCTCACCCAGGGAGCCCAGGTCAACGAGGGCGAGATGTCGGCAAGGCTGGGCCTGGCCGGATGGCCGGCCGTCGCGGAGGAGGCGATCATCGCCCGCGACTGCCTGCTGGCGGCGCACGTCGGCTCCGCGCTGCACATCTGCCATGTCTCGACCGCCGGCTCGGTCGAGATCATCCGCTGGGCTAAGTCCAAGGGCTGGCGGGTAACCGCTGAGGTCACCCCGCATCACCTGCTGCTGACCGACGAGCTCGCCGCTAATTATGACCCGGTCTTCAAGGTCAATCCGCCGCTTCGGACGGCTGCCGACGTCGCGGCGCTGCGGGCCGGTCTCGCGGACGGGACCATCGATTGCGTGGCCACCGATCATGCCCCGCACCCGGCCGAGTCGAAGGAGACCGAATGGTCGGAGGCCGCGTTCGGTATGACGGGCCTGGAAACGGCCCTGCGGGTAGTGCACGAGGCGATGGTGAGCACCGGCCTGCTTGACTGGTCGTCGGTGGCCGACCGGATGTCGGTCAGGCCAGCCGAAATCGGCCGGCTCAGCGACCGCGCGGCGGGCCAGCACGACATGCGGCACGGCTGCCCGATCGCGCCGGGCTCCCCGGCTAACCTGGTCCTGTACGACGCCGAGCCGATCCGGCACGTCGACCCAGCCGCGCATGCCTCCCGCAGCCGCAACTCCCCGTTCGCGGGCCTGAAGCTGCCAGGCCAGGTGATTGCGACGTTCCTGCGCGGGACGCCCACCGTGCTGGACGGGAGGCTGGCTTCGTGAACCCGGCTGCCCCGCCCGCCCTGCTCGTGCTTGAGGACGGCACGACCTTCCGCGGTACGGCGTACGGTGCCGAGGGCGAGGCGTTCGGCGAGGTCGTTTTCAACACGGGCATGACCGGCTATCAGGAGACCCTGACCGACCCGTCCTACCGTCGCCAGATCGTCGCGATGACGGCTCCGCACATCGGCAACACCGGGATCAACGACGAAGACGACGAATCACGCCGGATCTGGGTCAGCGGCTTCGTGATCCGCAACCCGAGCCCGGTGGTGTCAAGCTGGCGGGCGGCCCGTTCGCTGGACGACGAGCTGCGGGCCGCCGGCGTCACCGCGATCGCGATCAGCGGCACCAGGGCGCTGACCCTGCACTTGCGCGAGCGAGGCGCGATGCGGGCCGCGATCAGCTCGACCGGGCCCGCGAGGTCACCACGCCGGAGCCCTACGTTGTCACGCCGCCGCCCGGCGTCCCGGTACGGTTCCGGGTGGCGGCCGTCGATCTCGGCATCAAGGCGGCTACGCCGGCGGCCCTGGCCACGCGCGGGTGCGAGGTGCACGTCCTGCCGGCCACCAGCACGGCCGGGCAGATCCTTGCGCTTAACCCCGATGGCGTCTTCTTCTCCAACGGCCCTGGCGACCCGGCGGCGTGCGATTACGCGGTCGACGCTATCCGCGGCGTCCTCGCCGCGGGCGTGCCCATGTTCGGCATCTGCCTCGGCAGCCAGGTGTTCGGCCGTGCGCTCGGCCTTGGCACCTACAAGCTGCGGTTCGGCCACCGCGGCATCAACCAGCCGGTCAAGGACCTGCGGACCGGCAAGGTGCAGATCACCAGCCATAACCATGGCTTCGCCGTCGCCATGCC
>WNFN01226840.1_pt1 | contig 11021 bp, 6 predicted proteins | sample 5400161 | NCBI WGS metagenome assembly WNFN01 (sample SAMN13153353, study PRJNA577476) | soil metagenome | isolation source: 80 cm saprolite on Douglas fir-dominated hillslope | place: USA:California | collected 2013-09-17
CCATAAGGATAGTAGCCCATATCTTGAATGATGGCGCCGCCGTAGGCATAGGCCTGCGCCCTGCTGAGATCTTCCTCGGTTGCTTGCGGAAACTTTTTCAGGAGGAGCGGTTTGATGTGCATTTCCCAGGCCGCATCGATGATGGCTTCGTGAGAGAGAACTGCGTAAGCGTGAATGGGAGCCGGCAAAGCCAGCAGAGCGGCGATCAGGCAAACGACGATCACACGAGCGCGAGCAAGAAGATGATCCATGATCCCGGTTGACGACAGAAGACGCCGTTTAGGCTCCACGTCTTAGAATAAAACAAAACGAGGTCTCATGGCTTGAGAAGGGGCTGGGCGAAGCGGATGGGGACGCCAAAATTGGAACCGCCAAAACCCCTGACGACAGCGAACGTGACGCCAATTACCTCTCCATCGCGGTTGAATAGCGGTCCGCCGGAACCGCCGGAAGTGGTCTGCGCATCGTAGACAATTTTGTCCGGAAGAACGTCGCCGATATGGCCCTGAGTCACCAGGGGCCGGATGAGCTTACGGCGCAGGAGTTCGTTGACGATCTCCGTCGGATTTCCCCCGGTCTTTTTGGCGATGTCTTGGACGGCATCTTCGCCGGCACGCGCAAGAATGGCGCTGATGCCTGTGGCATAGCCTAGAGAGAGCAGCGGCTGGCCGCTGACCGCCGCATCCTTGCGAGCATCCATTTTCAGCATGGGTCTTTTCAAGCCGGACAAATCACCCTTGAGCACGGCAAGATCGGCCTGCTCGGAGATCTCGGAAACGCTCACGGGAACTCCCGCGGTCGAATCGGGGAAATAAGCGGTAAATTCGGCGATGGAGGGGCTAAGCCCTTGAGCGGAAACGGTGGCAAGCTCGTCATTTTTCCACCAAGGTTGCGCCACGTGGTGATTAGTGAGAATGCGGCCTTCTCGAACGATAAATCCAGTGCCGAAGAAATCAGCGCGAACTTCGGGTGCGCGGCCTTCCAAGGTATAAACCGGGTTGCCGTCACTGTCGTGGAGTGGCTCGCCATCCGGATTGATCCCGCCGTAACGCAGCGGGCGACCGGAAGCCCGGTCGACGAAGGAAACGGATACATGAAGGAGACACACGCTTGGCGCATACGCACGGATTACTTCTTCTGCGGATTGTGACTCGGCTTCCACGCGTTTGAGTCGGGTGGTCGTCTCCTCAAGCTGCGTGCGAAGTGCGGACACGTCGCCGGACCCGGCGCCCGAGATTTTCTGGCGCAACTCATCCGATTGCTGCTTGAGCTGCTGCTTTTGCTGGTGAACATCGGATTGCTGAAGATCGGCGCGCGCACTGCGGGCATCCGCCATCAATTGCTCCTGGCGGTGAGCGCCACGCTCGAGCTGGGCGATAACGGCGAAAGCCCGGTTAGCTTCCTTGTCGGCACGCCGGGAATAGAGAAAAAAGATCCCGGCGATGAGTATGGCGACGGCGAAGAGGGCAGAGACGCCAATTTTCAAAGCCCTTCCCAGGGAAAAAGCATCGCGCGTCATCTTTTCGGTTACAGCAAGCGCCTGGAAAGCGGTCTGCGCCATTTCGCGGCCTTCATCGGCAATGCGAGTTTTCTCCAGCAGTTCGTCAAAGGCGTGTTTTTCGCGCAACTGAACGCGCACGCGCGCCAGCACTTCCGCCGGATCCCACGGTGACGTAAGCACCTCGTCCGCGCCGAGATCGAGACCCCGAGCTCGCTCAGCTCCCTCGCCCTGCGTGAGGAGAATCACGCGAGTCCCCGCGGTTGCCGCATTGCCTTTGACTTCGGCCAGGGCATCACAGCACTGGATGTCGGCAAGGTCGGCGGAGAGCAGCAGAAGGTCGATACTGGCATCTTGAACAAACTTGAATCCTTCAGCCTGGGAGGACGATACGGCCACATCATAGCCGGCCGAACGCACCAATTCCTCAAGCGCCCGGCGCGAGGCCGAGTCGGGATCCACAATCAGAATGCTTTGGCGTTTCGAGGGCAAGTTCACAACCTCAGTGGCTTCGGACTTTTCGTCGAGCCTTCCTTCAGCTTCCGCATCATCTTCCCTGCCGCGTTGCCTCACAAGGCTTTACTAGAATAACGTGGACATCTTTCTGATGCACGCAACTGGATTCTGGCACCAACAATTTATCCGCGGAAAGATGGCGGGGAGAGCGATGATACCTGACTAACGAAAAGACGAGAAACTCCAAAAACGCTCTGGCGATGGTTGGCGGGGGAGAACAGTTAGATGATTCAGGGCTAGTACTTGCGAAGAACGCCTATGACACGGCCCTGAATTTTTACGTCGTTCGCGGCCACCATGATAGGAGCCATTTCGGAATTTGCCGGTTGCAGGCGGATCTTGCCCGCGCCTTCGCGATAGAAGCGCTTGAGCGTTGCTTCTTCGCCACCAATCAGCGCAACAACGATATCCCCGGCATTGGCGACCTGGGTTTGCTCGCAAACGACAAAGTCCCCGTCCATGATGTGATCTTCGATCATGGAACTCCCTTTGACCTGCAGAACAAAGGAATTGCCGCCACGAGCGAAATCGCCCAGCGAAATCGTCTCGCGTTCTTCAACCGCTTCCAACGGGCGCCCCGCCGCGATCCTTCCCACCAGTGGAAGCTCCTGCATCTTGCGATCGTTTACCTGATCCTTGACCGACTTCGGCAATTGGACAATCTCAATGGAACGGCTCTGATTGTAGCCGCGGCGAATGAAGCCTTTTTTCTCGAGAGTGGTAATGTGCTTGTGCACGGTGGCCAGAGAAGTGAGCTTGAGGCCTTTGCCAATTTCTTCGAAACTTGGCGCGTAGCCGTGTTTGGTCTCAAACGCCACGAGGTAATCGAGAACTTCTTTTTGCCGTTTGGTCAGAGCCATGTGCGCGCCTCCCTTTTACGAATCTTTCCCATAGTCACTTTAGGCGAAAGGAAAGCGAACGTCAAGTACGATTTTCGTTTCGCGTTACTTTCACTGCACGCCTCCAACGGCGCAAAACCATGCAGAGATATTCCAAAAAAGAGTCGCTCGCAACCCGCAGTTTCCTCGCACAGCATCGGCACATGCAGGATCTCCTTGATCGCGCACGGCGCGCCGGATTTATATCCCGGCAGGCTGAGCATCCGGGCGTCGATTCACGCAGGAATCTCCTTGTGACTCCCGTCTTTTCAAATAAGACACATCCTGGCGGGATGGTGTCTTCCGCGTCCGCGCGCGGCCCGGTGTGATATCCTCAGGGTGTCGGCTCCTGGCGGGCTACCTTATAAGCCATCCTTTCACCGCACCGCCTCGTCCTAATGATTGAGCCGCACTCCCCTTGGGGATAGGGGGAGTTCATCGATCCGCGGAGGCTTGGGACAAGAATGTCTACACTCGCAGAGGTTCCACCGGTAAAACACAAGCGCGAAGTGCTCGATCAGGCGGTCATCCGTTTCGCAGGCGACTCCGGCGACGGCATGCAGATCACCGGCAGCCAGTTCACCAATACCGCGGCGCTCTACGGCAATGATATTGCGACGTTTCCCGACTATCCGGCGGAAATTCGCGCCCCTGCGGGGACGATCCCCGGTGTCAGCGGCTTTCAGCTGCACTTCTCCTCGAATGAGGTTTACACGCCTGGCGATGCCATCGACGTGTTGATCGCCATGAATCCGGCGGCGCTGAAAGTGAACGTTGCTGACCTGAAGCCTAATGGGATCCTAATCGTCAACAGCGACAGTTTCAAAGAGAACGATCTGCGCAAAGCGCAGATGACCTCGAATCCACTGGAAGATCATTCCCTCGATAAGTTCCGGTTGTTTTCGGTTGAACTGGAGCGCCTGACGCGGCGTTCGCTGGAGCATCTGGGCCTCGATGCCAAGTCGATGGACCGCTGCAAGAACTTTTTCGCCCTGGGCATGTGCTACTGGCTTTACAACCGCTCGATGGAGCCAACCGTCCGCTGGATCGAGGAAAAGTTCAAGACCAAGCCCCTGCTCGTGGAAGCGAACAAGCTCGCGCTCAAAGGCGGCTATTCGTACTGCGAAGCGACGGAAGCTTTTCAGATCAGTTACGAGATCCCGCCGGCGCAACTCACGCCGGGACTCTACCGGAGCATGAGCGGTAACCAGGCGCTGGCACTGGGATTTGTTACAGCGGCGCAGAAATCGGGGCTGACGCTTTTTCAAGGCAGTTACCCAATTACTCCGGCTTCGGACATTCTGCATGAACTCTCCCAGTACAAAGACTTTGGCGTGATGACCTTTCAGGCGGAAGACGAGATCGCGGCAATTACTTCGTCGATCGGCGCGGCGTACGCCGGCGCCCTGGCCATTACCACGACGTCGGGCCCAGGTATGGCGCTGAAGACGGAAGCGATGGGACTTGCGGTGGCCGTCGAGATTCCCCTGGTCATTTGCGACATCCAGCGCGGAGGGCCGTCAACCGGGTTGCCAACAAAGACGGAGCAAGCCGACCTGTTGCAGGCGCTTTTTGGCCGTAACTCGGAAGCGCCCATTCCAGTACTCGCAGCGTCGACTCCGGCAGATTGTTTCTGGGTCGCTATCGAAGCGAGCCGCATCGCGATCAAGTACATGGTGCCTGTCATCATACTTTCAGATGGCTACCTTGCAAATGGTGCAGAGCCGTGGAGGATTCCGGAGTTGAGTGATATTCCGGATTTTCCGGTGAAGTTTGCGAGCGATCCGAACGGATTCCTTCCCTACAAGCGAGACCCGCAGACTCTGGCACGCCCATGGGCAGTGCCAGGAACTCCCGGGCTCGAACATCGCATCGGCGGCCTGGAAAAGCAGGATCCCACCGGCAACATCAACTATGAGCCGTTGAACCATGAAAATATGGTGCGCATCCGGGCGGCGAAGGTCGCAGCCGTCGCGCAGGAAATTCCCAATATGCTTCCCGCCGGCGATCCGGAAGGCGATTTGCTGATCGTCGCCTGGGGCTCGACCTGCGGAGCGATTACCGCGGCACTGAAGGCGCAGCGTGCCAAGGGCCGCAAGATCGGCCACCTGCACCTGCGCTACCTCAATCCGCTTCCGTCGAATCTGGGCGATATCTTCAAGCGCTACAAGAAGATTCTGGTGCCGGAACTGAACATGGGCCAGCTTTTGTGGGTCCTGCGCGCAAAGTTTCTCGTGGATGCGGTCGGTCTCAACAAGATTCAGGGACGGCCGTTCAAGCAAGCTGAGCTGGAACAGAAAATCGAAGAGATGTTGGAACTTTAGGGGGATCGACCATGAGTACAGCGACGCTGCCACCGCCTCTCACTAAAAAAGATTTTCAGACCGACCAGGAAGTGCGCTGGTGCCCCGGCTGCGGCGACTACGCGATTCTCTCGGCGGTGCAGGCCGTTTTCCCGGAACTCGGGATCAAGAAGGAGAATTTTGTCATCGTCTCCGGCATCGGCTGCTCCAGCCGTTTTCCGTACTACATGAACACGTATGGCTTCCACACGATTCACGGCCGCGCTCCGGCGGTGGCGACCGGTCTCAAGGCCATTCGTCCCGACCTGGAAGTCTGGGTGGCGACCGGCGATGGAGATGCGCTTTCGATTGGCGGCAATCACACCATCCACATGCTGCGGCGCAATGTTGGTATCAAGGTGCTGCTTTTCAACAACAAGATCTACGGGCTGACCAAGGGACAATACTCGCCGACTTCGGAACTCAACAAGAAAGCCAAATCGACGCCCTTTGGATCGTTGGACCGGCCGTTCAATCCCGTTTCGCTGGCCATTGGCTCCGAAGCTACGTTCGTGGCCCGGTCCGTTGACGTTTTCCAGGGACACCTGAAAGAGACGCTAAAACACGCGGCCGCACACAAAGGTTCGGCCTACGTGGAAATTTTGCAGAACTGCAACATCTTTAACGACGGCGCGTGGTTCTCGCTGACGGACCGCGACGCCCGCAGCGAGCACGTCCTCCAGCTCGAACACGGCAAGCCCATGGTTTTCGGCAAGAACCGCGACAAGGGTATCCGCCGGAAACCGGACGGCGACATCGAAGTCGTGCAACTCGGCAACGGCATCACCGAGTCTGATCTGATCGTTCACGATGCGCATCATCCGCGTCCGGCATACGCCTTCCAGCTCTCGCACATGGAGCACCGCCCGGACTTCCCAACGCCCATCGGGGTTTTCCGCGCGTGGGGCGACGTGCCACGCTACGAAGACGTGATGAACCAGCAGATCAAAGACGTCATCGCCAAGCGCGGGCGCGGCGACCTTGGCAAGCTCCTTCGCGCGGGCGACACTTGGGAAGTGAAATAGCTTCCCGCTTCCTCCCAACACCGCTTCGCTCGCACCATGGTGGAGCGCCGATACTCCGCAATCTCGGCGCTCCACTTTTTCGCCTTGAAGATAGTTGTCTGAGCCTCGATCCCAGAAAACCTCCTGCTCTGTCTGCGATCGTTTTCCTCTCGCAAGTCCTTTGCTTTCAACCCCCCAGGAAACAGCCTCCCGCGACATAGTGCGACATCTTTCCACTATACCGGCTTGGCGTGCCTTGTCGCTTGAGCAGCGCGTTCGCACTGCGTAGGGTCATCTCAACGGCGGTATCGTGTTTCGCTTCGGTAGCCGCCAGGAAGAAGTAGAAGGAGAAGCGCCTATGTTTTACCAACGCCTGCACGCCACATTCGTCGGAGTCGTCGCGACGCTCATGGACTCCGTCGTCGTCGCGGAATTTGCCGGGTACTGGCTGCACCGGCTTCTGCATAGCGGCAAGTTCCCAGCCCTCAGCCGCGGCCATCTGATCCATCACTTTTTGATCTATGGCCCTCGGCAACCCATGCGGGCAGAGGACTACCAGGACGCTACCGATAATCGCTTTTCCGTCGGTAACGTGGGGATCGAATGGCTGGGGCCTTCGGCAATCATCCTTTTGATTTGCTGGGGAATAATGGCGCTACTGGGAGTCCCGCTTGTCTACCAGGTGCTGGCGCTTTGCACCCTGCTCGTCTGGCCCACCCTGATGTTCAGTTACCTGCACGACAGGATGCACATCGAGGATTTCTGGATGACGCGAGTTCCCCTCCTGAAATCGTGGTTCTTGAAAGCGCGAAGGATGCACGACATCCATCACCGCAGCGTAAACAGCAGAGGCTTCATGGACAAAAATTTCGGCATCGGCTTCTATTTTTTCGACCGCTTCTTCAGGACCATGGCGAAGCGCCATCGTCCCTTCAATTGGACGGGATACCGGGCGGCCATCGAGCGCTATGGATTGGACGAGACGGAGCTGTCGTCGCTGCGCGGCTGCAGCAAGGCGTTGTTCCATAAAGACGAGAGAAAACAGCGGAAACCGCTCAAAACTTGAATTGCAGATTCAGTTGCATCCGCCGCGGTGGAAGAGCCGAGACGGCTTTGCCGAAATAAACGGAAGAAAGAACTCCGACGTACGTCGCATCGTTTTGGTGATTCAGCACGTTAAATGAGTTCAAACCCACCGTCAGTGCCGGGCCCTCCTTCTTCCCTTTCACAAGCAAAAAGTCATGCTCGACATTGAGATCGAGATTGATCAAGCCCGGACCGTGCATCGTGTTGCGTGCAAACGCGGCCGGCAAAATGGGCCGGTCGTTGTAGATGCCATCGTGGTTGTCGTCCGCGCCGGTCGTAACGTTAACGGGCTTTCCTGAATACAGCGAAAGTGCCGCGCCGACCGAGAAATATTTCGCAATCTCCGTCGATCCCAGCAGATCGAATTTGTGCCGGCGATCGTTGTCCGAACGCGCCCAATCCGCCGCCGCAAAATAGCTGTTCCCTGGGAAATAGGTAATTCCGCTCGTGTTGTTATACGTTTTTCCGAGCGTGTATTGCACCTGGCCGGCGAAAAATCGGCTCGGCCGGCCCCTAAATGTCAGCTCCAGCGCATTGCTTTTTTGGTAGCCTCCGGATTCGATTTGGCGATCCTGCCCGAGATTTGGATTGGGCCTGACGACAAAATTCGGCGGAGGCGGGGCATTGATATCGCGCGAGCGGAAAAGGTCAATCCCGCGCGACCCAACATACGTTGCGCTGAACGTGCTCTTCGCGGTGACTTGCCGCTCGATTCCCATGCTGTATTGAACCGTATAGGGAATTCGCAGCCGCGGATCCAGCACCACCACGCTCGTCGGTGCTCCTGCCAGTTGCGCGGGTGTCACCGGATAGCTGAACAGGAAGGGAGGATTTTGCGGATTCGAAAGGATGAACCGCAGCAGATTCACGCCGTTGAAGTGCAGCAAATCTCCAATCGGCCGCGGGCCCGAGCGGTCGTAAAACACTCCCGCGCCGCCCCGAAGGACCGTCTTGCTATTTTTTGTGGGCGCCCAGGCAAACCCGAAACGCGGAGCCAGGTTGTTCGGGTCATCGTGAAAATAATTCTGCCAGTAGTAGCGCAGCCCGAGAGAAACTGACAAATTTGGCTTTAGGCGAATCGTGTCCTCGACAAACCCGGACAGCACTCGTTCCAGAAAAACCACATGACCATTCCCTTTTTGCACTAGGAACGTGCCCGGCTTGTTGGCTTGAAAATCCACCAGGCTGGAAAACGTGTAGGTTCCCGCCATATTCGTGAAGTCGTCCATGCCCCGCCGGCTGATATCCGGAATGTCCACGCCGAACAGCAACTGGTGATTGCCATTCACGTAGGTAAGAAACTCCGTCCCATCGAAGTGATATTCCGTCCGTCGCGCATCGGCCTGTGCGCCGCCTCCCGTGAAAAACCCGGAAACGACAATTTGCGGATTTTCATTCAGGCTGAAAGTGGGCGTGTCATAGTGGCCGACAAGAAATTGCAGTTGGTTCACCCACTTCGGCGAGAAAATGTGCCGGTAACTAACGTTGATTTCGTGCTCCAGGAATCTCGTGTTCGTCGCCGCTTCCGGAAGCACATTGCCCCCGGCGCCCACGTTATTGTTGCTTTGATGCTCGAAGGAGTATCCGATCCAGAAGTGATCTCTGTCGTTGAAGTCGTGAAAGACCCGCCCAGAGCCAAAAAAGTGCCGCATCGCCTGAGGTACATTTTCGTTGATGGCCACGTTGTTTGGGCCGGTGGCCACCACCGCGGCCTGGTTGTTGTCCTTGTCCCATTCCAGCGACAAGAGAAACGAAGTCTTCTTGCTCTCGCCGATCGGCCCAGTCAATGAGCCCTCGTAAAACTGCCTCTGTTCCGGCGGCTTCCCCGCCGCAAAAGTATTTCTGGCGTCAAAAACCGCATCGCGAAAAAGAAAATTCACCGATCCGTGATACGCAGGCGTACCGCCCTTGGTGATGATCTCCAACCGCGCGCGGCCCGGCCGGGCAAATCTCGACGAATATGGGTTTTGGTTGATTCGGACTTCCTGAACCGCCGACGGCGTAACTCCCGGCCCGTTTGCCTCAATTCCATTCACGATCAGCGAGACGCCATTCGTCCCGATGGTGCTGTCATCCAAAAAACGCGAGAGCATGCTGATGTAGTCCCGATCAAACACCGGCACGCGATCCAGCGCCGATCGGTCCAGGTTATTCGCATTCTGATTTTCGGACACATCGGTGGTCACCACGAGTGACACGTCACTTCCGGCCACGTTCACAACTTCATTTTGCTGGGCAATCGGCAGCACCACTCGAAGCGGAGATGTTGCCCGCGAGCCTAGCTTCACTTCAACAATCGTGTCACGGAAGCCCGCGGCTTGTGCCTGGATCTTGTAGGTTCCTGCAGCCAGCTTTTCAAAGTGAAAGCTACCATCTTGGTCTGAGGTGATCCTGGACAGCTCTTTGCCATCTCCGGAGAGAAGAATCACGTCCGCGCCGGCAATGGCAGCACCGGAAGGATCCAGGACCATGCCCGATGTGGACCGTAAGCCTACATTCTGCGCATCCTCCCCGGAAGAGGAAAAACGAGTACCGGATGAAATGTCACGATAGGATAGAGCCATACAACGGCCCGTATCGGGTAGCCAAAGAAGGCTACCGCCGAGGCAAGCAGCCATGACGCAAAGTGCAGTACGCTTCATTCTGGAACTGTGCTCACCGGGCAATTGCCTGCCAGACAAAATGATAAGCCAAAGTCGCGCCCCGGCGATTCCCTTTTTGATTAATTTTCGTTCAGTTTGGCAAGTGCCTTCTCAAGGCAGCGCACGGCGCAAAAATGATTTGTGCAACGCAACCCAATCTGTTACATCAAATAAAGCGCTGGCCGGGCGGCCCCAGCCACGATGGAAGACTTTTCAAAAATCGGCTCTTTTGCGCTGCTGGGTGACGCTGACCCCGTCCCGCAGAGCCTGTTCCAATCTCACCCGGAACAGGCCAATACGCTCGCTCTGCTCTACGAAGTCAGCCGCGAAGTCACATCCATCCTTGACCGCGAAGAGCTCCTTCGCCGCGTCGCCGAACGCGTCAGAAAAATTGTGAACTATGACGTCTTCAGCGTCATGCTCTGGAATGAACGGACGCAACTCCTGGAGAGCGCTTTCGCCATGTGCGCCACGGATTCGATTGCGGCGCGCCTTCGCCTCCCTCTTCACCAGGGCCTCACAGGCACTGCCGCCGGACAGCGCCGTGTCCTGCGGGTCAATGACGTCACCGAAGATCCGCGTTACATCCGCTGTGAGACCGGGGTGGAAGCGCGTTCCGAACTCGTCGTGCCGCTTCTCATGCAGGACCGCCTCATCGGAGTTCTCGATCTGGAAAGCACGGCGCCGCATGCCTTCACTCTGGAACACGAGCGGATGCTATCCACACTTGGCTCGTATGTAGCCATCGCACTCGAGAATGCGCGGCTCTTCGAGGAAGCCAAGGAAAACGAGCGCCGGATGCGCGGCGAACTCGATACCGCGCGAGAGATTCAGCGCCAACTCCTTCCTACGGGCGCGCGCGAAGTGCCGGGCCTCGATTTGGCAGCCGGGTATGTTCCCGCACGCGAGTTGGGCGGAGACTTCTACGACTTTCTGCCCTACGGACAGGGCCGCCTGGGATTCATGCTCGGCGATGTTTCCGGCAAGGGGACCGCAGCGGCGCTATATGGTTCCCTGGCGATCGGCACCGTTCGAGAAATCGTCGTCGATCACGC
>WNFN01063817.1_pt1 | contig 11017 bp, 8 predicted proteins | sample 5400161 | NCBI WGS metagenome assembly WNFN01 (sample SAMN13153353, study PRJNA577476) | soil metagenome | isolation source: 80 cm saprolite on Douglas fir-dominated hillslope | place: USA:California | collected 2013-09-17
AGTTCGCATCGCTCCTCCCGGCTACTTCGTATCCTCTTGATAGACTATCCGCCCACCGACAATAGTAGTGACAACCTTTGTGGCTCCAATCTTACGTGGCCCCACGTCGAAGATATTCTGCGAAAGGATGATCAGGTCGGCGAGCTTGCCGACCTCGAGCGAGCCTTCCGACTTTTCGCGGCGGCTGGCAAACGCCGCTCCCAGCGTATAACCATCAATCACTTGCGCCACGGTCAATCGCTGCTCCGGCACAAAGCCCGCTTCAGGCTTACCTTCTGATGTCTGGCGGGTAACTGCGGTCTGAACCCCTTCCCACGGGTTGAGCGTAACGACAGGCCAATCGCTGCCGAAGGCCAGGCGGCCTCCAGCATCAGCGATGCTCTTCCAAGCCCACGCGCGGGAAGCGCGATCAGGACCGGCATTCCGCGCCCAGACATCGAGGGTGTCAGCATCAGGGTAAGAATGAAGCGGTTGCATGCTGGCGATGACCCCCAATTTGCCAAATCGCGGAATGTCGGATGGGGCGATGGTTTCAATGTGCTCGATGCGCGGCCGGCCATCGCGCCCGTGGTTGCGCTTCTCGGCATTTTCATAGGCATCCAGAGCTGTACTTCGCGGGATCCCAGAAAAGTTTCCCCTTTAACGACGGATCATCGGCGTACGGCTCGAACATCGCCGCGGTGTGCGATTCGACGACGCCATCGACCATGAATTTGACGGCGCCTGCATCGATCCAGTCGTTATGGAATTTTTTATGGGCGCGTTCGATGGCGTCGAGGTCCTGCGGCCGGAGCTCGGGCGGATTGAGGAAGTAAGCGATATACATGCGGAGCGTGAGGTCGCCACGTTGGCGCATCTCGTCGAAAAGATCGAGCACCTCAAAATCGCCGCCGGCGCTGTGCACGCGAGTGATGCCGTGCTCGTTCGCCCATTTCATGCCCGCGCGCAGCGCCAAAAGCTGTTCAGCGCGAGAAGGCTTTGGAATGATCTTCGAGACCAGATTCTCCGCGGATTCCTTTAGCGCACCCGTCGCCTCGCCTGTTTTCGAGTCGCGAACGATCGTGCCGTTGGGTGGATTTTGAGTTTCGCCGGTGACCCCGGCCATCGCAAGAGCTTTTGAATTCGCCCAGTAGGTATGTCCGTCATAGCCTTCGAGGAAAACCGGGCGATTGGGGAAGATTTCGTCCAAGTATTTCTTGTGTGGCAGCGCCTCGGGACCGAACATGGCGTAATTCCAGCCGCGGCCCAGGATCCAGTCGTCCCCAGGATGTCCGGCGGCATATTCGCGCAAACGTTTCTGAATGTCGGAGGGATCTTTTGCGCCTTCCAGGTTCACGCGGCCGAGACTGAATGACCCGTCGATAAAGTGGATGTGACAATCGACGAAACCCGGGAGCACAAGTTTTCCGCCAGCGTTGATCACTTTTGTGCCCACGCCGCGCATGCGCTCGATCACCGGGTCGTCACCGACAGCGACGATCTTGCCGCGATGGATCGCCACGGCTTGGGCCCACGGCAACTGCGGGTTTTCCGTGTAAACACGGCCGTGAATGACGATGATATCCGCCGGCTCGACGATCCGTCCTTGCGCGTGCGACATCGAGACAGCGCACAGTAAAAGCGGGAGCGTCCGAAGAACGACGCGAAGGGGAAGAGGCTTCATCGGCACTTAGTCCTCCACATCAAAATGTCGGCGGCGTATTGATCCACAGTAGCCAGGTTTCCGTCCGTCCGGGATTCCTCCAGCGGTGCGGAGTCGAACTATCAAAATAGAGGCTGTCGCCGCGTCTTAGAACATAATGTTCCCGCGAGTCGAGCCAAATCTCAAAATTTCCGCGCATGACATGCAGGAATTCTTCGCCTTCATGCGAGTAGGATTCGCCGCTGCCGCCTCCAGGTTTGATGCGGAAAAGATGCGGCTCCATCGCCGTGTTTCCCCAGGCCAGCAGCTCCATGCGCACTTCCGGCGTGGTTTCCAGGATTTTTCGCTGGTTCGGGCGCACCAGGCGCGGATTATCTCCGGCGGTTTCGAAGAGCGAAAGAATGTTGGTGCGGTAGAAGCGGGCGATGCGGCGCAGCGTGGCAATCGAGGAGCGCATCTGGCCGCGCTCGAGGGCGCTGAGAAAGCCGACGGAAACACCGGTGGCGCGAGCCACTTGCGCAAGGGAAAGTCCGCGACGGGTCCGCAAGCGGCGGAACCGCTGCCCGGGGAGGAGCGAACTTTTCGCTGGGGCAGGGACGACTCCCTGGCGCTTGAGCACGTGGACGATGGCGGCGGGATTGAGGCCGCGGGCCCGGCGAAGAAAAATCGCGCGCTGCAGCAGCCGCACGTCAGATTCGGTAAAGAGGCGGTAGCGGCTCTGCGTACGTTGCGGCGAAACGAGGCCCAAGGCTTCCCAGGCGCGCAACGCAGACGAGGAAATCCCCACGCGGCGGGCCACTTCGCTGATGCGCAGTGTGCGCGCAGGCTGGCGCGCCACCGATGCTTTGGATAAATTCTTTCTGCTTGACACGGGTCCCGGCTTTCTCTAAGTTTACAGGATTATAGTAAGGTTTCAGGGACACGGCAACCTCGAAGAATTGGTTCTCGAAAAACTCTTTGGGGCAAGGGGTGAGGTCATGAAGGTTGACGCACGTTTCCGGCAACTGCATTCGATCGGTCGCCGCGGCATTTTATTCGCAGCAGTTCTGATGGTGGCCTTCTGCTTCGCGGCGCCATTTGCCGGCGCGCAGAGCACCGGCGGCCGCATCCGCGGCACGGTGGAAGATCCAAGTGGCGGAGCAGTGCCCTCGGCCAATGTGAGGCTGAGAAATGAAGCGACGGGCAGCGAGCGCACAGCCCAGTCTGGCGCATCGGGAGAATACGCGTTTTTGGAGGTTCCCGTCGGCACTTATACCGTTGAGCTTCAACTGACTGGATTCAAGAAGTACGTGCGCAAGGGCATCACCCGCCTCTCGTGGACACCACGTCCACGCAACTGGGCGCGGTGGTCAATGAGAGGTCCATAAGCCAATTGCCACTGGCGCAGCGGGACACCTATCAACTGCTGCAGCTTCAGCCAGGCGTGCAGTCGCAGGTAGGGCTGGACAGCGTATATGGTAGTGATCGCGCCGGCGTAGTGAGCGTAAACGGCGGGCGCGGCCGCGATAACAATTTCACGGTGAATGGTGGAGACGGAAACGATCAATTCGCTGGTTTGCCGGCGATTCAGCCGTCCCCTGATGCAATCGAAGAATTCCGGGTGTTGACCAATACGTTTGATGCAGAGTACGGCCGGAATTCCGGTGCGGTCGTGAACGTAGTGACGAAGTCTGGCAGCAACGAAGTCCATGGCAATGCCTACGAATTTTTCCGCAATAAGAATCTGAACGCCAGGGGTTTTTTCGATTCCTCGAAGCTCGAGTACCTGCAGAACCAATTTGGCGCAACTCTGGGCGGTCCAATCAAGAAAGACAAAACATTTTTCTTTGTATCCTATGAGGGTGATCGCATCCGGCGAGGGACGTCCTCCGACACCGTAACCGTGCCGACTCTACTAGAGCGCGCAGGCGACTTCAGGGAGGGCGGAAACGGTCAATTCCAGGGATTCGTGACGAGTGATTTTGTTGCGACGACCCTGAATAATCGATGCGGGCTCGGAATACCGCTCCCATCCTCTCAGGCCAGCGGCCAGGTGGCTTGGTCTGCGATTTTCCCGAATCAGCAGGTCCCAACACAGTGTTTTGACCCAACGGCCGTGGACCTCTTCAACCAATATGTTCCGGCCCCAAACGTGGGCAACACTCTGCTGCAAACGGTGCCTTTGGGCCACGAACGAAGCAACCAGTTCACAGTGAAGATCGATCACGAACTGACCAAGAATCAACAACTATCGGGCTACTACTACTTTACTCAGCACTACCTGGCGAAACCCTTCGCGCGGTTTCAGTCCGGCGGCGCCAATGTGCCGAATTTCGGCGATCTGACTGACGAGCGCATCCAGCAACTCAACGTCAGCCACACCTGGAGACTCGGTTCGACGGCGGTGAACCAGGCTCGCTTCACCCTCTTCCGCGAGGGCCAGGGAACGTTCCTGCATCCGCAGCATACTGCTTTGGTACAGGATTCCTGCAAGACGGTCCCGGCCGCGAACTGCTTCGCCGATCCGAATAACCCAGACTTTGGTATCCATCCCGAATTGGGCGCCAGCCGTGAAGGCGTGCCGTTCGTCAATATTTCCGGCGGGTTCAACCTCGGCAACAATTTCGAGGGCGAATTGCCACAAATTGGAAATACTTATCAATGGTCGGACAACTTCAGCAAGACCATCGGGAAACACGATCTGAAATTCGGCGGAGATTTCCGTTCTCAGCGATTTGACCAAACGCTCTTCTTCGATATCAGCGGCCAATACTTCTATTTCGGTGGAGGGGCCAACGACCCTAGTTTGCAGGTCACGGATCCAACCACTGGTCAGCCGACTCAGAACCTGTTTCCAAACTATTTCCTCGGGCTTCCCGATGAATACGGTCAAGGTTCGGCGCAGGAAGAGCGGGTGAGAAGTAAGTCCGTTTATCTCTTTGCCCAGGATAGCTGGAAGCTCAAGCCCAGTTTGACTTTGAACTATGGCCTGCGATGGGAATTCAACTCGCCTCTGGGGGACGCCGGGCAAAAAGTGCAAACCTTCCGCCCCGGACAGGCGGACACAATCTATCCTTGTGTTCTTAAGCCTGACAATCCCAGCAGCGTTTTTCTGATCGGGCAATTCGGGTCCACTGACTGTAGTCTCAATGGCCCCGGCGCTTCTGTCTTCCCCTTGGGATTGGTTGTGCCCGGGGACAAAGGGATCCCTAACGGGCTTTCGCAATCCTATTACAAATCCTTCGCCCCAAGAATCGGTCTCGCCTGGAGTCCCTCTGCTCAGGACGGAATACTGCGCAAGTTGTTTGGTGGCGCAGGCAAGTCGAGTATCCGCGCGGGATTCGGGATGTTCTATAACCCAGTTGAACAACTCGTGCTCGAGCAGTTCAGTGCCGAACCGCCCTTCGGCGGGAGCACGTTTGTCTTCAATACATTGTTTAACACTCCCTTTCTCAGCCAGGACGGATCGACAAGCTTTCCGAACCCTTTCCATGGAATTCTGAATCCACCGCGCACCAAGTCGGTGGACTGGTCAGTCTTCCGCCCCATCCTGTTGTTCGGGCAGGCGGCCAAGAATCCGCGGACGCAGTACGCGGAACAATACAACCTGACCATTCAGAGAGAAGTAGTCAAAAACATGGTGTTGCAGTTGTCCTATGTCGGCCGACAAGGACACCGCCTGCTGGCTTCGCAGGATTTGAACCCGGGCAATTCGCAAACGTGTCTCGATTTGAACGCCACTTTGGGGGCCGGTACTTGCGCTCCATTTTTTGCTGATAACTCCTTCTTCATCCCTTCCGGGACGGTGATCGCCCCGCAAGGATTGCATTTGCCATACAACGCTGGCACGGGCGGATTATTTATCCCGGGAGGGACCACGGTCGGAGCGAACGGCATCACACTCGTTGGCCTGCGGCCATTTTCTTCGCCGCAGTGCCAGCCGTTGACAGGCGCAGGGTGTCCCCCAGATGGAATCGATGTTTTCTCAAGTATTTTCACCCAGAACACTATTGCCAATTCTTCCTATAACGCATTCCAGGCAAGCTTGGAAAAGCGTTTCTCCCACGGGCTGCAGTTTCAAGCGAGCTACACGTTCGGCAAGTCCATTGACATGGCGTCCACGTTTGAAAACCTGATTGATCCTTTCAATCCAAGGCGAGACCGCGCACTCTCGCTGTTCGATGCTCGCAACCGCTTCGTATTTAGCTATTACTGGGAGCTCCCTGTTCCCAAGTACGAAGGGTTCAAGGGGAAAGCATTGAACGGCTGGGCTGTTTCTGGAATCACCACGTTTCAGAGCGGATTTCCAATCCGGATCACTTCGCAGGATGACACGGAGCTACAATCGAGCTTTGACTTCGAGACACCCGGGGAGCCGAACCTGGTCGCGCCGTTTAAGAGGCTCAACCCGCGCGGGCCCGGCAATCTGGGCTTCGACCCCAACTCATTTAATAGCACTCCGTGCGACCCAACGATTCCCGGCGATTGTGCTGCAAATCCTGGAGCAGTTCCTTTCGGGACTATCGGCAATGCGCCGCGCACGATATGCTGCGGACCCGGAATTAATAACTGGGAGATCGGCTTTCAGAAAGTTACGCCGCTCAGCGAGCGGACCAGGCTGGAATTCCGTGGAGAACTCTTCAACGCCTTCAACCACGCACAGTTTTTCCAGCCGGATGGCAATACCACGGACGGAGCGGACTTCGCCCGCGTCAAGCGCGCGCGTGATCCGCGGCTAGTGCAATTCGCGCTGAAGTTCTACTTCTAGCGCATAACAGCAGTTTGATAGCGAACCAAGTGGCGCGGCTCGCGAGGGCCGCGCCTTCGCACGTCTGGGAAAATCGGGAGTAACAGTTTCAGGAAGTTTTCCTCGCACACACTGACCGCAGGGAACAGACCTGCCGGGTAACCGAAAACGGCCGACCCACCAGGGAGTAAGCGAATGCACGACGCATTACAAAAAGAAATTGCCGCCTACGAAAAGCGTACGCCGAAATCGGCGGCAGCCCACAAGCGCGCGCTGGAGCGCATCCCGCTTGGAGTTGCCAGCAACTATCGTCATTACGAGCCCTACCCGCTCTTTGTGAGGGATGGCAAAGGCAGCCGCATTCACGACCTCGACGGCAACGAATACATCGACCACAACCTTTGCTTCGGCGCGTTGATGGCCGGGCATTGCCATCCTGCCGTAGTCAAGGCCGTCGAACAAAAGCTGCATGAAGGAACTACCTTCGGCATGCCGCACGAGCAGGAATGGGAACTTGCCGAAGAAATCTGCAAGCGCTATCCGGTGGATATGGTGCGTTTTGGCTCCAGCGGCACAGAAGTTACCATGCACGCCTGCCGTATCGCGCGCGCCGCGACCGGCCGCGACAAAATTCTGAAGTTTGAAGGCGCCTACCATGGCCTGCATGACACCGCGCTCGTAAGCGTCAAGCCCAAGGCGGAAGAGTACGGCGATCCCTACACTCCCAACTCCGTTCCCGGCGGCGGTGGCGTCCCGAAAGCTTCGCTTGAGAATGTTGTCGTCGCCAGCTTCAACAATTTGAAGAGCGTCGAAAACCGTTTCAAGCAGTATCCCAGCCAAATCGCCGCCATCATTCTCGAGCCCATCCTTATGAACGTCGGACTGTGCCTGCCGCAGCCCGGATTCCTGCAGGGGCTGCGCGATATTTGCACCAAGAACGGTGCCCTACTGATCTTCGACGAAGTGAAAACCGGCGCTAAGCTCGCTTGGGGCGGCGCGAGTGACTTCTTTGGCGTGAAGCCGGACATCATCTGCCTAGCCAAGTCCATCGGTGGTGGCTTGCCCCTCGGAGCCTTCGGCGCGAGCCGCGCCGTAATGGATCTGATCTCGCAGCACAAGGTCTTCCACGGCGGAACCTACAACACGAATCGTGTGGCCATGGCTGCGGGTCTGGCGACCTTTCGCGAAGTTCTTACGCGCGAGAATTATGTGCACGTCGGCAACCTGAGCAAAAAACTCACTGAAGGCTATCGAGCCATCGTCAAGAAATCCGGTTTGCAAGCTTACGTCGCCAGCGCGGGCGTCAATGGCGCGCTGATGCTGTATCCGAAGGAAATTCAGAACTACCGTGACTGGACCAAGATCGACATCGATCTGTGGCGCCACTACTGGTTCGGCATGGTAAATCGCGGCGTGCTGGCCCAGCCCTACTGGTGGGACGAGCAGTGGACCATCTCCGTCCAGCACACCGAAGCAGATATTGACAAGCACCTTGCTGTGTTTGAGGAAGTTGCACCCGCGCTGGTGAAGGCCCAACAAGAGCGCGGCATGGCCTTTGTCGGTGCAGCGGGACACTAGTTCCTTATGTGGAGGCCGTGCTTTAGCCCGGCCTTCTTGCTTTTTCGGTCATCAGCAATCTCGCGCCGCGAAACCATGGAGAGAGCATCATTGACGAGCGAAGTCACCGCTGCGCCGATCGCGCCCCTCGCACAAGAGGCGCCGCACCTGCGTCGCGTGCTGGGGCGGTGGGACCTCGTTTTGCTCTTTGTTGTCGCCGTTTTCAACCTTAACGTCGTTCCTTCCATCGCCGCCAACGGCGGCGTTACCGTTTGGCTCTGGATCATCTCGCTCATACTCTTCTTCTGGCCGCAGGGCATCGCCGTGATTGAGTTGGCCCATCGCTTTCCAGGCGAAGGCGGCGTGTACCTGTGGGCCAAGGAAGTCTTTGGAGATTTTCACGGTTTTCTCTCCGGTTGGTGCTATTGGACGAACAACATGATGTACGTGCCCACCATCATGCTTTATTTCGTCGGCGTGTTCGTGTTTGTTCTGGGAGCCGGGCACGAATCGCTCGCGGACAACAAATCCTTCGCGTTGACCGCGTCTCTGCTTTTGTTATTCCTCCTGGTCGTGCTGAACGTTCTTGGTCTCGGTGTTGGCAAGTGGATCAACAACCTCGGTGCGATCGGAACGTTTGTAGCCGCTACTGTTCTCATCGGTTTGGGAATTGTGATTTGGATGCGCTTCGGTACCACAGTGACGGTGGCCGATTTTCGGATTCCCGCGAATCCCGGTTTTGTCATGAATTCCTTCGGCGTGATTTGCTTCGGCCTGGTGGGCTTGGAACTCGCTTCGGTCATGGGCGACGAAATCGCTAACCCTCAAAAGACTCTTCCTGGTGCCGTCGCCTGGGGAGGCCTGCTATCCGGTTTGCTTTACATCGGAGCGACGCTGACGCTGCTCATCGCCGTGAGCAAGAGCGACATCAGCGTGCTGCAAGGCATCGTGCAGGCCGTCGGCCACATGGCCAGCCGCGTTGGCGTCAGTTGGATCGTTGCGCCTTTTGCATTTCTGTTGAGCATTTCCATCGCTGGAATCGGCTCCGCCTGGCTTGGCGGTTCGGCCCGAATTCCGTTTGTTGCAGGGCTCGATTCCTATATGCCCGCTTGGCTTGGCAGGATCCACCCGAAGTACGCCACGCCGTACGCCGCGCTGATCATTCACGCAACCGGGTCGCTGATTCTAGTGGTGATCAATTTCTCTTTTACTGGGGCGGGCGTGCAAGAGACATTTCAGAAGTTACTGTCCCTCGCCGTGGTCCTTCAATTGATTCCATTTCTTTATATGTTTGGGGCGCTGCTGAAAATCGCTGCCAGCCCTGCTTTTGTAAAGGGGCGCTATGGCAGGACAACGCTTCTCCTCGCCGGCTTCAGCGGATTCACGACCACGGGTTTGGGGATCGCCTTGGCATTTTTCCCGGCGCAGCAAATCAAATCGCTCCGGTCTTACGAGATATGGATGTTCGGTGGCACACTGTTTTTCATCAGCCTCGCGGCATTTTTCTTTTTTATCTACGGCAGGCGCAAAGCCGCGCGGAAATTGGCTGCGGCTGCCGCGCCCGCACCGGTATTGTGAACCGAATTTGGGAGGCAGTTATGTCCAGCAGCGCGAAAACGATCGTTCGATCCTATCAAAACTACATTAACGGGCAGTGGGTCAAGAGTTCTTCTGGAGAAACGTTCCCTGTCTACGATCCCTCCACCGAAGAAGTGATCGCGCAAGTTGCGTCAGGCACTGCCGCGGATGTCGATAGCGCTGTGAAAGCCGCGCGTGCCGCATTTGATTCGGGCCCGTGGCGCCAGACCAGCGCGGCCGAGCGCGGCCGCCTACTCTACAAGCTGGCAGAGAAAATTCGCGCCAACGCGGCCGCTCTCGCCGAGCTGGAATGCCGCAATTCCGGCAAGCCTATTGTTGAAGCCGAGTACGACATCGCCGACGCCGCAACCTGTTTCGAATACTACGCCGGCCTCGCCAACAAAGTTCTCGGTCACGTCAATCCCGTCCCCGCCAATGCCCTGAGTTTTACTCTTCGCGAACCGGTGGGCGTCGCGGGGCAGATTATTCCCTGGAACTATCCGCTGGTCATGGCTTCGTGGAAGCTCGCCCCCGCCATCGCCGCGGGTTGCACCTGCGTCCTCAAGCCTGCGGAGCAGACGCCGCTCACCATGATGGAAGTGGCCAACTGGTTTGACGAGCTCGGCCTGCCCCCCGGCGTCGTGAACATCGTCAACGGCTTCGGCGAGACTGCCGGCGCCGCGCTCGTCGCCCATCCTGGCGTGGACAAAATCGCCTTCACCGGCAGCGCCGCTGTCGGGAAAATTATCGTCAAAAGCGCCGCGGACACCCTCAAGCGCGTCACGCTCGAGCTCGGCGGCAAGTCTCCCAACATTTTCTTCGATGGCGCCGATTGGGAAGCCGCTGTCGACGGCGCGCTCTTCGGCGTGTTTATCAATCAGGGCGAAGTGTGCTCCGCAGGCAGCCGCATCCTCGTCGAAAAGAAAATCTATTCGAAATTCGTCGACGCCATGGCGGAGAAGGCCAAGCGTATCAAGCTTGGTGCCCCGCTCGATCGCGAAACCAAGATGGGTCCGCTCGTCAGCAAAGAGCAATACGACCGGGTCAGCTCTTATCTCGAACTCGGCAAGAAAGAAGCCAAAGTTGCCATCGGCGGCGGACGCCCCAAACAATTTGCCAAGGGCTTTTATGTCGAGCCGACCATTTTCTACGACGTAGACAACACCGCGCGCATCTCCCGCGAAGAGATTTTCGGCCCCGTCGCCTCCGTGATTCCTTTCGAAGGCGAACCGGACGCCATTCGCATTGCCAACGACACGCCTTACGGCCTCGCAGCGGCCGTCTGGACCCGCGATATTTACAAGGCCTTCCGCGTCGTGAAATCACTGCGCGCCGGCATTGTCTGGGTCAATCATATGCAGCCGACTTACGTCGAGGCGCCCTGGGGCGGTTACAAACAGTCCGGCTTTGGCCGCGAACTCGGTCCCTGGGGCCTCGAAGAATATCTCGAAACCAAACAGGTGTTCGTCAATCTCGATGAAACGCCGATCGGCTGGTACTAGATTTTGTAGGGT